>ERZ856578.1301-NODE-1301-length-47854-cov-8.526362_pt1 | contig 47854 bp, 34 predicted proteins | sample MGYA00514384_ERZ856578 | MGnify/ENA primary metagenome ERZ856578 (study PRJEB29103, sample SAMN06111958) | human gut metagenome | biome: human gut; feature: ankylosing spondylitis patient; material: healthy_person | host: Homo sapiens | place: China:Hangzhou...
CTGGAGCTGATGTTCAGCGCGGCGCGTTCGAGGCGGCTGAGCATCGTGGGGATCATCCAGTCCTACGGACAGCTGGAGCGGAACTACGGGAAAGAGGGCTGTTCCATTATCCTGGACAATGCGCAGGATCTGCGACACGAGGTCGCATAACGAATTGCTGTCATAGCTGCCCTATCCATTTGGGGTAATCCTACCGTGACCTGCGTAAGTGGTAACGCTTGGGTTGGAAACTCACGGGACAACGTGGGAAAGCTGAAAGCCTGATTCAGCCGTACTGCCAGGATAAGTGTGTCATGGAGAATGTAAGTGAATCATCGTAAGGGTCGTTACGTTGAATAGGCGAAATAAGGCTGTTACGCCTACACCAAAAGGTACGGAGGCGGCTGAGGGAATTGTCTTGTACCCTCGGCAAATGGACATAGTCCTCCCGGCTCATAGATGGCTCCTAAAGCACACAGAATTATTTGTTATGTGGAACGTGGTAAGCCCTATGCGTTCCTCCGCCGGAGGTATCGCCCCCGCAAGGGGAAGAAATGGCGCAGAGGGTAGAGGAACGGGATAAAAAGCGAATGCTGCCCTGTAATGGGGTGGATAGGGGTTCAAACTTTGCCCCAGCCTGAAAGGGCGCTGACTTATCCCATGGTATTTCATGGCAAGAAAAGGAGGTAAACCTATGAACGGTAATTGTTCAACGACGGGGCGCAACAGCCCTGAGAGATTGCCGGACACGGTACAGCTGGAACACCAGTGGAAATCCATCGATTGGAAAAAGGCCGAGGCCGAGGTTAGTAGGCTACAAGCTAGGATTGCCAAGGCGACTCAGGAAAAGAAATGGAACACAGTGAAGCGACTCCAATATCTTTTATCGCATTCGTACTACGCAAAGGCGTTGGCGGTAAGAAAAGTAACCACCAACAAAGGGAAACACACTCCAGGCATTGACAAGGAGCTATGGAATACTCCTGCTGTCAAAATGCGCAATGTTCTGATCTTGACAGATAAAGGTTATAAGGCAAAACCGCTCCGCAGGGTATTTATCGAAAAGCCAGGCAAGAAAAAGAAACGTCCCCTCGGCATTCCGTGTATGTATGACAGAGCGATGCAGGCACTTTACGCATTGGCCCTCGACCCAGTATCTGAAACAACAGCGGATGAAAAATCATTTGGATTCCGCAGAGGCAGGTCGGCGCAAGACGCCTGTGAGTACATTTTTACGGCACTCAGCAGGAGGACCTCTCCGGAGTGGGTGTTGGAGGGCGACATCAAAGGCTGTTTCGACCATATCAGCCATGACTGGCTAATCGACCATATCCCTATGGATAAATCTGTCCTTAAGCAATTCCTGAAGGCGGGATTTGTATTCCAAAACGAGCTGTTTCCTACTGACGAAGGGACGCCCCAAGGCGGTGTCATTTCCCCGATACTCGCAAATATGGCGCTGGACGGTATGCAAAAGGTTCTCTCCGACCGTTTCCACACCAATCGGCTGGGTAAAATCGACCTACGGTTCAAGAACGCCCACAAGGTCAATCTGGTGCGCTATGCTGATGATTTTATTGTAACGGCTGCAACAAAAGAAATTGCGGAAGAAGCAAAAGAAATCATCCGTGGTTTTCTGTGTACCAGGGGGCTGGAGCTATCAGAAGAAAAGACGCTTATCACTCATGTCGATGATGGTTTCGATATGCTGGGCTGGACATTCCGCAGATTCAAGGAAAAGCTCATTGTCAAGCCGTCCAAGAAATCGGTCAAAGCCCTGAACGCCAGTCTGCACAACACAGTCCTCGAAAGAGGAAAGGCATGGAGACAGGAAGACCTCATCCGAGTGCTAAACCGTCAACTGCGTGGCTGGGCGAATTACCATCAATCTGTCTGCGCAAAAGATGCCTTTTCACGTACCGACCACATTCTTTATGAAATGCTGTGGCGCTGGGCAAAACGCCGACATCCCAAAAAGAACCGCAAATGGATAACGGCCAATTATTGGTACAGCAAGGGGCTCCGCAACTGGGTGTTTTCAACAAAAAATGCAGAATTGATTCGGCTGGGTGAAGTGCCTATCATCCGCCACACAAAAGTACGAATGAGTGCAAATCCCTATCTGGACAGCGAATATTTTATCCAACGCAAAATTCAAAATGGGATGAAGCGGTTGTCTGGACGCTTCAAAAAGATTTGGAGGAATCAAAATGGATGCTGCTATCACTGTGGCCAGCCCATGGAAATCAGTGATGAACGGGAGATTTTCTATAAAATCCCGAAATCCATGGGAGGCAAGGACGATGTGCCAAACATGGCCTACGTCCACAAATATTGCCAGAGTGTTTTCCTGGAGCGCTGCGCGAGAGCGTGATGAAATGCTTGAGCTGTATGACAGAAAACTGTCACGTACAGTTCTTAGGCGAGAAAGCGGGAGTAATCCCGCCGACTTAGCCGGCACCATTGCGGGAGGCTTCAGCCCCGCGGGCGATACAGCGGAACAGGTGTCGCGCCAGCTGGGAGAGCAGACGGTGATGACGGGGAGTGTGAGCAGGGGGAAAAGCGACCCGTCCCGCAGCCTGCAGATGATGGGGCGGCGGCTGATGACGCCGGATGAACTGAAATCAATGCCGAAAGGGCAGTTTATCGTGATGAAGACAGGGCGGCGTCCAATGCTGTCCAAACTGCGGCTGTTCCTGGATTGGGGCATCACATTTACAGAGCCGTATGCATTGGAGCAGCATGCGCAGCGGGAAGTGAAATATGCGGGGAGCAAAGAGTTGAGAAGGAAGATACTGAAAGAGTACGGTATCCCGCCGGGGCAGCAGATTGTACCGGGGCAGGAGCGGTTCCCGGAGCGGCAGAAGCTGGGGATGATACAGGAGAACGTGTGAGCGGCTGGTTTGATACCATTTGGGCGGATGACCTGCCCAGCCGGGCTGTGACGGTATACATGTATCTGCGCAGCCGTGCGGACAGGGAGGGGAAATGCTTCCCCTCCGTCCGCACGATCAGCAGGGATACAAAGCTGTCCATGAGCACGGTACGCCGGGCGCTGGATGATCTGGTCAATACCGGTTACATACAAAAGCAGCCCCGTTGGAGAGCCAACGGGGCCAAGAGCAGCAACCAATATGTTTTTAGAATTTAATCTGGGTTCAAGATCAGTAGCTTTATTGGTTTATCTTCGTATGTGGGAACAAATGCTTTCGCCGTTGAGAGATAGAATGCGTGAACGAATCGCATGGCAGGAATAGAAGCTATTTCGTTAGAGAAAAAAGTAGAAAAACGGCAAAACATAAGTAAGCGCTTACTATGTTTCGGCCTCTGTCCCCCAAACTTCCAACTGTGTCAGGGCAGGAAATGGGGATGGGTCAGATTCGTCTGCATACATATCATGCATAGTTAATGAGTCTACGACTCGAGGAGTAATTTCGAAAGCCTGAGGAAGACCACTTTTGGCAAAAGTAAGAGTCAAGTTTGTTCCATCGGAAAAAGAAATCGTTGCATTTTTCCACCAGTTATCATGCGGGAAATCTGCTCGTAAGGTGATGAAAAGTTTATTGATTCGGACAGGACGACCAAAGAATACTGTGAGGGCTGCATCATTACGTTGATTGATTCCCCAACTTTCGTATGGATAAGCCCCGTGCCCACTACTTGCGACGTTTCCGTTGATCACATTACGTGCGGAGAACCAAGCTTCATTTCGCGTTTCCACATTCGCGTATACATGGGGGAAAAGAGATGTATTATTATGGTGATCCAATGGATTAAATGCGAGATTTCTATACGCTGTGATTTCTTCGGGATTGGCAATGCGTACCCAGAGGAGATGCCTGTTTCCAATGAAACATTTCTGAGAATAGCAAGAACGTTTTTCACCGAAAGGAATCAGAAATTCAAAAGGTGTGCCTGAAAAATAAGCTAAAACCGGAGCTAAAGCATCTTCCAAACAAACCCAGTAATATCCTGGCTCAGTGCATTGAAATGATATGACATCTCCCGGCATATAGGAATTGTCATAACACAAACAAACACAGTTTTCACCGCAAATATCTGCGCGAAGGGTGCTTCCGTTTTTGATTTGAATACTTATCAGCATAATGGGAATTCTCCTGTATTATAGAGTAGTAGTTATTAAAGCCCCTCTCCAAGGGCGGTGCTACACTGTAAGGGATGCTGTGGATTGGTGTGATTCTCCTACCACAAGATGGTTCTCGAAAGGTTCCAACCACAGCCCTTACACTTTTGTTAATCAGTTAAATACCGCCAGACGGTTTATGTGGAACAAGGCTACAAAAGTAAGGCGCACTGTGGATGCAGCATCAGATTTTGCTCTGGAGGTATTTGTTATGGTGGTTTCTATTGGTATTGATGTCTCGAAGGATAAACACGATTGCTTCATCGTCAGCTCCGAGGGGAAAGTCCTGGCGGATGCATTCACTATCCCCAATACAATGGATGGGTTCAACTGCCTGTTGCAGAGAATCCAGGACTGCACCACACCGCAGGACAAAATGAAAGTAGGGCTTGAGGCAACCGGACATTACAGCTACAATCTGCTCGGGTTTCTTCTTGACAACGGTCTGACCACCTATGTCTTGAACCCTCTGCGCACAAACCTTTACCGGAAAAGGCTCAGCCTCAGAAAAATAAAAACCGACCGGGTGGATGCACGAACGATTGCTTCTATGCTGTTATCCGATGCGGGCCTCAAACCCTACACGGATACAGCATACCACAACGAGGAGCTAAAGTCACTTACCAGATACCATTTCGACAAGGTAAAAGAGCGTGCCAAACTGAAAAGTTCTATCGCTCGACTGGTCTGCATCATGTTTCCAGAGCTGGAAAAGCTCGTTCCTTCTCTGCATATTGCTTCTGTCTACGCCCTGCTGGAGGAGTTTCCCGGAGCCAAACAGATTGCCGCAGCTCATTTGACGAGGCTGAAAGCACTGCTCGAAACCGCCTCTAAAGGCCGCTACAAACGGGATATGGCTCTTGAAATCCGAGATGCCGCCAGAAACTCTATTGGCTCTTGGATGCCCGCCAAGTCTCTTGAATTGCAACACACCATCCGGCTCATCCGTGAACTGGACAACGAAATCGCTGAAATTGAAGAGCAGATTCAAGCCATTATGGATGAACTTAATTCTCCCATTACCACTATCCCAGGGATTGGATTCCGAATGGCTGCCATGATTTTTGCTGAGGTTGGTGACTTCACCCGTTTTGATTCCCCGGACAAGCTGTTAGCCTACGCCGGGATGTCTCCCTCAACTTACCAGTCCGGGCAGCTCAAGAATTGCTACCCGCATATGGAAAAGCGCGGTTCTCGATACTTACGCTACGCACTTTACAACGTAACCAAGTATGTCTGCCACTGGAACCCGGCCTTTGCTGCCTATCTTGCTAAGAAGCGTGCGGAGGGCAAACACTACAATGTCGCGCTTTCTCATGCTGCCAAAAAGTTACTTCGTCTAATATTTGCCATGGAGAGATCCAGGCAGCCATATTGCGCAGCTCCTTGAGTGCAACTACTTGAATAGCCTGCAGGGGGCTGACAAGGCCTCAGCTTTGCTATACCTTTTTGAGCCACCTCTTTTTCACATCCACCATTCATTTTGGGGATTGACTTCTAAGGAATCTCTGATTAAATCCGCGCTACCGCGCATGCGCGAGAGATGGTAAAATAACAGTTAATCTTCCGAGTATAACATTTGTACAGATATGTATACTGTTCAGTGACAGGAAATACTGAAAACGCTTGGTTTGCAATCGGCGCTGATTTCGTTCAAGGTCTGACGTCACACCTAATCCGGGAGAGGCAGAAAACTGTGTGAAGCATCAGCACCGCACCGCACCAGAAAATGGCGCGCAATCCGGATTCGGAAAGTGGGCTGGCACTGATTGCGGAGACAAGTCCAGAGCAGACGGCTGAGGCAAGTATAGCGAACAGGCCTGTCACGGTGGAGTTGACAGAGAGGTAAACGCTGCGTTCTTCTTCTGGAATGGTCTGTACCTGAAAGTGGAACAGGCCGAGGCCGAAGCCTGCGACGGGAATAGATGTCACACCTGCCAGCAATGGATATGTCCAGACGGCATTTTCGCGCGAGCACAATGACCATCCGCCAGCGATGACTGCAGCCAGTAAGACGTGGAGTTCCATACAATGTTTCCAACCGACTTTTCTAGCCAGTCGATTTGCCAAGGGGGTAAATACGGCGCGCAGCAAATTGCCCACGGTGGTCCAGATCATGACTTGTATGAAATCAACATGGAGGATGCGCACCGCATAGAGACTCGAAAATCCGCTTCCGAAGACGCTCGCGATGCTCCAGCACGCACTGCACCAGAGGATTGGCCGGAACACTGGGTTAAGGAGTGGATCCGTGAGCATTCGGAGCGAAAGGGGCGGACGCTGGTGTACGACGGGCGGCGGAAGACGGAACAGGAAAAAGATGCTTGTCAGAAGGAGAATGCTCTCCACCGCTGCGGTACATAAAAAGCCGAGGCGTAGCACGCCGAGACGCTCGGATGCAGCAATCAGCAGTTCCACGGCACAGACAGAGGCTGTATAGACGACCATGAACCCCGTGTCGCGAACCATGTAGAAACGACTGTCGGCGCACGCTTCAATCTGGCCGACCTACCAGGACATCTGAGCCGGGTTGCACAGTTGATATGCTGCACACATGACGGTCAGAAACAATACGGCGCACGCCCCGCCCGCGTCTGTGGGCAAGAGCACTGTGAGAAAAACTGCCATGAGGCAGACGCGCCACACCATGTTCCACGTCAGCAGAAAACGGCGAGGCGCTTTTGTGCGCTCATACCAGACTCCGCCGACGAGTTGCAGCGCCAGAAATGACGAGGAGAGGCCTGTCAGAAAATTGGAGATGCCGAGGGGAAGCGCAAAGAATTCAGTGAACTTTGTGATGACAACACCCGTGCAGATCCAATATGCGCTCATCGAAAGAATATGATCCCATAAAAAATCACGAGCAGTCCGATTCATAAGCGGTGGTAACACCTCTTTCCCCTGCACATATTAAGCACGAATGCGCGACAGAAGTATACGTCCGGCGGGATTTTCGCGCATCCGCGAAAGAGGAATCTGTGACAGTACAATGAGCCCTTTTCCCCAGCGACGCTCGCACAGCACTGCGGCGGGCTCCCACGTCCCGGACTCGCCGATGTTGCGGCTGGCGAGCACGGTAGAGAAGCCTTTCGCCTGCACGGTGCAGTCCGCGAGGGGCGCGATGTGGTCCTCTGCAGAGGAATACCAGTGCCGGAATAGCTCCTGTCCGAGCCCGGTTAACCACGGGTGGCCCGTCTTGGGACTTGCAAAGTGAAGGGGAGACATCCCGCTTTCCCGGACGGAAAAACAAAGGCTGTCCACAGAGTAATCGCCGGCCTCCGGACTGTCCACCCACAAGATGCCGCCATTCTCGGCAGCGCGGAGGTCTTCATCCGAGATTTCCCGCGCCAAGCGGACGATCAGCTCCGGCTCGTCACCACACGCCGGAAGTACGTTGTAAGAAAGTTCGTTCCATGCAAGACACTCCTGCCCCGAAAGGAGAAAAGCACGCAGTGTCACGCGTGTCTCAGTATCCACTTCAGGCAAACGGAAGCGAGCCGTGCCGGAACAGCACGCACGATTGGCTTCTATGTGCACCATCTGTTCCGTGCGCCGGAGCAACCGACCACCACACAGAAGCTCGTAGCGGAGAAGAAAATCACCTTCCTGCGCGGTATCGTTGCAAATCCAACCCTCAGCGGAAGCATTCTCGCTGGAGAAAAACACCGTTTTATCCGTCCGCAGACTAATCATCAGAGGCTCCAGGGCGTTACGGTAAGCGAAAAAGGCGGGTTTGGGTGTCCGACGACAGTCCATGATCGCTTTCATCCAGCCGGAAGGGAAGGCATCGATGAACAGGTGGATGGCAAAGGAAATCATACGGTCGTCGCGGCGGAACGCCTCCGTCATGATGCGCGTGGCGTACGCCTGAAATGTCTGGCTGGCCTCGACCCACTCTTCAGGACTGTCCGGACGGTCGTAGAAGAAGTGATAGAAATCAGCCGTCTGGGCGCGGACAATCCGTTCAGGAGTCCAAGCGGAATCCGGCTCGCCGTGCGAGGGAAGCCATGAGGCGGGATAGCGTTCCTGCATCAGAGTCCAGTCCTCGAGCCCCTCGCATCCGAATTCGCCGCAGCCGTAATACCAGCCCGGCTGCACTGGCATCCAGTACCCCTTGTGCAGTTTGCCAATGTCGATCCCGTGGCCGTTATACCACATCGGGTAACAGTGATTGTCCGGAAGCGTGGAGGACGGCGGATCGTAATCACCGTCGACGTGCTTGACGACACGGTCCGGATTGTTCAAACGAACCGCAATGTCAGCAGCAGCAAAAAAACGTTCCAGTTCGCTGCGGTCTAGATTGAGATTCGGGTGATTGGCGGCGTTGGGAAACGGCTCGTTAATATACGTGGACAGAATGCAGCAGGCGTGAGAGCGGATGTGGCGCTCCATCTCCTCAGCCTGCCGTACCGCCTCACAGAACTGACGGCGGCGCAGGCAGCTGAAAAGCGGGAGGTCTGTCTGCACCATCAGGCCGAGTCGGTCACAGAAATCATAAACTTTCTGCTGGACAGGCCGCTGTGTGATGCGCCAGAAATTCATGTGACAAAGTTTGGCGAGCAGGATGTCGTCGATCAGCTGCGCGTCATCTCCGCGCATGACGTCCTGCTGCTCAAATCCCATCGTATTTGCGCCGCGCAGACGAATGGGACGCCCGTTCAGGAAAAACATGCCGCGCGGTACCTGCTCTGTCTGCTGGCGAAACGTGCGGAACCCGAACTGGCTGCGGTGCGTATCAACAACGCTGCCTGTCTCGTCCAGCAGCTTGAGCTGGATCTGATACAGCCACGGCGCGTCGGGCTCCCATCGGCGAAGGGATGTGGCGGGGATGCGGACTTTGTAAAGGTTTTGTCCCTTTCCGCACGGAAGCGGCAACTGTGCGTTCAGCGTACCGTCCCGTTTGGCAAGCACTTCTGAGTAAGTGTCGCCGACACCCAACTGCTTTCCGGTAGAAGGCACGACGGGAAACTCCTCCAGTACGGCTTCTTCAAAGTTCTGACCGTACACAGAAAGCAGAAATGAGATGTTGCGATACTCGTAGACGCAGCTGCCGACTTCGATCCAGAATTCCACCTCTTCCTCTAGGCAACGGGCGAAAACCGTCTGAAGGTGAATCTCGGGGCGCGTCTCAATCAGAACAGTGTCCAGTAGCCCCATCCCCGGCGGGCAATGGTGCCAGCCCAGCTGAGGGTCGTCATATCCCGGGCCCGTGGCCGCGTAGATCTTATCGCCGCACAGCACGGCCTCGCTGCACTCTGTCCGGTTGCCGAGCATAACATAGTCGTTTTCCAGCTCGATGGTGAGCGTGTTGCACCCCGGGTGGACCCATTTGGTGATGTCAAATTCAAACGTGGCAAAGAAGCCCTCATGACTTCCGGCCAAATGATTGTTGACAAAGATGTGTGCTTTGTAGTCGGCGCCGTTCACCACGACAAAGACTCGGCGCCCGGCCGGAATCTCTCCAAGCGTGAACTCTGTCTCATACTGTGTCGACGCGTTGCCAAGTGGTGCTCCGTAGTGCGGCAGAGAGACCGTCTGCCAGCACGTGTCCTCTTCCCGCTTCCAGCGGAAATCGGACAGCGTGACCGTTTGGCGCATGGATTCCAGCGCCGGGGCGAGCTCCGCAAGAAACGGCGCATACCGCTGCCGCATCTCCTGCAAGGCGTCCTGCAGCTGAGCATGCGTCTGCATTTTCGGTGCCACCTCTGTCGGAGACGACGAGCAGCATTCCAGCGTGACCGAATGATTCGGCGACTGTGGGGGAAGCGGGACGGAGAGCAGCTCCGTGCGACCGCCAATTCCTTCTTTGGCAATTTGAGCGAATGCATCCATACCAGTTTCCTCCAGAGAACATGTCATACAAAATAAAGGCGGAACGAACAGCCCTGCGCTGTCATTATACAGGATGGGGCAGCCGGGCGAAACCCCCATGTGCGAACTTTGAACTCGGATTCGAATTGTGAAGCGGCGCAGAGGCGCGGAAAATTTGTCTTCGGGGGGGGGACAGCCACTTTTTGAACGTCTGCTTTTTTTGTACCAGTCCTTTTATACAGAAATGCAGCCTTTTGCACTTGTGTTCGCGAACCGCACGAAGATATCATAAACTTGACGCGATTTTTGTCGCAAATTTTGCAAATGCTTGGAAAAGGAGAGGAACCATGAGATTGAGAAAGCAACTGGCGAGCGGAGTGCTTGCAGCGATGCTCGTTCTTTCGGGAATCGTTCCATCTACGCCGGTGTCTGCACAGTCGGCAGGGGTGCAGATCTATGTGTCCCCGAATGGCGACGATGACGCCGACGGCAGCCTGCAAACACCGCTGCGCACGCTAGAGGGTGCACGGGACATGATCCGTGACATGAAAAGCTCCGGCCTTCCCGCCGGAGGCGTGACGGTCAATCTGCGCGGCGGAACGTATTCGCTTGTGGAACAGTCGTTTGAACTGACGGAGGAAGATTCCGGAACGGCGGAAAGCCCGATTGTGTATCAGTCCTATCCGGGCGAGACTGCTGTCATTTCCGGAAGCGTTCAGGCCGACGGCGCGCATTTTGAACCTGTGAGCGATCAGGCGATTCTGGACCGTCTGCCCGAGGAGAGCCGGGATCATGTTCTGGTGTACGATGTGACGGAGCGGCTTGGGATATCATCGTTCAGTCCCATTCCGAAAAACGGATACGGATGGCCTGACCAGTCTGCGGCACTGAGCATTTCAGTCGACGGAGAAGCGCAGACGCTGGCGCGCTATCCGAACACGGGATTCATCAACATTTCAAGTGTGCAGGACAAAGGCTTTGTCCCGCGCAGCCACATGACGAATCCGGACGGCACATGCCCGGAGTGCACAAAGCTGTATGGCGGCGGCAATCGCATCCCCTGCACGATCGGCGAGGAGAACTGGATTAACCAGCCCGGCGGCGTCTGGACGGTCAACAACCTGGGAAGCAAGTACGATCTTTGGAGCCAGGAATCCGATATCTGGATGTCCGGCTATTTTTGCTGGGCATATGCCGACGACAATGTAGCGCTCAAGTCTTTGGAAAAATCCGGTAGCGGACTCAAAATGAGCGCGAAGCAGCCCTCCCGTTACGGCGTGGGCGGCGGCGATTCGCAGAAATTCTACGTCTACAACCTCCTGTGTGAGATCGATGTGCCCGGTGAATGGTATCTGGACCGAGAGACGGGAAAACTGTATCTTTATCCGGAAAAGGATCTCAGCGGAAGCACGGTCGAGCTGTCCATGATGGGCGAGAGCTTCATCCGGGCGGAAAACGTGCAGTATGTTCAGTTCAAGAATCTTGAAATGACAAAAGGAAACAGCCACGGGATCGAACTCGTAAACTGCCATCATACGCTGGTGGCCGGATGCAGCTTTACAGATCTGGGGCAGCGCGCCGTTGTGGTGGGAACGATCAGCAGCGCGTATGAAAATATCAACACCGGCGCGAACGGCGGAAGCGACAATACGATCGAGAGCTGTGACATCAAGCGCACGGGACAGGGCGGCGTCTATCTCGGCGGCGGCAATCGGTTCACGCTGACCCCCGGTAACAACTGTGTGAAAAACTGCGATTTTGAAGACTTCTCTGTCACGAAGCGGACGTATTCGCCGGCCGTCGCCATTGTGGGATGCGGCAATACCGTGTACCGCAATAAAATGTATAACGCGCCGCATATGGCGATCAGCTATGATGGAAACGACCACACGATCTTCGGCAATGAGATTTTCAACGTCTGCACCGAGACATCTGACGTCGGCGCGATCTATTCCGTCCGGACGTGGTCGTACCGCGGCGTGGAAATCAAGAACAATTATATTCATGACCTGACCACCAGCGGCGGAACGGGTTCGGCTGCCGTCTACGTCGACGATATGACGAGCGGCGCGCTCATCACGAACAACTTGTTCGTGAATATCTCCGGGTACACGGCGCTGATGGGCGGCGGACGCGACAACCATTTCCAGAACAACATCCAAATCAACAGCGGGGCAAACGGAAAAGGCATCCATCACGACAACCGCGGCGAGGGATGGGCCATGAACGCGGGAAGCGTTCCGGACGGCAACAACTACGCCGAGTGGGCGGCACTGAAAAGCGACGAGCGCTTCGACGAGTCTGTCTGGCGCGAGAAATATCCGGAACTGATGGATATGTCGCTTCGCACGGAGACAAGGTCGTACGGCGGCAAGACCTACGAAGCCTGTGTGGATGCACTGATGCCGGAGGATGCCGTCATCACCGACAATGTTCTCGTGGGTGTTGCCAATCCGCTGGGCAACATCAGCGCGCGGGTGAAAGAGCTTGGAACGGTAGAGGACAACACGACGTTCCCGGCTGGCACGGACATCGGGTTTGTCAATGCGGACGGACAGAATTTCGAAGTCAGAGCGGATTCGAAAATCAAGGAGCTTCTGGGCGATGAGCATTTCCAGGCATCAGAGGCAGGACTGTATGTGGATGAGTACAGAACGAATCTTGGCGTTCCTGTCACGGCTCCGACAGCGAAAAGCCCTGAGAACAATGCGGAGGTATCGATCGCCAGCGGAGTGACATTCTCCTGGCAGGCCGGCGAAGGTGCAGGAAGCTATCTGCTTGAGATCTCTGAATCTGATGATTTTGAGTCGCTCGCCTTCAGTGCCTCCACGCGGCAGACGAGCTTGCGGGTGCTTGATCTGGAAAAAAACAAAACATATTTCTGGCGAGTCACGGCCTTTGAGGATCGTCTTGGCGGAAACAGCGCTGTCAGCGGGATCTCTTCCTTTTCCACCGCAGACAGCGATGAGGTCGTTTTGTACGAGAGCTTCGGCGACGCGGAATTCCCCCTTTGGAGTGCGGAAGGCGGCACGCCGACGCGCACGGATGCGGCGGCACATGCAGGACGATACAGTTATCTCGTCGATGAATCCAAAGATGTGATTCGGATGGAGTTTGCTTCACCGCAGAAGAAGACGGTCAGCCTGTGGCTGTATGATACAATGGAGGCGAAAGCGAATAGCGTCGTCGTAGCAAATGCGGCGCCTTCCCAAGACGGCTGGGCGGCGCTGGGCGTCAACGCACGCATCAGCACGGATCACTATATTTTCCGAACGGGTTCCACATGGACGATCACAGCCGTTTCGCGCAGCGAGGGATGGCATGAACTGAAATGGGATTATACCGGAAGCGATTGTAAGATGTACATCGACGGCACACTGGTACATACACTGGAGGACGCTTCGGGTCTGGCAAAACTCGAGTTGGGCGACTTCTGGGCCGAGCCAGGCGCGGCAGGAGATGTGGGTGCGTTCCTGTTCGACGACCTGAAAATTGGTGACCCGGCAATCGAACCCGTCCCGGAGAGCGTTGAGCTCGATCGGCATGAACTGTCGCTGAGCGTTGGAGATTTTGCCGAGCTGAGTGCGGTACAGGAAGTGACGCCTGATGTGGAACTGCCGCTCGAGTGGTCCGCCGCTGAGTATGAAATCGCACGCGTGGAAGACGGCGTGGTCACGGCCAACCGAGAGGGCAAGACGGTGATCCGCGTGTCCGTGCAGGGACATCCGGATGTTTTCGATGAATGCACCGTAACGGTAACTGCGAAGCAGGAAATCCATGTCGAAAACATTCAGATTGAGCCGGGAGATCTCTCACTGGAGCGTCTGGAGAGCCGGCAATTAAATGTGGTGTTCACCCCTGCGGATGCCACGAATCAGAATGTAGTCTGGAGCAGTAGCGATCCGAATGTCGTGGCGGTCGATGCGGCCGGCAATGTGTACGCGATGAATGAAGGCGCGGCGATCGTGACGGCTGTCTCGGAAGACGGCGGCAAAGAAAGTCGCTGCACAGTGACCGTGACGAAGCCTGTTCCCGAAGGCGGGATTTCAAACTTCGGCTTCGAGACGGGAGACTTGACGGATTGGATGCAATATCCTGGAACGCCAGGGGAAGGTATTTCCGTGGCGGTCGTCTCCGAGGACCAGCAGGAAGGAACCTATGCCGCGAAAGTGACAACGGATGCATCGCTGCCTCTTGTGGAGGGAAAAGGATATGCCCATAAGGGCATCCAGTACAGGATGCAGAATCAGGACGGCACCGCCCTTGCATCTGATGTCGTGTACCGCATGACCGCGTGGGTGAAAGCGGCGGACGACCGTTCCCATCAGATGGGTGTGCACGTCATTTTCCGCAGCGACGTCAATCTGGGCGGAGAAGCGCCAGCTTACGTTGCTGTAGCACAGGAGAACGGCTGGGTCCAGTTGGTTGCTGAAATCACACCGGAAATCATGGCAAAATATCCCGGCGCCACAAAACTGGATTGGATCATCGGCAACGAAAATACGGAGGGATCGGCAGGCTCTTATTACGTTGACAATGTAGAGTTGACACGTATCTCCTGCGCCCCTGAATATCACCTGTCAGTGACGGGCGGAAGCGGTACGGGCGACTATCCTGCTGGGACAACGCTTGCCGTGACCGCGCAGACACCGGACAATATGACGTTTGTTCGCTGGGAAGCGCAGGGGATAGAAATCTCCGGTACGACCCAGGAAACGCTGGTGTTCACGATGCCTGCCAACGCGGCAGAGCTGACAGCTGTGTTTGAGCCGGCAACTCAGAAAACCTTTGTGCTGACTGTAAATGGAGGCAGCGGCAGCGGCGAATATGCACCGGGTGCGGAAGCAACAGCAACCGCAGATGTACTGGAAGGCCACAACTTCGAACGCTGGGAAGCGCAGGGCGTGGAACTGACCCGGGAACAGTTGGTCTCCAATCCGGTCACATTCAAGATGCCCGAAAATTCTGTGGAACTGACAGCTGTGTTTGAAGAGCAAACAGAGCCTGAACCTGAACCCGAGCCTGAACCCGAGCCTGAACCCGAGCCTGAACCTGAACCTGAACCCGAGCCTGAACCCGAGCCGGAAACCGTTCCGCAGAAATGGATGGACGTCCTGAGACAGATGCAGGCGGGCAAGAGCGGCGACACTGTTACGATTTCCTGTACAGCTGACGATTACGTGCCCGGCTTTATCGTCGCGGGCATTCAGGAATACGGGATCACAGTGGTCGTGCAGGAGCCCGGCGGAACGCTGCGCCTGACCCCCTTCGCGGTTTCGGAAATCAACGCTTCTTATCACTATTCATTTGGGACGATCAGAAGCCTGCTGAAAGCAGAGATGCCAGCAAGCAGTTCCGGCGGCGCCGTCAGCAGTTCCGCGCCGGAGTCGGCAGCGGAAAACACACCGGAGGAACAGCCAGAGAGCACGACGTCTTCTTCCTCTCGGCTGGAGAGTGAGAGTTCCGGTGCGAGTTCTTCGGAACCTGCCGAGCCGTCTTTCGGAGAGCAGGACACCGATGAGCCGCAGGCAGGTGAGCAGTCTAATCCGGCAGTCATGATCCTTGTAATCGTGGCTGTAGCTACCGCCGCAGTGATCGGCGTGCTGATCTGGAAGCGCAGAAGAAGCTGAGCCTGATCACAGGCGTCAAAAAGCCCCCGGACGGTTTGTCCGGGGGCTTTCCGGTTTCCGGCCGCGCGGCAGAAACGGCTTTCAGTCAGAACAACGCCTTGCCGTCCCAGAGAGGTGAGGCGGGTACCTGCAAGGCGGAGGCGATGGTCGGAGCGATATCCAGAATGCTTGCGCTTTTCAGCTCTGCGCCGGGAATTCCGTCGCCGATGCAGAAGATGGGAATGGTCATATCCTCCGGGATCGGTTCGCCGTGCGTATGAGCATGACCGCCGTGGTCAGCGGTTACAAGCAGAGTGTACGCACTGCCGAGCCGGGTGTGGACTGCTTCGATCAGATCCCAGCATCTGCTCACGGAGTCCAGATATGGGCGGGACATCCAGCCTTCCGTGTGGCCCTGATGATCCGGATCTCCAAGATAGAGAAACACAAAATCCGGCTGGTATCGCGCCGTGTCGCGCAGCATTGTTTCCGTGTTCTCCGCATCGCATCGGGAATAACCGAACCGGCCTCCGGACAGAAAAACACTGGCTGTGAGCGTTCCTTCTCCGACTGCACCGGGGCGGCAGAGGTCGGACAGCTCCTCCCAATCGTAGTAGAATGTGCACTGTTTGCCGTGGCGTGCGAGATGTTCAAAGATACCTTCCACAGGTTTCAGCGGCTGCGCGTATTGCAGGGTGAATATACCGTGCCGCTCCGGCTGCGCGCTGTAGCAAAGCGACATGATGCAGGGCAGCGTGATGCTGGGCATGACCGTGCGAGCCTGCAATGTGTGCAAGGAATGTTCCTGCATCCATGTAGCCATAGGGTGGCCGCATGCCTCGAGACTGTCGCTCCGCATTCCGTCGCAGAGAATAAGAATCAGTTTGCGATTCATTTTGGACCTCCGTATCCATGTTTTTTCTCCGGCAGAAGATATCTGCTGTGCCGGGTAAACGGGCAGAGTATTGCGCTCTCCTCTGATTATACGATACCGCATTTTCCGTCTCTTGCACAGTTCAAAAAACGTGGTTTTCGTCTAACTTTCGCATTCGGCCTTGTCTGTTTTTCGCGGGCTTTTTATGATGGATTCAGAGAGTGGATTCTTGTTCGCGGCGGAGTACAGCGAGGGAAAACCGCTTCTGAAATCACGGAGGTGCTTGGAATGAAAATAGAGGGACAGAGGCTGACGATCGAGTTGAATGAGACCGATCTGTCGCTTGTGGTGAACGGTCCCGCCGGGACGTGGCGGACGCTGACCGGCGCACATACATGGGTGGAATTCCGCGACGGCAGCCGGTCGGCCCGGGATTTTCTGTCCGAGGCCGACGCGATCGAGATCCTTCCGATCGCGTCCGGCACAGGGAAAGGCGTCCGGGTGCGCTTTTCCGGGTTTCCGTCAGACAAGGATTTCGCAATGGATACGATCTGGTGGATCGAAGAAGAGACGGGCCTTTTATACGCGCACATGAGTCCGGTCCGGGAAGCGTCGGGACAGCTTGTCAGAGTCGTCTGGCCTGCGCCGTTTGACTTCGAAAGCCGGGACAGCAAGGATGTCACCGTGTACCCGTTGATGCAGGGCACGCTCATCCCGAACGGCTGGCCGCAGGAATTTGACCTCGACCAGCACTGGGAGCTGGAATCCGAATTTGTTTACACGCGCAGCGCGTATATGCCGTGGTGGGGCCAACTGCGTGACTGCGCCGGGTATATGGCGATCGCCGATACGCCGTGGGACGCGGGCTTCCTGCTTCGTCATCCCGCACATGGGGCGACTAGCGTGCAGGTGCAGTGGCACGCGAGTCTGGGCTGTCTTTCCTATGCGAGGAGCCTCCGGTTCGAATTCCTGACGGACTGCAACTATGTGACGCTTTGCAAACACTACCGGGCATGGCTCAGAGAGAATGGGCGGCTGACCACGCTTCAGGAGAAGATTCGACGGAACCCGCGCGTGGAGACCCTGATGGGAACGGCGGTCGTCCACACCGGTATCTGGCAGGAAGTCAAGCAGGACTGCCGGTTTTACGGTGTTGAGAATCCGGAATCCGTGTTTGTTCCGTATTTCTGTTCCTTCGAACAGCGCGCCGCGCAGTTGGAGCAGCTGTCCGCTAAGGGCCTTCGGAATGCGTATCTCCATGTAGACGGATGGGGGAATGCGGGGTACGATTCCCAGCATCCGGATGTTCTTCCGCCGGCGGAAAAGGCAGGGGGCTGGGAAGGACTGGAACTGCTCGAAAAAAAGACGAGAGAGCTTGGCTTCCTTTTTGCCTTGCATGACCAGTACCGCGATTTCTATCTGGATGCGCCGTCCTATGACCCGGAACTGGCCGTCCATGATTGTAATCAGAATGTGCCCACGACAGACCTCTGGGTGGGCGGCAGGCAGGCGTTCCTCTGTCCGTCGCAATCGCTCCAGTTCATACGCAGAAATTACATTCGGCTGAAGGAAAAAGGATTGCAGCCGGACGGCGTGTATCTGGATGTGTTCTCATGCGTTGTGCTCGATGAGTGCTGGCATCCGGCCCATCCTGTGACACGGCGCCAGTGCATGGAATACCGCGAGAACTGCTTCCAGTGGATGTGTTCGCAGGGAATCATCGTCAGCTCGGAAGAGGGAATCGGCTGGGCGATGAACAGTCTCGATCTTGTGCATCACGCAAACTATGCATTGGTACATGAGAAGAAAGATGGGACGCTGTGTGGTGAGTGTACCTTTGCACCATATGGCATTCCGGTGCCGCTGCTCAATCTCGTCTATCACGACTGCGTTGTCACGCCGTGGTATATCTCGGAGGCGGATGACGAATCCCCGATCGGGCAAAGCGGCTTTCTCCACGCGTTGCTGAATGGCGGCGTTCCCTATGTCGCGATCGATGCCTCGGAAGAAGAGATCAGAAGGGCGGGCGCCGTCTCGGACTTCCACAGGCTCGCGGGCGGCTTGGAGATGGTCTCGCATCGTTTTGTGGACGGATTCCATCGACAGCAATCGGAATTTGCCGGCGGTATCTGCGTGGAAGTGGACTTTGAAACCGGCGAGTACCGGATTTTCAGAAATGGAGAGAAAGCATGATGAATCCGACATTGACGGCTGAAACTTTGCGCGTACCGAAAAGCAGGCTGGGAGATTCTACCGTTCCGCCGCTTCTGGGCGGAAAAGTGCTGCAAAACGGTTTGTTTTTCGATCTTGGTGAGGACGACGAGCTGTACGAGGGGTACGGGACGCGCGCAACCAGTTTTCCTTACCCGCAGCAGGACAACTATACACGCCGGACGGAAACGTGCGAGGAGCCTGTGCTCGTGCTGGAAAACGACTTTCTGAAAGCGGTGTTTCTTCCCCGTCTCGGTGGGCGTCTGTGGAGCCTTTGGGACAAAACGTCCGGGTGCAATCTCGTCTATACAAACGACGTCATCCGCTTCTCCAATCTGGCAAGCTGCAACGCATGGTTCTCGGGCGGGGTGGAGTGGAACGTCGGGATCATCGGCCATTCGCCGTTTACCAACCGGCCTCTGTACTGTGCAAGCCTTGAATCGCCCGAAGGATGGCCTGTCCTGCGTATGTACGAGTATGAGCGCGTGCGCGGTGTGGAATGGCAGATCGATTTCTGGCTGCGTCCGGACAGCAGAGCGCTGAATTGCCGGATGCGCCTGACGAATGAATCGGATCAGGTCATCCCGATGTACTGGTGGAGCAACATTGCCGTTCCGGAATATCCGGACGGAAGGATCATTGTCCCGGCGGATGCAGCATACCGTTATAAACTCAGCGGGGACGGCGCGGTGGTCGACCGGGTCAGTCTGCCGGAGGTAGACGGCAGAGATATCACGCGTTACGGAAATATTCACAAGCAGGTGGATTATTTCTTTGATTTGCGGGAAGATGCACCGAAATACATCGCCCACATCGGTGCGCAGGGATTCGGGCTGATGCATCTGTCCACGGAAAGGCTCAGAAGCAGAAAGCTGTTCAGCTGGGGAAGCAACAACGGTTCGGACAACTGGCAGCGGTTTCTCACGGACAAGGCCGGCCGATATGTTGAAATTCAGGCAGGGCTCGCCAAGACACAATACGGATGCATTCCCATGCCGCCGCATACGGCATGGGAGTGGATGGAACAGTACGGCCCGGTGCAACTTGATGCGAAGCAGGATTGGGAGCAGCTGCGCGCTGCCGCGAATGCAGAGGCGGCTCGACGTCTCGAGTCGGAGGCGCTTGAAACAGTGCTACGCCGGACGAAAAGGGTGGCACGCACGCCGGCAACCTGCTTCCAGACAGGCAGTGCGTACAGCCCCCTGTGCAGGAAGTTCCGGCGGACGGATGCACGCCGCCGTCTGGCGGAGCACCTGGATTACGGTGAATGCTCCGGTGCGATGGCGGCATGGTCGGAGTTCATGGAGACCGGGAAATTGCACTGCCCCGCTCCGTCTGAGCCGCCGGACGCATTCTTCTGTGAGGAGGAAGTGTTTCAGAAGCTGGTGCGGAGCATCACCTCGAACAAAGGAAACTGGTACGCCACCTATCAGCTGGGGCTGATGCAGCTGACGCGCGGTGACCTTGATGGCGCGCTGTGTTCGCTGGAAGAGAGTTTGTCATGCGAGGAAACCCCGTGGACGCTGCACGCCCTTGCCTGTGCGCATGTGCTTCTCGGCAACAGCCGGAAAGCGTGCGCGCTTATGGAACGAGGATGTGCGCTGCGCGTGTGGGATCTGAGCTATCAGAAGGAAGGCCTGCGCATTCTGCTTTCCGCGCAGGACGGTGCTGCGGCGCTGCGTGTGATCTCTGCACTTCCGAATGACATCCGCGCGGATACGCGCATTCAATTGGACGAGGCAAGGGCGCTTTCTCTGACGGGACAGTACGACGATGCATGGGCAATTCTGGCACGGGACGGTGGACTGATCCCCGACGATATCCGTGAGGGTGACGACAGTTTGGAAAATCTCTGGAGTTTCGTGTTGGAGAAGCGTGGCAGTGAAGAAAAAATGCCGGATTCTGTACGCTTTCGTTCTTTGTAGCTAATAAGGAAAGCTGCGTTTAAGAGTAAGAAGAGAATTCTGTTATAAGGGAATGTATACGATGCTGCAAAATTTATCGTTTCTTACGGATGAGCAATCACGTTCAATCAGTGCGGAAAATCCAACTGGAGAACCGGGCAACGGAGCCAGATGTGAACTGGATCAGGGAATTGCAAGAAATGCCGCGCGGGATTTGGGAAAAGGCTGGAAGGTGAATCCATATGTTTTTGTTCAGCCCCATGAGACAGTTGAACTAGCCAACATCAAAGGCCTTGGTGAAATCCGTCAAATCCGGATTACACCGACAGGTCTGTGGCGAGATCTCATTTTTCGAATCTACTGGGAAGATCAACCGTATCCGAGTGTGGAATCGCCCATTGGCGATTTTTTCTGTTGTGGTTGGCAGAAATATTTGTAAATAAAAGCATAAAATTAAAAAGTGTGCAGGGCAGATATTTGAAACTGGAATTCAGCACTTCTGACGTGCAGGTAATAAATGTCAAAGCATTTAATTGAAGAGGAATCATTATGTTTTTTAAAAAGAAAATACCACCGTATCCATTCAAGGAATACCCGATTATGCAGCAACCCTCGTTAGTTCCCACTTTTGGCCAACAAGCACAAATTGACCGTAAATTCGGTATGTTCCTGCACTTTGGCATTAATACTTTTAACAATACCGAATGGTCGGACGGAAAGCTGCCGATAGAAAGCTATCAGCCAACCGCAATTGACGCTGAAAACTGGGTGAAAACAGCATACGAGGCGGGTATGAATTATGTAATTATCATTACAAAACATCACGATGGTTTTTGTCTGTGGAATACACACACAACAACTTATTCGGTAAATTATTCTCCGAACAAAACCGATGTTGTAAAGGCGGTTGCCGACGCCTGCCAAAAATACGGAATTAAGCTTGGTTTATATTATTCCCTTTGGGACAGACATGAGAAGTGCTACAAAAACGATGAACTGTATGTTCAGTATATGGAAAAACACTTGAAAGAACTTATGGACGGCAGATACGGAGAAATTGTTGAACTGTGGTTTGACGGCGCATGGGATAAGCCTTGCCGCGCATGGCAGCTTGACAGATTATATAGTCTTGTTAAAACGATGCAGCCTATGTGCCAGATAGGTGTTAATCATACTGTTGGAAAATACAGCGAGAAAAAGGGGTTTCCTAAAAAACGATATGAGCCGAAAAACTATCGTGACAGAGATCCTCTGCGTATGTTCCCGTCGGATTTCAGATTGTGGGATCCGAATATGTGCCGAGAGGATGACCCCAAGATTTATACTTTTGGTGGTAAAGAATACTATTTGCCTTTTGAACAGACTATATGCTCACGTAAGGAATTCAGCTGGTTTTATTCCGATACATATGCCAATAAACCATTGATGAATGCTGATGAAATTATAAATAATTACCGTATTCTTGAAAAAACGGATAATGTCATGGTTATCAATCTTCCGCCGGATAAAAACGGCAAACTTGTTGACGGCGACATTCAAAACCTGATGCAAGTTGCAAGAAAACTCGGTGTTAACAGAATATAAAATATTATATAAATACTCACACAGACTTAAAATGAAGGCTCCGTTCTTTTGATTTTGAATTTCTTAATTGGTGCTTTAGCAAATTTGACAATGAGCTCATTAACTGCATCCGTGTATTTTTCAACAGCGATCAGTTTGCTTCGCAAGTTGTTCAAACTGATGATTAAATAGATATAAATTACTTAAGGAGGATCACACAAAGTACAAGCAACTGTTTTCTCGCGTCAAGATAAGGTAGAATAAGTTTCGCAAAAATAAAAAGAGGCATGGTTTGCAGAACTCTGGTAGAATGAAGTTGCGACACACCATTCTGAAAGGAGAGAGCAAACCATGTCTGAAAAGATTGTACAGCTTAACGAGGAAGTAATCAAGGGTCAAATCAAAGAACTGGTACGGGGCAGTGTAGAGGAAACGCTCAACGAATTGCTGGAGGCCGAGGCGGAGAAGCTGACCCAGGCGGCTCGGTACGAGCGCAATGAGCAGCGACAGGGCTATCGCAGCGGCCACTACAGCCGCAACCTTACTACCACTTCCGGGGACGTTACCCTTAAGGTACCCAAGCTCAAAGGGATCTCCTTTGAGACCGCTATCATTGAGCGGTATCGCCGTCGGGAGAGCAGTGTGGAAGAAGCCCTCATCGAGATGTACCTGGCAGGAGTATCCGTTCGGCGCGTGGAAGACATTACAGAGGCGCTGTGGGGTAGCAAAGTGTCTCCATCCACCATCAGTGAACTGAATAAGAAGGCGTATGTCCACATTGAGGATTGGCGGAACCGCTCCTTACAGGGCGGGCATTACCCGTATGTCTATGTGGACGGAATCTATCTGCGCCGCAACTGGGGCGGAGAGTTTGAGAATGTGGCCATTTTGGTAGCGATTGCTGTGAATGAAGACGGATACCGTGAGGTTCTTGGTGCCGCCGAGGGCATGAAAGAGGACAAGGCCAGCTGGGTCAGCTTCTTCCAGTGGCTGCGTGGCCGTGGCCTGGACGGGGTCAGGCTGGTGATTGGCGACAAGTGTCTCGGTATGCTGGAGGCCATAGGAGAAGTATTCCCTGAAGCCAAGTATCAGCGCTGTACCGTACACTTTTACCGCAATGTGTTCTCGGTCACGCCGCGCTCCAAGGTCAAGCTGGTGGCAAAGATGCTCAAGGCGATCCATGCTCAAGAGAGCAAGAAAGCCGCCAGAGAAAAAGCGAAATCCGTGGTGGAGGAACTGCGCTCTATGAAGCTGAAGGAGGCCGCCAAGAAGGTGGAGGACGGCATTGAGGAGACGCTTACCTACTGCGATTTTCCCAGCGAACACTGGACACGTATCCGTACCAACAATGTCATCGAACGGCTCAACCGGGAGATCCGCCGTCGTACCAGGGTGGTGGGTGCTTTTCCAGATGGCAACTCCGCTCTCATGCTGGTCTGTGCCCGGCTGCGCCACGTGGCTGGCACTCAGTGGGGCAACAAGAAGTATATGAACATGAAGCACTTGGAGGCGGCCCTTGAGGATACCTCCACTGCTGACTGACTTCATTCATGACAGAGTTTGCAAACCAAACTGCGAAAAAATGTTGACACTACCCGCGTCAAGGCAGGCGCAAGCTGATTTTGCGGCTGCCTTTTTTACTGGGTATCGTATTAAAAATGGATGATGAGAGGTATCGAACATGAAACTAATAGAGATCAATGAAGCCGAAGCGATCATCGAGCCGTTTTATGACGGCGGAACCAGTGAGCCCGATAATCACGATCTCCGCTACCGTGTATTGGACGAATACGAGATCCGGGCGCTGAACGGCGCTGTGGCAAACGTCAAACAGGCATGGGCGTTTATAAGGCTGAGCGTCGAACGGACCGTGCCGGATTTGCCTGTGCTAGAGCTGCGGCGCAGCTGCGAGTTGGACATTCAAGACTATGACACATTTATCTTCTTCGGCAGCCTGCCAAAGGGGTTCAGGCTTACGGTACAGGCTGTGATAGACGGCGTTGAGATCACTCTACTCAAGGACGTGCCCGGTGCCGGCGTAAATGAGGAGTTCACGGCGCCGGTGCAGGGAAAACGGCTGGAGGGGCTGTGCATTCGCATCGCTTCCTTATCCGACGGCATTGAGGGAACCATTACCTGGTTAGGTCTGGCGCACAGCGGGCGTCTGTCCCGTATGCTGGCCCGCAAGCCTCACTATTCGTCCGACTGGCCCGGCTGCTTTGTGGAGCAGGCGCCCGAGAATCCTCAGCCCATGTTGGGAATCCTAATGGACGGCGAGGAGCTGCAGGCGCTGCGCGAAAAGCTGCGCACCCCCCCTTTCTGCGAGGTGTACCGCAAGAAGAAAGAACAGGCGCAGCGGGACATGGCGATCTGTCCCGAGAGCTACATCGGCCGCTTTGTACCTCATTACGACCAGCGCTGGTGCCGAACCCGCGACCGCGCCTGGGCGCCAAGCCTCACCGAGAATGCCTGCGGTCTGGAGACGGCCATTGAAAATCTAGCGTTTGTGGGCATTGTGGAGAACAATCTCGACATGATGCGCATGGCCGCTCGCCACGCGCTGGCGGTGGCGCATTGCGAATACTGGTGTGAGTCCGCGATGGGAATCCTGCCCGGCGCCACCTGGCATCACCGCAGCTTCACCGAAAACATTTACTGCAAGGTGATGTCGCTGGTTCTGGACTGGTGCGGCCAGCTGCTCACTCCTTTCGCACATCAGATCCTGCGCGACGCGCTGGCCATGAAAGGCCTGCCCCGCATCGAATCGGATTTCCGGCGGATAGAGTACATCCGCTATATGAACCAGGGCATCGTATTCAGCTACGGCCGCATTTTTGCCGACCTTGCCCTGCTGGCCCGTCACCCGCGCTACGAACGCGACCTGCTGCATGCGGAAGAGGATCTGCACGAGATGATCTCCAACTACATCCAGGCCGACGGCGGAACGCTGGAGGGTCCGGGATACTGGATGTTCACGTTCAATGAAAGCATGTGCGCGCTGTACGCGATGGCCCGCTACCACAAGAAGCCTTTCACATGCTACCGTGAACTGCTAGGAAGTACCGGTGAATTTGAGTTGTCGATGCTGGCGATGGACGAGAACGAGACGGTGCTGCACGCAGTGAACGATGCGCATCCCGCTACGGCGGTGTCCTGCGCACTGGCCAACAGCTTCTATCTGTTCACCGGACAGCCGGCATGGAAAAACCTCTACGAGCGCCTTTTGGCGGGCGGCCATGTGGACAAGGATACCTTTGCCCTCATCTCATCCCCGCTGCCGGACGGCCGGATACTGCCCGAACCGCAGCCGGTGAACCGTATCTTCCCTGTGACCGGTCAGCTGGGCGCCATGCGCACAGGAAAGGATATGCGCACCTGTTTTCATCTGTGCAGCGGCCCGACCTATGCGACGCACTTCCACGCCGACAAGGGCAGCCTGTTGCTGGACGCCGATGGCCGCACCCTCTGCCCGGATTGCGGCTCAGCGAACTATTTTGAATCGGAGCTGTATTATCTGCGTCACGCCCGCAGTCACAGCCTGCTGTATCCCGTGCGGGAGAGCGGTGCACTGTCGGTGCAGGGACGGTACGATGAGGGCGGCCGGGTGCTCAAGGCCGAGCAGAACGGTCAGTGGGTGGAATTCATCACCGACGACACTCGCGCCTGGAGCGACGGGGTGTATGAACTGGATCAGCGCCGGCTAATCTCACCGGCGGCCGAGTTTGCGGTGATCGAGGATACCTTTGCTCTGGGTCAGGCCGACCATGTGGAATTCCTGCTCAACTGCTTCGGCGAATTGCAGCTGGAAAACGGCCGGGCATACGCCCGGATGGGAGATGTCACCCTGCGGGTGATACCGCTGAACTGGAAGTGGGAGAACGCTTCAGTGCGTACATTGCAGGACGGCGAACACCGCCCAGTGTGGCAGCTGTGCGCCCCGTACACCGCTGCCCGAGCCGGACGCCTGCTGACGCTTGTCTGCGTGGAGAAGAACTGTGCCGTACAGCTAGAGGAAACGTCCGATGGCTGGATGCTGCGCCACGGAGAGGACGCCTATACGCTGCGAGCCGGAGAACAGCAGGCACAGCTGGAACGTGTCTGAGAGCGACGTATCATATACAAGGAAAGGATGCTGCTATCATGAATTACACAGTGCATACCGTCAATGCGATCCTCATCGGCGCGGGCCAGCGCGGCGCGCAGGTATACGGTGCGTTTGCCCGCCGCAACCCCAAAGACATCCGCTTTGTGGCGGTGGCCGAACCGGACGCCGCCCGCCGCGCCGAGTTCTGCCGTGACCACGGGATCTCTCCGGAAAATGCGGCGGCGGACTGGCGCGAACTGCTCGCCCGTCCCAAACTGGCAGACTGCGCTTTCGTCTGCACGCAGGACAATCAGCACATCGCCCCCGCGATGGCTGCGCTGGATGCAGGATATCATGTGGTGATGGAAAAACCGATGAGCCGTTATGCCGACGAGCTGCGCGCGCTGCAGGCCCGGGCCGAGCAGACAGGTAGGCTGGTAACCGTCTGCCATGTGCTGCGCTACACGCCTTTCTTCAGCAAGGTGAAAGAGATCCTGGATTCCGGCGTGATCGGGCAGGTGCAGAGCATCCAGCAGATCGAGAACGTGGCCTACTGGCATCAGGTGCACAGCTTTGTGCGCGGCAACTGGCGTCGCGAAGACGAGACCAGCCCCATGATCCTGGCCAAGAGCTGCCACGATATGGACATCCTGCTGTGGATGGTGGGCAGTCACTGTACGAAAGTATCGTCTTTCGGCAGCCTGGGGCACTTCCGCCCCGAGAACGCTCCCGACGGCGCGCCCGCCCGCTGTCTGGACGGGTGCCCTGCCGCCGATACCTGCCCCTATGACGCCGAGCGCATCTATCTGCGCGACAAGGGCGTGCATGTGCCGGTGATCCGCAAGGTGGTCAGTCTGGAAAATACGGACGAATCCGTGCGCGAGGCGCTGAAGACCGGGCCCTACGGCCGCTGCGTCTACCGCTGCGACAACGATGTGGTGGATCATCAGGTGGTGAATCTGGAATTTGAAAACGGAGCCACGGCCTCCTTTACCATGTGCGCATTCACATGGGACGGCGGACGTACCGTGAAGATCATGGGCACTCACGGCCAGATCACCGGCGATGTGGAGAGGGACGAGATCACCGTCACCAAATTTGCCGGCGGCGAGACCACCACCATCCGCCTGAACGCCGATCCCGAGGGCCACTCCGGCGGCGACAAGGGCTTCATGCGCGACGTGGTGCGCCAGATGCAGACGGACGGCGCCTACACCGGCCGCACGCAGGTGAGCAGCTCGGTGGAGAGCCACCTGATCGCGCTGGCCGCCGAGGAATCCCGCGTGACCGGCAGCACCATCAGCATGAAAGATTTTGCATAAAGGATGAGGTATGATATGGAACGCTCTGCACTGCTTACAGCCTATGATGCCGCCTGCCGCAAGGCGGCGGCCAACGCTTGGGTGATCGGGCAGGATCCGCGCGAATTCCCCGGCCGGATGGACGGCGACTACTTTGCCCCCGCCCGCGACAGCCTGCGCTCGGTGGAGCATATTTTCTGCTGGACGCCCAGCTTTTTTACCGGCATGGCTCTGCTGGCCGCCGAGCACACCGGCGATTTCTCGCTAGCGCGCTGGGTGGAGAGCCTGTATGAGCCCTACCGCGCCAAGGTATTTGATACACCGGAAGACACCATGCACGACCTAGGCTTCATGTACACCCTGTACAGCACGATGGCTTACCGCCTTACCGGCAACGAACGGATGCGCGCGCTGTCGGTGCGGGCGGCCGAGGTGCTGGCACACCGCTTTGTGCCGAACGGCCGATATATCCGGGCATGGGGCCGAATGGATGACAGCATCCCCGACTACATCGACGACCAGCTGCGCAGGGACAACTTCTTTGCCAACAGCCGCGGCCTTGCCATCATCGACTGCATGATGAACATTCCGCTGCTGTTCTGGGCCGGAAAGGAAACGGGCGACCGCTTCTTCACCGATGTCGCCATCGCCCATGCCGACACCACCCTGCACAACTTCATCCGTCCCGACGGCAGTGTCTGCCACGCCTATCGGTTCGACTCCGTCACCGGCGAGCCAGCCGAAGAATTCAACGACTGCGGTTATTCCGTGGGTTCCCACTGGGCGCGCGGCACCGCGTGGGCGGTGTACGGCTTCTCCGTGGCCTGGCGCTATACCGGTCTGACCCGCTACCGCGACGCCGCTGTGAAGTTGGCCGAGTGCTATCTGACCCAGTGCGGTGAAAATGGCGTTCCCGTATGGGATTTCCGTCTCCCGACCGATCAGCCCGCCCGTCACTGCGGCCGCACTGGGATGTCACCGACCCCGCAAACTGCACCCGGAATGTGGACACCTCTGCGGCGGCCATCATGGCGTGCGGTATGCTGGAATTCCTGGCAAAAGAGGAGCACGCGGGTATGCGCAGCTATGTGGACGCCGTCACCCGCACCCTGACCGTGCAGTATATGAACACCGACGAGGGCTGCGCAGGTCTGCTGCACAGCCAGAACGGCAACGCCAGCTACACCTCTTTCGGCGACTACTACCTGATGGAGCTGCTGGCGCGACAACTGGGCAGTGATATCCTGCCCTGGTAAGAGGCAAAACGAGCACCGTCAGCGTTTGTTCCCGCCGGGAGTATGGGAACAAATTCATTTAGTGGATGTGCATGAGTGTGCGAAATTTGTGTTGCAGCACTTCATAAGTAGTATCGTAGCGGCGCAAGAGAACATCAGCCAAAGAAAAAATACGATAGCCCAGCTGAAGTACGTCAGAAGAACTCCGACGACATATGTGGAAATCGCGCTACCAAGATAGGTGGAAAAGTTCAGCATGGCAGAGACCGCCGCTGCATTTTCGGGAGTCTGATACCGACAGGGATAGACACTGATAAACAGAGTATTGACAATGATCATGGCTGTGGTAATGCAGGAAATCAAGCCAGTTGAAATTAGAAAGTTTTTGTTCCCGAACAAAAGAAGTGCGAGAATAGCCCCGCCTGAACCAGCAAAGAGCAGAAATCCGCAACGGAAGATTCCAAACTTGGATTGTACCGCAATGTTAGATAAGCAGGCTCCCACAAGATTAAATGCTGGGATCAAGGTCGAAATCAAAATGGCGGAAGCGGAAGAGATGCCGAATGATCCTTCCAAGAAGACCGGAGTCCAGTTGGTCAAACCATCCTTTAGCATTCCCTGAACCATCATAGCAAAGCAAAGAAGGAGCACAGAGTTGGTGACGCCTGAAAACAGCGGACGGCTGATCTTTTGTGTCTGCATGGACTGTACAGCAATTTCTGTGCGTTCAGTTGTTCGTTCCCAGAAGCGCATTGTGGTAAGCCAGACCACAGAGAATGCGCAGAGTATCCAGCCGGGTAAAAAGAAACAAGAAACCCAGACGTCATTTTGTACCCCCCATGACGCAAACCCGTATGCGGCAAACGTTCCGAGTGGGACGGTTGTGTTAATGTAAACGCACGCGCGCATTTGCGCAGCACCACAAAACCAACTGCTGAAGATTTGAATGAGCTGTGGCCAGATGAGGGACTGAACTATGCCGTTGAACGCCCAAAGCAGAAGCATCAGAGGAAATCCTGGAAACATCCCCATGCACAAATTGATTAGGCCAGATGAAAAAAGGCCACAGAAGATAATCTGCGTCGAGGAGAAGTATTTGCCAAGCCAGCCACTCAAGAGTTGTCCCAGAGCATAACAGAAGAAAAAAGCAGTGCCCAGAGCGCCAGCCTGACTTTGAGACAAGATTCCCGTGCGAATGATTTCTACCATCAGCGCAGAGTAATTTAGCCGTCCCAGATAAGTCAGAAAATATGCGCACCAACACAGAAGAAATATGAGGGCCGCACAAGAGGAAACAGGGCGGTAACGGAAATTCCTTTTCATGAACAAGGCAATCCTCCCATTCAGATGTTCCCGGCGCACAATGCTGTGAACCGTTTTGATTTTACCACATTGGGAGGAAAGCGACTGGTTTAAGATTCGCGATGACATAATCTTGAACGGCGCGCAGGAAATCAAACTCGCGCAGCGGTGTTAAGGTGCAGAATTCCCCCCGTCGGCATTGCTGTCCAGCTGCTGCTTGGCATGATTAGTACGATAGGTGTTGGGGCTGACCCCGTATTCATTTTTGAACATGGAGTAGAAATACTTGGTGTTTTCCAGCCCCACTTTTCGTGCAACTGTCTCGACAGACAGAGCGGTGTCTGTCAAAAGGGCGCGGGCATGTTCCAGACGGAGCTTCTTGATATATGAGGCGGGTGTTTCCCCTGTCTTCTGCTTGAAGACGCGGTTGAGATATGGTGAGGAAACATGAAACAGCTGTGCGATGGATTTGCTGGAGAGGTTGAAATCCTGATAATTCTTCTGTATATGCTGCTGGACTTCCTCAACAAGGAGACCGCTCGTGTTTCCGTTTCCGGCTTGAATGGCCTCCATTACAGCGAGCAGCTGACCGGAGACAAACCGGCGGACAAGGCTCAACGTCCGGAGCTCGCAGATCGTGCAGTAGAAATCATGGTAGGGAAATGCAGGAAAAGAAGCGCATGTGGCTTCGATCCGTTTTAGAACAGTGATGATCTTTGAGACAAACACAATGATGGAGGCGTCAGCCGCCGAACGAGTATATTGTTTGAGCTCAGTAAAGAAGATATCAAGCAGCTCCTGACAAGCGTCTGTGTCGGATGCACGGATTGCGTTTTCTAGTGCGGTTGTATCCGGTGCAGGGCAGATCTCTGTGTTAAGCTCGTCTGTCTTGGCTGTTTCCAGATAGAGAACACAACCGTTTTCGTAGAAGAACTCATAGCGCGACAACGCCTGCAGTTCCTGGAAGGCGGAGCTCATTTCATGCGGCTGTGAGAGCATACCTGAAATGAAAAAAGACAGAGATAGTCCAAAATATTGCAGGAAGGTCGTTCGGATCTTCTGAATCACAGAGCTGTTGAGCCCACAGTTTGTCGGCGAGTCAAAACAGCAGAAAAAGGCAATCTCACTCTGTTCGAACGGAATATCTTGAATATCACGGGGCTCATCAAACAGCTCGTGCAAAACATTGCCCAACGCATAACAGAGGAGCCGATGGTCTTCCGCGCCGTGGACAGACGGCTCACTGGCCGGAAGCCAGTGAGCAAGGATCAGAATAAAGCTGTTTCCCGGACGGTATGGTAGTTCCTGCTCTTCGCAGCACTGCCAGAATGCTTCATCGCTGTACTGGTTGTACAGCAGCTGCCGTTTAATCAGCGTTGCCTGAGCCAGAGAGAGGCTCTTTTCCCTGTATTCAAACAGGTTTTCCAGTTTGTCTGTCGTCCTTGCGATGTGCGACGCGATGAATTCAATCTCGTCCTCACTTGTATCGGTGGATTCGTCCGAGAACATTTTTCTGAACTTGGCGATCGGCGAGTACAGATGTGTGCTGACCCTGTAATAGACGAACAGCCCCAGAGCGATGCATGCCCCCACAATGACAAGGAAGAATAGCAGATAGGAAAGAAAACTGGCCGATATATCGGCTTGCCGTGTGATGGTGACGATTTGAATGTTGGCATCAGAATCATCAAAGACATTGAAATAGAAGGTCTCATTTCCAATCGGGGTAGAGAACTTTTCGTTCCACTCGTTGGCGTTCAGAACGTACATAATGTCATCGCCGAACGGCGAGAGTGTGTCGTGATAATAGCTGGAATAGATTGGGGTGTCCCGGTTGGAGTAGACAATGTAATTGTTAAATGCCTTGGAGTATACACCGGGATCGTTCTGCAGAACGCCGAATACATCGGCGGTGCGAAGATTGATCACAACGGTATTGCCGTTTGTCATTTTCAGGAAAATAGTCAGAACCTCGCTGGTGGAGGTTTGATATGAAGAATCGCGGACAGATCTTGGAAGAAACATGCGCTCTGTGCCATCACCGCGTGCAATCTTTTCAGCGATTTCTTCATCGAAAAAATCGTTGAGATTGTTGCTGATTAAATCACTGCCGAACATATATATTATGTTGGAATAGCAGTTATAAAAGTAGACCGAATGAATCAAAGGATCCTGTGAAAGAAAATAATCGATGCTCCGCATAGCTTCTAGTTCCACAGAGGCATCGCTATGAGCCGAAGACATCAATGTTATGCCATCTGATGAAAGGTATGCATTTAATGCATTCTTTTCACTAAGGTCGATTTGGTACTGGATACTTGTGTAAGCGTTGCCCATAAAACGCGACATGACCGTGCTGAGATATTGAACAGTAGTCTGTTTGTAATACGCATACATGGCGAACAGCGCGACAGTTAAAAGAGCGACTGTAGTGATATACACAGTCTGGAATATCTTCTTGAAATATCGGGAACGCCAGACCTTTCCTTTCATGCTCTTTGAACCTCCCAGTTCGTTTTTTTACGCCGAATTCCGAATTTCCAAGACTAATTATACTGAAAACGACGAGAAACGTATAGAAAGAAACACTTTTTTGCACTTGGATTTTTTTTTGAACTGGCAGATTAAACCAAAAAGCAGAATATCGGTACTTTTCGAAACGGTTGGCTGCCGCTATGATGGGAACCGGAAAGCAGACCAACAGCGGTAAACGAGAAAGGATGGAAGCTATGCTAAACCGTTTGGCAGATGCAGTGAAACGGAAAAAACAGGCTGACCGATCGCAGAACTTCGGCTTGTTTTTGATGGCACTGCCTATGATGATCGTGGTCACAATTTTTTCTTACATCCCGATGGCGGGCCTGATCGTCGCATTCAAAAACTACAGTTATCGTGACGGAATTGCGAAGAGTCCATTTTGCGATCCCCTCTGGAAGAACTTCGAGTTCCTGTTCAAGACACCGGATACATGGCGCATCATCCGCAACACGTTGGGCTATAACCTGATCTTCATTGTGCTGACGCTGGTGATCTCAGTATCAATTGCGATTCTGCTGAACGAGGTTCGTAGCAGAAAGGCACTGAAAGTATATCAGACGACGATGTTCTTCCCTTACTTCCTATCTTGGGTCGTTGTCTCCTATATCGTCTACGCGTTTCTGAACCCTCGACTCGGATATCTTAATGCCATCGCGTCCAAAATGGGCGGCGAGACGCTGGACTGGTACAACACGCCTGAAGCGTGGGTCTTCATCATTGTGTTCCTGCAGATCTGGAAGACTGTCGGAATGAACGTCCTAATGTACTACGCCAGCCTGATGAGTATTGACTCCAGTTTTTATGAAGCGGCGGCCATCGAAGGTGCCACCCGCTGGCAGATGATTCGCCGCATCACGCTGCCGATGCTGTATCCGATGATGATCATTCTGACCATTCTCGCCATCGGCAAGATTATGAATTCTGACTTCGGCCTCTTTTATCAGGTCCCGATGGACTCTAAGACGCTGTATGCGACGACGGACGTGCTGGAAACATATGTGTACCGCGCGCTGATCCAGAGCGGCAACATCGGTATGTCTTCCGCGGCAGGATTTATCAAATCGGTGGTTGGCTTCCTGCTCGTGCTGGGGACCAACAGACTCGTCAAGAAGATTAACCCTGACTACGCGCTCTACTGATGTGAAAGGAGAGAAAACATGCTCACCAACAACAAACACGAAAAGCTGTTTCGGGTGTGCCTGCACTTGTTTTTCATCGTGCTCTCGGCAGTGTTCATCATTCCGATGCTCTCGGTGGTTTTTATCGCGTTCACAAGTGAATCGTCAATCAGCACACAGGGGTATCCGTTCTTTTTCCGCGAAATCAACTTGAATGCATTTCAGTACATTCTCGACAATCCAAAAACGATTGTTGATGCCTACAAGGTTACGATTTTCACTTCCTTCGGAGGAACATTTCTCTATCTTCTCCTGTCCACGATGGCGGCGTACGCCATTTCTCGGCCCGGCTTTACACTGAAAAAGCCCCTGACGTTCTTCTTCTTCTTTACAATGCTGTTCAACGGCGGCCTCGTTCCGACATACATCCTGATGAGCCAGACGCTGCATCTGAAGAACACGTATCTGGCACTGATCGTTCCTCTGCTGGTCAATGTGTGGTACCTGATTATGCTCAAAACATTTATGAGCGAGATTCCGAACGAGATTCTGGAGTCAGCGAAGATTGACGGCGCGGGACACTTCACGATTTACACCCGATTTATCCTGCCGCTTTCGAAGCCCGCTCTCGCTACGATCGGCTTGCTGACACTTCTGGATTACTGGAATAGCTGGCAGCCGGCGATGCTCTATATCGATGAGAAAGAAATGTATCCTCTGCAATATATGCTGCAGGTTATGCTTCGAAACATCATGGAGATTTTGAAGGAGATGCAAAACAACGTCTCCATTGGAAATATTCAGGATATGCCGAGCGAGAGTGCCCGCATGGCAATGTGCATTTTGGCAGTCGGTCCTATGCTGTTTATTTTCCCGTTCTTCCAAAAATACTTCACGCGCGGTTTGACTGTCGGCGCCGTAAAAGGTTGAGATCACACATCGCTTTTGACGTGTGATAAAATAAATACATATTATTTTAGGAGGTCATTATGAAAAAGCACAAGTTTCTTGCACTTGGATTGGCTGCAATGATGAGCATGAGTGTTTTCGCCGGCTGCGGGCAGGGCGCTAGCACCTCGGGCTCGACGGGTACGGCTACGTCTGATTCCGGTGCGCAGACATCGGAAGAACCCACGGAGATTATCTGGATGATTCGTAGCGACGAGTCGAAGAATTATGATGCTGTCATGGCTGCGGTCAATGAGAGACTGCTGGAAGAAATCAACATGACGCTCGACCTTCGGTTCATCGCTCCCGGTGACTACGACACCAAAATGCAGATGGCGATGGCCGGCGGAGATGATTGGGATCTGTGCTTTACGGCTGCATGGTCTAATAATTACGTTAACGCTGCTGGTAAAGGGGCTTTGCTTGAGCTGACGCCGGAAATGCTGAATGAATACGCACCGAATATGATGAGTTCTATCCCGGAGAAACTGTGGGATGGTATCAAGGTGAACGGTAGTATCTATGCGCTGATGAATTATCAGGTTATGTACGATCAGGCTGGTATGCAGTTCCTGAAGTCGGCCGTAGAGGAGCAGAACATTGATGTAACGCAGATTACGGACTGGGATTCCTTGAATGCCGTTCTCGGACAGCTGGCGGAAGCCTATCCGGACAAATACGCGACACGCGGCGGCGGTGTCATGGAACCGCAGCAGTCCTTCCAGGAATATCCGATTCCGATGGTGATGAGTCTTCCGTTCCTGATGTACGACGAAGAAACTCAGAAAATCGACAATACGAAATTCTTTGACCTCATTGAGCCGGGCCTGCAGTCGTTTAAACTCTGGAAAGACAACAACTGGGTGCCCGCCGATGCGGCGACGATGAAGGATGAGAACACGCTGCTGTCTCAGGGTATGTTCCTGTCGCGTTATCAGCGCGTGAAACCCGGCGTCGAGTCCGCGTTGCTGAATAACTATGGCAACGAGTGGGTTGTGATTGAAACGAGCGGAAAGATGATCAACACCAACGCTGTGCAGTCCACGCTCACGGGTGTGAACATCAATTCTAAGCATCCCGAAAAAGCGATTCAGCTCTACGACTACATCTTCGGAAACGAAGAAATCTCCAATATGCTGTTCTACGGCCTGGAGGGACAGGACTATGAACTCGTGAATGGCCGCGTGAAAAGGCTGGAGAACTGCTGGAATGCACCCGCTTGGCAGCTCGGCAACCAGTTCAATGCCTATCTCACCGAGACCGATGAAGAGGGCGTTTGGGAAGCCACGATGCAGGGCAACGAAGAAGCGGCGCTGGATCCGCTCTTCGGCTTCGTCCCCGACCGCACCCCGATTGAGACGGAGCTTGCCACCTGCGAAGCTGTCTGGCTGGAGTACAAGGACATCCTGTACTACGGGCTGAAAGACTACACCGAAGTGATTCCTGAGATGATGAGCAAGCTTGAGGGTGCCGGGCTGGAAAAGGTTACTACGGAACTTCAGAATCAGATCGACGCGTTCCTCGCCGCCAAAGCGTGAAGCCGCTCTGACACAGACTGATTCCGTTCGGGCGGGCGCAGATATTTGCGCCCGCCCTTTTCAATGACAGGAGACAGAAAAGGAGAAAAAACATGGCGAAAAAAGTCAGTGCAATACTGATCGGAGCCGGACAGCGGGGCGCGCAGGTGTATGGAGAGTACGCCTTGAGTCATCCGAAGGATATCGCATTCATTGCTGTGGCGGAGCCGGACGATGCGCGCCGCGCGGAGTTCTGCTTACAGCACGGTATTCTGACGCAGAATGCCGAACACGACTGGCACGCTCTGTTGGAGCGCCCCAAATTTGCCGACTGCGTTTTTGTCTGCACACAGGATAATCAACATATTCTGCCCGCTATTGCTGCGTTGGAAAAGGGATACCATGTCGTTCTGGAGAAACCAGTGAGCCGAGATAGCGAGGAACTTAAGCGGTTGCTGGAGACAGCACGCCGGACAAAGCGGCTCGTCACAGTATGCCACGTTCTACGCTATACCCCGTTTTTCAGCAAGATCAGGGAAATCCTTGACTCTGGTGTAATCGGTTCCGTACAGAGCATCCAGCAGATCGAAAACGTTGCTTATTGGCATCAGGCGCACAGCTTTGTGCGCGGAAACTGGCGCCGAGAGTCCGATACTAGCCCGATGATTCTACAAAAGAGCTGCCACGATATGGACATTCTGCTTTGGATGACGGACAGTCACTGCACAAAAGTTTCGTCTTTCGGTAGCCTTGGGCATTTCCGAGTGGAGTCCGCGCCGGAAGGTGCACCGGAATTTTGTCTGGATGGCTGTCCGCACGCAGAGAGTTGCCCTTATGACGCGGAAAGAATCTATCTGCGGGACAAAGGAGTTCACGTGCCGGTGATCCGCAAGGTCGTGAGTCTGGAAAATACGGATGATTCTGTGCGAGAGGCGCTTCGCTCCGGTCCATACGGGCGCTGTGTGTACCATTGCGACAACGACGTTGTCGATCATCAGGTGGTGAATCTCGAATTCGAAAACGGCGTCACCGCCTCCTTCACGATGTGCGCGTTTACCTGGGAGGGGAGCCGTACCGTTAAAATTATGGGTGCGCTTGGACAAATCACGGGCGACGTGGAGGAAAACGAGATTCAAGTGGTCAGCTTTGCAACGGGTAATAAGACGGTCTACCGTCTGAACACAGACGCCGCTGGACACTCGGGTGGCGATGCCGGATTCATGCGGGACGTCGTCAGACAGATGCAGACGGACGGTGCCTATGCGGGAAGAACGAACATCGCACAGTCCATCGAGAGTCACCTGATCGCGCTTGCAGCCGAGGAGTCACGTGTCACCGGGAAAACGATCTGGATGATGCGTCAGTAAATTAGTGTGCGGGGAGAGACGAAAATGGATGCATCAGAGATTTTGAGATTGTACGATCTAGCGTGTGAGAAAGCGGCTCGCAACAGCCGGAAAATTGGTGCAGAACTGCGGGAATTTCCCGCCAGTGAGACGGGGGATTACTTTTCTCAGAACCGCGCCTCTCTGCGTGGTATCGAACATATTTTTGGATGGACGCAGTCATTTTTCACTGGGATGGCACTCCTTGCCGGAGCGCACACGGGCAATTTTTCTCTGATTCGGTGGTGTGAGAGATTCTATCCGGATTATCGCGACAAGGTGTTTAAAACACCGGAGAATACCATGCATGACCTGGGATTCCTTTATACGCTGTACAGCACAATGCTGTATAAGCTGACAGGAGACACCGCCATGAGGGATCTGTCTATCCGCGCTGCCGAAGTGTTGGCTCACCGCTATTTGCCCGCTTGCCGTTGCATCCGCGCGTGGGGGCGCATGGATGATCTGCTACCCGGCGGCTTGGAAGAAGAATTGAAATCCAACAATTTCTTTACGCGGAGCAAGGGCCTAGCAATCATTGACTGCATGATGAATCTGCCGCTTCTCTTCTGGGCCTCTGAGGAGACGCATGACCCGTTTTTCCGATCCGTCGCTTGCGCGCACGCAGACACGACACTTCGTTGGTTCATCCGGGAAGACGGTAGTGTGTGCCATGCATACCGATTCGATTCGGACTCCGGGGAGCCCGTCGGGGAGTTCAACGATTGCGGCTATTCCGTGGGGTCGTTCTGGGCGCGCGGCGCTGCGTGGGCGGTGTATGGTTTTGCCCTCGCGTGGCGATATACCGGTTTTCGAAGATATCGCGATGCCGCCTTGAAGATCGCGCACGCTTACCTCGACGCTTGCGGAGATGCCCCAATCCCTGTCTGGGATTTCCGACTGCCTCCGGATCAGCCTGCGCGGTACGGCGGATACGAGCGAAGCTGGGACAAGTGGGACATTACCAAGATGGAAAATCGCATTTATAATGTGGACACTTCCGCTGCGGCAATTATGAGCTGTGCCATTCTGGAACTGGACCCGGACGATGCTGGGCTCCGCAATTATGTGAACGCGGCGGTGGATGCTCTGGCCGGGTACATGAATACCGATCCTGACTGTCCGGGCCTGCTTGCTGCTACGAACGGAACGAACACGTATGGTTGCTACGGCGATTACTTTGCAATGGAGCTACTCGCGCGTCTGCACGGGGAAGCTGCCCCGTGGTGAGGAGGAGAGAGTATGGAACAATTTGATCTTGCGGCACTTGGAAACTGGCTTTGTAGCTGGATCCAGCCGAGCGGTGCCATTTTCGGATTTCACAATCATTCCGTCTGGGGAGATAACCCTCTGCGATGGCCCGATTACACCTCCGGCCATTCGACCTTTGCCGCGCCGCTCCTGCCAGGCTTCGCCGAGGCTCTCTGCAAGCGATATGATGAGCGCGGAAAAGAACTTCTGGAAAAGATGCTTTGCTTTCAGGCAGGTGCGATGAGGCCTGACGGCGAGTATTTGCACATCGGCTTCCAGGCTGGGGAACTGGCCAAGGTAGGGCTGATTCACAACATGGTGCCGGTGCTTTCGATGGTAATGGCGGCCGGGTTGGGGAAACATTATCTGTCACCGGATATTCGGCAACTGGTGAAGCGCTCTGCCGAGACGGCTCTCGGCGAGGGCAGCTTGCATTACGGACAGGGCCGCGCGGACCAGACGGCATGCTGTAATCAGGATTACGCCCGGCTTTGGGCAAAGCTCCTCTATCAAGAAGTCTTTGAAGACAAGCGTTTTGAGCGCGAGATCCAGGAAGATCTGGATTTTATGATCGACAATTTTCACATCCCGGGCGTTCCCGATGCGGAGTGCGACGGAACGAAGCGCGCTCTCTTGGGCAAGGATCAGCTGCTGCTGGAACCGGCGGAGTATTACGGTCTGATGATATCACCGCTGTGTCTGGGATTTGAAATGTTTGGCCGCGAGCGATGGTTGGCCGCAGCCGTCAGACTTTGCCGACATGTCGTGAGAAGCAGCTTTGTCGACGAAGAAGGCTGCAGGCGTGTCCACCGGGCTTATTTTTCAAGAGCGGACGGTACATGGGGGCGTCTCGAACAACCGATGCAGATCCAAGGCAATGGCCTGACGTTGTACGGCATATTGCAGTGTTGGCGTTTGACAGGCTCGCCGGAATTCTTGCAGTTTCTGGAGGAGATGGACCACGGAATGGTGCACTACCAGACACCGCGCGGATTTGTGCGAGCGGCCACTGGCTGGGATACGGAAGCGGACGCGGCGCCGTCAACAGCGTGGCAGACGCATGACTTTTTCTATTTTGCACACCGTCTGCCTGAGCTCCCCGCCGGTTTCTGGGACAGAGTGTTCGAGCCTTCCAGAGAATGCAGCGTTGTGCTGTCAAACGTGTGCATCTGGATGGAAGACAGTTCAAGATGGACGATTCAGGATTACTTCAGTCGGTCGGTATATCAGATTTACGGAAGAAAGGATCGCGAACGCTTCGGCAGGGATCTGTCATGGACAGGAGAGAAAAACGACGTTGAGCCCGATTATTTGTGGGGCGGGGAACTGCCACGCTTTGTGCTCGACCACGGTTGCGTGATTCCGCTCCGCCCGCTGCCCGCACACGTGCGTGTATACAATTTTTCAGACTACAAGTGGATTCCTGTCTGTCAGCCCGAGAAATGAGGAGAAAGTAAGATGGCATTTTTATCGTTTGAAATTGAACACTGCGACGGTACAGAATTTGTGCTGATGCCCGCTTGTGCGTACAATGGCAATCGCTTTCCGGTGTTAAAAAAAGAGTATCCGCCGATGTTTACACCGGAGGAAGCATCCGTCGACATGCCGAGCTATATCACGGATGTACCGCGCTTGGAATCCGATGGAACAGGACGAATTGAAGTGACAACAGGTGATCTTGCGGTCCCGTGCGTCGGAGTGTTTCTTCCCGGTCGAAAACAGGCGGTATTTGTATTTACCGTACAGAGCCTCGACGGCCAGAACATTGGCATAGCATACGAGAGAGGAACCGTGGAACTGACATGGCCTGCACGGCGTACGTTTTTGTACCGTTGGCCGCACATGGTCCCGAATCCGGAGCCGTGGCACAATCAGCCGGCCGAAATCCCGGCAAAGATCTTACGCGTGGAGTGTGAGAATCTTTCGGAGTTTTACCGAATCTTTTTTGAAAACCGCAAATGCATGGGCATGGACGATGAACGTCCGGATGTGATGCCTCGCGCGGAGCAGAAACGGATTCTAATCAAGAAATACAACCGTGAAAACTGGTTTGCTGATCAGGAGTTTTACGGGACGGTGACGACATCTGACCCGTCGGGACGCTGGTTTCAGGCCGGGTGGATCGGCGGGGGAATGCTGAGTTACGCGTTGTTAAAAATCGGTGGGACGCAGGAGCAACTTCGTGCGCGAAAAACGCTCAGGTTCATGCTGGGAATGCAGCATGAAAGCGGTCTGTTCTGGGGCGGATTCACGGATAACGGGCTTGAGAACGTTGATGGCTTCGGCATCCCTGGAACGGAATTCTGGACTTCAATCCGAAAAAACAGCGATATCCTGTACTATCTGATTAAACACCTCGCGCTGCTTGATCCGGCAGAAACATTATTTTCGGCGGCGGAGGAGTCTGCCCGGAAATTGGCGCAGGTACTGACAGAGATCTGGCATACACACGGCCAAATGGGGCAGTTTGCCGACATCCGGACCGGGAAACTCGTTGTGGGTAATTCGGCCGCAGGTGCACTGGCAGCGGGAGCTCTGGCAAGCGCCGCTCAATCCTTTGGGCGGCAGGACTGGCTGCAAGCTGCTTCGGAAATCGGAGAATGGCTCTACGACACATTCACTGCACGCGGTTATTCCAACGGCGGTCCCAATGAAATCCTTCAATGTCCGGACAGTGAAAGTGCCATAGCGTTGCTGGAAAGTTATGCTGCGCTTTATCAGGTGACGAGAAAACAACGCTGGCTTGACGCAGCAAGAGACGCAGCGCATCAGCTGTCCTCGTGGGTTGTGGCCTATAATTATGCGTTCCCTGCCGGTAGCGAGTTTGCCAGACTGGGAATGAAGACGGTAGGCGCCGTATTCGCAAATGTTCAGAACAAACACGCTGCGCCAGGATTGTGCACGTTCTCAGGCGAGAGCATCCGTCGTTTGTACTACTGGACGGGGGATGCGCGTTATCTTGAATTGTATCTGGATGTGACCCAGACGATGGCTCAATATATCTCGACAGAGGAACGTCCGATTTATTCGTGGAGTGTGCCCAAGGATGCCACGGCGAATTCTCAGAACGATGTGACGGTTGATTCCATGCCGTTGAACTCTGGCTATGTCTGCGAACGCGTCAATATGTCCGATTGGGAGACAGAAAAATGCGTCGGCGGCGTTTTTAATGCGAGCTGCACATGGTGTGAAATCAACAGCCTTCTGATGCTGGCGGATGATTGTAACATTGAAGCACATTGAATGTTTCTCCTTGAGAAATGATACTGAATGACAGAATCAGATTTGGATTTCAACCCTATTATTTCAACAGAACCAATCGAAAGGAGCGTCCCCTCTCATGGACATCGATCTCATCAAAGAACAAATCTGCGACGTGTGCCACAAGACCTGGCAGCTCGGCTGGGTGGCGGCAAACGACGGCAACGTCTCGGCCCGCCTCGAAGACGGCACGTTTCTCTGCACACCCACCGGCATGAGCAAGAGCTTCATCACGCCGGAAAAACTCATCCACATCAACGCGAACGGTGAGATTCTCGAGGGCGCGGAGGGCCTGCGCCCCTCGAGCGAGATCAAGATGCATCTGCGCTGCTATGAAAAGCGTCCCGACGTGTGGAGCGTCATCCACGCGCATCCTCCCGGAGCGACGGGCTTCGCCGTGGCGCACAAGGCCATGGACATGTACAACATGATCGAGGACGTGGCCGTCATCGGCAGCGTCCCGCTCACGCCGTACGGCACGCCCAGCACCGCCGAAGTGCCCGACGCCATTGAGCCCTACCTCGAGGAGCACGACGTGATGCTGCTGGAAAACCACGGCGCGCTGGCCGTCGGTTCGGACGTCATCACGGCGTTCTACCGCATGGAGAGCCTTGAGCTGTGGGCCAAGATCACGATCAATGCCGTCATCCTCGGCGGCAGCATCGACATCAGCCGCGAGAACATCCAGAAGCTGATCGACCTGCGCGGGTTCTACCGCGTGACGGGCCGCCATCCCGGCTACAAGAAATTTGACAACGGACTGAGGTGACAACCATGCTGAAAGGAATTTCTCCGCTTCTCTCCCCGGAACTGTTGAAAGTTCTGTGCGAGATGGGCCACGGCGACGAACTCGTCATCGCCGACGGCAACTTCCCCGCCGAGAGCATCGGTAAAAACGCCATCGTCATCCGCGCGGACGGCCACGGTGTGCCGGAAATGCTCGACGCGATTTTGCAGCTCATCCCGCTCGACCAGTACGTCGATCAGCCCGCCGCGCTGATGAAAGTCGTGCCCGGAGACCCGGTCGTGCCCGTGATCTGGGACGAGTACCGCGCGCTGCTCAAAAAGCACGGCGAAGACCCCGACAAGGTCGAGATGATGGAGCGCTTTGCGTTCTACGACCGCGCCAAAAACGCGTACGCCGTCATCGCCACCGGCGAGACGGCCATCTACGCCAACGTGCTTCTGAAAAAAGGAGTGGTGAAATGAAACGCGTGCTGGCGTTTGATTTCGGCGCCTCCAGCGGGCGCGCCATCCTCGCGGAGTACGACGGCGGCGCGCTCTCCTACCGGGAAGTGCACCGCTTCGAGAACTGCCCGCGCGAATCCGAAGGGCATTTCCGCTGGGATTTCAGCGACCTGATGGCAAACGTCCGCCTCGGCATCGAGAAAGCGGGCGCGTTCGACAGCATCGCGTTCGACACCTGGGGCGTGGACTTCGGCCTGCTGGGCGAAGACGGCACGCTTCTCGGCGACCCGGTGCACTACCGCGACGGCCGCACCGAGGGCATGACGGACGAGGCATTCCGCACGATGAACGCCGGCGCGCTCTACGCCGCGACGGGCAGCCAGATCATGCCCATCAACACGCTGTTCCAGCTGCTGGCCGTGAAGGAGAGCGATCCCGAGACGTGGAGCCGCGCGAAGCGCCTGCTCTTCATGCCCGACCTCTTCGCCCACGCGCTGTGCGGCGCGGATGCGTGCGAGACGACCATCGCCTCCACGAGCCAGATGCTCGACGCGCGCACCGGCGCGTGGAGCCGCAGCGTATTGGACGCGTTCGGCATCCCGGAGACGCTCTTCGCGCCGCTTGTCAAAAGCGGAACCGTCGTGGGCGAGTACCGGGGCGCGAAGGTCGTCGCCGCGGCGGGACACGACACGCAGTGCGCCGTAGCGGCGCTGCCCGCGCCGGACAGGGACGCGGCGTTCCTCTCGTGCGGCACGTGGAGCCTGCTCGGCTGCGAGCTGGACGCGCCCGTGCTGACGGACGAGAGCCGTAAGCTCGAGCTCTCGAACGAGCGCGGCGCGAACGGCAAGGTCAATTATCTCAAAAACATCATCGGCCTGTGGCTCATTCAGGAGAGCCGCCGCCAGTGGCGGCGCGAGGGACAGGAGTACTCGTACGCCGAGCTCGAACAGCTGGCGCTCGCGGCCGAGCCGCTGCGCAGCTTCATCGACCCCGATGCGCCCGAGTTCACGCCGCTGGGCGACATCCCCGGCCGCGTGCGCGCGTTCTGCCGCCGCAACGGGCAGCCCGTGCCCGAGTCCGTCGGCGCGGTGATGCGCTGCATCTACGAGAGCCTCGCGCTCAAGTACCGCTTCGCGCTCGACCAGCTCTCCGAGGCCACCGGAAAGCGCTTTTCGGCGCTTCACATCCTCGGCGGCGGCACGAAGGACGGTCTTCTCTGCCGCATGACGGCGGACTGCTCCGGCCTTCCCGTCCTCGCGGGGCCCGTCGAGGCGACGGCGCTCGGCAACATCGTGCTGCAGCTCATCGCGCTGGGCGAGCTCCGGGACGTGGACGAGGGCCGTGCGCTCATCGCGCGCACCGAAGCCGTCAAGCGCTTCGAACCGGGCGAGCAGAATGCATGGAACAGAGCATACGAAACGTATAAAACCATTCTGAAATAACAGGGAGGAAAATCTTATGCTGTATCCGAAGATCGGTATCCGTCCGACCATCGACGGCCGCTGGGGCGGCGTGCGCGAGAGTCTGGAAGAACAGACGATGGCGATGGCTGAGAACGCGAAAAAGCTCATTGAGGAGAACCTGCGCTATCCCGACGGCACGCCCGTGCAGTGCGTCATTGCCGATTCCACGATCGGCGGCGGCGCGGAGGCCGCTACCTGCGCCGACAAGTTCTCCACGCAGAACGTCGTCGCGACGCTCACCGTCACGCGCTGCTGGTGCTACGGCAGCGAGACGTTCGACATGGACCCCCGCACCATCAAGGCGGTCTGGGGCTTCAACGGCACGGAGCGCCCGGGCGCGGTGTACCTCGCCGCCGTCCTCGCCGCGCACGCCCAGAAGGGCCTGCCCGCGTTCTCCATCTACGGGCACGACGTGCAGGAGGCATCCGACACGTCCGTCCCCGCCGACGCGGCCGAGAAGATCCTGCGCTTTGCGCGCTGCGCCGTGGCCGTGGGCTGGATGAAGAACAAATCGTACGTCAACCTCGGCGGCGTGGCCATGGGCATCGCGGGCAGCTACTGCGACGCCAGCTTCTTCCAGAAGTACCTCGGCATCCGCCCCGAGTGGGTGGACATGACGGAGATCATCCGCCGCATCACGCTTGAGATCTACGACCACGAAGAGTACGACCGCGCGCTCGCGTGGGTGAAGGCCAACTGCAAGGAAGGCTTCGACTGCAACGCGGGCAAACACCTGCCCGAGGTCATCACGAAGTCGAAGGTCGTTCCCGCCGACAAGGACTGGGAGTTCATCACGAAGATGACGATGGTCATGCGCGACATCCTCTACGGCAACCCGAAGCTCGACGAGCTGGGCTGGCACGAAGAGGCGCTGGGCAAGAACGCCGTCGCGGGCGGCTTCCAGGGTCAGCGCAACTGGACCGACTGGCTGCCGAATGCCGACTTCTCCGAGGCCATCATGGCCTCCACGTTCGACTGGAACGGCCCGAAGCGCCCGACTCCGTTCGCCACGGAGAACGACACGCTGAACGGCGTTTCGATGATGCTGGGCACGCTCGTCTCCGGCACGGCTCCCTGCTTCCACGACGTGCGCACGTACTGGAGCCCCGAGGCCTGCGAGCGCGTGACGGGCCACAAGCCCGAGGGCGTGGCCGCGAAAGGCTTCATCCACCTCATCAACTCGGGCGCGACGGCGCTCGACGGCTCTGGCGCCGCGACGAACGAGAACGGCGAACACGTCATGAAGCCCTTCTGGGAGATGACAGACAAGGACATGAGCGCGTGCCTTGAGGCGACCGACTGGTGCCGCGCGAACTACGAGTACTTCCGCGGCGGCGGATTCTCGAGCCACTTCCGCTGCACGGCCGAGATGCCCGTGACGATGCTGCGCGTCAACATCGCCGAGGGCGTGGGCCCCGTGCTGCAGATCGCCGAGGGCTGGACGGCCAATCTGCCCGACGACGTGCACACGCCCATCGACCTGCGCACCGACCGCACGTGGCCGACGACCTGGTTCGTGCCGCGCCTGACGGGCAAGGGCGCGTTCAAGGACGTGTACAGCGTGATGGCCAACTGGGGCGCGAACCACGGCGTGACCGTGTACGGCCATGTGGGCGCGGACCTCGTGACGCTGGCCTCGATGCTGCGCATCCCCGTGGCTCTGCACAACGTGCCGGAAGAAAAGCTCTACCGCCCGCACGCGTGGGCCGCGTTCGGCACGAAGGACACCGAAGCCGCCGACTTCGCCGCCTGCAAATACTACGGACCGCTGTACGACTGATTTTGACCACAATACAGGCTGCAGACTCCCGCTCCGCAGCCTGTGACTGAGAAAGGAAGAAAAGAAAATGGCAAACCGTATTGTTCTCAACACCATTTCGTATCACGGCAAGGGCGCGATCGAAAACATCGTCCCGGAGCTGACCGGCCGCGGCTACAAGAAAGCGTTCGTGTGCTCGGACCCCGACCTCATCAAGTTCGGCGTGACAAAGAAAGTCACCGATCTGCTCGACGCGGCGAATTTCGCGTATGAGATCTATTCCGACATCAAAGCGAACCCCACCATCGCGAACGTCCAGTCGGGCGTTGCGGCGTTCAAGGCCAGCGGTGCGGACTGCATCGTCGCCATCGGCGGCGGCTCTTCGATGGACACGGCGAAGGCCGTGGGCATCATCATCGAGAACCCCGAGTTTGAGGACGTGCGCAGCCTCGAGGGCGTCGCGCCGACGAAGAACCACGCGGTGTTCACGATCGCCGTTCCGACGACGGCGGGCACGGCGGCCGAGGTTACCATCAACTACGTCATCACGGACGTGGAGAAAAAGCGCAAATTCGTCTGCGTTGACACGCACGACATCCCCGAAGTGGCTGTGGTCGACCCCGACATGATGGCCACGATGCCCAAGGGCCTCACGGCTGCCACGGGCATGGACGCCCTGACGCACGCCATCGAGGGCTACAACACGAAGGGCGCGTGGGAGATGACGGACATGTTCCATCTCGAGGCCATCCGCCTGATCGCGAAGTATCTGCGCGCGTCCGTGGCCGGCGAGGCCGAGGGCCGCGAGGGCATGGCTCTGGCGCAGTACATCGCCGGACAGGGCTTCTCGAACGTGGGCCTGGGCATCGTGCACTCCATGGCGCACTCTCTGGGCGCCGTGTACGACACGCCGCACGGCGTGGCGAACGCCATCCTGTTGCCGACCATCATGGAGTACAACGCCCCGTACACGGGTGAGAAGTACCGTGAGATCGCGCGCGCGATGGGCGTCGAGGGCATCGACAGCATGACGCAGGACGAGTACCGCAAGGCCGCGTGCGAAGCGGTGAAGCAGCTGTCCATGGACGTGGGCATCCCCGCCGACCTGAAGGCCATCGTGAAGGACGAGGACGTGCAGTTCCTGTCCGAGTCCGCATACGCCGACGCGTGCCGTCCGGGCAACCCGCGCGACACCAGCGTCGAGGAGATCGCCGCTCTGTACCGCAGCCTGCTATGAAAAGATTTTTTGAGGAGGAAGTTTAGCGTTGTTGTGTGCTGTTTCAAGTGCTTGTTAGAAATAAAAATAGAAAGTAAGGTGCAATAATGGACATTCGATATTCATGCAACCAGCGGGACTTCAAGCGCTATACAACAGAGGAGACGCGCAAAGAGTTTCTGATCGAGAACCT
>ERZ856578.1307-NODE-1307-length-47709-cov-5.469894_pt1 | contig 47709 bp, 54 predicted proteins | sample MGYA00514384_ERZ856578 | MGnify/ENA primary metagenome ERZ856578 (study PRJEB29103, sample SAMN06111958) | human gut metagenome | biome: human gut; feature: ankylosing spondylitis patient; material: healthy_person | host: Homo sapiens | place: China:Hangzhou...
GGTCGTAGGACTGCTTGTTCGCGAGTTTTGTTGCTCCGGAACAGATGTGTCTGCCAAAGTCCTTGCGATGTACGCAGGCACTAGAACTCCGCCAATGTAACCACAGTGGCTTGCCGCTGGGTTAAGTCAGATCTCTTAGGCAATATACAATCAACACTGCCATAATGAGCGGCGGCAGTTCTTTTCCTAACTGCTCTAACCACACAGGCATCTTGCGTTCCCCGCGAAAAATAGCAAACGGAAGTGCACGAAGTCCAAACGTAATAATTGCACACATTATAATAATTAAAAAAATTTCAATAGGTTTTCTCATCATGCACCTCTTTTTTCTCTTTTCTCTGCCATAAAAGCAAAATGCCAGATGCAATAATCAATGCTGGCAAAATAAAATTGCTTTTTCCAAAAAAGAGCAGGCAGATAATCCCTGTTCCAAGTCCAATCAATGCTGGTACATGATTCCTTGTCTTTTCCCATTGATCAATAAAAATAATAACAAACAACGCTGTCATACAAAAATCAATACCATCTGGAATCTGACCTAACAGCTGACCAAATAACCCCCCAAGTATTGTTCCTGCCATCCAGTAAATTCGAGAAAACAATGCGACAAAAAACATTACTTGTCTGCGATTCGGATCTTCTGATGAAAGCGTACAATTTACCGCATATGTCTCATCTGTCATCGTATGTATCATATACCATTTTGCCGTGCCCATTGCCTTAAAATCTTGCAAAAATGTCAGGCTGTAAAAGCTTTGACGGCTATTCATAAGGAATGCCGTAATCGCAATCGTAACAATTGATGCACCACTCTTTAGAAATGTGATTAATACAAACTGGAATGCACCCGTATATATAATAAAACTCGTGAATAATGCATAGTACCAAGCAAACCCTGCTTTTTGCATCAAAAGTCCATATCCAAATGCCACACAGATATAGCTTAAAAAAATAGGAAGCGACTTAACAAGCGCTTCCCGTATGCTGTTTTTCATTTCGCGTACCATACCTTTCCTTTTTCTCTTTTATGATACTTTGCGAAATGTCTTTTGTCCAATCTGAGAACAAAATAACCTGTTATAGGATTTTTCTATGATTGTACGCAGATAACCTTTTCTTTATTTCTCAACCAAATGTTTAAGCAGCCCCTCACAGCCTCTGACAATATCTTCATATGTGCGTCCAAACTCACCCGTGTACCATGGATCTGCAATATCACCCGGATCATCTGCAAACATAAGAAGTTTGTAGATTTTGTGCGCAGGATCACCACCTGCGATACGAATCATATTAGAAATATTCCGGTCGTCCATCCCGATCAAATACTCATATTTTTCATAATCTGCACGACACATCTGTACTGCCCGCTTTTTGTCACAAGAAATTCCATGACGAGCTAACTCCTTTTTAGCTGGCGGATATACTGGATTTCCGATTCCATTCCAAATTTCCTCTGTACTAGTTGCTGCTGACTTAATTAAAAATTGATCTTCTAAACCATGTTTTTTGACCATTTCTTTAAAAATAAATTCAGCCATTGGACTGCGACAAATGTTGCCGTGGCAAACGAATAAAACTTTTATCATAACATTTTCTCCTGATCTCTTAAAGGCGCATTATATTTTTTCAGTTGGAATACTATCTGTAGCCACAAATCTCCAACTTTATAGAATAATACTATCATATCCTCGGCTCTTTTTCTACAAATTTTTTATATAAATCACCTTACTTATTCCAGCATATTATACCATAAAACTGCTATCAAGATGCATAATTAGTTATATTCCATCCATTTTGTTTAATTATTTCTCGTCCAATCATACACTTCTGAGGAAAGTGTGAATCCAATTCGAAAATAAAATTCTTGTTCAGACACAACGATATATCGTTTGGCACCAAGTGCTTTTGCACGAGCACATGCTTCGTAAATAACTGCTTTTGCTAAACCTTGACTTATCAATTTTTCTTCATCAAGATAACTATGTGCATGCATCCATTCAAAACGCCCCAAATGAAAATGCTCGTTATATTCTAGTTTTTCCGCTTCCAACAGGAACTGATGAATACTTTGATACTGCTCGTTGAATCGTTCACGGTTTTTATATCTCTCTATTTTATATCTCATGTTAATCTCCTTTCTGCCGCTTTCGGCTGGCAGACTTATTCACGATTATGTCAAGCCTATTATTTATCCTAGCATTATCAAATTTTTATTTACATTATTATTGCACAGTGATACAATTTTATAGTTACAAAAAGCCAAAGAAAGGAATTTATAAAATGAATTTTATTAAAAAAAATGGAATTGGTATTCTTCTTTGTCTTGCAATTGCTATTCCATCATGGTTCTTAGGAAAAATATTTCCAGTGGTGGGAGGCGCTGTTATTGCAATCATAGCAGGAATGATTATCACAATGTTTTGGAATGATAAGAAAAATGCAGAAGCAGGAATTAAATGGACATCAAAAATAATCCTTCAGACTGCAGTTGTTTTACTTGGATTTGGAATGAATCTCGGAGTAATCTTTCAGACAGGAAAGCAATCGCTGCCGATCATTATTTGTACTATCACAACATCTCTTGTTATTGCGTGGATATTGAAGAAAGCTTTAAAAGTACCTGCAAATACATCAATACTTGTAGGTGTTGGCTCTTCAATCTGCGGCGGCTCTGCTATCGCAGCAACTGCACCTATTATTGATGCAGATGATGATGAAATCGCCCAGGCAATCGCAGTAATTTTCTTTTTCAACGTACTTGCAGCCATATTCTTCCCGATACTTGGCAAAGCAATAGGATTTGATACTGTTCATGGTGATGCATTTGGTATTTTTGCAGGAACAGCAATCAATGACACATCATCTGTAACAGCTGCCGCATCAACATGGGACAGTATGTGGAATCTTGGAAGCGAAACATTAAATAAAGCAGTAACCGTAAAACTTACAAGAACACTTGCCATAATACCTATTACACTCGGATTATCATTTATACGAGCTCAAAAAAAAGCAAAAGAAGGAATGAAAGGTTCAAGCTTTAGTTTAAAAAGAACATTTCCAATGTTCATACTTTATTTTGTGATTGCAGCAATAATTACAACAATCTGTGTACATAATGGAATTGATGCACAAGTATTTCATCCAATTAAGGAATTGTCAAAGTTTATGATTATTATGGCTATGGCTGCCATCGGATTAAACAGCAATGTAATCCAGCTCATCAAAACAGGTGGAAAGCCTATTATTATTGGTGCGTCATGCTGGTGTGGAATCACAGCTGTAAGTCTTATTGTTCAGCATATCATGAACATCTGGTAATTAGTCATTTATTTCTAGCCACGCTGCTAACTCACTGAAAAGTTCTTCAATATCCTGCGCTGTATTTGCGAGAACACGGACACAAATTCCTTTGCAGGCCTCTGATACTCCAATACGAACAGCCTGACTTTTACACATTTTTTCTATATGGTGTTTATTTATTGATTCCATATATGTTTTATACCATTCAAAAATTTGACACTGCTTATTATTTGCCCCATAATAATAAAAGGTACCCTGATGTGTATACTGATCAAAGAAAAGCATACCATTTGTATCCATATGAGTTGGCTCTAATAAGCAGTGATCCATCCAGACAAGTCTATTATTTATAAAAACGCGAACCCTATTTCGATAATGCTTAAATAAAAATTGCTCATTCATTGCAATTCGTCCTGCTGTCATAATATCTGACCATGCAAATTCACTGTTTTCATCTAAGTATATATCATTTTCTCCATCGAATGTACTATTTTGAAATGGAATAACAGCACTTGGGCGATAATATAAGGAAGCGTTCCCGTTCAAAGTGATTTGTTGTTTTCTAAATGCTGCTCCATCTCCTGTATCAAATATTTTTGTATAAGACTGCTCGGTGATTTTACTCTTTGTTCCAGAATCACATTTAATATCATAAGAGAAACGATCACCTTTTAACACTCCTGCCGATGCCATCATGAGGACAATTAAAAGTCGGTCTGATGCAGAGCGAGGTGTTCCTAGCTTAAGCGGACTGGTGAAATAGCGTTCTGTTATAGTACTTTTCTTATTTTGTATACCAATTCTCAAGCTTAGCTGTGTCTCTGTTCTTCCTACTGCTCCCATTGCCATCACTCTCCCAGCATTCTCTTATAAATCTTCCATTAGTACATTTTTCTTAATCCATGAAATGACAGCATCAATGCTGTTTCCTTCCATAAGATTCGTAAATAGAAAATCGCGGCCATTTCTCATGCGCTCTGAATCACGCTTCATTACTTCCAGACTGGCACCTACCATCGGTGCTAAATCTGTTTTATTTATGACAAGCAGATCTGACCTTGTAACACCTGGACCACCTTTTCTAGGAATCTTTTCTCCCTGTGCTACGTCAATAACATAAATCGTGGAATCTGCCAAATCTGGGCTAAAGGTTGCTGACAGATTGTCTCCGCCACTCTCAATAAAGATAATTTGTACATCTGGAAATCGCTCTGCCATCTCATCAACTGCCTCCAGATTCATACTGCAATCTTCACGAATCGCAGTATGTGGACAGCCGCCCGTTTCAACGCCCATGATACGTTCAGGAGGAAGCGCAGAGTTTTTAATCAAAAATTCTGCATCTTCTTTTGTATAAATATCATTTGTAATGACGCAGATAGAATATTTCTTTGACATTTTTCGTGTCAGGCGCTCAATAAGAGCTGTCTTTCCAGAACCAACTGGACCTCCGACACCAATTTTTACATATGACATACGCGTTCCTCCTCACTTAATAAAGTGTATTGTTTTTTTAACTAAAAATAACTTATTTTTAATATACTACGACATATATTGCCTTGAGTATAAATATTCATGATTCATACAATGAATCTCATATGCGCAACCTGAAATGCCAAGCTGATCGGATGTAACCTGCAATGCAATTTGTACTGCGCTTTCAAGCTTTTCAAAGTATTCATTTAATATACGCTGACCTGCCATCTGACTCAGAGGAACAAGCTTAACTGCGTTATTTACAATCGCAGAAATCACATTATAACCATACATTATAAGAAGCTGCTGCACTGGAAATTTCAGCTCTGCTGCATAAATTCCAAGTGCAACTGGGTGACATCCTGCAGCTTTCTTTTCTTTTACCATCTTATTGTACCAACAAAGTCCAGGCGTACAATCTCCGATTGCCTCTCTTGCCTTAATATATCGGCTGCTCATTCGTATGCTTCCCTGACGAATCTCCTTTGCACTTTTCATGGCAGCCGCAGCCTGATCCAGATATAAAATCACTTCATGATCAGTAAAATACTTATAAGCAAGTGCTAACAGCCCAAGATCATTGTATGGAAAAATTTGCAGAAAACCTTCAAGATACTCACTCAGTTCTTTCTCTGATCGTATGCGATCTCTTACAACATAATCTTCAAGTCCATTCGATAATGTGAATGCACCAATCGGAAAAAATGCATCAACGGACTGCAATAACTTTAAGAATCCGCTATTTTCCATACACATAATCCTCCTGCAAACATATTAAATTAAGATGCTTTATCGGCATGCGTATGCTCATGATGATGTTCTTCATGATCATGTGAATGTCCATGTGCATGACACACTGTAAAATGTGTAAACTTCTGTACTTTCTTTTCTGGGGCAAATCCAAGCTTTGCAAGGTAAGCAAATGTTGGCTCATCATATGGTACACTCACTTCATTTTCACCAATAGATAAGGAAAGATGGCGATTATCGAGTTCAAAGCAAAGACGTCCCATTTCTCGCATGGTATATACATGTACAACTGTAAGTTCACTTGGCAGAATTTCTGCCACAATAACACGCGCATCATCTGCGTACAGTACATCTCCATCCTGAATTGGTGTTGAAATGCGGATTCCAATTTCTTCTCCAGCCGCCGTTGTCTTTCGAAGCAGCTTTTTTTCTGATTCATACCACTCGATTCCAACAGTGTCAATTTTTCTGTTTTCTATCGGATATGTTTTTCTATTTCCAAGGACTTTTTCTATAATCATATAAGCCTCCTAACCTCATAACCTTACTAGTTACATCTTAAAAGAGAAAATACCTCTGCGCCATCGGCAGTTTCTTTGCTGCTTCGCATGTGATCAGCTTTCCATCGACGCGAACTTCATAATTTTCTGGATTAACCTGAATATCTGCAATGACATCATTGTTCTTCATATCCTTCTTTCCGATGTTGCGGCAATTATGCACAGCAAGTACCTGCCTGTGCAATGAAAGTTTCTCTTTGATACCATTGTCATAAGCTGCCTTCGATACAAATGTAATGCAGCTGTTCGCTCTTGCAAGACCATATGCACCAAACATTTTCGTATAGACAACTGGCTGTGGTGTCGGAATTGATGCATTAGCATCACCCATCTTGGAGGCTATAATAAATCCTCCCTTTATTATCATGTCTGGTTTTACACCAAACATTGCCGGATTCCACAGCACCAAATCGGCTATCTTACCTACCTCAACGGAGCCAACATAGTCAGAAACACCATGTGTAATCGCTGGATTGATCGTATACTTTGCAATATAGCGTTTTACGCGGAAGTTATCATTTCGTTCACTGTCTTCTGGAAGCGGACCTCTTTGCTTTTTCATCTTGTCTGCTGTCTGCCAGGTACGAATAATTACTTCTCCGACACGACCCATTGCCTGAGAATCAGAGCTCATCATAGAGAATATACCCATATCATGAAGCACATCCTCCGCTGCAATCGTCTCTGGACGGATTCTTGAGTCGGCAAATGCGATATCTTCCGGCACTTTTTTGTCTAAGTGATGGCAAACCATTAGCATATCAAGATGTTCATCGAGTGTATTCTTAGTAAATGGCATTGTTGGATTTGTTGATGATGGAAGCACATTTGGAAAGGCAGCCGCACGAATAATATCTGGTGCATGACCTCCACCAGCCCCCTCTGTGTGATAAGTATGAATAGTACGTCCCTTAAATGCTGCAACAGTATCCTCAACAAATCCAGCCTCGTTTAATGTATCAGTATGGATGGCCGCCTGCACATCGTACTTATCGCACATAGTTAAACACGCGTCAATCGCTGCCGGAGTGGAACCCCAATCCTCATGCAGCTTCATGCCGCATACACCTGCCTCAATCTGCTCAGCCACTGTATTTATATTGTCTGAATTTCCTTTTCCCAAAAAGCCAAGATTAATTGGAAGTTCCTCAGCTGCACAAATCATCTGTTCAATATTAAATCGTCCTGGCGTGCATGTAGTTGCATTTGTACCGTCTGCCGGTCCTGTTCCGCCGCCGATCATTGTTGTAACACCGCTATAGAGTGCAGTTTCGACCTGAGTCGGACTTATAAAATGGATATGTGTGTCAAGGCCTCCTGCTGTCACTATTAATCCCTCTCCAGCAATTACCTCGGTAGAAGCACCAATAATTAAACTTGGATCTACACCATCCATAATCTGAGGATTTCCAGCCTTTCCGATACCGCAAATCTTTCCATCCTTAATTCCTATATCAGCCTTTACAATACCCCAGTAATCTACAATTACAGCGCTTGTAATCACCGTGTCAGGACAATCCTTATCAGCTGCGCTGCAAGACTGACCCATGCCATCACGGATTGACTTTCCTCCGCCAAATTTACTTTCATCACCGTAGATTGCGTAATCCTTTTCCACTTCAATCAAAAGGGAGGTATCGGCTAAACGGATACGATCGCCCACCGTTGCGCCATACATATCGGCATATTTTGCTCTGCTGATTTTATTCATCGCATTCCACCCCCTTAAAACCTCTCTCCTTTGCTGTCTGCAAGGCTCGCTTTTTTACAACAGGATCATCAATCTTTCCTTCAACAAGGCCATTGAGTCCATGACCTTCACGGCTTCCACCAATCTCCACAAGATTGACACGCTTCGTCTCACCAGGCTCAAAACGTACCGCCGTTCCCGCTGGAATATCAAGCCGCATTCCATAGGCAAGATTTCGATTAAATTCAAGCGCTTTATTCACCTCAAAAAAATGGAAATGAGAGCCAACCTGAATCGGTCTGTCTGCTGTATTAGACACTGCAATCTGCGCCGTGTCTTTTCCTGCATTTAATTCAATCTCGCCCTCATCGGTTATGATCTCTCCTGGAACAAGATTTCCATTTTCACAGATTGGATCATGGACCGTGACAAGCTTTGTGCCATCTGGGAATGTTGCCTCAAGCTGGATCTCATGAATCATTTCTGGTACACCATCCATTACATCTTCACTTGTGAGCATCTGTGCTCCCATACTCATCAGTTCAGTTACGCTATGACCATCCCTTGCCAGCTCTAAAAGCTCTGAACTTATATAAGCAATTGCTTCCGGATAATTTAACTTTAATCCTCGCTCTTTTCTCTCCTTAGCTACAAGCCCTGCCAGATGAAGCATAAGCTTGTCGGTCTCCCTAGGTGTTAAACGCATATCCTTATCCTCCATAGATTTAGCGAACACTATTAATCCGTCATCATTTTTTGAACTTTCTTCGGATCCATTTCACTTGTTTTGCCCTTTAATACAATTTCACCCTTTTCCATTACGTACAGGGAATCTGAAATTTTAAGCACAAAATCAAGATATTGCTCTACAATTAAAACAGAGATATTAAGCTCTTTATTAACTTTTAAAATGGCATCACCAATATCCTCAATAATTGATGGCTGAATACCTTCCGTAGGCTCATCAAGAATCAAGATTTTAGGTTTTACAACAAGCGCTCTTGCAATCGCAAGCTGCTGCTGCTGTCCTCCAGAAAGATCTCCGCCCTTTCTCTTAGCAAATTTGGGAAGAATCGGAAACAGATCATAAATATAATCCGGCACCTTATCCTTAATTCCCTGTGCTCTAAGACCAAGCTCGATGTTTTCCTGTACAGTCATCTGTGGAAAGATATCTCTTCCCTGTGGCACATAACCAATTCCAAGACGAACACGGTCATAAGTTTTCATATGGATCATGTCTGTTCCATCAAGAAGTATTTTTCCTCTCGGTGTCTTGACAATTCCCATAATACTCTTTAGCGTTGTACTTTTTCCTACACCGTTTCGTCCTATAAGACAAGTGATCTCTCCCTTTGCTGCTTCAAGATCAAGACCCTTAATCACACAGCTTTCACCATAATAAGCATCCATCTGTTCAATTTTTAAAATAGAATCATGCACTTCGCTCACCGCCCCTTGCAAGATAAACTGCCTGAACTGTCTTGTCTGCTAATACATCATGAATGTCACCTTCCATTAAGACCTTTCCCTCATGAAGGACTGTCACACAATCCGCAATTTGTTTTACAAAGTCCATATCATGCTCAACAACAATAATGGTACATTCCTTTTTAATCTCTTTTAGCAGCTCGCCCGTCTTGAAGGTCTCTGGCTTTCCCATACCGGCTGCCGGCTCATCAAGCATTATAATCTCAGGTTTTTGTACAAACTGCATTGCAATCTCAAGCCACTGCTTTTCGCCGTGTGCAAGTGATCCTGCTAAAACATCTTTTCGCTCAAGAAGTCCTACCTTTTCAAGTGTCTCATTGATTAGTGCATCCTCTTCTTTGCTTGTACGATGGAAAATACTGTCCCATACACCCTTATTTTCTCTAAGTGACAGCTCCATATTTTCATATACAGTCAGATTGATAAATACGGATGGCACCTGAAACTTTCTTGCTACGCCTTCTCCTACAATCTTGTATTCCTTCATTCCAGTCAGACGAACCTTCTCTCGATCCTTCGGATAAAAATTTACATTGCCTTGCGTCGGCTTTGTCTTTGCACATATAATATCAAGAAGCGTTGTCTTTCCTGCACCATTTGGTCCGATAAAGAAATGTATTGTATTTCGCTTTACCTTTATATTAACATCGGTCAATGCCTGAAAGCCATCAAACACGACTGAAATATTTTTTATTTTTAAAACAGTATCGTCTCCTGCTGCCATAGAACTCAACCTGCCTTTCTTTTTTCTGCCTTAACGAAGATTACATTGCTTCCTTCGCACGTGTCTGACCGCGTCTTGCCTTTCCTACTGCCTTTTTCTTGCTTAGAAGTGCTGGAATCTGATCCTTTACAATTCCTACAATTCCACCCTTGAAAAACAGAATTGTTATAATAAAGAGAAGACCGATAATGTACTGCCAACTCTCTGCCATGCTTCCGGAACTTAAATTATACTCACACAAATTGATCAAAAATGCACCAATCACAGCACCAATTAATGTTCCTCTGCCGCCGATTGCCACCCAAATGACCATTGTAATAGAATATGTGATAGACATCTGTGTTGGAGTTATAGAGCCATTAAAATTAACAAACAGTGCACCTGCGATGGATGCAAAGACAGCAGACAGAACATAGACGAAGTTCTTATAATTGCTGACGCGATAACCTGAGAAGTATGTACGATTTTCTCCATCACGGATTGCAACAAGAATTTTTCCAAACTTGCTGTGAACAAGATATGCCGATACAATGTAGATGACTGCTAACACTGCAAGTGCAATGTAAAACAGTACGATCAAGTTTCCCTGATGATCGGCACCGCGTAAGCTTCCAAGTACAGACTGAATCTGATTGATACCTACATCTCCGTTTGTATAAGGAGAAAGTGCAATAAAAATCGAATATGCTGCCCAGGTAAGTGCCTGTGAAATAATAGAAAAGTAAACACCTTTAACACGGTTTTTAAAAATAAAATAGCCGATCAAACCTGATACGATAATAGGAACAATCACAATCATAAGAAATGTTCCAATCGGCGAAAGAAAAGGTTTCCAGATAAGCGGCAGCTCTGTGAGTCCTCCTACCTGCATAAAATCGGTGATTTGTCCATTTGTCTGGACAAGCTTTAAGTACATACCCATGCCATATGCTCCAAGACAAAAGTAAAGTCCATGACCGAGACTTAAAATTCCGGTATAGCCCCAGATCAAATCAAGTCCGATTGCTACAATAGCAAAGGAGATGCATTTTCCAAGAAATAAAATGGTCGTGCTCTTAACAGCTCCATTCATCAAAAGAAGCGGCATAGCGGCAAGCACAATCACAATCAGTGTAAAGCAGATATGGTAGCCATTTTTTCTAACCCATTCTGTCGGTTTTGTTATATGTTTCATTGCTGTGCCCTCCTATTTTAATCTAATGCTCTGCTTCTTACGGTGAACAAGCCCTGTGGTTTCTTTTGTAAAAATACAATAATAATCAATAATACTATTGCCTTGGCGATAGATGAAGAAGTTATCGTCTCAAAGCCGATACTTGAAAATCCAATGACAGACGATCCGATAACTGTTCCTGCAAGCTTTCCGACACCGCCGAGAACTACTGCCATAAATGTATTTACGATATAATTTTGTCCAACAGTTGAATCAACAGATCCAAGCAGCGCAATTGCACAGCCTGCAATTCCAGCCAGACCAGATCCAAATGCAAATGTAATATTATCAATTTTTCTTGAATTGATTCCCATACACTGTGCCATAGAGCGGTTCTGCATAACGGCACGCATCTGACGTCCAAAATTGCTGCGATACATCAGTGCCCAAACAAGAATCAGGCAAAGTGCAACAAGAGCTATGATAAAAAGTCTTGTCAGCGACAGAGAAAACGAACCAATATGAATGCTTCCTGACAGAAGCTTTGGTGTTGTTACAAGAACGCCTTGTGTTCCAAAGAGAGAACGCGCTGCCTGCTGTAAAATAAGACTGACACCCCAAGTTGCAAGGAGGCTGTCGATCTCTCGCCCATATAGGCGAGAGACAACAAGCTTTTCAAGCAGCGATCCCAACAGAAATGTTACAAGAAATGCTACGATAATCGAAACAAAATAGCCCAGATCAGAGGATACATATTGTTGCAAAAATCCCTGAACCATGTAGGTCACATATGCACCGATCATCATAAATTCTCCGTGTGCCATGTTAATGACACGCATAAGTCCAAACGTGATTGCCAGTCCAAGTGATGCCAGCAATATGATGGAAGATAAGCTCAGTCCATTGAAAAATATACTCATGAAGCTTCTCCTTTCTCTGATCCGCTTTGTTTACTCAAGCGGCTGTACACCAGCCTTTACTGCCCAGTCATAAGTTGTCAGATACGGATCTGGCTTTACTGTGCTGTCAGTTGCAAATACTTCATAGATCAAACCGTCATCTGCTACCTTTCCAATACGAACTGTCTTATACAGATGCTGATTCCCACCGTCTACTGTAATAGTTCCCTCTGGTGCATCGATGCTTAATCCGTCAAGTGCCTTTCTTACATCGTCAGTTGCAAAGCTTCCTGCCTTCTCACAAGCTGCCTTCCACATGTAAACGGCATCATATGCTGCCTCTGCCGGGTCGGAGGTTACACGATCCTCACCGTACTTTGCCTTATATGCTTTCACAAATTCCTTATTCTTTTCTGTATCTGTTGTCTGGTAATAGTTCCAGGAAACAAGATTTCCGCTTAAGATATCAGAACCAATAGTCTGAACCTCTTCCTCTGCAATAGAGAAGGACATAGTCATAATGTCATCAGAAGTGATATTTTTATCTGCCAGCTGCTTAAAGAATGAAACATTTCCTGTTCCGTTTAATGTATTAATAATGACATCTGGCTGTGCATCCTCAATCTTAGATATAATAGAAGAGAACTCTGTCTGATCCATAGAAGCATATTCCTCACCAACTACCTCAACACCATCAACTGCATCAATCTGTGCATTAATAATCATGTTTGCTGTTCTTGGGAACACGTAATCTGAACCTAACAAGAAGAATTTGGTATAACCCTCATCAATCAAATATTCAATTGCAGGAACGATCTGCTGATTTGGTGCTGCACCCATGTATACGATATTGTCAGAAGACTCCATGCCCTCGTACTGAACCGGGTACCATAAAAGATTATTATAATCCTCAAAAATCTGCTTTACAGCCTTTCTGGAAGATGAAGTCCAACAGCCAAATACGGTTGCTACCTCATCCTCACCGAGAAGTTTTTCTGCCTTTGTTGCAAAAGTTGACGGCTGAGACGCACCATCCTCTTCAATATACTTGATCTGCTTTCCAAGCACACCGCCTGCTGCATTGATCTCGTCAATTGCAAGTACCTCGGCATCTCGTACTGAACCCTCGCTGATAGCCATTGAACCCGTCAGTGAATGAAGAAGTCCTACTGTTACACTCTCCTGTGCATCAGACTTACCCTTTGATCCGCATCCTGTCAATGATACGACTGATGATGCTGCTACTGCAGCACACGCTGCCAACACTGCTGTCTTTCTTATCATTCTTGCATTTCTCATAATCGCTACCTCTCTTATTCTCAATTGGCTATTTTTTGCTCATTCGCGCCCTCACTTGAATGAAGCTTAGCCATCTTTATAGCCTTATAGAGAGCAATCAGATCGGCACAATCATCATAACCAATGCGCTCACTGTTTAATGTAATATCGTATGCTACCGGATCAGTCCAGTAACCGCCTCCTGTATAATAGCTGTAATAATTGGCTCGATAACGATCAGTCTGATAAATCATCTGATCTGCCTCCTCTGCTGTAACATCAAGCCTCTCCATAATTGTTGCCCGGCATGCTCGCCTTGGCGCTTCCACGTAGACACTTACTACGTTGTCGTAATCCTTTAAAAGATAATTTGCACATTTTCCAATGATTATGCAGGATTCAGTCTTGGCAAGCTCTCGTATGATCTTTGCCTGAATGTTAAATAAATTGACATCTGATACAAAATCCTTTTGGGACGGTTCCGCAAGTCGGTTAATCTTTGGAAACTTCTTCAATGCCATCGCAATCTTTTTACCATTTAGCCTCTCATCCGATTTAACAAACAAAGATTTGCTAATTCCACTGTAATCGGATGCCATCTGCAATATCTGCTTCTCGTAGCACGGGATCCCAAGCTTGGCTGATAACCTAAGCCCGATCTGCTTGCCTCCGCTTCCAAAGCCTCTGGCAATGGTAATCACATAATTATCCATTCAAACCTCCTTTCCACAATCTGGAAACTGCTTTTTTAATTTCAAAACAACTGCTAAAAAAGAGGCCATTTCCCTTTTGGAAAACAGCCCCTTTGCTATCATTCTCGCTTTGTTTTGATGCAAATATGATAGCATATGTGTTTTTTTAGGACAACCTGACAAATCCGTCTTTTCTACCCTATTTTTCCGTCTTTGCGCTAATTGTCATCCAGATTTTTACGATACTGTGCCGGTGTCTCGCCTGTGTATTCCTTAAAAAGCTTAGTAAAATAATCAGTTGTCTTGTACCCAAGGCGATCACTGATCTCATAGATTCTCTCATCGGTATGTGCTAACAGATATTTTGCGTACTCCATTTTATAACGCATTGCAAATGTATTAAAATTTTCATTCATCTGTCGCTTAAACAACTTTCCAAAATAATCATGACTTAGCAAAAATTCATCAGAAATATCTTTCAAATTCAAATCAATGTGCTCTGAAAAATAAGTCATGACCTTCCTTGCAAAACCAGACGATACATCTATTCCACAAATCCGAAAAATCTCCTCGGTAACATTTTGCTCACGCTCCTCGTCAAGCTCCTCGCGCACATTTTGCAGACATTCGCGAAGTTCTTCCTCGGTAACTGGCTTTAACAAATAATCCATTGCGCCAAGCTTCATTCCTTGTCTGACATAATCAAACTCATTGTAATTGCTGGCAATGATACGTGGAGCCATAATGCCACGGTCTTTAAGTTCCTTCAAAAATTCAAGTCCGTTCATCACAGGCATCATCACATCCACAATATATAGATCAAACTGTTTTGTCTGCATCAGTGACAACGCTTCTCTTCCATTAAATGCCTGTCCTTCAATTACAAAGCCTTCCTCCTCCCAAACCTTCATTTTCTGATAAAGACTCTGGTTGGTTCGGTCATCTTCTACAATTAAAATCCGATACATAGTCACTAACCTCCTTCATTGTCTGCTCAAATACAAGAACAAGCTGTTTGCCATGTTCTTCATTCCACTTATGTTTTTTGATGTCCATCAGACACATTTTTGCTGCTGCCTCAAGCGGATAACACATTAAATTGCCGCTTACGCCCTTTATGCGATGTACCTGCATTTCGGCAGCCTCCCAGTCTGACCGTCCTATATTCTCTTTCAAATTTTCACAAAACGACACATTGTCCTCCATAAAAATGGTGAGCAGCTCCGCCACCGCTTCTTTATCCCCGTAAAACTGATCCTCCAGCCCTTTAAATGCAATCAGCTCATCTGTCTTTGCAGCTGTTTCAATCATTTGAGTTTTGGGGCGGGTATGAATAGTCTGTGCCGTATATGTTTCAAGAAGTGCTTTTAACTGCTCCATAGGAATCGGTTTTGGAAGATAGTCGTTCATACCTGCTTCCTTTACCTTTTTTATTACATCTTCTCCGATATTAGCAGTTAGTGCAATAATAATAGTATCTTGAAATGCTGCATCTTTTCTAATTTGCATACTAAGCTCATATCCGCTGATCTTTGGCATCGATATATCTAAAAATACAATATCGTAAGCTGTCTGACGCATGCGATCAATAACAGCCTCTGGATCGCCCTCCGTGTCAGCAATGTATCCAAATTTATGAAGTACCTCAGCCTCGAGAATCCGATTTACTTTATTGTCATCTACAATAAGAATTGATAGACTTCGCTTACTTCTCTTATCAGACAAAGTTTCCTTCTTTCGTTTTTTCTCTTCTTTTCCATATTCAAAATCCATGTCAAAATAAAATGTGCTGCCTACTCCTTCCTCACTCTCAAGAAGCAGCGTATATTTTCCCTTGCTCATCTCCTGCACGATCTTTCTGCATATTGGAAGACCTAGTCCAGTACCTCCATACTTTCTAGTTATACTTGCATCTGCCTGCGCAAACGCATCAAAGATTTTCTGGCGCTGTTCTTTTTTTACACCAATTCCAGTATCTTTTACACTAAACTCAAGCACACACTGTTTAGAAGAAAAATGAAGGCTCTTAATGCTAAGTGTTACACCACCCTCTTTTGTAAACTTGAAGCCGTTATAAATTAAATTTGTTAATACCTGCTTTAATTTTAAAGGATCACCGTTAACATACTCTGGCACACTCTCATCAATTTCGATTACAAAGGTTAGATTTCGCTGTTTTGCTTCATTTTCCAAAATTGCCTTTAATGTATCAGCAAGATGACGCAAGTTAAAATTTTTATTTTCAAAAGTCATGCGTCCAGATTCCAGCTTGGAATAATCAAGAATTTCATTGATCTCCTCCAGCAAGACATCTGCAGCGAGACGAATATTTTCCACATAGCGCCGCTGCTCACCTGACATTCTGGTATCCTCAAATAAAAAAAGATATCCTGATATAGTGCTTAGCGGTGTTCTAAGCTCATGTGACATCTGCGTGAGAAACTGAGTTTTTACCTGATTGGCTTTTTCTGCCTGACGCTCTGCATCAATCAATTCCTGCTCAATTTTTTCTGATTTAACAAGCTCAGAAAGCATGTCAGCAGACAATGCATTGAATTCTTTAGCAAATTCCTGAAGCTCCCATACGCCCTCTGGCTCGACAAACATTTTTCGCCGTCCATGCTGATGCTCAATCATCTTTTTGTATCGAATTACAGGCTTGATATACCATCGCTGAAAAATCACAAGAATAAGAACTAATACAGCAATTTCTCCAATTCCAAAGAAAATCTGTAAAAATACTGCCTGCTTTGTTTTATGGCGTGCAGCAAAAACTTCACGTGCAAGCCGTACATTCATTGACATCTGAAACTTTTCAATGTTGCTGTCAATCAGCTTTTTATAGGTATCATAGGCACTTCCATAAAGAATCAACTCAGCCTTATGTATTTTTTCCATATTGTGCTTATTGTCTTTAAGCTCGCCTGCAAGTCCGTTCTCGATTTTGCTATCATCAAACTGATAGTCGCTCTCAAGCGGATAATTCTTTACATAACGTATGCACTCTGAAAGAAATGCATTATCTTCATTATCACTTGATTCTTCTCCCTCCAGATTTTCCTCATCGTATTTAGTCAGATCCATTGTCTCTAATGTAAGCCGCATAGAGCTGATTTCAATATGCATCAGCGTATCAGAATAATATTTTGCCAATTCAAGACTATGCTCCTCGGATGCCGGAATGTCTTCCGCTTCAATCTTGGCAATAATTTTCTCTCGGTGCATTTGATGCTTAACCTCATCCCAATAATTTTCAAAATATTGTAAATCCTGTGTTACAGCAAATTTACGCACCTCATTTGTCAGATAGTCAGAATATTTTCCCAGGTCATAGGCAAGCGTCCTATATGTAATCTGGTTACTGTAAGCTTCCTGAAGCGTCTCTGCACTCGACTTTTGCAGCCAAACACCATCAAAAATCATCGCCATCTGAACGACTGCAAGAAGCAAAATCACTCCTGTAATATAGCTTGATTTTTTCCATTTATCTTTTAATTTCATTTTCTTTTTTAGTTTCAATCTTAAATGTTTTCGCATTTGCATTCCTCCCAGAAACGACAAGAAGAGCAGCACGGATCGCCATTGACCCATCTGCTCTTCTTTTATTAAAAAACTGCATCAATCTTTTTTATAGCATATCACAATTTATGCGAAAATATCAATATATTTTTGCATATTATAAGTGCCACAGAGACATTTATTTATCCCTGTGGCACTTAATGTTTGTTAATTTAATTTTTTCACTGATTCTCCTGGTACTAATTCACCTTCAAAAATCAACTGCTGAACATTCGTCTTTTTCTTTATGCTGTCAAAAAGAAGTTTGATAGTTTCTCTTGCCATTGTTTCTGCTGGCTGCCGTATTGTCGTAATGGAAGGATTATAATAAGCTGCCATTTCTGTTCCGTCAAAACCTGCCACAGAAATATCCATCGGTACTCTTTTCCCCGCATCAATCAGAGCCCTAACCGCACCAATTGCCAAGCTGTCAGAAATAGCAAAAATTGCCGTACAATCTACTCCTTCTTCCAAAAGTGCTTTAGTCATGCGGTACCCACTCTCCATTGAATAGCTATCCAATTCTGGATCCATATGACGTATCCATCTTTCGTCCACTGGAATATTATGAGCTTCCAGTGCTTTTTTATAGCCTGTCAGACGAAGTGCACCTATACTCACATCTTCTTTATATGAACAGAGAAGTGCAATCTTTTCATGTCCCTGGCTTATAAGGTGCTCCGTCATGCGGCAGCTCTCCTTTACATCATCTACTGACACAAATGAATAATCATTTTTGTATTCTTTCCCCAAAAGGCTTACGGTACTTAAAACAAAAGGCACTGGGATCTTTTTCAGCTGCTCTTGTGAATGGGAGGCAATACCTCCCAAAAATATAATTCCTCTCAGTCTCTTCTCTTTTTCCAGTTCCAGAGCCACTTCTGTTTCATCCTGCCACGCATCTACATGCTGAAGAACCAGCGAATATTTCTTTTTCTGGATCTCTTCTTCAAAAACCTTGATCATGCTATTAAAAAATGGATTGCTGATTCCTTTAATCAAAATGGCGATGGCTCTGGCATCGGAACGCTTCAAGTTGCGTGCACTGTTATTTGGCACATAATTATTTTCCTTGATAACCTGCATTATCATCTCTTTCGTCTCTGGGTTAATATCCGGATGATTATTAATTGCCCTAGATACTGTACTGACTCCCACACCGCAAACACGTGCCACGTCCTTGATCGTAATACATTCCATGCCTTCACCTCCTTATTCGTTTCTTTATTTTCTAAATTACATTCCGAAGGTCAAGTATAGTAGAACTGTTCAATTTTTGCAAGAAATTTTTCTGTTTCTGTCTGTAATCAGCCTTTTACTGCACCAGCAACAACACCTTCGATGATGTATCTTTGGCAGAAAAGGTAGAAAATAATGATCGGAATGATAGCCAGAACAAGAACACCCATCATGGCACCCATATCAACAGAACCATAACCGCCTTTAAGATACTGGACAGCAATCGGAATAGTGATGTATTTTTTCAGATTCAATACAAGGTACGGAAGCAGGTAGTCGTTCCAAATCCACATAGTCTGAAGAATTGCAACTGTCACACATGTTGGCTTCAAAACCGGAAGCACTACGCCAAAGAAAGTCTGCAGCGGATTGCATCCATCGATCATTGCAGCCTCTTCAATCTCTACTGGAATAGATTTGACAAAACCAGTAAACATAAATACTGAAAGGCCGGCTCCAAATCCAAGATAAATGATCCACAGTCCCCATGGAGTGTTTAATCCCAATGAGTTTGCTAACTTTGACAGAGTGAACATTTCCATCTGAAAAGGCACGATCATAGCAAAAAGACAAAGATAATAGATTGCCTTAGTCAATGCATTTTTTACACGGACAATATACCATGCGCACATGGAGGTACACAGAATGATCAAAAATACAGAACCAACGGTTATAACCGTACTCCATTTAGCACCCTCAAAAAAATTTGCCTGTTTGATACCGCGAACATAATTTTCCAGTCCTACATACATTTTTCCATTAGGAATGTCAAAAGGCTTTCGGCTAATGTATGCCTTCTTCTTAAAGGAGTTAATAAAAACAAGCATGATCGGAAAGATATATCCGATAGAAATAATACTGAAAATGGCAGTGAAAACTCCACCGTGTTTTACTTTTTTCATTACTGCTGAACCTCCTTTCTTCTAGTCAAATAGTTCTGAGTCAGTGCAATCACTGTAACAAGAATGAAGAAGATTACTGCTTTTGCCTGACCGACACCTTCATAGCCAGTTCTTCCATAGAAGGTATTGAAAATATTCAATGCAAGCATCTCAGACATCTTGGAAGGTTCTCCATTTGTAAGAGCCAGGTTTTGGTCGAAAAGCTTAAATGAGTTTGTAAGTGTTAAAAATGTGCAGACGGTGATAGAAGGCATAACCATCGGAATAGTAACTTTTTTAAGGATCTGCCACTTTGTTGCACCGTCAATCTCAGCTGCTTCAATCAGCTCACCAGGAATATTCTGAATACCTGCAATGTAGATAATCATCATATAACCAATCTGCTGCCAGCACATTAAGATAATCAAACCCCAAAAGCCATATGTTGATGAATATGTCAGGGTACGGCTAAAGTTCATCAGAATACCATTTAAAAGCAGCTGCCAAATGTAACCAAGTACGATACCACCGATCAAATTTGGCATAAAAAATACGGTACGGAAAATATTTGTTCCTTTAAAGCCTTTTGTCAGTAAAAGTGCCACTGCAAATGCCAGCACGTTAATCAAAATTACGCTGACTACCGTAAATGCTGCAGTATACCAGAACGCATGGACAAATGTTTCATCCGCAAAAACCTTGGCATAATTAGCAAATCCGATAAATTTGGCATCATTGACTGTCGTAAATTTACAGAAGGATAGGTAAACGCCTTCTACGAATGGAATTATAAATCCAAGTGTAAACGCGATCATCGTAGGAAGCACGAAGATCGGAAAATATCTCTTGATTGCTTTTTCCATAATCTCACCTTTCCAGTCTTAAGGTTTTTGCCGGATAGGAAACCCGGGGAAGTTTCCTATCTGGCAAAAGAAAGGCAGGCGATCCCTCGCCCGCCCCTTTCGTCACTGCTTTTTATTTTGCCTCGGTTGCTGCTTCAGTATCTGCTTCAGTATCTGCCTCAGTAGCATCCTCTGCTTCTTCGCTGTTCATCTCAGCATATTCAGTTGCCCAACCGTCAACAAATGCGGTCTTCACTGCATCCCAGTCGCCAGTTCCCTGTGCATACTCAAGAAGTGCGCTACCTACACCGTTTTTCCAGTTCTCAGACGGCATTGTGGTGAAGCACCATGCAACAGACTCTTTACCTGCTTCAATATACTCATTTGCTGCAGTTACAAGCGGATTCTGTGCCTGATATTCTTCAGTGAAAGTATCAAACGGAGTTACAAATCCCATGTCCTGAGACAGAGAAGTTCTTCCAGCATCGCTAGTGATTACCCAGTTCAAGAAATCAAGTGTTGCCTGAATATCTTCCTCAGATGCCTTGCTGTTTACGCACCAATAGTTCTCACTTCCGGTACACAGGCCCTGATTTTCCTCACCCTCTACACCAATGTAGATTGGAAGCATACCCAGATCTTCGTCTGCTACTTCGTTGTCTTTGATATCATTGTAAGCCCAAGTACCATTCTGATAGAATACTGCCTCGCCAAGTGCAAACTCAGAAGCTGCATCCTCACCAGTCTTGCTGGAAAGTACAGTCGGCTCACATGTAGAATCTGTGATGTACAGATCAAAAATCTGCTTGTAGTTATCAAGATATGTTCCCTTGATCGCATCAGTGGAACCGATACCGTCTGCCTTGTACTCATAGTAGATCGGCAGGTTTGCCAGATGTGTCTTAAATCTCCAGTCAGAAGAAGAATCAAATCCTGTGGAAGCGAAAGCACCTTCAATTCCCAGATCATCTTTCTTTGCCTGAATATCATCTGCTACTGCTTTCAGAGTTTCAAAATTGTTAATCTCATCAACGGAAGAAACAACAGCTCCATCAGTTGCAATATAATCATTCAAAAGTTTCTTATTATAAATCAGACCGTAAGTCTCGATTACATAAGCGATACCTGGTATAGATCCGTCATCATTCTTCAGTGCGAAATCATCGCTCTTTAAATGCTTGTAAACTTCACTGTCCTTCAGATCATAGCAGTAATCCTTCCATGTAGCCAGACCAACTGGTCCATTTACCTGGAACAATGTCGGAGCCTCTGACTTAGCCATCTCAGATTTCAGAGTGGACTCATAAGTTCCGGAAGCTGCTGTAACAACATCTACCTGCACGCCAGTCTCTTCGGTGTACTTTTCTGCCAGTTCCTTCCACTGATCTGCCTGCTCAGGCTTGAAGTTCAGATAATAAACTGTTCCTGTTGCCTCGTCTGCTGATACAAGTGTAGCTGGGAGCATACCCATTGCCATGGTTGCTGAAAGTCCAAGTGCTGCAATTTTCTTTACATTCTTCATTTTGAAATCCCTCTTTCTTTTCATAAAATAAATGAATAATTGTTCCGACTGGAATGTTCTGGAAACGTTGTCAGTAACGTTTCCGGTAACGTTTCCGGTTGATGGCTTTATACTATCACCAATTAGATAGTTTGACAAGTGTTTTTTTACAAAAATTTGTTTTTTGTTTATTTTATTTAGTTCAATCGTGCGTTTTTTGTGCAGTTTTTACATGTGCCAGATTCTTTTATTCTTGATATTCAAAATATATTACGTGATTATAGACATAACGGCAAAATTGTTACTATTCCCAATATTTGCACCGAAGGGCTTTCGTAACATGACGCGTGAACAGTAACGAGTTTTCACGAGGCGGACCAATAAAAGCAACAATCATCTTGCAGATGAAAATAGTATATGGTATCATTTCCGTGTAAAATAAAGCTGCTTTTTAATTTAGTCAGCTTTCGATTTAAAAATCAAAAGGAGCAACAAAAATGGACAACTTTATATTCAGCATCAATGCAACTCTTCCGATCTTTTTAACCATGGTTCTCGGACTTGTATTTCGTAAGATCGGTGTGTTTGATGATGCATTTACTAACAGAATGAACAGCTTCGTATTTAAATTTGCACTTCCTGCATTGCTGTTTGAAGACTTATGGGAAGAAAACTTTTATCAGGCCTGGGATGGGGGCTTTGTACTTTTTTGTTTCTGTGCCACTCTTGGCTGCATAATTGTTTCTACTGCTTTGTCATCCTTTTTGAAAGATAAATCTGACCGAGGTGAATTTATTCAGGGTTCTTACCGCAGCAGCGCAGCTATTCTTGGCATCGCCTTCATCGTTAACATTTATGGACAATCCGGCATGGCACCACTTATGATTATCGGAACTGTGCCGCTTTATAACATTTGTGCAGTAGCAGCACTGACGCTGACTTCTCCGGCACTATCATCTGCTAAAAGTGATCCAGCCTCTGAAACTTCAGCATCAAAATCAACTTCAGTTTCTAATAGTGACCGCCTTTTTCGTACTGTAAAAGGCATAATTACAAACCCAATTATCCTAGGAATTGCTGCGGGTTTTGCCTGGTCACTTCTTAAACTTCCGCATCCGACCATCCTTCAAAAAACAGTACATAACCTCGGCGTACTTGCCACGCCTCTTGGTCTGATGGCAATGGGAGCATCTTTCGACATCAAAAAAGCCTTCTACAAATTAAAGCCGTCAATAGCATGCGCATTTTTAAAGCTTATCGGCTATTCCGGTGTTCTTATGCCAGTCGCTATTGCTCTAGGTTATCGAAATGAAGCACTTGTTGCCATTCTCGTTATGCTTGGATCTGCCACAACGGTCAGCAGCTACACAATGGCAAAAAGCATGGGACATGAAGGTACACTAAGTGCCAGTGTCGTCATGCTTACAACACTTTTGTCTGCATTCTCACTAACCGCCTGGCTGTTTATATTAAAGACAATGAGCTTCATTTAATGTTTTGTATTTAACAGAATATTTTTATCTAAAAAGGAGGCTGCGCTGTTGTGAACAGCGTTGCCTCCTTTTGATGATCATGATCACTCAAAATCTCTTGTAATATTTGTAAGCCATTTGCCTCTGAAATAGTGAATGAATACTGCCGGCATTTTTTCAAACTCATCCAAAGTCATTACAAAATATACCCAAATCGGTGGCAATTTGAGAACATATGCTGCAAGGAATGTGAGCGGAACTGCAACAAGCCACATAAATACAGAATCTATGATCATTCCGAATCTGGAATCACCGCCGCCTCTGAAGCATCCGCATATAAGACAAGTATTGATTCCTTCTCCCAAAAGGCGCCAGGTTGTCATAATTATAAAAATGCCAAGGTAATAAATGGCTGTCTCTGTCAGCTTATCACGATAGAAATCAAGTATCAAAGGGCGAATTGCCAGAATAATAACGCATCCGACCATACTTACAATAGTCGTTATTCTAAGCATACGTTTTCCATACTCTCTGGCTGTATCAATGTGATCCTGTCCTAACTCCTGGCTGACAATAATGGTAGTAGCGTTAGCAAAACCACGACAGGCGATAGCACCAATATTTACTACCATGACGGCAACGGCATTTGCTGCTACCATATCATCTCCAATATGGCCAAGGATTGCTGCGAAAGCTGAACTGGCAAAACTCCAGACAACATCATTTATTACGGCTGGACTTGCAATCTTCATAAAATCCTTGAACAGAATACCAGACTTTGAGAAGAAGTATTTTATTCTAAATCTGACATCAGAACTGTTTAATGAGTAGATAAGACAAATGAGTACTTCTACCATTCTGGCAATAACAGTACCAAGAGCAACACCAGTGACTCCAAGCTTCGGAAGTCCAAACAGACCAAAAATAAATGTAGCATTACAAAGTACATTGACACAAAGAGAAACAACGTATGTAACAGAAGGCAACATTATTTTTCCGATACTTCGAAGAGCACTCATAAAAACCTGAGAGAATCCCATAAACACAAACGAAAATGAAATCACCCTCAAATACTCACTGCCGGCAGCAATCGTATCAGGACTGTTTGTAAAAATCCTCATGATCGTAGTTGGCATGGAAAATGAGATAATGAAAAATATCAAAGAACTGATCAGTGATATTCGTTCTGCCAGACCAAGAATCTTCTCTACTGTCTTTTTATCACCCTTTCCCCAGTATTGAGCACATAACACCGAAGTACCTGTGGCCATACCGTAATATAAGCAGAAAAGAATAAAAGTATATTGGTTAGCAAGTGATGAAGCCGACATAGCAGTCTGGCTTACATATCCAAGCATTACCGTATCAGCAATGTTTACTAATGTTCCAATCAAATTTTGAATCATGATTGGAAATGCTAATTTTGATGCGTATTTTAAGAAATCTTTTTTATTAAGCATACAAACGTTCTTCCTTTTTATTTTAATCCTTTTTCGCTAAATTTCAAATCAGATAGTCTCCCGCGAAATTTAACTTGCATCTTCTCGCACAGCTTCGCATATACGTGCTCCACAAACCATGGTTCTGTTGATTTCTCTGCAATCTGATCTACACGAATCCAGGCAACTGCACTATTTTCCTCTGGGCGATTCTGCACAGCATCTTTTGGGTCTGCCTCCATCAGATACGTCACATTTAAATGAAGATGTGTACAAACATAGTTTCCTTTTTTAATATGACCGTCCACAGACAAAATTTCTATCGAAAATGGCTCATCTAATAGAAATTTTACATGTGTCAATCCAGATTCCTCCATGACTTCTTTTTGTGCTACATGGTGCAGATCGGCATCACCATCTGCGTGACCACCAAGCCACGCCCAGGAATGATAGATGTTGTGATATGCCATCAGCACGCTTTTTTTGTCTGGACTCACTACCCACGCAGACGCAGTTAGATGGGCAATTTCATTTTCTCTTGTAAGAATGTCTGAGCCACTCTCAAACCACTTTAATAAAATGGCTTTGTCATGCTCCTCCTGCTCGTTAAACGGCATGAATTTTTGAATTTGCTGTTCAAGTTTAGATAACTCTTTTGTCATTTAGTGGCATATCCTTTCTCTTTTTTTATTGTAACACATTTTTCGAATTTTGCTTCTCCATTCTCTTTAGCTCTGGAAGAACGGTGCACAGCATCACAACAAGGCAAAGTGTTCCACCAATTACATTTGATACTGGCTCAGCAAGGAACACTCCTGCCGTTCCCATGTGAAACATATATGGCATCATATACGTGAGTGGTACAACAATAAAGACCTTGCGAAGCAGTGAGAAAAAAATTGCCTGTTTCTTTTTATTCAACGACTTGAATACGGTCTGTCCAATATATTGAAAATCCATGCAGATAAATGCAGCAAAATATTGTTTTAATGCCGGAACTGCATCCTGCATCAAGGCCGCATCAGAGCTGAAAATTCCAATCAATGCATTTGGGAATAAAATAATAATACTCCACATCACTGCTGTATAGCCAAGAATCATAGTACTCATCACTGCCATAGCTTTTCGCACTCGCGCTGGACGACATGCACCATAATTGTAGCTTAAAATTGGGGAAGTGCCCTCATTCATTGCATAAATTGGAGTCTCAACTAGCTGACGCACGCTTGACACAATCGTCATAACAGATATGTAAATATCGCCACCGACATCTGACAAAATATTGTTGCAGCAGATAGACACCAGACTGTTTGTCAGCTGCATAATAAATCCTGCCGTACCAAGGCTCACAATGTTTTTTGCGTAGCCTATGCATTCAGAGAACTCTTTTTTCTTTAAAAATCGAACCTTCAGCTCAGATTTTCTTGTCAAAAAGACAAACACAAATACCGCAGATAACGCTTGGGAAATTACGGTGGCAATCGCTGCCCCCTGTACTCCAAATCCCAACACAAAAATAAACAGCGGATCGAGCAAAAGGTTTGCTACTGCACCAACCGCAACTGAGGTCATTCCAATAGTGGAATACCCTTGTGCATTAATAAATGGATTCATACCTGTCGCAATCATAGACGGCAGCGTTCCAATCAGATAAATCATCAAATACGGATATGCATAGACAAGCGCATCAGTTGAGGCACCAAATAATACTAGAAGCGGTCTGGCAAATATAAAGCCAACTGCCATCAGCACTACTGCACATACGCAGACCATCGTAAATGATGTATTCATCACATTTGCAGCTCTTTGCGGCTCACCCTTTCCTCGATAAATCGAAAATAATGGTGCACCACCGCTTCCAAACAAATTGCTAAATGCTGTGATCACTACAATTAGTGGAAAACAAAGTCCAACCGCACCTAGAGCCGCCGTTCCAACGTTTGGAATACGAGCAATATAAATACGATCCACAATATTATACAAAAGATTTAAAATCTGAGCGACAAGCATCGGAAGCGCTGCTCCTAGGATATTTCCAGTCACAGTTCCGTGTTCAAAGTCAATTCGTTTCATAACGAGAAAACCATTCCTTTTCTTTCTTTTTCAAACAAAAAATATATTTTTTTCATATAATGGTCGTCCCATATCAGCATTCCACTGCAACCTTTATCACTCCATCTTTTTTATTTTCAAAAAGATCATATGCTTCTGCTATTTTGCTAAGCGGATATGTATGCGTGATAAGCGGTTCTGTATCAATTTTTCCCTCTGAAATCAGCCTAAGTGTCTCTTTGCAGTCACAGCCATCCACTCCGCCTGTTTTAAATGTAAGATTCTTTCCATACATATCTGGAAGCGGCAAAAGCTGCGCCTTCTCGTAAAGAGCAACTATCGTCACAATTGCATTTGGTCTTGCGCATTCCCAAGATAAGCGAAACGTTGATTCTGCTCCTGCAACCTCAAGAACAACATCTGCTCCGCCGTGATCACTGTTTGCCAAAACGAAGTCTGCACATGCTTCTGGTGAAACTGTCATTACCTCAGGATAATGCTCATTAATAAAATGAATCCTGTTTTCATCTTTTTCACATAAAATGATTCGCTTCGGCTTCTTTAACATGACACAAAGCAGCGTACAAATTCCTGTCGGCCCAGCACCGATGATTAACACTGTATCATCCTCTGTAATCTCAGAAATACGTGCTGCCCAATATCCTGTGGCTAAAACATCACCTACAAATAAAGCCTGTCTGTCAGTAACACCTTCTGGAATTTTATTCAAACCCTGATCAGCAAACGGTACACGCACATATTCTGCCTGACCACCATCAATACGACAACCCAATGCCCAGCCACCATTCTCATCGGTACAATTATTTACGTATCCCTTCTTACAGAAAAAGCATTCACCGCAAAATGTCTCTACATTAACTGTCACACGATCTCCCGGCTTAACATTTGTTACTGCGCTGCCAACTTCCTCAACAACACCTACCATCTCATGACCTACTGTTATGCCAGGAACTGCACGAGGAACACTTCCATGTTTAATATGCAAGTCGCTTGAACAAATGCTAGCAAGCGTTACCTTCACAATTGCATCTCTCTCATGCTTAAGAACTGGCTTTGGTTTTTCCATTAATTCAAATTTTCCTTTTGAAACATAAGTATATGTCTGCATTATTTTATTCCTCACTTTTTGTTTTTCTTTATACTTCTAAGAAAATAGCAAATCGACCACGCAATACTCATTCCTGCTGCAATTCCAAAAGCAAAAAGAAAGGTATCACGTCCATATTCCAAAGCTCGAACAGTATTTCCTTCTAAAATGCTGTTCATACAATAATAAAGAGTACTTCCGGGAATCAGAGGTATTACGGAAGTGACAAAAAAAGACGTAGATGTTTCCTTACAGATTCTTGCAAGAATTTCCGCATACACATCTGTAACAAAACTAGCAAACAGTGTTGGGAGAAAAATATTTCCCCAGAAGGCTTTTCCTAGAATAAACACCATCCAGCTAATAAGAGCGCCGGCTGCTGCCAAAGGCAAATACTTCTTTTTCATATGAAAAAGGATTCCGAATCCTACAGAACCAATAGCTCCGGTAATTAATTGTACAATGAGTGTTTCATTCAAAGTCCAAACCTCCCAAATAAAATAACTGCTCCCATAAATCCAAGTGCCAGTGCCGCGGCAAGGAGTAACGCAGCAATCAGGCGTATGATTCCTGAGAGTGTATCACCAATAAGTACATCTCTAATTGCGTTTGTTGACATCAGCCCCGGAATCAAAAGCATAATGTCACCGATCATAATCTTATCCATGCTAAGAAATGGACACAGCAAAGTTAATAAACAGATCGCACAACCCGTAAGAAAAGACGCCACAAACTGAAAAGTCACTTCATTCATGCACACTGGACGAAGATATTTCTGTAATCCCCAGATCAAAACAGCGCCAAGTCCTGCTGCAACAGCATCCAGAAAACTTCCGCCATAAAAAAAAGCAAAACTACATGCCCCCAGAATGCTTCCCATAAGTTTCCACAACTGTTTTGCTTTATTTATGTTAATTTCATCAAATTCCTTCTTAAGCTCTGCTGCTGGAATGGGATAATTACAGAAACGGCGACTCAAGTCATTTAACTGCTCAAGTTTGGTAAAATCATTTCCACCACTTTCCCTGATACGCCTAGTCTGTGTCCGCGCTCCTTCTCCTGGAAATTCCATAGTAATAACGATACTAGATGTAATTACAAAAACATTCATCTGTGTAGCACCACAGGCATATCCCATTCGATTCAGCGTATCCTCCACCCTAAAAATCTCTGCACCGCTGCTTAACAGCGCTTCACCCATATCAAGAAAAATACGTAAAAACTCTTTGGATGTCTGCATAATAATACTCCTTTGATTTTATAACTCTATCACATCTCAGGCTCTTTTTCCACCAAATTTTGCTTTTTGATTTTATAATACAACAGTCCCACAATATCTGCCAGCGCCCATCCGATTGGAACTGACCACCAGATGCCAACCACACCTATTGCCGGTATTGCAGACAATATATATGCCAACGCCACTCGTGTTCCAAGTGAAAATACTGTAAGTACCACACTCATTCCCGGTCTGCCCAAAGCACGATACAGACCATACAGCAAAAACAGCCATCCGATTCCAATATAAAATGCACCTTCTATGCGCAAGTAACGGACTCCTTCCATTATAATAGCCGTTTCTTTTGCATCCACAAATATCATCATAAGTGGTTTTGCGAATATATACACAAACGCTGATACCACTACACAGAAAATTGCAGATATACGAACTGCCGCTTTCAGCCCCTGCTGTATTCTCTTCTTTTCTTTTGCTCCATAATTTTGTGCAATAAATGTAGAAAATGCGTTTCCAAAGTCCTGCACAGGCATATATGCAAAAGCATCTATCTTTACAGCCGCCGCAAACGCTGCCATGACAACAGTTCCAAAGCTGTTTACCAGTCCTTGTACCATAAGTATTCCAAGATTCATTACAGACTGCTGAATGCATGTCAGCATTGAAAAAGAAATGATTTCTCTGATTCGTTCTTTTTTCAGATATCTGATTTTCCAGATTGCACACACCTGTTTATAACGCATAAGTGTATAAACCATTATGCCAACACCTGACAGATACTGTGAAATCACTGTCGCCTTCGCTGCTCCTGCCACTCCAAGTTTCAAGCCAATGACAAACCAAAGGTCAAGAATAATATTGAGTATTGATGACACTGCCAGAAACAAAAGTGGTATAACAGAATTACCTATTGCCCTAAGATATGAAGCAAAATAATTGTATAAAAAAACTGCCGGAATCCCCATAAAGATTATAAACAAGTATTCTCTCATGTCACCCCACACTTCTTCTGGAACTCTTAGAAAAGTGCGAAGCCCACTAAGGCTAATATAGGCAATAATATTAAGTAATATCGTCACAGCAGTAATAAAGAAAAAAGATGCGCAGATATCCTCTTTAAGACCATTTTCGTCCCTCTGCCCAAATCTGATAGAAAACAATACTCCGCTTCCAATACACAGACCAAGAATAATTGACGTTATAAACGTCATAAGCGTAAATGATGAACCTACTGCTGCAAGTGCCTTTTCCCCAAGAAACTGTCCAACTATAAGTGTATCTGCAATATTATAGCACTGCTGAAGCAGATCACCAAGTATCATTGGAATGGCAAATAAAAGCATTGACTTTACAACAGATCCTTTTGATAAATCCCTATTCATTATTTTCTCCAAAACGTAAGTTTTATATTTCGTTATGTAACAATTATAGGCTGATATAGTATAACTTGATAGGAATGCACTGGGCTTGATATTAAGCGAATCTGATTTTCTGATTTACTGCATCCACCTCAGCCTCTATGCCAAATGGAATGATACATCTTGGTGTTGCATGTCCAATATTTATGTTTGCAACAACTGAGATATTGGGATTATCTATTACATCTACAATAATTTTTTTGTATTCATCAAAGTAGAGTTCATTCATTGGCTTACCGCATATCACTCCTGAAACCACATCAAAGACTCCCACCTTTTTTAAGGTCTCTACCATCTTTCTGTAATGCTTAGGATCCGGTTGTTCTTCACTTGTTTCAAGAAGAAGTATTTTCCCCCTCCAGTCCTCTAAACTAGGGAAAAGATTGTATTTTTCGCATAGAGAAATGGTATCTGGATATCTGCTGTTATCAAATATATCATACATACTTTCAAGACAGCCTCCCAGAATCTTTCCTGCAAAAACAGGCTTTCCTTGAAGAAGTTGAAATCCCTCATTTTCATGTTTTGTTCTTTCAGTACCAACTGCACTTTCGGACCAGTCAGTTCTCTCTTCATACCACACATCACTCGGTACAATTTCCTTGATGTTTCCTGTTTTGATTAATTCTTCAAAAAACTTCTTTGTATAAGGCAGCATATCATCTTCCATTTCACATACATCTGCCAAAAATGACTGACCATAAAATGTCCCAAATCCCAACTTATGCAGCATAAGATGATTCATTGTAGTATCTGAAAATCCAAGAAATATTTTTCTCTTTTCTGCTTTTTCAATAGCTTCTTTAAGTTCATTGTTTTTAAACAGATATGGAAGAAGTCGATATGTATCATCTCCGCCAATAGCACAAAGAATCATATCAACTTCTTCATCACATATTGCTGCAAGAAGATCATTTGCCCTCTCCTTTGGATGATTTTTTACATACTCAATTCCCTTCATTGCATGGGGCATAATTTTTACATGCAATCCAAATTGTTCTAATCTTTTAAGCCCTATATTAACTTCATGCTTTACAAAATCTTCACCTATCGTTCCTGCTGAAAGGCTCACAAGTGCTACAGTCTTAATCATAACTCTCCTCGCAAACTCGGTTTTATTGTTTTGATAGCTAATCTTCCTTCGCCATCACGCTTACATGGTCTATTCTCTTTTCGTACATCAACGGCACATCCACATTCTCAGATCTTAATAAATCTTTTTAATTGTTCCTGTTATACCATATTCGTTCTGAAAATTTTCCAAATCCTGTGAAGTCCTAATTAACATGACTTCCTCAAATTTTCCCGTACTCAAATTAAGAAATCCTGCCACTTGCTCTCCTGTACAAATACTGCATCGTATCACTGGTTCTTCATAATTTGAATCATATTGTTTTTCGTGTTTAGAAAATTTCCGACTTATTTTTTCTACAAGTTTCATTCTAGCACCTCTTTTCTGTGAATGTATCGGTTAGGTTCTTTTGACAGATGCGTGTTTGAAAATATCCAAAACCATGATTATAACAACAACTGCGCCAACAGGAATCGCCATGCAGCAAAGTAAAAAAGTAATAATATCATTGTCAGGCTTAATCTTATAGCCGCCCTTTGATGTGCGATAAACTTCAACTGAAACTTCATCGCCTCTGCGAATCTTGTCCTGAAATGGCAGGCTGTTTTTTAGCTCGTTCTGACCGAAAACAAAATAAGTCCTTCCTTTGTAAGTTGTTCCGTCAACAACAAAGGAAACCTTTGTATTGTATTCTGAACGGATTAAGATATCAGCATCATTTTTTTCATCCTTTCGGCGACATTCCTCAACGACAGCATTAACAGTTCTGATATCAGTGGAATTTTTATACTCTTGGTTTTCAATCTTATTAGAAACGATGCCATAAACTCCGGCAACAATTAAGCTAATACCTATTAGAAGACCAAGTAAAGAAATCTTGATATCACCCTTTTTTGAAGAATTTTTTTCCATAGTAATCCTCCCTTCATCACCTTCTCAATTAACTATATTGTATCATGTCAATTGTACCACGTCAATTAGTCTGGTATGAAGTAAACTCTTATGTACACAGTCAGATTCTTAAAACATTACTTGAAATGATGCGAGTTGATAATTTCGATTCCATTACAATCAGCCGTTTGACAGCAAAAGCAGAGGTTGGCCGTGCATCCTTTTATCGTAATTATCAAACAAAAGAAGACGTCCTGCGTCAGGAAGCAGAACGTCTTAATAATGAACTTAATGATATCCGAAGAAATGATGATCCCAATGATTACCGGCTCAAGCTCCTTCGAACTCTTGATTTTTATAAAGCTAACAGTGATTTTTATATGACAATTTATAATGCTGCGGCTTCTGCAAGTGCTTTTTCTTTCCGCTGCAGTTCCTTCTCAAGCTTTTTGCATTCCTTTTCGGAATCCTTTAGTTCTCGGTTGAGACGGGCTGCTTCTTTGGCAACACCGCCGTTGGCATTGAGGCAGGCATCTTTCCAGGATTTGATCTGCTCTACATAAAGTCCTTTTTTGCGAGCATACTCTGCAAGCTCCGTTTCATTCATGCTTGCAGTTTCCACAACAACAAGGAATTTGTCTTGCGTACTCCAATCGTCTGGAAGGGCATCAGTTCCCGGTGCAGCACAGCCGTCTCTTCTGGCTTTGTCACACCAGTTTCGTAAGGTCTGCTCGGAGATGCCTTCCTCCTTTGATATTTTTGTGATGGATTCATTGTTAGGCGGAAGCATTCTTCTGAGAAGTGCATCCTTTAATTCTTTACTATAATTCATGCTGCCCAAATCAAGCCTGTCAATTCATCAGCAGCAAAAAGAACTTTCTCCATCTCATGCCAGCTCTTATTTTCTTGTAGCTTTCTTATTTTCATACATTTTACGGTCTGCCTCACTGATAGCTTCATCAATTGAAAATGGACCGTCATTAATAGTATGACTTCCCATGGCAAGACTTAGCGGTATTTTCTCTTTACTTTTTTCCCTTAATTTTTCCTGAACCTTCTGAATCAATATGGCAGCTTTTTCTTCGGAAGTCTCGTTTGCCAAAATCAAAAATTCATCCCCACCCATTCTTATCACTGGGCAATCCTCTGGAAATATCTCTTTTAAAGTATTCGCCACCACTCGAAGCAAAATATCTCCATACTCATGACCATACTGATCATTTACAGTTTTAAGGTAATTGCAGTCTGACATAATCACTGTAAATGGATATTTTAATAAATTTCAAAGAGAAGTAATGCTTCCCACAGGCGCAGAACACCTTTTATCATCGGCTTGTTTAATGGCCTGATGCCTTGTGGTCCTCTGCAGTCGATGCAGATCGTTGCATTAGCCTCTGCCAATTCATTTACCGGAGCGCTGTCGATGTTTTTCTTTGCGCTCGGTACCATTCCGCTGATGCTCGGATTCGGCTCGATTGTAGCCGGTCTTGGCAAACACTTTACAAAACAGGTATTAAAATGCGGTGCCATCCTCGTTGTTGTCATGGGACTTTCAATGATGTCACAAGGTACTGCCCTGTCAGGTATGAGCAGCCAAATAAACACTCTTTTTTCTGCAAATGGCGAAACTGCCGTAAAGACATCCGATCGGAATGATTCAGATACAGACATGGAAAAAGATGGAATCCAATATGTCTCCAGCACACTGGAATCTGGTCATTATCCAGATATCACTGTTAAAGCAGGAACCCCTGTCAAATGGACTATTCACGCTGAAAAAAGCAGTATTAACGGCTGCAACTATAAGATTTTGCTGCCAGATTTTGATACCGAATGTGTTTTTGAGGAAGGCGACAATACAATTGAATTTACACCTAAAAAAACTGGTATCTATACCTATAGCTGTTGGATGGGCATGATTACCGGAAAAATTTATGTAGAAAGTGAGTAATGATTATGATAAGAAAAATGACAAATGCTGTCTTGATTAGTATGCTAACAGGTGCAATGGCGATTTTAATTTCTGGATGCAGCAACAATAGCACCCCACTGTCCAAAAAGAGTATCTCTGCATCTATAAATACGCAAGCAACATCTTCTGAAAATACAATTGCTTCGGACATAGCTACCACAGCGGATGATTCTGCTGAGAGTGTTACCAGTATCAAAAAAGATGGTTATCTTGCCATTCCGATTGCTGATCTATCACAGACAGCATCTTTTTACAAGGCTGATCTTGATGGGACTGAGGTTGAGATTGTTGCATTAAAGGACTCCAAAGGAAATCTGCGCACCGCATTTAATGCCTGCCAGGTTTGCTATAGCTCTGGCAGAGGGTATTATCGTCAGGAAGGTGAGTATCTTGTATGCCAAAACTGTGGAAATTCCTTTACAATTGATCAGGTAGGCATTGCCTCTGGCGGCTGCAATCCTTGGCCGATTCTCGATTCTGACCGCACTGTTACTGATGATGAAATTCAGATTTCGTATGATGTCTTAAAAGCGACAGCCGATGAGTTGCCTAAGTTTTTCCAGTAATAAGTGAGACAACAAGGCTGCCACGAAGATAATCCCGAAGCTACACTTCTTTTTTGCTGGAAACAGGCACAGGCTTGTTCTACTCGCGAACTCAGTTACGCTTCTGGCAGCTGCGAGAACCAGATTACCTGCGGCTGTGGAACCTTGTGTTCCCCAATCATCTTTTCCATCCAGACCATGTTATACCAGGTATCAAATTTATAGCCACACTGATGGAATTCACCCACCATCTGATACCCTAATTTTTCATGGAATAAAATACTGTCCCTCGTCAAGTGCGCATCCTCTATGGCAGGGCTTGCGATGCAGGCATTTACATTTACAATATTTTGTCTGCGAAGCTGTACTTCTAGTGCATCATACAATGCTCTTCCAATTTTCTGACCTTTCTTATCATGTTTTACATAAATAGATGTTTCCACTGCCCAGTCATATGCCGGACGCTCATGAAGCGGTCCAGCATATGCATATCCTACAATTTCACCATTATACTTTGCTACGAGATATGGATACCGCTCCAATGTATGCGCGATCCGCACTGCAAATTCTTCTATTGTCGGTACCTCATACTCAAATGTAATCGCAGTTTCTCTTACATACGGCGCATAAATGGCAAGCAACTTTTTTGCATCTGCAATCTGTGCAACTCGAATACTCAAGCGTCCACTTTCTACCGATTCCTCATAAAGTGTAATCCAATAGCGCTGCTCAATCTCACCATTCTCCTCAAATTCTGATTCCAAAACGCCACCGTTATTCATGATAGACTTTGCCGAGCCAATATTTGTCTTGTCGCAGGTCATCAAAACCTTATTTATACCAAGCTTTCGACACTCCTCGAGTGCCAGACCAATCATCGCAGTCGCATAGCCTTTTCGTCGCTCACTCGGACGAATTCCATCCCCAATATGTCCACCACTCTTGCATAAATTTTCATTTAAATAATGGCGTATATTGACAGCACCAACAAAGATGTTGCGATCCAAATCCAGACAGAAAAACGTAGAATCTGGAACAAGACCATCTCGTGCCTCCTTCAGTTCCAAATTTTCCAGATAATTGTCAAAGTCATGGTAATCACTTTTGCGAATCGCATACGGAGAGAAGTCCTGCTCAACCGCCATCCATTCATCCATCATATCTGTCAATTGCTGTTTATATTCATGTGTCAGCTTTACTAGTTTTATATTCATAAGCTACTTCCGTTTTCTTTTCTACATTTTCTATATTTGCTGGTTACTCAACTTTCTTTACAATCTTTTCAAAGTCGGATGCCGGATGCTTGCACAACGGGCAGACAAAATCCTCTGGCAACTCCTCACCGACATACTCATAACCACAGATAGTGCAGCGCCATACGGTCTGACCTTCCTCAGTTATATCAACAGCCTGTGGCTTCGGCTTAATGTTATTCAGATAATACTCATACGTCACGGATGGCACTTCACTTAGTACTTCCATATCTGTGATCTCACCGATGAACATTGTGTGAGAACCAAGATCCTCACTCTTTGTAACCTTTACAGAAATATAAGCATTGGTGCCCTCTGTGATATAGTAAATTCCGTTTACACCGCGCGTACATGATGAAAAGTCTGCAAACTTGTTCACCTCGCGGCCTGTCTGGAAGCCAAACTGTTTAAACAAATCGAAGGCTGCATTCTGGCTGATTACAGATACCGTAAAGGCACCTGTTCTCTGGATCATATCATGTGTGTAATTTAATTTGTTAACACATATACTTAACTGATTTGGCTCAGATGCCGCCTGGATTGCGGTGTTGATAATACAGCCATTGTCCTTGCTGTCCTCTTTTGCGGTCAAAACAAAAAGACCGTAGCTAAGTTTATACATTGCTTTCTTGTCCATTCTTGGTTCCTCCTTATTAGGATTTATTCTTACTTAATAGATATCATATATTATTGAAAAGAATTTTGTCAAGCAGATTTTCTCTGACCAAAGCAGCCAATAAAAAAACCTTAACAGCCTGGCTGTTTATATTAAAAACAATAGAATTCATTTAATTTAATATTTTTACTAGTGACAAGTGCTTTAGAAAATGATAGACTTGGATTAATCAATATTTATCCGACTTTATCACATAAATTTAAATTAGGAGGTATTTTATGAAGCACTTTAAAAATTTCAAAACATGTGTCTACTGCACAGCACAAACGCTTGCATCGTTGGACGAAGCTACACTTGCACGAGATTATGCCTATCTTGAGAAATATGTTGGCATCGACAAGGTCTATCTGGAAACATACCGTGATGGTACTTGGGTCTCTATTGATCATATGAAAATGATTCAAAATTTCTTTAAAGAACATGGTGTTGAGATAGCTGGAGGTATTACAACTGTCACACCTCCACTTGAAAAAGATGATGTAAAACGTCAGCGCTTATTCCAGACATTTTGCTATTCAAATGAAGCAATGAGAACTTATCTGAAAAAGATCGTAACATATACCGCTGAGCTTTTTGATGAGATAATTCTGGATGACTTTTTCTTTACTTCCTGTACCTGCGATGATTGTCTTAGAGAACGCAGCAATCTTAGCTGGGCAGAGTTTCGTTCAAAAAAAATGATTGATGTAGCGGAAAATCTCGTTTTAAAGCCTGCGAAACTGGCAAATCCATCTGTAAAAGTTACCATCAAATATCCAAACTGGCGTGAATCATACCATGAAACAGGTTACGTTCCAAAAATTCAGCCGTCTATGTTTGACAAAATCTATACTGGAACAGAAACTCGAAACACTGCACACACAGATCAGCATCTGCCACGATATTTAAGCTATTCTATTATGCGCTACATGGAGCACGTAGCACCTGGCAGAAATGGAGGCGGTTGGTTCGATACATACTCCTGTTGGCCAATCGACTGTTATCTAGAGCAAGGCTATTTGACTGCACTCTCACGTCCACAAGAAATCACACTATTCCAGTGGGGAGATCTGTTTGAAAACCGTCTTGTAACACCACTTGGCATGCAGCTTAGCAAACTTGATCGCATTCTCAATCAGGTTGGAACACCTTGCGGAACACCAGTTTATCTTCCTTATGCTTCTGATGGTGAAAATCATATTGAAGATCATCTCGGCATGCATGGAATTCCTTTCGAACCTGTACCAGATTTTCCGACTAACGCTGAAAACGTTTTCCTGACGCAGGCTGCGTTAAAAGATCCTGATATTTTACAGAAATTAGAAGCTTTTCTTCGAAATGGTGGTACCGCCGTTGTGACGACTGGTTTTGCCTCTCATATTCAGGCAGCACAATGGGCACAGTTTAGTTCCGTGCGATTTACAGGCAGAAAACTTACAGCCAATCGCTACCATGTAACTGACGATTTCGCCGGATTTTATGAAAATCAGCAGCCAGTAACTTTTGATGAACTACAGTTTTCAAACAATGCCTCCTGGTCTTACGTAAACGCTGGCTCTGGCGACAGCCACAGTTCCATTTTGCTCCTCGATACTTACGGCAAAGGAAAGCTTTTTACACTCGCTGCGCCAGACTGCTTCGCCGACTTCGCTAAGCTTCCAATTCCAGTAATGGATATGATCCGCCGCCCATTTGCTTCCCATGGCTTATATATCAGTGGCAGAAATGTCTCCCTGTTCCAATACAACAATGATACATTTGTATTATACTGCTATGCTGGAAGCAATGCACTCCCAGAACGTATTTCAATTCATCTGCTTTCACCGGCATGTCATCTGACAGAACTAAGTGGAAAACCAATTGGAAACTTTATCGAAACCTTCTGTCGCCATCAGCAATGGGATGAAAAGGAATGGATAGCTTCCGTACTGGTTCATCCTGGCGAATTTTATGCTTTTAAGATCGCGCGCTGATTGACAAAAAACACTTATGAGGAGAAATACTCAAAATGATAAATAAATTGCACCTGGCAATGATTGAATTATATAGCAACGACGCAAAACGGATTCAGCATTTCTGCAAAGTACATAGTTATGCAAAGTTAATTGCTGAAACAGAAACTGTAGATAAGAAATGCTTGTTTATTATTGAAACGGCTGCTTTGACACATGATATTGGAATCCATGTTTGTGAAGAAAAATATGGAAATTGCAATGGAAAATTACAGGAAAAAGAAGGCCCTGCAATAGCAAAAAAGCTGCTTGAAAAATTAGGATTTGACAAAGATGTATCTGATCGAGTTCAATATTTGATCGCACATCATCATACATACGACAACATTGACGGAATTGATTATCAGATATTGGTAGAAGCTGATTTTCTTGTTAATATTATGGAAAGCGATTTATCTAAAGAGGCTGCTTTAAAAGCTTATCATACCATTTTCAAAACAACATGTGGAAAGACAATTTGCAAGGAAATGTTTGGTATTTAACAGAATAATTTTTTCTAAAATGGAGGCAGCGCTGTCGTGACAAGCATTGCCTCCATATCACTCTTAGAATAAATCGTTAAATATTTTGCCTTGATTATTATAACTTCACTTTTATAAATTCATGATTCACCGCAGGAAGCACTTTCTCAACCAAATCCGATGTGTGAAAACGAATGCTGGATGTATTAATACACGGATGGCATCCGATAAATTCACCCTTTAATACATCTTCATCAATTAAGAGCTGAACGTGATTTTCGGTATCGTTCATCAATCCTAATACACTGACAGAACCCGGTGTAATATCAAGAAATTTTTCCATGTACTCGGACTTTGCAAAGGATAAGCGTGATGAATTAATTTGGGCGGACAAATCCTTTGTGTGGAATACCTTTGTATCTGGAATCATTAATAAATAAAACTTGGTTTCCTGACGATTGCACAAAAAAAGATTTTTGCAGATCGTTGCCTGCAATACCTTGTCGATCTCCTGGCAAACCTCCATTGTCATTGCTGCCTCATGATCGACGCGCTCATATGCTACGCCTAATTTATCCAATAAATCATAGGTGCGAATTTCTTTTTCCAATCTGTCTGCCGTGTATTTCGGTCTTCCTTTTTGTAGTTCCATGATAGTGCCTTTCTCTCATTCTCGATTTTCTTAATTTCTTTATCCGTACTCTTTCTGTCCCTTTTGAAAAAGTATAGCACAGCAGTCAAAAATTTACCAGAGCAGTTTTTTCACCTACCATTTTGCTGAAACAATGGTTAAAATCGCAGGGACAATAAACATGCCAATGTGCCCAATAAATGAGCCACCAACCTGTCCCCGTGGTTTCTACATCACCTCACACTATATTTTTTGCTGAGGACAAGCACCATATGCTTGTTAAGTCAGCAACTCGGCCATAGAATGGCCAAGGATTCCCGCGCCAGATTCCTAAAGATCGCATTCTAATTGACAATCATACGGTTCATCTTCAACATGTTTTTTATTATAAACTTCTGCCTCAACACACCCCATTGATTTATAAAAGGCTTGACTTTCAACGGCTGAGTGTGCAGATATGTAGAGCTTTTTAGCTCCTTTTTGTTTCGCCCATTCTTTTGCCGCAAGAAAAAGTGTTCTGCCGATTCCCTTTCTTCTCATATCCTCTGATATATGGATACTGGACAAGTCGCAATATCCTTGTTTACCACCAAATATTTCTGATTCTACTGAAACAAAGCCTTTCAATTTTCCGTCATAAAAAGCGGCATAAACAAATCCGTCAGAAGCAATTGTATTTTTTAAGCAGAAAATTAATTTTTCATAATCATTTTCTGTCCAATCATCTACAAAAGGAGCATCTTTGATTATCCACTTGCCATTTTCTTTACGCCAACATTTTGTGACATTTTGATATCGAATAAAATCCTTAAATATCTCTCGATTAACTTCTTCTGCATTTAGCATTCTATATTTCAATAAAATATCATTTTTCATTATAAAAGCTCCTATCTACATCCCGATCTAGCATGTTGGCAAATCCTTTGGGATCACGAATCTGATACTGCATGCTATCATGTTTATTCATATTACATTGAGCGCACGTAATGCATATGGTATACCATCTTCATTGTTTGACAAAGTACTCATATCCGATGCCTTTTTGACATCCATCTCTGCGTTTTTCATTGCGATTCCGATACCTGCCGCTTTAAGCATAGGAATATCATTTTCGGAATCTCCGAAAGCAATGCTGTTCCTTACATCTATTTTCAAAATTCTGCATATATCACAAAGGCCCTGTCCTTTGTTGATTCTGCGGGGAAATATCTCCAGATAAAAGGCGGCAGTTCTGACAACAGTTAAATCCTCCGGCAGAAAGTTTCTGATTTGCTCCTGTACCTCGTATATTTTCATAGGATCAACCGCCAAAAGAATCTTTATAGGGGAAAATGTAAGCCAATCCGCCAGGTTACCGACCTCTGTACATTGCATCTGATTATTCCTACATTCATATTCAACCTTATACCCGTTTTTATCTGTAACATAAAACATCTTGCCGTCGTCAACAATAACAGTTACTGGAAGTTCTTCCAGAAACCGGAGAATTCTTCTAGTCATAGTAAGACCCATACTGATTTCATAGAACGTATTTCCTGCGCAGTCCGTTATTCTTCCTCCATTATAAGACATCAGGATTCCACCGAACTGTTCCATTTTTAACTGATCTCTAATGCTGAAAAGCCCAGAAGCCGGACGAGCAGATGCAAGGACAAGACGTATTCCTTTTTTCTCCGCTTCAATCAATGCTTCCAAAGTTATGTTGGATATATTTTTCTGGTCATCTGTCAACGTCCCGTCAATATCCAGTGCGATTATTTGAACATCCATCAAAAATTCCTCTTGAAACAACTTTCGATTTGTTTATTTAATAAGGTATACTTACCCTTGACACTGGGTTAAGTATAGCACTAAATACAACTATTGTCATCCTATTTTTCATTCTCTTGATAAGTTGAGTCGGGGACAGGCAACGGATATTTTGATGTTTAATCCCGTTTGTAAATGTCGCGTGTGTATACTTTCTCTTCCACATCTTCAAGAGATGAATCAAATCGGTTGGCAATAATAACTGCACACTTTTTCTTAAACAGCATCAGATCGTTGACGACCTGACTGCCAAAGAAAGTACTGTTGTCTGGCAAAGAGGGCTCATAGACAAGGATAGTCGCCCCTTTAGACTTGATTCGCTTCATTACGCCTTGAATGGAAGACTGACGGAAGTTATCACTTCCTGCTTTCATGGTCAACCGATATACACCGATAATGATATTCTTTTCTTTGTCAGCACTCCACTCGTCATTTTCACTGTATGCTCCGGCAAGCTTCAGTACACGATCAGCAATAAAATCTTTTCGTGTCCGATTGGATTCCACAATAGCAGCGATGAGTTTTTCTGGGACATCGGCATAATTGGCAAGAAGTTGCTTGGTGTCCTTAGGTAGACAGTAACCACCATAGCCAAATGAAGGATTGTTATAATGAGTTCCGATCCGTGGATCCAAGCAGACTCCTTCAATGATCTCTTGTGTACTCAATCCTTTTAACTCTGCATAGGAATCCAGCTCATTAAAAAAGGCCACGCGCAGAGCCAAATACGTATTGGAAAATAATTTGACTGCTTCTGCCTCCGTTGATCCCATAATAATCGTATCCACATTCGGCTTTAGTGCGCTCTCTTGAAGCAGCGTAGCAAACTCTCTGGCCGCACACATGAGATGTTTGCTCCTTGTATCAATACCAACAATGATACGGCTAGGATAAAGATTATCGTAAAGCGCTTTGCTTTCCCGCAAAAACTCCGTACTTTTTTTGCTGGGGACAGGCACTGGATGCCCTGTTTTTGTGCGGTCAGAGTTGTTTTTGATTGAGACTCCGGTATTTCACAGACTCTCTTGCGGAATTTCTGAATCTGGTAATAAAAGTTACTCGGACAGATTTGATGCGCCTCGCACCATTGCTTATCCGTAAGTCCACTCAAGCGGCACTCATGAATCAGAGAAAGCCACTCCATGCACTAATTATGACACGGTTTAGGCAGATATGGAATCCAGGGTGTTATTCGTCGCTTACCGTTTTTCACCTCAATATACCAATATCACGTTATATGCGGACATTTTAATAATTCAATTTGTTTCACCCAACTAAGATTAAAACCGTTGCAATGACCACCAGCATATCCTGTTTCAGTGGTCTGCCAATTCGTATATATCATGACTTCATCTCCTTGATGCAATGAACTGAACGAAATTCTTTGTCCTCTGTTATATATATACGGCAATTTTTCTGTAACTATATCTATATGATATAATCTTTTTTCACCTTCAAAATCATATAAATATCCATCTAAACAATTATTACTTATATCGACCTGTGTAATTACTAATTCATGACATGGTATTTTGGCCAAATTCATATACAGTTTTCCGTCATAGTAGTAGCAATTATATTCATAGCGACCACAAAATTGAAATATACTTACTCCATAAATATCTGGAAAAAGAAACATACATGTAATTAAAATCAATATTCTCAGCATTATATTCAGTTCCCTTCAGTGAGTATAATAGTACTGAATGCAATTAGCAATTCCATTGTTAACAATTCTTCCTATATTGAATTTCGTTGGAGTTATAGCATCAGCATAACCACTAATATGTGTTGCTATAACGCCAACGCTCAATCATTTTGCTCCATTCTTGTAAGCGGAAGTTGCGAGCCGCTAAAGATGTTTGAGATTTCATAGATAGCCTCCAATTGTTCTAAAAAGTTTAGCCTAAACTTTTTAGACTGAACTTTTTAGAGCATTATCATTTGTCGAGGCTATTATCTCAAAAAATGGGCTTGAGTTGTTACTGAACTTGTTTTTTTGCCGGGGACAGGCACTTTTTTTCTAGGACAGTTGCACTTGCACGTGCTCCATCTACTGTGTTATGGAACAGGAAGTTCTTTCGTCCCATAACATAAGATTTCACTCGCCTTTCAGCGGCATTGTTGGAAATCTCACATCTTCCGTCCTGCAGATAATTCATGAGCGTTTCCTTATGATTGAAAGCATCACTTAAACCTGATGTGTTAAAAAGAAGCCCGCTAGCATACCATGTAGGATTTACACAGATAATTCATTTTTTAATTTCAAAATATCTTTTCTGATTTTTTCAATGACTACTTTAAATTCATCATCGCTTTTTCCTGTTGGATCTTCAAGCCCCCAATTATAATCAAACGGTCTTCCTATAAATGGACATCCCACATTACACCCCATTGATATTGCAATATCTGGATTTGGAATATCACGAACTAGTTTGCTGTGCTGTCCCTCTGCTTCCATATCTATTCCATACAACATCTTCATGAGACGGACAGCATCTTGGTTAATCTGTGGTTTTGTTTCTGTACCCGCCGAATAACTTTGAAACACATCTGATGCCAGATGTCTTCCAAATGCCTCAGCAATCTGACTTCTGCAGGAATTATGGACACAAATAAAAGCTACTTTTATTTCACTCATGAAACGGACACCTCTCCTTTATACATTGCTCATTAAAATCTGTGAATCCGCATTGCATTTGTTCGTATTGCAATGTTACTCCATAATGAGCATTCACATAATCAATACCATTCTTAAATGCTATCATTGCATCTCTCTTGCAGCATCTGGGTCCGTTTATGGTTCCTAATTCTTCAATTGCTTTCGAGGTAAACTGCATATGATTTCCCCATGTTCCATCCGTTGAAAGCGGACCTGTTCCGTCGATGATTGCAAGTGCAGCGCCTATAGATGTGATTGCTCCGCATATTCCCCATAAACCGCACATTGCCCCAGGCATCCGAAGTCCCTCTGACGTCAGCCTGTCCAATGCCTGTTCTAAGTCTATCTCTCCACCTGCGTTTTTGTAGGCTACAAGCAAACTTGCACCATCTAATATATGGTGTTCCGGTCCATGAATACTAACATATTCCTTCTCTGCAATCTGCTTAAAAATGACAACCGGATTTGTTCCCTGTTCTTTCTTTATATCTTTTACAATCAGTTCTGCTTTTTCTCTTACTGTCATAGAAATCTTCCTTTCATCTTATTTACAATTCTTACAAGCATAAGCATTACCGGAACTTCTGTTAAGATACCTACTATAGTAGCAAGTACAGCCGCACTTGTTGTTCCAAACAATGCAATTGCCACTGCCATCGCAAGTTCAATTTTTGTCTGGGACAGGCACAATGTACTGCACGTTAACGATGCCTGATACGCTCATCTTCATTGTTAATATTCTTCATAATCATCTGGATCTAATCCCACTTCTTCAAGTGCCTCGCGTCGCTCATCTTCATCCATCATATCAAGTTCATCCCGATCTAACCCACATAATTCAAGAATATCCTCATCATCTTCATCCTCCAAATCATCACTTGCCAAATAAAAAGCATCATCTTCTGTTGACTCTATTTCCTCCTGACTACTACTTGCTATCATCTGCATCCCAATTGACCACTCCATACAATCAGTCTTACCATCTTCATTAAAATCAAATAAAGGTTTTTCAAAAAATCCCATCTTTTTCCTCACTTTCTTTTGACATCCACACTTGGTCATAAATTTCATTAACGGTACCAGGCACTTAGATCTTTAGGTACCCAGGAAATCTTCTATTCGACAGCATTCAGCATTATTCAATCCCTGCAACAGAAGATTATGGTATACTCTCCCATTATATCACCTCAAATAGGAAGTTATAAACATCTTTGCAAATATACCATATCTATTAACTGTACACCACACTCATAAATTGGGTGATCATAATTGTCCGTAAAGAAATTCGGAATATTGTGAGAGCGGACAAATCCGCATTTTTCATAAAACGGTACGGTCAACGGGCTGTCACCTGTTCCAACCTGCAAAATAGAATATTCATCTGCATATTTACTTGCAAGGAAGTCAATCAATGCTTTCCCATAGCCCTGTCCTTGATTCTGAGGATCAACTGCAATATTTTTAATTTCAAGTATTCCATTATCTTCATCAGTAACGACACATTCAGCTTTTACATTACCATCTTCAAGTACATACATAGTACCTTTTTCAAGATAGTGATCAATCATATTTTCCTGCTCATCAGCTAATAACAATAATGCTATAAATTGCTTTTTATTCTCATTCACTTCTCGGATTTTCATATCCATTACTCCTTTTTTTATTCTTTTACCACTGCCTCAATTGCATGTTCCAGCGATTTTGCAATTATCTCAATCGGCATCGATGCAAGCGGTCTATCCTTATTTGCCACCTGCTCAGACGAATATGGAACATGAATAAAACCTGCCTTCATATTTGGATAGCTTCTAGCAGCCAAATGAAGTACACGATACATCACACTATTGCACACATAGGTACCTGCCGAATAGGAAACACTACATGGAAGTCCATGTGCCCTCACATTTTCCACCATTGCTTTCACTGGAAGTGTTGAAAAATAAGCATCTGGTCCATCTTTTTCTAGTGACTCATCCTCTGGACTGTCACCTGCATTATCTGGAATGCCTGCATCAGCCAAGTTGATTGCCACCTTCTCCACGGTCACACAAGCTCGTCCGCCTGCCTGACCCACATTTATAACAACATCTGGCTGATCTTTTTCCACTGCCTCTTTTACTATCTCTATACTTTTCTTAAAAACAGTTGGAATCTCTAGCTTAATAATCTGTGCCCCTTCAATGATGTCTGGAAGTAGCTTTACTGCCTCATAAGCTGGATTGACATTTTCTCCGCCAAATGGATCAAAACCGGTCACTAATACTTTCATAAAATGGTTTTTATCATCCTTTATATCCGAAATCTGACTGCAATAGTCAATTGCTAACTGCTGATATAGTTTTTCTTTTATATAATCCATATCCATCACCTCACACTATATTTTTTTGCCGATGGCAGGCACCGGATGTGTGGAACGCTTACCGTCAAATGACGGATATTCAATAATCATCCTGAGCATCATCATAATTTTCATATTCGTCAATATGATCATAATAAAAATCATCGGCATCTTCATACTCATAATTTTCTTTTTGGGATGAACGTCTTCTTGTTTTTTTACTTGGGCGGTGCAAGGCACAATACTCACTTCCCGCATCCTTTAATGAATCACATCCTGACTCAATACACTTATGTTCTTCGCAATAATGACAAGCAGGAAGCTTTTCATTTTCACAGTTTGTGACTTCACACTTTCTTGCCTGCCTGCGCCGCTCGTTTCGTTCTTGATTCTGTTCTTTCTTGTAGGACTGTTTTGCCTCATCTGTCGCATAATACCAAGCATTATTTCTCAAAAGTACACTTTCCGACTGACTTAACCCAGCGGCAAGCCACTGGGGTTCAATTGGCGGAGTTCTAGTGTCTGCATACATCGCAAGGACTTTGGCAGACACATCTGTTCCGGAGCAACAAAACTCGCGAACAAGCAGTCCTACGACCACATTTGTGTCGATTCGATGGAACTGAATCTTCACATTCGCGTTCTCTG
>ERZ856578.1311-NODE-1311-length-47574-cov-46.456281_pt1 | contig 47574 bp, 42 predicted proteins | sample MGYA00514384_ERZ856578 | MGnify/ENA primary metagenome ERZ856578 (study PRJEB29103, sample SAMN06111958) | human gut metagenome | biome: human gut; feature: ankylosing spondylitis patient; material: healthy_person | host: Homo sapiens | place: China:Hangzhou...
ATCTCTGATGTGAGCTTGTAGGCGTCCACTGTCCCGGCGTAGGTAAAGGGAACATAGTGCATTGTACTGTCCGGCAGTGCGTCATTCGCTGTGCCGGGAATGCTCTCGCCTGAGAGGTCAAAGTAATAGGTGCCGCCGGGAGCGAGGGTAAACTGCTCCTTGCTCATATCCTCGAAGATGGCTTTGACCTCCACATTGCTGCCCGGCATGAGGAACTTATCGTCTTTGATAGTCACGCCGCCGCTCATGACCTCCCACTCCTTGAAGTGATAGCCGGTGTTTGGCGTGGCGGTCAGGGTGATCTCCGTACCAGCCACGGCTTTTGCATGAGAGGTGGAAGCCGTGCCGTTGCCGCCGCTGGTCACGGTTATGGTATACTCGGCAGGTGCAGGCGGCGTGACGGTGCGCTCGTAGCCGCATACATTGCAGATCGTATCCGCGTCATCGGTGTAGTCGTGTGCAGCCTTGTCCTTGATGCTCTTGTTCCTATTCGGGCAGTCATAGTCGGTGCATTCGTGCCAGTGGCTCGTGCCGTCCTTGCTCCAGTCGCTGTAGCTGTGCTCATGGTGCCGCCTGTATGTTCTGACTGTCGCCGTAGTCTCGTTTCCCGCGTTGTCAGTCGCGACCACGGTATATTCCGCTCCCGCGTCATTGTTGCCGCCATCCGGCGCGGGGAGACGATAGGTGGGGCCGTCTTGCGGCACACCGTTGATGGTCACGGACTTGACGCCGGAGGACGTCTCTCCCGATGCAGCCGGGTCGCTCACGGTGAAGGTGTACGCACCGGGCTTTCCATCGAGGGTATCCTCGACGGTGTAGCTTTCGCCGTCCGTCAGAGTTTCCATAACCGGGGCTTTCGTGTCCCTCTCAAGCACATGACCGCACACAGTGCAGAACTGCTCCTGATTGCTCCAGTCGCCGGGGATGTGCTTTCCGTTTTGCTTGGACATCTCCGCGGCGGGGTCTCGTGCACCGCAGTTCTTGCAGGCCCAGATGTGGCAGCCATCCCTGTTCGCCCAGCCAAATTCATGGCTACATGTGCTTTCCACGCAGCGCAGCTCCAGCTTGCTAATTACTCTGCCGTAATTGTAGGCATACGGCAGGCTCAGCCGCTGCAGGTCCACGCGCCCATTTTCGTTGGGTATGAGAAGCTCCGTCGTGGTGCCCCAGTCCATCTCATACGGTCCCTGGCTGCGGTGCCACTGCCACCCTGTCGCGCTCAGCCGCACGGACTTCCCGTCCGAGGCTCCGATTTTGATGTTCTCTTCATACAACAGATCTTCCTGATTTTTCATCGCTGACATGTAGTGCGTCCGGTTTGAGCCTCTTCCGACCGCGGATGCAGACAGCTCTGTATAATCGGAGCTCGGATAAAGCGGAAAGGCCAGTGCAGTCAGCGTTGTGTCCTTGATTAAAATGTTCCAGCTGTCGCCGTTCATGCCACCGCCGATGCCCGCACCGAAGTAGCCCTGTGCCTGCACCACGCCGCCGGTGATGGAAATGTCACAGCCCGAACCGTCTCTTCCGCCGCCGATACCCGCGCCGGCATAGTTACTAAAAGCTAAGACCGCTCCACCGGAAATCTCGATATGATGTGCATCCTCCCGCTCGTTCAGTCCGTCTTGATCGCCACTGCCGATTCCGGCTCCAGCTGACCTGCTGCTGGAAACCACCGTGCCGCCCCTGATATAAATAAAGCGTCCGGGGCCGCCCTGTCCGCCGCCGATCCCTGCGCCTTGCGAAACGGAGGTCGCCGTCAGCTTGCCGGAATACACATAAATCTGCTCGCCGACACCGCCGTTTGCACCGCCGCCGATACCCGCAGCGAATGGGCCGCTGGTCGCAGAAATCTCACCGCTATAGATATCCGTCGCCAGAGAGCCGAAATGAAGGTTCACGCCGTGTCCCTGCGAGAATTTCTTGATTCCGACCTTTGAGCCTCCGATGCCAGCGCCATAAGTGCCGCCCTTACACGTGAGCTTTGTCCCCGTCCGCACCAGAACCCGGAGATAACCATCGGTTTTGTTTTTCTGCAGTGCGGCGAAGTTCTCCGCGCCGATCAGCTCGCTGTCCCCGCCGATAAAGTACAGACAGGCAGAGGCACCGCCGTAAAGCTCGATGGCAGGGCCGTCCTTGGGTGCCTGAAGGCGGACGCCGTCCAGAAATATGTGCGGTGTATTGTTCTTGCCATCGATTTTGATCCGGTATTGAAAATACCAGTTTGGATCTGCGGATCCCTTAATCAGATAGGTCTTGCTGTCCTTGATTTTCAATTCTTTGTTCTGCTTCGTAAGGTCCACTGTCTTGTCAAACGTCGTTGGGACGGAAAGCTTGACATCCGGTAGCTCACCCGCAGCAAAGGCCGTTGTCGGCAGCATGGTCAGCACCATGCAGCACAGCAGCAGGATACTGAGTATTCGTTTTTTCATTGGCTTTTCTCCTCCTTTTCGTGTCGGGCGTGCTTGTTCGCCGCACCTTTTTTCTGTTTTTCTCTGATTCTGAGCCGGAAGCACAGTGCGGTGATGACCACCGCCGCCGCGAATGACACAACGGCCACCAGTACATAGCCGCCTGCGTCCTCCCGCAGCAGCATCGTGCCGAAGCTGCCCCATGCGGCGGCCTGTCCCGGAGCGATAAGTGCGTCTGCCGCCTGCATCAGCACCGCGAACAGCAGCATACACGCGGCGCTCAGCCCATATATGCCGCACCGCTGCCTTCGGCGAGTGTTTTCCCGCACCCGCTGCTTGACGAGTGCGACCCGTCTTGCGGTATCGTACATATCGTTTGAACCTCCTCACTGGATTTTTTGAAATGCGGCTTAAAAACCCCTTCACTTATATAGGTACAAAAAATCGAAAAAACTCTCACCCAAAACGCAAAATTTTTCAAAAAAATTTGAGAGCCGCCAAAAAGCAGCTCTCAAGGAGTGAATATTCGGTTATTTCCTCCGCGATAAGCGGAAAACGGACCATCTTCCCGCCGCCTACGATCAGGCCGCAGAGGACGTGCATGGCTCCCGTGCCGAAGCCCCGGAAGAAGATGAAGGAGAAGCGGTCAGCACCGTTCTGGATGAGATAGCACACATTTTCAAAGGTGGCGAAGGCGAGGGCAATCGGGACGCACCGGGGATCCGCCCCTCGGTGCAATACTGATTGACCCGCCGCTCCGATACGCCCCAACGGTAGGACGCCTCCCGAATGGAGATATAGCCCTTGATCCCGTTCATACCGCACCTCCGCATGGATAATACTCAACACAATACATTATGTACGAATATCCGAATAAAAGTAAGCCCACACGGACGACTTTGCACGAAGTTTTTTCGGGGTTGTCAAATTCATCTGCGATCAATAATCGGGAGACGGTGTTGCATATCCGTCCGGCAGTATCCGAAACAGAGGGTATATTTGCAGATTTTTCTCCATGATCAGGGCTGTGTCATATTTGAGTGAAGTCAATTCATGCAGTTTTGTTCAGCCTGTACATATCCTGCATTTGGTGGTCACTCTCGGCTGTTTTCGCGGCAGGAAGAAAAAGCAACGGTCGATTTGCTTTCAAGCCGCTTGGACGGTTCATTGCTTCGCCCCCGTTTCACATTTCTCTTTTTGGCGAGGCAGATAGGAGCATTTCCGTTCCCCCTTCGCCTTTCGTATGACCAGGTTCTATGCGGCTTATATGTGGCGATGTATCACTCAACCTTTTTATCATATACCTTTTTATTTGAACTGCAGATGGGTTCAAACCGCCATTTTCGAATAATCCGCCGCATCGGCAATACCGAAAAAATGCTTCCGCAGCAGCGTTGAAAACAGCATAAAAGAAAGACTCGTCATTCTCCGGTATCTCATGTTTTTCCTGAAACTCGTCATATGCCTCATATACAGAAACATCCGGTTTTCTGGTCGGCTGTGACTCCTGTGTTGGTACCTGCTTTTTAGCCTTAGAAGCAGACTCTTTCACTTCGTCCTCATCCTCTTCCCATCTAGGATAATCCTTCATGGACTGATAGGTTCTCTCAAGCATATTTACCACATCATGGATGTTCTGCGTGGTCGGGTCATTCATGGCAAGTCTGATAAACACACGTATTTCATCCTTAAAAGATAGTTTTCCACGCTTTTCCATCTGGCTCTCCGCAAAGGTGCGTTCCTCTCTGGTCTTATCCGGATTGTAGAAGCTGTCACGAACAGAGTGCGTCAAGCTCCGGCTCCTGCACTGTTCTCCAAAATACTCCGACATTTCCACCAGTTCCTTCGGACCTCTCCGAAAGGAAGAACCATCCTTCTGGTTACAGTTATTTACCAGAAAATGCACGTGAACATGCTCCGTATCCACATGAACCGCAACCAATACCTCAAATCCCTTTTTCCAGAAGAACTTATGAGCGAAGTCCTCCGCTATCTTGTAAGCATCTTCATAAGTCAGTTTATCATTGTCCTCCGGATGAAAGGATATGGACAGCTTCTGTGCAAGAAGATCCCGCGGGAAGAACCGACTATACTTCTTCTGATGCATTTTCCTTGTCATAAGGACACTGTTTGCAAAGTTATCCCGATTGCAGCCAAAGGCATTATATAACTCCGACTTTGTCTTGATAACACCGGAACTTAGCTGTTCCTTCTTCTTCCCCAGAATATAATCTGCAGCACTGTGAAGCTGTGCTGCAGACTTGCATGGAGCATATTTTACATTGACATTTCCATATACTGCCATCTAACTCACCACCTTTTCATATAGTTTTAATACTGAGTCTTCATCTTTTTCCCCTTTTTCAGTTTGTATTTCTTTTCATCTTTGGCAAAGATTTTTGTCTGATTCGGAACTTCCATTTTCAGCAATTTCACCCGGACAAATAATTTTTTGGGTATTTCTTAAGAAAAGAATTGTAAAGTACATGTAAAGTGTTCTATAATGGATGGCGTACGTATTAAAAAGATGTCGGGGTCAAAAGCCCCCGACTATGATACCTACGGATTGTTACGCACTACGTGCTCCCACAATCCTACCCAACATTCGCATATCATGGTGCTTACGCCCCACTTTTATGCTCATATTGGGGCGGGTCACAAGGTCATTCTACCACTAGTGTGCGAGCACACATGGTGTCAGACCTTTTGACCCTGGTATCATTAAAAATAACGTAACACGTCAACTTAATAACTTAAGAAAAAGGAAAAAAGAAAATGGGAATTACAATGATTTTGTCATTGCTCAGCGGAGTTGCCCTCTTCCTCTACGGAATGGCACTGATGGGGGACAGTCTTAAGAAAGTTGCCGGTAATAAACTGGAGCTGATCTTATATAAATTAACGAACTCCCCGATCAAAGGATTGCTGCTGGGTACAGTTGTAACTGCGATCATCCAGTCTTCATCAGCAACGACTGTCATGGTTGTCGGCTTCGTCAACTCCGGTATGATGAAAGTTGCTCAGGCGATCGGTATTATTATGGGAGCTAACATCGGTACAAGTATCACCGGATGGATCTTATGTCTGTCCTACATTGATGGCTCCAGCGGCATCGCCCAGCTTCTGTCCACTGCGACAATTTCAGCCATCGTTGCGATCATCGGTATCATCTTACGTACATTCGTGAAGAAAAAGCCCTATACAGATGTGGGAGATATCATGCTTGGATTCGCCATTCTCATGGTTGGTATGCAGACAATGAGCGGTGCGGTTTCTCCATTAAAAGAGAATCCTCACTTTGTCAGTCTTCTGACTATGTTCAAGAATCCATTTATGGGTATTCTGGTCGGTATCGCATTTACCGCAGTCCTTCAGAGTGCATCTGCTTCTGTCGGTATCCTGCAGGCACTGTCGATCACTGGTTCGATTACTTTTGCAGCAGCTCTTCCGATCACCATGGGAATCGGTGTCGGTGCAGCCTGTCCTGTTCTGCTCTCTTCCATCGGAACGAACAAGAATGGAAAACGTACAGCACTGATCTATCTGCTGAATGATTTATTCGGAATGATCTTCTGGTCAATCGTATTTTATTCGATCAATGCAGTGGTTCACTTTACTTTTATGGATGAAGTTATGACTCCATTCCGTACTGCACTTTTGAACTCTGTATTCAGGATTCTGACGATTCTCGTACTTGCACCTTTCATCAGCAAGATTGAGAAGCTCGTCTTTATTCTGATTAAAGACACTGAAGAGGACAATGAAGAGCAGGCAGATTTTGATCTTCTTGAAGAACGTTTCCTGAACTATCCGCCACTGGCGATCAGCCAGAGTCAGCTTGCAGTCAATGGAATGGCAAAGAATGCACGGAAAAATATCATGCGGGCTTTTGCACTGCTCTCTGATTTTTCCGACAGCAAGTTTAATAAAATTCAGGAAAAAGAAAATCTCATTGATAAATACGAAGATAAACTCGGAACTTATCTGATGCAGTTAAGTATGCATGATCTGACACCGGATCAGGCAAAGCAGACATCCAAGTTCCTGCATACGATCAGTGACTTTGAGCGTCTCGGCGACCATGCAGTGAACATTTCCAAGGTAGCACAGGAACTTCATGAGAAATCACGTACTTTCTCTGAAGCCGCCAAATACGAACTGGATGTTCTTGAACAGGCTCTCGTTGAGATCACAGATCTCACTGTCAACTCTTTTGTAGATGAAGATCTTAACACCGCTGCCACAGTAGAGCCGCTGCGTGAGCTGATCGGCATTCTCTGCAATGACCTGAAAATGCGTCATATTAAAAGACTTCGGAATGGTCAGTGCGACCTGAATACCGGATTCGCATTTAATGACCTGCTGACCAACTATGAACGAATCGCAGCCCATTGTTCCAATATAGCAGTTGCCATTCTGGAACTGGATTCTTCAAACTTTGATATGCATGAGTATACAAAGAGCGTCCGTAAGCTAAAAGATGACCGTTACCTTTCTGCTTTTGAAAAGTATGAAGAGAAATACGATATCAATGGCTACAGGCCAAAAGAAGAAACTGAAAAAAGGATTATAGAACCGAAAGAGAAATAGAATCAAAAATAATCATAAAAGGCAACCGGCCCTGGAAATGATATATACCCTCTTTACTGGACAACCAGTAAGGAGGGTATTTTTATGTGCAATATTTTTATGTACAATATCGAAATGTCTTATCTGTCAGAATCCTTGCAAAGATCAGCCCCAGTGGTAATGCCGCAACGATCAGTATCGCGGATGCAAACCAGGACGCAGATGCAGACAATGACATCATTCCCAGATTATAAAATCCCCGGTATAAATAAAGTCCGGGTACCATGATTACGATTGACGGCACTGTCACAGAGATTCTCGGATATCCAACCCTGCTTTTGATCAGAGAAGCCAGCAGACCTGCAGCCAAAGCCCCCATGAATGCCGCTGCTGCCGGTGGACATGCCGTAAGATCCACCAGCTCCAGCCTGAACGTATTTGCAACTGCTCCGATCCCTGCTGCAACCGCAGCCAGACGAACCGGACTGTTAAACATAACAGAGAAACCAAACACTCCACAGAAACTCGCCAGAAGCCGAAACAGAATCCACGCTTCCAGTGGCAATGACATTTTTTCAAAATCAACCGGCTGTAAATGAAGGATCAGTGCCATAATCCAGGCTGACATTGTTGCCACAAGAACAACGATCAAGGCGTAAGTAAACCGTTCGACCCCGGAACGCATATCCAGCTTCGCAAGGTCTATCCCGCTTGTAATAAAAGGAAAACCCGGTATAATAAAAAGCATGGCACAAATGTATCCTGCCTCATGCTGCACTGATACCCCCCATGCTACTTCAGCGATTTTCAGAAATCCTGCATATACAAGACATGCCAGTGCTACTGAAGATACAATTCCCAAAAAGAGTGTAAAATGATGCTTTGTCAACTTGCACCTGAGAAAATTCCCAAGCCCCGCTCCGGAAAAAGCACAGAACATTTCGATTGGACCTCCTCCAAGCAGAAACGTAAATCCACCACATGCCAACGCTGCTGCGAACCCCAGTGCCACAGGAGAATAAAGGCCATGAATCCGCTCGATCTCATCCAATAACTGATGTAACTGTTCCCCTGACATACTGCATCCTTCTTTTTCAAACTCACGTATAAAATGTTCCAGGCGATTCAGTTTTGACGTATTAACGCCTGTGTTTGTCAGACATAATGACTGCGTAAATCCCTGTTCTCCGTCAAAACAGGTATATTCGATCGACATCAGACCTATATCTGCAGTGCAAGTGATCCCCATGACTTCTGATAATGTATTCATAGAACTTCTCACTCTCCACGCTCCCGTACCACAGGAAAGAAGCATGATACCGACCCGCCCGACAATGGATGCCTTTTCCGTCAGGCTTGCTTCTGTAACCGGCCGTTCTTCTCCGCCTGCATCCGTATATTCATGCCAGAGAATCTCCATATGATTTTTTATAATTCTTTCTGTCCCCATTTTTTCACTCCCCTGCTCCTATTCCAGATCCAGGCCAGCACTTCCGGTTCTTTTCAGTAACTTTTCCCTGCAGGTCAGGACAATTCCATCAATTTCGTGCAGATGATGAAGCATCTTTTTCTCAAATTCATGAATCGGAAGCAGGATTCCGATCTCATCAAATTCTTTTTTCTTCCTCACTCCGGTCTCCTGTCCATAATAAACGATAGCCCGTGGTGCCTCCATCTGAATTTCATGAAATGTATCCCAGACCATTGCATAAGCCTGTGCCTCTGTCAGCCCCAGACTGCACGTATCCGGTAGTGCATAAAGAGCCAGTACTCCTCTTTGTCTGTTCTCTTTCGTTTCCTCTATCTGCATCCCTTCCGTATAGGAACGAATCAGATCATATCCATCTGCCAGATATACTTTTGAACGGGGTGCACACTCATGTAACTGATAAGTATTTCTGAACTTCTCGTACTCTCTCCCCGAAACCTCCTTCTCTTTTCCGGGAAGCAGATTTCCATCAACATCTGTCAATAAGACCGGATTTTCTCCTGCTTTTCCGTGAAATTTCTTAGGGATCAAATATGCTTCCCTCAGCAGATCAAACATACTTCTTCCACACAATTCCAGCAACAATGCACTGATATCTCCATTCTTGTATGCCTGAAATAAAACTTCGGTAAAATGCTCTGCCTGATTTTTTTCAAAAATCTGTTCATCTTCCAAATGTTCATAAACCACTTCTCTTAACTGCTCACAGGAAGCCGGAGATGCCACTATTTTTGAAAAAATCGCCTCAACAGCTTCTTCTCTGGGTAAAACTGTATGCATCATAATTGCTTTCCTTCTTTCTTTTTTGTTCTAGTTTCAGTATAGAAAGCACTCTTACCAAAGTCAAACTGACAGCCACAGTTTTTTCTACATGGTCATTATGTAATTTTTATATAATTCCATTTTCTTTCAACAACATTCTTTTCAGTGTCTCCGCTGCAACTCCCGGCGGGAAATTATGGTTTTCCACAAGACAGATCTCCCGGGCAGGTATTTTTTCTTCCATCCGGATCTCCTGGATCTGATTCGATTTCAAAAGATCTTTCACATATAAATCCGGAAGGAATCCAATCCCAAGTCCATTCAAGATCAACGGAAGAATCAGATCCATCGTTTCTACTTCAATATCCGGCTCCAATACAACATCATGCTCCAAAAAGAATTTTGAATAAAAAGAATATGTGGTACTTTTCCTTCCAAGACAGATCAACGGTTCATTCCTGATATCTTCCAGTCTTTTTATCTTCGTGTTCTGCACCGTTGCCTGACTTCCTACAAGGATCTCCCGAAACTCCATTAAGACTGCGGATCTCAGCGGTTTTTTCACCGTAAGCGGAGTCGTGACAACCGCCAGATCAACCGCCCCTTCTTTCACTGCCTGAACCGCCTGCGGTGTGGAATGATTTAACAGTCGGATCCTGATCCCCGGATAATTTTTATGAAATTTTTCGAGAACCGGAAGTAACAGCAGATGTAAGGCGATCTCACTTGCACTGATCGTAATATATCCCTGATCCATCCTCTGTTCATTCATCAGTTCAACTTCTGCCATATGCAGATGCTGATATGCCACAGACACATGCTGATACAATTTTCTTCCTTCCTGTGTCAACTGCACTCCTCTGTTCGACCTGACAAAGAGCTTACACCCTAACTGATTTTCCAGATTATTTATAAACCTGGTAATATTGGGCTGGTTACTCATCAATATTTTTGCTGCTTTTGAAAAGCTCTGATAGGTTGCAACATAATAGAACATCCGATAATAATCATAAGTAATCTCCATACTTCCTCCATGTATTAAATACATGTCTGCTATAGCAAATATGTATTTTTCTCATTTTTATACTCATTATATACTGTATGAAGGAAAAATCAAATTTCGTTCCATTTTATTTTCATATTTCAATACAGAAAGGCTACAGATATGATCAAGAAAAATATTAAATTCATCACTACCGGACAGTTTGTCACTTTCTACAATACCTGCAAAGGGTTTTCCTCTGATGTACGTGTCAGAGATCTGGAAAACCAGCATCTCGATATCAATGCAAAAAAGCTTTCCGAACTCGCAACAATTCCACTTGGACTTCCCTATGTACTGATCATTCACGGTGATGATGAAAAAAAAGCTGACAAGTTACTTCAAAAATACAGGACTGTATCATGAAATTTCACTCATCAGCTTAATCTGTTCCTGGTTGCAGAGTCAGGTTATTCTAGCATTATGTTACTATTCACCCCATACTTCTTCTGCGATCTCTTTCACCAGTTTTAATTTTTCCCACTGCTGTTCCTCTGTCAGTTTATTTCCAATCTCACAGGATGCAAAGCCACACTGCGGACTCAGATACAAACGCTCCAGCGGAACATATTTTGCTGCTTCATTAATTCTGTGGATCACACGCTCCTTATCTTCAAGTTCCGGAGACTTTGTCGTGATCAGACCAAGAACAACTTTTTTATCCGGAGATACTTTTGCCAGCGGTGCAAATCCACCGGATCTCTCATCATCATATTCCAGGAACAGTGCATCTACATTTTCCTTTGCAAATACATAGTCTGCTACTGTATCATACGGACCACTTGTAAAAAATGTAGAGTGATAGTTTCCTCTGCAAATGTGAGAAGTGATCACCATATCTTCCGGCTTTCCTTCTACGGCAAGGTTATTCACTTTCAGAAGTTCTTTTTTCACCTCTTCCAGATCCAACCCCAGTAATTTATATCTCTGCTTTGCCGCATCTCCTACGATTGCTCCCCAGGTACAGTCATCTAACTGCAGATTTCTGCATCCCGCATCATAAAACTGTCTGATGACTTCCTGATATGCTACCCCGATATCATGGATCAGTTCTTCATTCGTCGGATAATATTTTCTCGTATTGGCATAATTAGCCGGTACGATCATCTGCTGAAACATCTGAGCCGGTGCCGGGATCGTATACTTGGCAACTGTATTCTCATCCTCAAACTGCTTCAGAAATTTGAAGTACTCAACAAACGGATGTGGTTTTGCTTTTACCTTTCCTGTCAGATAAGTATCCTCCATTGATGCAAGCTCTTCATGAAACTGAACTCCGCCACCGGTCTGTTCATGTCCGACGCCTTCAAATCCCCACATAAAATCAAGATGCCAGTAGGTTCTTCTGAACTCACCGTCAGTAATCACATGATACCCCAGTTCTTTCTGCTTTTTCACCACATCCGCGATCGCAGCATCAATAATGCGGTCTTTTTCTTCTTCACTGATCTTTCCTTCAGCATAATCTGCCTTTGCCTGCTTCACTTCCTGTGGTCTTAAAAAACTTCCTACAAAATCGTATCTGCATGGTGTCTGATATTTACTCATTTTTATATCCTCCAATCTTTTTCTTCCTATAGATTACCATGGCAAAAAAAGATTGGAAAATAGTTATTTTTGTCGGTTTGTCATAGTTTCAGGCTATTTCAAATATCTTCTACAGTAATCCTCCGATCTGAAGGAACAATGGAGCAAATACCAGCGAAACGACTGTCATCAGCTTGATCAGGATATTGATGGACGGACCTGAAGTATCCTTGAACGGATCTCCTACCGTATCTCCGACAACGGCTGCCTTATGGGCTTCACTTCCCTTACCGCCATGATGTCCTGTCTCAATATATTTCTTTGCATTATCCCATGCACCACCGGCATTTGACATAAAGATTGCCATCAGAACACCTGTCACGAGAGATCCTGACAGAAGTCCGCCAAGTGCATCAACACCAAGAACGACTCCGACAACGACCGGAATGATGACTGCCATCAGACCCGGAAGAAGCATTTCGTGAAGAGCTGCCGTTGTGGAAATAGCCACACATGACTTATAGTCCGGCTTTTCTTCCCCTTTCATGATGCCCGGTTTCTCACGGAACTGACGTCTTACTTCCTCGATCATCTTGTAGGCAGCTTTGGATACAGACTCCATTGTAAATGCCGAGAAGAGGAACGTCAGCATACCACCGATAAAGATACCGATGATTACCTTATAATCCAGAAGGTTGATCGTCTTCAGTTTCACGGTCTCAGCATAAGAAACGAACAGTGCAAGGGCTGTCAGTGCTGCTGAACCGATTGCAAATCCCTTTCCCATCGCTGCTGTCGTATTACCTACAGAGTCAAGTTTATCTGTAATGTCACGGACAGACTCATCCAGACCGGACATCTCTGCAATACCACCTGCATTGTCTGCGATCGGACCATATGCGTCTACTGCAACAGTGATCCCTGTTGTAGAAAGCATTCCGACTGCCGCAAGGGCAATTCCGTACAGACCGTTTACTTTATAAGATACAAAAATACCGACACAGATCAGAAGCAGCGGGATTGCTGTTGACTTCATACCAACTGCAAGACCACTGATGATCGTTGTAGCAGCACCGGTTTCAGACTGTTCTCCAATTCCCTGTACCGGCTTATAATCTGCAGAAGTATAGTACTCGGTAATATTACCAATGATCACACCAACGATCAGTCCTGCGATGACTGCGATTGCTGCATTCATATTTCCGAACAAGGTCCGGCTCAGTGCCAGAGAAGCAATCATTACAAGCACAGAAGCAGCATAGCTTCCCTTTGTAAGTGCTTTCTGCGGATTTGCATTTTCTCCACCTCTTACAAAGAATGTGCCAATCATGGATGCGATCAGTCCACAGCCTGCGATTGCCAGTGGGAATAATACTCCAGAAACCTCACTTACTGCCACACCAAGTGTCAGTGCTGAAATTAGTGAACCACAATAGGACTCAAAAAGATCAGCTCCCATACCGGCTACATCTCCTACATTATCACCTACATTATCAGCGATGACTGCCGGGTTACGCGGATCATCCTCCGGGATTCCTGCTTCTACTTTACCGACCAGGTCAGCTCCGACATCAGCTGCCTTTGTATAGATACCTCCACCTACACGGGCAAATAACGCAATCGAAGATGCTCCCAGACTGAATCCAAATAAGACATCTACATTTCTCGTTACAATGTACACCAGGCTCACTCCCAATGCACCAAGACCGGCTACGCACATACCCATTACTGCACCACCTGAGAATGCAATGGAAAGGGCTTTATTCATTCCGCTCTCTTTTGCTGCATTAGCTGTCCTTACATTTGCCTTTGTGGCAACTGTCATTCCACAGTAGCCTGCGACCGTTGAGAACAAAGCACCTACTACGAAGCAGATTGCTGTAACCCAGTTACCAATTCCGATTCCAATCAGTACAAAGAGTACGGCTACGAAGATGATCAGAATCTTGTACTCTGCTGTCAAAAAGGCTCTTGCACCTTCTGCGATTGCTGCTGCAATCTCTTTCATTCTTTCAGTTCCTGCAGACTGTCTGCCAACCTTCCTTGCAAGATACGCTGCAAAGATCAGGGCGATTACTGCTGCGACAGGAACCAGATACATATAGTTTTCCAACTTCATCTACCTCCCTTACTAGTTGTATCAACCTTACTCTAACATAAAATCTTTCACTTTTTCCAAAATTTTATGTATTTTTTTAAGATCATGACAACTTTTTTCTGGAATATTTCTGAGTTTCTTCATATTAATAATACCCGGTCTTTTCATCTTTATACCATAGGATTTTTCATCTTTCGTAGTCTCAAAAAGGACTCCATCAAAAATCTTTTCCAGATTCTTAATGAAGTCCTTTTATCCACTATCTTTTTTCTGTCATTCTTCCTATTCTTACCGTTATGTAATTTTAGGAAAAGCTATCTCTGCTTTTTTACTCCACATCCTTCAATGCTTCCAGATCTTCTTCACCTGTACGGACTTTTACAACCTTCTGTACATTGTAAACAAAAATCTTACCATCTCCGACATGACCTGTATAAAGAGTTTTCGTTGCTGTCTCAATGACTTTTTCAACCGGAATGTTTCCGACAATGACTTCCACTTTTACTTTTGGAAGTACGGTAACATCCATCTCAACTCCACGATATTTTTCTCCCGCACCTTTCTGGATTCCACATCCCATAACCTGCGTTACTGTCATTCCTGTTACACCCAGATTATTGAGAGCGGTTTTCAGCCGTTCATATTTGGTCAGTTTTGCGATAATAACGACTTTATGCATTCCTGTATCCAGATCTGCTGCACCTACAACCGGAACGGCTGCATTTCTCTGTACTTTGGATGCTGCATCATAATCTGCCACACCCAGATCTGTATTTTCATTCTCAGCCATAGTTCCTTCTGTGATATCCATGATACTGAAGCCTGCATAGGCAGATGCAAGACCATGTTCTTTGGAATCAAGTCCGACAATTTCTTCTTCCTCTGATACCCGAAGTCCGATTGTTGCTTTAATCACTGCAAATACGATCGTCATCGTCACTGCCGTCCACGCAATCACTGCGATAATACCAACAAGCTGGATTCCAAGCTGTTTAAATCCACCACCGTAGAAAAGTCCTTTGATCTCACATTCCGGAGCAGTAGTCGTTGCAAAAAGTCCGACTGCGATCGTTCCCCAGATTCCATTTAAGCAATGTACGGCAACTGCTCCGACCGGGTCATCCACATGAGCCACATAGTCACAGAACCATACACCAAAAACTACAAGTACACCTGAAACAGCTCCAATGATTAAGGCTCCAAGTGCATCTGTTACATCGCAGGGAGCTGTGATTGCTACCAGTCCTGCAAGTGATGCATTCAGGCACATCGATACATCCGGTTTTCCATATCTTAGCCATGTAAAGATCATGCAGACCACCGTTGCTACTGCCGGTGCGATCGTGGTTGTCATAAAGATAGAAGCAAGCTGTGGTCCCGTCTTTGCTGCGGCACCGTTGAATCCATACCAGCCAAACCACAAAATAAAGCATCCTAATGCACCAATGACCAGGTTATGTCCCGGAAATGCATGTACTTTTGTCACTGTTCCATTTTTATCTTTTGAAAACTTTCCAATTCTCGGACCTACCATTGCTGCACCAATAAATGCTGTCAGGCCACCAACTGTATGGATTGCTGCTGAACCTGCAAAATCGTGGAATCCCATCTGTGCAAGCCAGCCGCCGCCCCAGATCCAGTGTGCCTCGATCGGATAGACAACTGCGGAGATCACTCCTGAGTAGATACAATAGGAAAGGAATTTTGTTCTTTCAGCCATCGCTCCTGATACAATTGTTGCCGCTGTTGCACAGAAGACAAGGTTGAATACAAAATTAGACCAGTCAAAATTTGCATAGTCTGTGAAAATTCCCAGTGTCGGGAGTCCGATAAATCCTCCGAGTGCATCTTCACCGAGCAGCAATCCAAAGCCCAGGAAAATGAACACTACCGTTCCGATACAGAAATCCATCAGATTCTTCATGATGATATTTCCTGCATTTTTTGCTCTGGTGAATCCTGTCTCAACCATTGCAAAACCAGCCTGCATAAAGAATACAAATGCTGCACCGATCAAGAACCAGATTCCAAATACTTCTGTTCCGACTGTTTCTGAAATTTGTGTGATGATTTCTTGTGTCATATACATCTTCCTCCTTATACCTCCGAAGCATCTCCTCTCCCCAGCCGAGGTTTATTTCACAGGATTCCCCATAAAATAAAAAACGTATCCTTTCTTCCTCTCCGCATGGTTTTCATGCTTTTCAGAATTAAGGACACGCCTTTGTGTCAATGTTCAGGTATTCTTTTTATAAAAGAAAAAGGCACTTTGAGTTCTTCTCCTCAAAGCACCTTTGCTTTATGTCACGTAGTTTACCCCCTCACCCTACAGTTGTCAACCCAATTATAAATTTTTCGTTAATTTTCTAAAAATTATATATATATTGCTATACTTTTTATTCATTTTGCTAATTCCAGGATTTTATTTCTTTTAATTTTCCTGATTAAACCTCCTGACTTATTGAAATGCCTTCTTTCATCTGCTAAAATCTTTATGTATCTTAAGTAAATAAGGAGGACAATTATCATGAGTAAAATTGATGAAATCAGAAGTGAAATGGTTGCTGCGATGAAGGCTGGAGACAAAGAGCGAAAAGCTGCACTTTCTTTTCTTCTTTCATCCCTTAAAAATAAAGCCATCGACAAAAGAGCCGACCTGACCGAAGAGGAAGAAGGACAAGTTATCTTAAAAGAGATCAAGCAGTTAAAAGAGACTCTTGAAATGACCCCTGCAGACCGCACCGATCTCATCGAAGAAGCTCAGAAGCGTCTCAGCGTTCTGGAAGAATATGCACCAAAGATGATGGATGCTGATGAGATCAAAGCAGTCATCCAGACTGTTCTTTCTGAACTGGGGATTGAGACACCAACTGCAAAAGAGAAAGGAAAAATCATGAAGGAACTGATGCCGAGAGTCAAGGGAAAAGCGGACGGCAAAGAAGTAAACCAGATCCTTGCATCCATGATGAAATAATCCGATTTTAAAAGGTTATAAAAGTTTATGAAAATATTAATCTTATCCTGTAATACCGGCGAAGGGCATAACTCCGCCGGTAAAGCAGTTATGGAGGCTGCACTTTTGCGTGGCCATGAAGTAGAATTTATGGATCTGATGCTGCTTGGCGGGAAAACGGTCTCCCATATGGTCGGTGGGGCTTATATTTCCATTGTCAGACATATCCCTGCTTTCTTCTCCCTGCTTTACAAAGTGGGAGGACTGATCAGTTCCAGCACACGGAAGTCACCGGTCTATTATGCGAACTCGCTGCTTGCAGGCAGACTGGATCGTTATATTAAAGAACATTCTTTTGATCTTATTCTGACACCGCATCTCTATGCGGCCGAAGTCCTCACCTGTTTAAAGCATCGCGGGCTTCTTTCTGTTCCGGTGATTGCCATCGGTACAGATTATACCTGTATTCCTTTCTGGGAAGAGACAGACTGTGACTGCTATATCGTCCCTCAGAAGGATCTGTTGGGAGAACTTATCCACAAAGGGCTTCCAAAAAAGCAGCTTTTTCCACTTGGTATTCCGGTAAAGCAGGCTTTTTCCACCCAGAAGAAACGTTCTCTTGCCCGAAAGCTCTGCCGACTGCCTTCGGATGCTCATGTCTATCTGGTCATGAGCGGCAGCATGGGATTTGGGAAGATCAACCTTCTTGTCGCTGAACTGATCCGTAAGCTTGAAGCAGATGAATATGTAGTCGTAATCTGCGGAAATAACCGACGGTTACGGCAGATCCTTCAGACCACTTTCGGGAAGAATCCCCAGGTCAGGATTCTTGGATTTACAGATCATGTTCCTGCCTATATGGATGCAAGTGATGTCATCTTTTCCAAACCCGGCGGACTTACAAGCACTGAAGCGGCTGTCCGACAGATCGCTCTTGTGCATACCAGTCCCATCCCTGGCTGTGAGACAAAGAACCTTGCCTTTTTCACATCCCATGGAATGTCTGTCACTGCACGGACTGTCCATGGGCAGGTTACACTGGGCCGCCGACTGATGAAGAATGAAGATGCAAGAATTGAGATGCAAAAGCAACAGAATCATTGCATTCCCCATGATTCTGCTGTTGAAATCTGCCGTCTCGCTGAAAAATTATATGCACAGAGGAATCATTTATGATATACGGGATTTTTTTCATCTTTGCAGGATATCTGTCAGGAAGTATTCTTTTTGCCTACCTGATTCCAAAATATTTTTACCATATTGACATCTGCCGTCTGAGCGATGATCAAAATCCCGGGGCATTCAATGCTTTCGCACACACCGGGATCAAAACCGGAACACTGATCCTGCTCCTGGAACTTGCCAAAGGATTCTTTCCGGTGCATATTGCACTGCATGTCCTTTCACCGACAGATCCACTCTTCGCACTGGTTCTTGCCGCACCGGTGATCGGACATGCCTTTCCGCTTTTTCATCCGCGAATGGGTGGAAAAGCGATTGCCGTCTCCTTTGGGTGCCTGCTGGGACTTTATCCTGATCTGCGCCCTGTACTGACACTGGCTGCATTTTATCTGATCTTTTCATTGCTTCTGGTCATTGATCCTCATCTTTTCCGAAGCATGATCACCTATCTCTGCTTTTGTCTGAATGTATTGCGGACGGTTCCGCTAGCTCCGATCCGCTATGGGACCATTCTGATCTCTATCGTCGTCATCCTCCGGCACGCAGTCCGATACGAAAAAGAACCATTACAGATCCGTCTGCTGAAACGGAACCGTTAATGGTTCTTTTTTCATTTTCTATGCCTCTTCGTATCTTTTCTGATATAACTCCGTCATCCCCTGCTGCCTATCCTCTGGATTCCCATTTCCGGTAGATGGCTTCCAGTGCATCTGTCACACCATCGATCCCCAGAAGACTGGTATTAAAAAGCATACTGTTGGACTCGATCCCGCCCCACTCTCTTCCGGTCCGGGCTTCATAATAGAGTTTTCTCTCCCGGTCTGTCTTTTTGATCTTATCTGCTGCCTGCTTCTCTGTCAGCTTATAGATATCCATGATCCGGTTCAGTCGGTCATCCTTATATGCATAAATAAATGTATTGATCACATTTGAATAATCTCCCAGAACATAATCTGCACATCTTCCTACAAAAATACCAGGACCTCTCTGTGCCAGTCTCCGGATCAGCTCTGACTGGGCTTCAAACAACCGGTCGCTTAACGGCCTGCCCGCTTCTTCACCGCTCATAAATGCTGTATATTCACCGCTGCCTGCCACATAACCGGAAAGAAAACGTCCCAGCATCGTCTCATCTACTTTTGCTACATCTTCATCTGAAACTCCCAGTTCTCTCGCTGCCATCCGCAAAAGATTATGGTCATAAAGAGGAATATCCAGTCGTTCTGCAAGTCGGTTGCCTACCTCATGTCCACCGCTGCCAAACTGTCTTCCAATCGTTATCAGTGTATGTTCCATCATAAAAACCAGCTCCTCCCGTTCTTATTTTCTGATAATTTTATTTTATCACGAATAAGAACGACAAGAAACTGGTTTTTTCTTAATTTTCAGTAAACTTAATTTTGCTCTTTCTATTTTTTTTCATCCCTGCTGACAATCTTATAATATTCTCTTGATGTAAGCAGATACACAGCCGCATAAAAAACTGTAAATGCCAGATAGCAGCAGATCATAACAAGTATCAGCAGCTTTTCATCATTCATGGCAAACATTTTCAAAATCTTCCTTATGATCGGAAATGAAAATGCAGTATGCATTCCGGCCATTGCCAACGGTAAAAAGAAAACTGTCATGACCTGTGAATTAATGCTCTGCCGTACTTCTTTCCTGGTCATTCCAACTTTCATCATAATTGAAAATCTTCCCTGATCTTCATATCCTTCCGTAATCTGCTTGTAGTAAATGATCAGAATCATACCAAAGATAAAGACAGATCCAAGCAGGATACCAAGGAAGAACAATCCTCCATACAGTGCATAATCATCACTCTTTGACACCGCTCTCGCATTCACATTTACCATCGGGAACTGCTCATCCTGAAGCTGGAGTGTTGAAATATTATTTTGCAGCTCGCTGACCAGACTGACCTGCCCTTCTTCTGACAGATCCGTATCAAATGCATAACATAATTTTTCACTGGAAGCATTTTCACCATACACCGCTCTTTGTGCGGCCTCAAACTGATCCATCACAGCCTCATCCGGCACGATCAGATACACACTGGAATTTATATTTGCAACATCATCTCCACAGATAAACTGATTGTCCGGCGTTCCTTTATTTTTCCAGTTGCCACATCCTTCCACCTGAAACGTATCCTTTTCATATGCTTCATCCGGTAAGTAGACATATAACTCATTTTTTTCCAATGACAGATTTTCTCCTGTCAGCCGGTTATAATCTGCAACGGTCAGAATATACAGCATCTTCAGACTGTCCAGACTTTTTATATTTTCATGCTCAAACTTGATTCCCTCATCTGTCTTTACACATGCGGCACTCAGTATATGATATTCTTTTGTTTCTTTTAATTTAATTTTATTTTCATTGATCGTCTGTCCGACTGTTTCTTTTAATTTTTCTTCCCTGTCTTTATCTTCCAGAGAACTTCCCGATGCCATTTCAACCGAAAATTGCTGTGGATAGTGTCTCGCTAAATTTCCTTCGATGCTGGCATAAAGGCAGACCGTGGAAGAAACCATCACAAGCACCATTGTTGAAAGAATACAGATTGACGCAAGACCTGCTCCGTTTCTCTTCATACGGTATACCATAGAAGAAATGGATACAAAATGTCTTGTCTTATAATAATAATTTTTCTTTTTCTGCATCAGTCTGCAAAATGCCACCGAACCGGCAATAAAAAGCAGATAGGTTGCAACGATCACCATCAGCACCGCTACCATGAACCACAGCATTGCCTCCATCGGTTCTTCAATGCTCACTGCGATCCAATATGCCCCGGCAAGGATTATAAGACCTGCAATGGCAAGAATCCAGTTCGCCTTCGGCGGTTTTTCACCTGCTGTCTCACTTTTCAGCATATCGACCGGCTTTGTCCTGAAAATAAAGATCAGCATCCTGAGAAGGATCACCGCAAAAATCGCCAGGAAAAGGGAGACGGTATAATAGATTGCCTTCGGTTCTATGGTCATCTTATAACCGAGATGGTTTCCCACGATCTTGACTGCAGCCAGTTCTGCAAGTTTGGAAAATAAAATTCCGCCCAGCAGACCTCCCGCAATCGAAATCACAGCAGTCATCAGATTTTCCCAGATCAGAATCTTTACCAGTTCTCTTTTTCCCATACCCAGAATATGATACAGACCAAATTCTTTCTGCCGTCTGCGGATCAGAAATGAATTTGTATAATACAGTAAAATCCAGGAAAAGACTGCGATCACAGGTGTTCCCATTCCCAGGATCATCTGCATGGATTCTCCGCCCCTCATCGTCCTGAAATCGTCACTGATCCGCAAAAACTGAATGATATAATACATCATCACCATGCAGAAGCAGGTAAAAATGTACGGAAAATAAAATTTTTTATTCTTCGACATCCCGGTTGCGGCAAGTCTGAAATAAAGTCCTCTTTTCATCGTCTTTCACCACCTGTCGCAAGCATGGTCAATGTAGCTGAGATTTTCTGATAAAACTGCTCATCACTCAGCTCACCACGATATACCTGATGGAACACTTCCCCGTCTTTGATGAATAGTACCCTTCCTGCACGACTCGCTGCTTTTACAGAATGTGTTACCATAACGATGGTCTGCCCTTTTTGATTGATCCTTGAAAAAATACCAAGCATTTCGTCCGTGGACTTGGAATCCAATGCTCCGGTCGGTTCATCTGCAAGGAGCAGACGAGGCTCTGTAATCAATGCCCTTGCTGCGGCTGCACGCTGCTTCTGTCCGCCGGATACTTCATAGGGATATTTTTCCAGAAGACCGGCAATTCCCAGTTCTTCTGCAATCGGCATCAGTTTCTGACTCATTTCCCGGTACGGTACGCCTTTCAGCACCAACGGAAGCAGGATATTATCTTTGAGGTTAAATGTATCCAGCAGACTAAAGTCCTGAAATACAAATCCAAGATTTTCTCTTCGGAATTTTGAAATATCCTTTTCTTTAATGGCAGATAACGGTCTTCCATCCAGATAAACCTCTCCCTGTGTCGGACGGTCCAGTGCCGCCATGATATTTAAAAGTGTTGTCTTTCCTGAACCGCTCTCCCCCATGATCGATACATACTCTCCCTCTTCAACAGAAAATGTCACTTTGGAAAGTGCCTGCACCTGATTGCCGCCAAACCTCGGCCTGTATATTTTTTTGATGTCTTCTACTTCCAATACAGTCATATTTCTATAACTCCCTTCTCTAAACTTCTTATACTCTTCATGTACCCTTCCCAGGTACTGAAGTCAGTATAACAATTCAGCGGAAATGCTACCATCGAATCGGGTGACATTTCCGCTGTCCTATGTGACATTTTTGTAAGACGAACCTCTCTGCTTTTTTACTCCACCTGGAGAGCATAAGAACTCAGGTCGATTTTGAAGGAACTTCCCTCTCCCGGAATGGATTCTACCGAGATCGTATGCCCTAACTTTTTCGCAGCCATCTGACTCAAATACAGACCGATCCCGGTAGATTTTTTTCCAAGCCTTCCATTTTCTCCGGTATAACCTTTTTCAAATATTCTTGGGATATCCTCCGCTGCGATCCCGATCCCCGTATCCTCGATTACAAGCTGTCGGTCTCCCTCTACCCGGATCGTTACCGATCCCTGCTGCGTATACTTCACTGCATTAGACAAAATCTGCTCCACTATAAAAGACAGCCATTTCTCATCCGTCAGAACAACCTCATCTGTTCCCTGATAGACCACCTGGATCTTTTTCCGTATGAACTGACCTGCATACTTACGGATTGCTTTTCTGATAACAGGATCCAGTGCATACTCTGCTGCAACCAGGTCAAATCCTCCGCCTCTATCATTAAGCCGTACATAACTCAGTGCCATCTCTGCATACTGTTCCACACGGAACAGCTCCGCTTTTAATTCCCGGCTCTGCTCTGTATCCTCCTGCTGTAAAAGTACCTGCATGACTGCGATCGGAGCTTTGATCTGATGCACCCAGGCGGCATAATAGTCCTCCATGTCGCTCATGGTATCATCCCATACTTTCTGCCTGTCTCTCCATTCCTGCTCTTCCTTTTTCAGAAGCTTCTGATAATCCGCTTCGCACAGATCCGCTGCTTTTGGAAGACTTTCTCCATAAGGTCCCTTGTCCTTTTCCAAAAACTCCAGTCTCCTGTGCCTTTCTATCAATCGGAAAAATCCGACCAGCAAAAAGACAATTCCAAAAACCAGACATAAAAGTGCCGGATATACTGCTGCCTTTAAATCAATCCCGCTCAACGAAAAGATAAGCAGATAAATCAGTCCGCACAGGATACTCCATCCGATCACCTGTCTTTTTTTATAAAAATACTGCAATACCAGCTTCATCGTTCCACCTCGATCAGATAACCGCCACCGACTTTCGTCGTAATAAACTCATCCAGTCCTGCTTTTTCCAGCTTTTTTCTCAGCCTGGCAATATTCATATTATCTGCTGCGGAAGAAATAAAAATCACCGGTACATTCGACACTTTCCGTATCTCGCTGCACCAGTGGTATCCATTATAGAAAGGAAGCGTGATATCCATGAGGACCAGATGCGGTGCCTGAGCGGCAAAAAAGGAAAGAACATTCTGAAAATTCTTTACATAAACCGCTTCATTCCCCCACGCATTCATCTCTTTTGCGATGGCCTCTGCCATGACAAGGTCATCTTCTATGATCATGATCTTATACATTCGTCATTCCCCTTTTAAATCTGTTGCCTGCTATCAATATTAAAAAGGCACAAACCATTCCCTGGAGTCCACTTCCAATGTAGATCTTTTCAGGATAGTTTATGCCTGTTGAATCAGTATTGTGCATTTTTACTGTACCGCATTTCCGGTGTCTGCTCTCAGATCAGCCTTTCCGCCATTCAGTCTAAAATCTGGATCGCTTCATCTCCATCTCCACTGATCTCAAAACCGGTTGCTCCCCAAAAGCCTCTCATAAGCTGACGGTACTGATCCGGACCTGTATAACCGATCGGTGCCAGAGCATATCCAAACGGCGAACGGATCACAGTCACCTGCTTCTGACGGAGCTGATCCAGAATCTCGCACATACAGACGCTTCCATATCCTTTTCCACGCATCGTCATATCCGGGATATAAAACTCAACGATATTCGCCTTGAACTTTGTCTCCAGCACATATCGGAAACGGAAGACCAGTCCTCCATTCTCGAATACGTCCACATGCTCTCCTTCATAATGAAATTCCAGAATATGGGCACTTTTATCCGTCAGCGTGACGCCTCTGAAATACTCTTTTCTAATGTATAATGCAATTTCCATCTATCTTTTCCTGTCCTTCCAACTTTCCGGAAGACACTCGGATCTTCCTATGCCTCCGGCTTTTCTTTTTTCGGACGATGTACCGTAAGCTGGACATTCACGCCCAGTGGGTTGATCACCACGCCCCTTGCATCCGGGATCAGTGCCTCCGGAATCTTTGCTGACGGAATTGCCAGCATCTTTAACTTTTTGTCTCCCGCAAAACGGCGGAACTCCAGAATATCTGTAAAGATCGGCTGATACATACTTCCATCTTTCTGCTTCAGAACCGGAATCTGTCCATCCTCCTGTACCGAGATCAGGAATGTGCCTTTCTGATAATGTGCCAGTAACTCTTCCTGCAGTTCTTTGATCTGATCCGTCACTTCTCCACCTGTCTGATGACGCAGTTCCTGCATCAGATAAATAGCGGTCAGATGCATCTCAGGATTCTCCACGATCATCTTTCCTTCTCCTGCTTCCTTCATATTCTGACGGACTACAAGATCTTTGAGCTGGACTCTTTTCTCCTGGTCTGTCCCTACATTCACAGAAAGACCGTTCACACCCATCAGATACAGACTGGTATAAAATGCCAGTAACTGGTCATCCACCAGCTTTGCCACACCTGCCAGATAATGAGCCTCCGTCAGTTCCTTTGCTTTATTTTTCGCATCCTCTTCTCTATGATAAAGAAGGATCTCATCATCAAAAGTCTCCGGATTGCATACCACAAACGGAAGCTTTGTCGCTCCCGACATGATCACATATAATTCTCCCGGTGTACGAAGGGATTGCAGTGTCTCTCTTAAAGCTGTCTTCTTGCTGTTCTCATCCATATTTATCTTCCTCACATTCCACGTCAGTCGCTTATCTTTGCGTCTTCATTCTAAACGCTATTGGTTTATTATACCACACTATCCCCTTCCGCAAAAGAGAAAAAAAGGCTTTCCTGCGAAAACCTTTTCTTCCTGCTACTTTTTCATTTTCGGGTCAAAGATCAGCGAAGCCAGATATCCAAAGACCAGTGCGGCCGATATCCCCACGGCACTTGCTTTAAAACCTCCCATAAAAATACCGATAAATCCATTTTTATCTACCGCTTCTTTTACCCCTTTCCACAAAACATTTCCAAATCCAAGCAGCGGCACACTTGCTCCTGCTTTCGCGAAATCCTGAAAGGGCTGATACAGTCCGGCAAATCCAAGAATCACGCCTCCGCATACCAGACATACCATGACTCTGCCAGGCATCAGTTTTGTCCGGTCCAGTAAAATCTGTACCAACGCACAGATCACACCCCCGATCAGAAATGAAATCAGATAGTCCATCCCGCCGCCTCCTTCCGACAATGTTCGATCACAATCCCATGTGCGATCCCCGGTACACTTGCACCTTCATTAAAGCTTACCGTTGACATCAATGCTCCTGTGGGGACAAATAAAATCCTTTTCCATTCCCCGCTTTCAATCTTTGGCAGCAGATACGATGCCAGCGTCACTGCCGCACATCCACAGCCACTTCCCCCTGCATGGGTATCCTGCGTCTCAGAATCAAAGATCAACATTCCACAGTCCAGATGCTTCTGCCGGAGATCATATCCCTTTTCTGCTGCCAGATCAAATAAAATTGACTGACCGATGGAGCCAAGATCGCCCGTAATGATCCGGTCATAATCTTCTGCCGTCCGTCCGAAATCTTTCAAATTCCTGACGATCGTATCAGCAGCCGCCGGAGCCATGCATGCTCCCATATTCTGCGAATCTTTCAGTCCGTAGTCCACGATCTTTCCCACTGTGATCCCGCTGATCTTCACATTTCCCGGATCCGTTCCCACTACAAAAGCCCCGCTCCCGGTCACTGTCCAGTGTGCAGATAAAGGTCTCTGGCTGGCATAACCCAACGGAAAACGGAACTCCTTTTCCGCACTTCCGAAATGGCTTGATGTAACCGCCAGCATAGAGTCTCCATACCCTGCCGACACACTCATTGCTGCCAGTGCCAGTGCCTCTCCTGATGTTGAACATGCCCCGTAAAGCCCGAACATAGGAATCTGCAGTGCCTCCACTCCCATAGAAGTGGCAATCCCCTGCCTCAGAAGATCTCCCCCGAACAGATACCGGATCTTCTCCGGTTTCAGTCCTGCTTTTCCGATGGCCAGTATACAGGCTTCTTTCTGCATATTGCTCTCTGCTTCTTCCCAGGTCTTTGCCCCGAACAGGTTATCCTGCTCATCTACCATATCAAATTTTTTTCCAAGCGGACCTTCCGCCTCTTTCTTTCCTGCAACAGATGCCGCACTTAAAATGTATGCCGGTCTCTGAAAATGCAGGCTCTGTGTTCCGCATAGTTTTGTCTGATCCATAAGAAAATTCCCCGTTTCTGCTTTCCGTATTTTCTCACATCTGAATGGTTACAGGGATATTATTTTCAAAATGATACAAACTATTCATGATGATCTGAAAGAGTCATGAAACTTGCGGGATCACTTTCAGGAAAGGAGTATTGTTATGAATCCTACAGAACAAATGAAACGACAGCAACAATATAAAACTTATGTAGATCAGAAGACGCCACGCCACAATCTCTGGCTGAATATGCTCAGGGCTTTTCTCACAGGAGGGGCTGTCTGCGTTCTCGGTCAGATTATTTTCAACCTCTGCGAACTGCAAAAACTTTCCCAGGATGACTGCAGCAACTGGACTTCCATGCTTCTCGTCCTGATCAGTGTCATTCTGACGGGAACCGGAATTTATCCGAAACTGGCAAAATGGGGCGGTGCAGGAGCTTTGGTTCCGATTACCGGTTTCGCCAATTCTGTTGCCGCACCTGCCATTGAATACAAAAAAGAAGGCCAGGTCTTTGGTATCGGATGCAAGATCTTCACCATCGCCGGGCCTGTTATACTTTATGGGATTTTCACAAGCTGGTTTCTCGGCCTGCTCTACTGGATGTGGGGGATGATCTGATCCCCCGCTTATTGCCCGGTCAGCTCTGCCGGCAGCCGCCTTCACGGATGCCGGTCACTGCTTTGTCAATTCTGCCCTGTCTACTTTCATGGATGCAGGCGGCAATCCGGTCAGCTCTGCTTTTTATGCTTTCTCAGAAGCAAGGTACTGCTCAGTCAGCTCCACTGCATTCGCAATACACTGGGAACATGGAACAAGCGGCGTCCCTGTTGCCACACCCTTTAACTCACGGCAGTAGTAAGAACCTTCCATCTCTTTAAACTTCTGTGCATACGCTTTTGCTTTCTTATATGTATCTCCTTTACTCGGCTTTTTTCCATCCAGGTTTCCAACACTGTTCTCCATACCGATGACCATCAGCATTCCGGTCACTGCTCCACACATATCCATCATTCCCATCCCGAGTCCAAATCCCTCAGAAACACGAAACATCGTCTCCTGATCGATTCCAAACTCCTCGCAGAAAGAACAGGCTACCGCCTGTGCACAGTTATATCCTTTATCATGAAATGCCATTGCCTGCTCAACTTTTTTGCTCATCTTCAAATTCATCCTCTCTCTTTTTATTTTCTTTTGTACTTCGCCCGCTGCTTTATCTCTTTGCTTTCAACGTACTTTCTTTTTTATTATACCCTGCTTTCAACTTAAGGACAATCCGTTCCCAACGATTTTCCCAGCTTTTCTTCCAGCTTCAAAAGACGATTGTACTTCACTGCCGCCTCCAGGCATCCCGGACTTCCAAGCTTCATCTGCCCGATTCCAAATGCAACCGCTGCATCTACAAGTGCCGCATCTTCGGTTTCCTTCCGCTGCCTGCATAAAATAATTCCTTTTCCCTGCTCCGTTACTTCCCGTACACGCTCCGAAAGTTCTGTCAGGGTATAGATTTCTCCGGGATCGATCATAACAGACCGTCTTCCCAATACCGTCTTTTTTTCACAATCCTCCCGATCTTCCAGTTTCTTTTCCAGCTCCTGTATGCCTTCCCGATCTTCTCTGTATAGAGGGTCTTCCAAAAGACTGATCGGATACTCTCCGGTAAGTCTGGTCAGATATTCGATCAGTTCCTCCCGTGAGCGTTCCACCCGCTGTCCGCATCGTCGGCTCTCTGCCGGAAAACGATATACTCCCGACTGCTTTTCATACAGTCTTCCAGCTCCTGCATTGACTGCAAAAAAGATTTCTTTTCCACATTGATATCCCGCCTCTTCCACTGCCTTTTCCAGTAATTTCAGCACTCCTCCATCTGCCGCATCCTGCTTTTTTCTGTCAGGCTCTCCCTCTCTTCCATTTCTTTTTTTCAGAGCCTCCCTGAACAGACTGTCGATCTCACCTGCCGCCCTGATCTGTCCCTGTACAGAAGAAATTCCTTTCGGGACAAGCATCAGTTCCCTGAAATCCATTTCTGTCTCTTCTGCAGTTCCGTCTGCCGCCAGGATCAGCAGGGCTGGAAGTTTCAGTGCATGAGTCCCACCTAAATACCGGTACAGAGAAAGCTTCAGCTTTCCTGCCGCTGCCCTTGCTGTCGCGATGGAAACTGCCAGTGATACTTCCTGCGGGATCTCTTTTCTTTTTTCGAGTAAATGGTCGATCTCTTCCTGCTCGAACAGATTCTTCCCGATCAGTTCCTCTGCGATCTGACTGTGCATCTGCTCAATTCCTGCCTCAATTTCTTGTTCACCTTTTTGTCCTGCAACCGATGCAGTTCCAACAATATCTTCTCCTGCAAGTACTTCCGCCTCCACCGCCGGTGATCCGCCGGAATCAAGAATTTTCCTTACATAAATATCACGGATTGGAAGACAAATATCCATAATCCTACCTCCTGAAAATAAAATTGACTTGTCGTGAATCTTACATTCACAACAAGTCTTCCCTTTTACTTTCATTATTTCCCGATCTTTTTGCTTAATGCATTCCCGCGGAAATATCAGTGGAAGAAATGATCTCCGATCTGCATTCCGTATCCACCGGTGCTGAAATAAAGGCAGTCGCCAACCGGATTACTTCCGTTCAGTGCATCTTCCGCTGCCTGCAGTGCAGACTCAGAATATCCTGCATTGGCACGCACACGGTCAAGCCATCCCGACATTGCCGGTGAAAACTGCCCTGACTGATAGATCACCTCACTGACAGAATTCGGATAAACACTGCTCTTTACACGGTTCAACACGACTGCTCCAACCGCAACCTGTCCTTCATATGGCTGATTTCCAGCCTCACAGAAGATCAGCGATGCCATCAATTCTTTCTCTGCCTGAAGTGCTGCCGCTTTCTCTGCCTGCTCCCGGGCAATCCGCTCTGCTTCTTCGGCTGCCTTTCTCTCCTCTTCCAGCTTTGCCTCGTAAGCAGCTTTCGCCTCATTCACTGCAGTCAGCGTCTCTTCCACTGTGGTTTTCTGTGCATTCTGTACGATCTCTGAAACAGCCCACTGTATTTCTTCTCCCCTTATCAGTGACAGCGTCTCATTGATCTGTGCATTCTGCTCTGCGGCGTAGCTTGTGAACCCGGTAAATGTCATCGCACTCACTGCTGCCACGTATACAGAAGCAAAAAAGCACTTATTTTTATTAAATTTCATATACTCCTCCTAAACTATTTTTGCAATATCTTTACAACTCCCTTATTAAATTTATGCAATTATTTTCGCATTTATTACAGATATTACAAAATTGTTACGACGAGTATACTATCACAAAAAAATGCTACTGTCAACTTTTTTGTTTCATTTTATTTTTCGTGCCTTTTTTCCCACTACGGAATTACCGGTTTTTATCTCATTCTCAGCACCGGACTAATCTTTTTATAGATAACAAATACAATCGCAGAAACAGCCACTCCCTTAATCAGATTAAACGGTGCTACCGCGAAAATAACAAAGGTTGAAAGGCTTGTAATATGCGGATTTACTGCTGTCCCAAGTCCTACCAGCTTACTGACCGGCATTCCGAAAGCAGCTCCATATGCCGGAAGAAGAACATACGCATTGACAAAGCATCCAAGAACCGTCATCAGGATCGTTCCTGTTGCCATTCCGATCAGTGCATTTTTTCTTGTCCGGTTTCTCCGGTAAATAATTCCTGCCGGAACACATAACGCACAACCGATCACAAAATTTGCAATCTCACCGACTCCTGCTGTTGAAGTTCCTGTCAGTACAAAATTCAAAAGAATCTTCACCAGTTCGATCAATGCTCCGGCAACCGGTCCCATTGCAAAGCATCCCACAAGCACCGGGACTTCACTGAAGTCGATCTTATAAAAAGACGGTGCAAACGGAAGTGGAATCTCAAAAAGCATCAGGATCACCGCTACCGCTGCAAGCATGCCGATCTGAACGACCGCTCTTACTCCCATTTTTTTCTCTGACTGCATCATAGTCTTTGTACTCATTTCTTTTCTCTCCTTTTTCTTTGCAGTTTTCCAAACCACAGTATTAAATTTCTGAAAAAGGTAATCTTCCATGCAGGATCAGCAAAATTTTAATACTAAAAAACCCCGGAGGCCTCTGCCATCCGGGGTGCTGTTCCATATCGTAAGGAGATGCTCCTGCTTTCTCTGATTCTGAATCTCTTTCTGATCCTGAATCTCTTTCTGATCCTGAATTTCTTCCTGATTCTCAAAGCACGAACCTTCTTCTCTCATCCAGACTTTACTGTCGGTACCGGAATCCCCTGCCATGCATCCTTTGCACAGAAAAGTCACCGGTTCAGCCGCAGATACTGCGGGTCGCGGACTATACCGCCGGTTGGGACTTTCACCCGACCCCGAAGATTACTTCCTTTTACCTTTATTACTATAACGCTATTTTTTCCTGATTGCAAGTCAGATTTTTATACACTTAATTTTTTATCTGCCATCCATCCGCTGACTCCAAACAGTATGAATCCTACAACCAGGTAATAGAGTACGAAACCAGGGTTGAATCCCGATGTTCCGATATTGACGCAGATTGCAGGACAGATCAGATCATAGATCTTCTCCACGGCAATAATGATTGCAAAAAATACCACAACTGCCAGGAATCCTGAATATTTTGCATTCAGAAGCAGTGTTCTTGACAGGATCACTCCCACAAATCCTGCCATGATCACTACGGTCCATCCCAGGAATATCTCTGCAGATCCCCAAATGATCGAAGGGAGGCCGTCTATATATAATTCTCCTGCCTGCCAGATCATTTTAAAGAGATCACTCAAATGTCCTGTATGCTGTAATGTGACCAGGATACAGATCAGTCCGACTGCCACATACATCACAAAGACGATCAGCATCTGCAGGATCGCTGCAAGGAATTTTGATCCAAGAATCTCCCAGATGGACTTTGGAACCATCCAGAGCATATAACTCTGCTTCGTCTTCAGATCTCTGTTCAGTACAAGAATGCTTTCAATCCCGACATAAAAAACTACAAAAAAGGTTGCCATCATCATCACTGCCAGACTTACTGCTGCCAGCTTCTCCCGTCCCAGCAGCATTCCCAGTGCAAATCCAAGTACGCATACCAGAAGAATACTTCCAATCACCATCCTTGAAGTCTGTTGCTTTTTCATCTCATATTTCAATAACTTTACCATTTTCTTACCTCCTTCAGCTCAACATTCCTACATTAACTGCATATAAAGCTCTGTCAAGGAACGTCCGGTCGTCATCCGTTCTCTTTCAAGATTTACGACATCTGCCAGTTTACCGCCTTTGATAAAGATCGCCTCTTCCACATAACTTTCTATCTCCTCGATCAGATGCGTAGACATTACGATCGTCCGGCTTTCATCTGCCTGTCTTAAGATCATTTCGACGATCTGCTCCCTTGCCTTAAAGTCTACTCCGTTCAACGGCTCATCCAGCAGAGTTAATTTTGCCTTTCTTGCCAGCGTTGCCGCAATCCGGAGCTTCGCATTCATTCCACTGGACAGCTCTCTTACCTTCATCTCCCCGTCAAGTCCGGTTTTTCCAATGAGGTTCCAGAATGCTGCCCGGTCAAATCCCGCAAAGAAATCCGTATAATATTTTTCAACATCCTTGATCTTCATATAACTATAAAAGAAATTTTCCGTTGCCATATAGGCGATCGATTCTTTGTCTTTTGCACAAAGCGGATGTCCCTCGTAAAAGATCTCTCCCTTTTCCGGCTTTGACAGCCCTGCGATCAGCTTCATCCAGGTCGTCTTTCCACTTCCGTTCTCCCCGAGAAGGCCATAAATCTTCCCGCTTTTTAACTGAAGTGATACATCATCCAGGGCTGTCTTTCTCCCAAATTTTTTTGTCAGATTCTTACATTCCAGTATTGCCTGCATCATTTTTCTTCCTCCTTATAATCTGCGATCCGGTCAATGATATCTCCTTTTTGGAATCCCAGATCCTCCATCTCCTGCATAAAATTTCTGACCAGTTCTTCTGCCATCTCTTTTTTTAATCCGCTTATCATGTCATCCTCCTCTGAAACGAATGTTCCGATCCCACGCTTTGTATAGCACAGCCCCATGCTCTCCATCTCCCGGTAGATCCTGGCTGCTGTATTCTGATTCACCTTAAACAGTACGGCCAGTTCCCGGTTGGAAGGCATCTTCTCCCCCGGCTTTAACTCACCTTTCACCATCCGCTTTTTCAGTTCATTGATCACCTGTAAGTAAATCGGACTTGCTGTATTGTATTCCATTCTATCACTCCAATCTCTCTGTATCAGTGCTATAGTTAGATAGTACACTAGTTATTTATATCTGTCAATACTGATTTTTATATTTTTGTCATTTCTGATTTATGTAGGCAATTAATATGATACCAGGGTCAAAAGGTCTAAGCCCACATGAGCTTGCTCATAGGTGGGTGAAAGACCTTAGGACCCGCCCCGATATGAGCATAAAAGTGGGGGCGTAAGCACCACGATATGCGAATGTTGGGTAGGATTGTGGGAGCACGTAGTGCGTAACAATCCGTAGGTATCATAGTCGGGGGCTTTTGACCCCGACACCTTAATATCGGAATATAACAAGAGCTGCATTGACCATTGCCAATGCAGCTCTGTTAGTTAAGGACTTTTTACAGCCTCATTTTATTTCTCATATTCTGTTTTTATTATTCTTCTGTATGTTTTGCAGCGTATTTTCTGCCAAGCATATATACACCAACTGCATAAACCGCTGTCAGAATGGCTGCAATGATGTATGCTACATTCATTGAAAGTCCGAATCCGATCTTTGCACTTAAGATAAAGGAAGAAATTACGAACATATAAAAACTTCCCGGAACAAGCGGTACAAGGAATACCCATTTTGCTGAACCTTTTTTCGCCATCAGGTAAACTGTGATTGCTGCAAATGCGAATACTGCGATCGTCTGGTTGCTCCATGCGAAATATCTCCAAAGGATATTAAATCCTTCCGCATTCAGTTTTGCAAATACAAGGATTGCAATAACCGGAACAAACATACAGATGGTCAGGATCACTCTGTTCTTTTTCTTTCTCTGATCATAATGAATATAATCTGCGATCATCAGACGGCAGGAACGAAGTGCTGTATCTCCTGAAGTGATCGGAAGTACGATAACTCCCAGGATTGCGATGATTCCTCCAACCGGTCCGAGAAGTCCTTTTGCGACTTCACCAACCGCTGCTGTTGCTCCTGCTGTAGAGCCTGAATTATAGAGTCCCATTGCTGCTGCAGCCCAGATCATAGCAATCAGACCTTCAAGAATCATTGTTCCGTAGAATGTCATTTTTCCTTCTTTTTCATGTCTTACGGAACGTCCGATCATTGTACACTGAGTAGAATGGAAACCGGATGTAATACCGCAGGCAACTGTCACAAAGAATACCGGAACAAATTTTGTTCCAGGTGCACTTGCTCCCACGATTCCGTCAAAATACGGATAAACATCGAAGATTCCCTTAATTCCGTGACTGAAATCAATATTATCCAGTTGATATCCTTGGGCGAAAATACCAAAGAATACCCCTACTGCTGAAAGCAGAAGGATTGCTCCAAAGATCGGGTAAATCCTTCCAATGATCTTGTCGATCGGAAACAGCGTAGCTACAAGATAATAAACCAGAATCACACCATAAATAACCCAGGTCCATACATTTACATCTGTAAAACCACAGATCTGACCTGCAAAGAGATCTCCAGGTGTATATGTAAATACCGCACCGACAAGGAGCATCAGCAGGCAGAGGAAAATATTATAAACCTGATACACTTTTCCCCCCAGAAACTTATGAACGATTCCCGGCATCTGTGCACCGTCCTGTCGCAGCGACATCATTCCACTTAAATAATCATGAACTGCTCCACTGATGACGCATCCAATAGGAATCGTAAGGAATGCAACCGGTCCAAATAAGATACCCTGAATTGGTCCGAAGATTGGTCCTGTTCCTGCAATGTTCAATAAGTTGATCAGTGCATTTTTCCATTTGCTCATAGGAACATAATCCACACCGTCTTCCAGTTTTACAGCCGGAGTCTGTCTGTCATCTGGCTTGAAAATTCTCTCGACAAAGCTTCCGTATAAGAAGCCACCGATGATAAGAATTGCAAGTCCGATTAAAAAGGTTGTCATTTTTCTCATCTCCCAATAATGATATTCCAAAAAGAACTGTTGCTCGCATAATTTAGAGTACGCTCTCTTTTTGCTAGACATAAGTTTATCACTTTAAAGTAAGATATCAACCCCTTTTATAAAAATATTTTTAAAATCATAAAATTTGTACAAACTCTTTATAATTTTTTAATAAAAATGTCTCTTCTCCGTTTATTGACATTCCTTATATCCGGCTATAGTATAAAATTGATGCCAGGGTCAAAAGGTCTTTCGCCAACATGAGCTTGCTCATAGGTGGGCGAAAGACCTTAGGGCCCGCCCCGATATGAGCATAAAAGTGGGATGATAATCCCACGATATGCGAATATTGGGTAGGATTGTGGGAGTGCGTAGCACGGAGCAATCCGTAGGCATCAAAGTCGGGGGCTTTTGACCCTGGCATCTTAATTAAAATCTATTTTGAAATTACAATACAGAACAGAATCAGCTCTCCTGATTCCGCTCCTGACAGAGGTGAAAAAATTGCTTGAACATTTGAAAAAGGAACAGATCAACCCATCTATTATAGAAGAGATTAAAAAATACCGGCAAAAATATGCTGACACTGCTGATACTTCCCAAACTTCCCTTCGCTATCTTTACTATGGAAAAGAGATCTGGGAGGCTGCTGTACACGCTTTACTCTGCGGTGAAAATCTCCTTCTCGCAGGATCAAAAGCAACCGGAAAAAATGTACTGGCTGAAAATCTTGCCCGTGCATTCCGCCGTCCCTGCTATAATCTCTCTTTCCATATTAATATGGACGCCTCTTCCATGATAGGAAATGATACCTTTAGAAACGGAGAAGTTGTCTTTCGCCCCGGTCCGATCTACCAGAGTGCCGTTGACGGAGGTTTCTGCATTCTCGATGAGATCAATATGGCACGAAATGAAGCTCTCGCTGTTCTCCACTCTGTACTGGATTTCCGACGCACGATCCACATTCCGGGCTACGATCAGATTCCGGTACATCCGGCAACTCGTTTTATTGCTACTATGAACTATGGTTATGCCGGTACAAGGGAACTGAACGAGGCTCTCGCCTCCCGGTTTGTGATCCTTCAGATGCCTTCCATCACGCAGGACAATCTGACCCGGTTACTGCTGCGGGAATTTCCCGGAATTAAAAAGCAGTTCGCAGAACAATTTTCCGGTCTTTTTTCCGACATTGAGAAAAAATGCGAAAGCGGAGAACTGACTGAAAAAGTCCTTGACCTGCGTGGACTGCTGGATGCTCTGCGGCTTATCCAGAATGGACTCTCCCCCTATCCTGCACTGGATATGGGACTTACCAATAAAACTTTTGATGCGTACGAACAAACTCTGATCCGGGATATCATCACTACAAGGATCTCAAAAAAGACAGAAAGTACCACGATCTTCTCCTAACAGAAGCAGAACCAAAAGCACCGGCAGAAAGCAGAACCTCATCTTTCAGATTGTAAAACCAGCACCAGGAAAAGAGAGCAACCACATGAAGTACAACAAAAACAAAGAATTTTCAGAAATAAAAAAGAACCCTTCTCAGGGAAAAAGAATTTCTGCTGTCAGACGAGCCGAAAATATGGTCTGGACCGCAGCCGGTGTCTATGATTTTGAACCACAGTTTCTCTCCTTCTGGCAGGATGGAACTCCTGATTTTTATACAAATTCCATTATTGGTTACGCCCATAAATGGTATTTTACAACTGCCATGCAGACACTTTTTTCCACGATCAATGATTCGCTTCACCGGGATCTCTACGATGGACTTCTCTGGTTTGTTCTTGAGAACTGCACTTTTGAACGGGAAGTCTCTGCCCGTCCCGCTCTCAATGAAATGCGTTATTCCTATGCAAAAAAATTCCTGGATCAGGAATCAAGCCGTTCCAGACAGCAGTGGATGGCTCAGAACAGTACTGTCTATGCATTGCAGGCCGCAAGATGTCATACTATTCTCGGGCAGGATACAGGGCTTGTCTCCACAAAAGAGAAAAAACTTTTCAACGAACTTACCTTAAGTGGTTCTGCAACCGATCAGGAGATCATCCACAGGGTCACTTCGGTTTTTCAACAATATTTCCATTACAGTGGACAGCCGGACAGACTTACTTTTCTTTATCGTTGTTCCATGCGTCTAAAGAGGAAACTTCTGAATCACTTTCCTTCACGTATTGTCCGAAATGACAGACTTTTCGTTGAATCTGGTTCTTCATCAGCCCCTGGAGGAAAAGGAACCGGCAGAACCGGTCCTGACTTTAACCGGACAGCGGATGCCTCTGAAAAAGATTATGAATATATCCGCCAATGCTTTGGCCGCCCCCTCTACCCGAAAGAAAAAGAATACCGCCTGAATACTGCTCTCTGTACCTGGCCACATGATCATTCCCATCTTTATTATACGGATGGAATTTCTGAAACCTGTACCCGGACAGATGCTTCGATTCTTCAGGCACGAAAAGATATTGATCATCAGGAGAAAAGGAATCAAATTCATTTCGATGAACATCAATTTATTTACAGGAGTTCCATTTGTAAACTGTCAGAACAGATTCAGAATGCTATTTTAGTCTCTCCTGTACCACTTCCGATCCGTGGACGGAGCGGCCAGCTTGCCACATCCGAGATCTGGCGGGGACTGTTTCTTCATGACGACCGGATCTTTTATACAAAGATGGAGGAAGAACAGCCTTCCTTTTCCGTAGATCTTGTACTGGATGCCTCCGCCTCCTGCATGGATTATCAGGAAACTCTCGCAGCACAGAGTTATGTCATCGCACAAAGTCTCCAAAAGTGCCGGATTCCAGTGCAGGTCACTTCTTTTTCCAGCCTTCGCAGCTATACTGTGATCCATCGCTTTATCCGCTATAATGAAACCGATAAAAACACGAATCTATTCCGATATTTTGCTGCCGGGTGGAATCGTGACGGACTTGCCCTGCGTGCGATCCATCAATTGATGGAGGAAGAGCCTGCTGCCCCAAACCGGATTGCCATCATTTTTACAGATGCAAGTCCCAATGATGACCGGAAGATTCCCGCCAGTCTGGAACATGGATTTGCTCTGAGCCGTGACTACTCCGGCAATGCTGCTGTCAAAGATGTTGCCACAGAAGTCCGGGCATTAAAAAAAGATGGCATCCAGGTCATGGCCATCTTAAATGGAAATTTCGGAGATACGAAAGCTGCCCGTGAAATCTTTGGAAAAGATTTTACCCGCATCGAGCGTCCTGCTCAGCTTGCCAGTGCTGTTGGACGGCTTCTTATCTCCAAAATACAGCAACTTTCTTAAAAAATCAGGCAGTTTCCACTCGGAACTGCCTGATTTTACTCTCTTCCCCGGTTCAGTCAATCTGCCAGTCGATCGGCTCGATCCCGTTCTTTTCAAGAAATGCATTCGTCTGACTGAATGGTCTGCTTCCAAAGAATCCTCTGTACGCAGACAGCGGACTCGGATGCGGTGCCTCCAGTATGAGATGCTTCTGATTGTTCAGCATCCGCTTCTTCCTCTGTGCCGGTGCTCCCCATAAAATAAAGACGATCGGACGATCCTGGCTGTTCAGTGCCATGATCGCAGCATCTGTAAATTCTTCCCAACCGATCCCTCTGTGAGAATTGGCCTGATGGGCACGCACCGTCAGAACAGTATTCAACATCAGCACTCCCTGCTCTGCCCACTTTGTAAGACAGCCATGATCCGGGATCGTACATCCAAGATCATCATGAAGCTCCTTATAAATATTCACCAGTGAAGGTGGAATCTCCACGCCCTTTTGCACCGAGAAGCACAATCCATGTGCCTGCCCGTGATTATGATAAGGATCCTGACCTAAGATAACAACCTTTACATCTTTCAGCGGCGTCAGATGAAATGCATTAAAAATATCTTTTGCCGGTGGAAAGATCAGCCTTGTCTTATATTCTTCATTCACTGTTGCAAATAATTTTCTATAATACGGCTTCGCGAACTCACCTTTTAAGGCTTCATACCAGTCTCCGTTCAAACCACTCATAATCTTACAGACACTCCATTCTCTCGTAAGTATTCTTTCACTTCTTTTATCTCCAGCTCTTTATAATGGAATAACGATGCTGCCAAAGCTGCATCGGCTCCGCCTTCCGTCAATGCCTCCCGGAAATGCTCCAGCTTCCCTGCACCACCGGATGCGATCACCGGGATTGAAACACTGTCAGCGATTGCACGGGTCAGCTCCAGATCATATCCGGCTTTTGTTCCATCACAGTCCATACTCGTCAGAAGAATCTCTCCTGCACCGAGCGACTCTACTTTTTTAGCCCATTCCATTGCATCGATCCCTACATCGATCCGTCCACCATTCTTATAAATATTCCAGCCACTTCCGTCTGCCCGCCTTTTGGCATCAATCGCCACAACCACGCACTGACTACCAAACTTATCAGCCGCCTCATGAATTAATTCCGGTGTATTGATCGCAGAAGAATTGATGGAAATCTTATCTGCTCCCTCTCGGAGCAATGCCCGGAAATCATCTACCGTACGGATTCCACCTCCTACTGTAAATGGAATAAATACACATTCTGCAACTTTCCGCACCATATCAACCACAGTTCCTCTCGCATCTGAAGAAGCGGTGATATCCAGGAATACCAGTTCATCTGCTCCTGCCTGGTCATATGCCTTTGCAATCTCCACCGGATCACCGGCATCCTTGAGATCCACAAAATTCACACCTTTTACAACTCTTCCTGCATTGACATCAAGACATGGAATAATTCTTTTCGTAAACATTTTTCTTTCCTCCTTACAGTTCCACGAAGTTTTTTAAGATATGCAGACCTACATCGCTGCTCTTCTCCGGATGGAACTGACAGGCAAATATATTTCCCTGTTCAACCGATGCATGGATATGCGTGCTGTATTCAGTCGATGCTTTCACGATTTCTTTCTCTTCTGCCTGCAGATAATAGGAATGCACAAAATAGACATAGGCATTTTCCTCGATTCCCCGGAAGAGTCTTCCGTCATGCTCTAAATGCAGCGAATTCCACCCCATATGCGGAATCTTCAATCCTGCCCGCTCCGGAATCCTTAAGATCTTTCCTTTCAGTATTCCAAGTCCTGCAACACCCGGTGCTTCTTCACTGCTCTCAAAAAGGAGCTGCAATCCCAGGCAGATTCCGAGGAAAGGAATCTCTTTCTTTACGACCTCCCGGATCACCTCATCCAGTCCGCTCTCCCTCAGATTCGCCATTGCATCACCAAAGGCTCCTACCCCCGGAAGGATCACCTTATCTGCTGACAGGATCTTCTCTCTGTCTGAAGTTACTTCCACTTCCTGTCCAAGTGCAAGCAATGCTTTCTCCACACTTTTTATATTTCCGGCATCATAATCAATTATTGCTATCATTCTTTAATCCTTTCAAATCAGGGGTTTTCGTTCTTTTCTATAGATGTTGGGGTCAAAAGTCCCCGACTTTGATGCCTACGGATTGCTCCGTGCTACGCACTCCCACAATCCTACCCAATATTCGCATATCGTGGGATTATCATCCCACTTTTATGCTCATATCGGGGCGGGTCAAAAGGTCTTTCACCCACCTATGAGCAAACTCATGTGGGCTTAGACCTTTTGACCCTGGCATCTTTCTATATACTTTATCATGATTTTGCATCCAGTTCAAACCAGAATTCTACTCCATTATCAAAATTTCTGACTCCGTATCCCTGATGGAACGATTCCATGATCGCTTTTACAATCGACAGACCGATTCCATTTCCGCCATATTCTCTTGTATGAGCCTTATCCACTTTGTAAAATTTATCCCACAGTTTCGGCACATCCTCCTCCGGGATCGGCTTTCCGCTGTTAAAGACAGAAACTCTTACTTTTCCATCCGATGATACGATTCTGACTTCAATCCGCTTTTCATTATCCACATGATGGATTGCATTTGTCAGATAATTTCGTACTACCTGTTCTGTCTTAAACTCATCTCCCCATACATAGACTTTCTCTTCACTCACAAAATCTACCGATGCACCCGCCTGCTGGATCAGAATATCACAGCTTGCGATCACGCCTCTTACAAGAGCCGCAATATCAAACCGTGCAAATTCTACCTCATCATTTCCAAATTCCAGTTGATTCAGTGTCAGAAGGTTCTTGACCATCTGATTCATCTTTGACGCTTCATCCATAATGACATCACAGTAAAACTCCCTGCTTTCCGAATCATCATTGACTCCTTCTTTCAGTCCTTCCGCATATCCCTGGATCAATGCGATCGGAGTCTTCAGCTCATGTGATACATTTCCCAGAAATTCATTTCTCATATCTTCCAATTTTTCTTTCTGTTCAATATCTTTCTGCAACTGATTATTTGCTGTCTTTAATTCCGAAACCGTCTTTTCCAGTTGCAGGGACATTTTATTAAAGTTCTCCCCCAGGATTCCGATCTCATTATTTCCACCACTGGTATACTTCATATCAAAATTCAGATTCGCCATATCTTCCGACAGCCTTGCCAATTCCATCACCGGCCTGGTGATCTTTCTTGAAAAAATCCATACAAGCAGACCTCCAACTACCATCCCTATGATACCAAGATAGATCAGGAACTGATTCGCCAGAGAAGCACTTTCCCGGATACTCTCCAGTGGGCTACGCATCAGCACAAAAAAATCATCATCCAGATACCCCCACATTTCAAGATAATCGGTTCCATTCTGACGATCCGTCATCTTCCGCATCACATACTGATCTGTCGATTTTAAAACAGTCTCATTCCCTGTATCCTTTGAAAAAAAGATCCGCAGAGTCTGATCGTAAAGAAGACTCTTTTCTTTTACATTAGAAAAAATTTCATTGATGGTTCCTGCATCCCGGTCTACATTCATCACGCAGACATCAATATTCATTTTTTCCAGTTCATAAGATAATTTCCACTGCTTATTCTCATCCGTCAGCTCATCAGACTCCTGTGCTTCTTTCAATGCATTATACGTATTCAGAAGATCACTCTCTTTGTGCGTGGTATAGTAATGTCCCAGGAACACCGCATTGACAATAAAAACTGCTGCCAGCACAAATGCCAGCAGACCGACAAAGACTGCAGTCATCTGTCTGCTTAACGATTTTTTCATCTGCTTTTCCATCTGCATCACCTGTTCTATTCTGCATCAAATTTGTATCCCATACCCCAGATCGTACGGATATACTCCCCTTTATCGCCCAACTTGCTCCTTAATTTCTTCACATGCGTATCAATCGTCCTTGCATCTCCAAAATAATCATAATTCCATACATTATTAAGGATCTTTTCTCTTGACAGTGCAATTCCGCGATTCTCCACAAAATAAGTGAGAAGTTCAAATTCCTTGTAGCTCAGCTCGATCGGTTTTCCATCTATTTTCACAATATGAGCCGCTTTATCGATCGTAATTCCACCGGCTTCCATCACATCTCCCGCATCACTGCCAAGCGTTCTTCTCAGGATTGCATTCACTCTCGCCACAAGGATCTTTGGACTGAACGGCTTGGAAATATATTCATCTACGCCAAGATCAAATCCCTGCAGTTCATCTCTTTCTTCTGATCTTGCTGTCAGCATGATGATCGGCACTTTTGAAGACTCCCTGATCTCACGGCACACCTGCCATCCGTCCATCCTCGGCATCATAACATCGAGGATCAGCAGTGAAATATCTTTTTCCTCATAGAAAATATCCATTGCCTCCACCCCGTCTTCAGCTTCAAGTACATTGTATCCTTCTCTGACCAGGAAATCCCGCACCAGCTTTCTCATTCTGCTTTCATCATCTACGACCAATATTTTTGCTCTGTCCATTCTTTTTCCCTCCGGTTCTGTTCTGCTCTGAGATCAATTTCTCTCTGAACTCCTCTTTTTCAGGAGTTCTATTTATTTTGAATCCATTCTATGCACGTATGGTAGCAAAAAAATATGTCCTTATTGTGAACGAAACTTTATTTGGTTTTATTTACATGATGCCAGGGTCAAAAGGTCTAAGCCCACATGAGCTTGCTCATAGGTGGGTGAAAGACCTTAGGACCCGCCCCGATATGAGCATAAAAGTGGGATGATAATCCCACGATATGCGAATATTGGGTAGGATTGTGGGAGTGCGTAGCACGGAGCAATCCGTAGGCATCAAAGTCGGGGGCTTTTGACCCCGACATCTTTACATAAGAAAGAATAAATGGTATAGTTTGGTTAGATTATTCTAACCAGAGTTTGAAGGAGGTTACCATGTTTCTTAATCTAAATCATATTAAAAAATCATTTGGACAGGGCGACAGCCGGGTGGAAGTCCTGAAAGGGATTGATCTTTCCATTGAAAAAGGTGAGTTCTGCGTTCTTTTAGGTCCTTCCGGTTCCGGAAAGTCCACCCTGCTTAATATTATCGGTGGAATCGATCATGCTGACAGCGGACAGATCACGATCGACGGAGAACTCATGGAGAAAATGACTCCGAAGCGGCTCGGACTCTACCGCCGCAAACATCTGGGCTACGTTTTCCAGATGTATAATCTGATCCCGAACCTGACTGTCCGCGAAAATATCGAAGTCGGAGCTTATTTAAGCGACCATGCCCTGGATGTGGATGAACTTCTTGATACACTTGGTCTTGCAGATCATCAGCGTAAACTCCCCAATCAGCTTTCCGGTGGTCAGCAGCAGCGTACTGCCATTGGACGTGCGATCGTAAAGAACCCGGATATCCTGCTCTGCGATGAGCCAACCGGTGCTTTGGACTACAATACTTCCAAAGAGATCCTGAAGCTGATTGAAACCGTGAATCAGAAATACGGAAATACCGTTGTCATGGTTACTCATAATGATGCCATCAAAGACATGGCAGACCGGGTTGTCCGTATCCGTGACGGTATGATCCGCAAAAATTATCTGAATGAGCATAAAGTTTCTGCCGAAGCATTAGACTGGTAAGGAGGCTGAAACGATGAAAAATCCATTAACCAAACGTCTTCCAAGGGAACTGAAAAGTGAATTTGGAAAGTATCTTGTAATTTTTCTGCTCCTGATCATTTCCATTGGATTTGTTTCCGGTTTCCTTGTGGCAGACGGAAGTATGATCAGGACTTATAATGAAGGATTTCAGAAGTATAATATTGAGAACGGACATTTTCAGATTGCTAAAAAAGCAACAACTTCACAGATTCAGGCAATCGAAGAAAATGACATTACCCTGTATGAAAATTTTTATTCCGAAGAATCCATAACCAATGGAAGTACGCTCCGTATTTTTTCCAATCGTACCGATGTCAACCTGGTATGCCTGATGAAGGGAGATTTTCCTTCCAGCGAAAATGAGATTGCAATCGACCGTATGTATGCAGATAACAACCATCTGTCAGTCGGTGACACTTTAAAGAGCGATTCCCATGAATGGACGATCACCGGACTGGTTGCTCTTCCTGATTACAGTTGCCTTTTCCAGAATAATAATGATTCGATGTTCGACTCGGTAAAATTCGGAGTGGCTGTCGTGACACCTGAGGCTTTTTCCAAATTTGAAAGTTCTTCCATCAAATATGTCTACTCCTGGAAATATGCAAAAGAACCTGCCAATGATAAGGAAGAAAAGAAGGTTTCCGATGACCTGATGAAGGCTATTAATAAGGAAGTTTCTCTGCAGGACTACGTTCCCCGCTATCTGAACCAGGCGATCAATTTCACCGGTGACGATATGGGCAGTGACCGTGCTATGATTATTGTCTTTCTTTATATTATTATCGTAATCATGGCATTCGTCTTTGGAATTACGAGCAGCAATACCATCATGAAAGAATCCAATGTCATCGGAACACTGCTTGCATCCGGTTATACCCGTGCCGAACTGATCCGCCATTATATGTCCATGCCGATTATTGTCACCCTGATCGGTGCCGTGATCGGAAATATTTTAGGTTATACCGTCCTGAAAGATGTATGTGCCGGTATGTATTACGGAAGCTACAGTCTTCCGACTTATACTACCATCTGGAATGCGGAAGCTTTCCTTCTGACAACCGTGATTCCGATCATTTTGATGATCCTTGTAAACTTTACAATACTCTACAGAAAGCTTTCTCTTTCTCCACTTAAGTTTTTAAGAAGAGACTTGAAGAAAAGACGTCAGAAGCATACTCTTTATTTAAGCCCGAAGCTGGCATTTTTCAGCCGTTTCCGCATGCGTGTTATTTTTCAGAATATCAGCAACTATGTACTGTTATTTGTCGGAATCCTTTTTGCAAATCTCCTTTTAATGTTCGGACTGCTTTTCCCTGCAGTACTCGATCATTATCAGGAAGTCCTCTCCGATAACCTGTTGTGCAATTATCAGTATATTTTGCAGATTCCACTGGAGGCAATGAATGAAGAGAATAAACTTTCAAGTCTTCTTTCTATGATGTATTTTCAAAGTGCTGTGGAAACCGATAATGAAGACGCTGAAAAATTCAGTGCCTATTCATTAAATACTTATGATACCGGCTACAAAGAAGAAGAAATCCTGCTCTATGGCCTGACAGATGACAGCCGTTATATTTCCATTGATTTCGCAGATGCAGCAGATTCAGATGATCTTTACAATGGTGTCTACATCTCCTCTGCCTATGCGGATAAATACAACCTGAAAAAGGGCGATACGATTAAATTAAAGGAAATTTATGAAGATGATACTTATCAGTTTACAGTAGACGGCATTTATAACTACGAAGGCGGACTTACCATTTTCATGCCACAGAAACAGTTAAACGATACCTTCGATCTTGGAAGCGACTATTTCAGCGGTTATCTCTCCAAAACGGAGATTACAGATATTGACCAGAAATATATTTCTTCTGTCATTGATCTGGACAGCCTGTCCAAAATCTCCAGACAGCTCACCGTATCAATGGGAAGTATGATGTCTCTTGTGGATGGCTTTGCGATTCTGATGTTTGTGATCTTGATCTATCTGCTTTCCAAGATCATTATCGATAAAAATGCACAGGCGATTTCCATGACCAAAATTCTCGGATATACCAACTGGGAGATCAGTCGGCTTTACATTCTCTCTACCTCCATTGTTGTCGTACTGTTCCTTTTGATCAGCCTTCCGATTGAAAGCATTATCATGACCGGTCTGTTCCGTGCGATCATGATCACCAGCATCACCGGATGGATTCCGCTGTATATGGATCCGGTTATTTATGTAAAAATGTTCGTTCTTGGATTTGGCACTTACCTGATCGTAGCTTTACTGGAGTACCGGAAAATAAAAAAAGTGCCTATGGACGAGGCACTCAAAAATATCGAATAATCATTCAAACTCATATTTACCCAGATACTGCTCTGCCAGTTCTTCATCTGAGCCTGATATGACAACTCTCATGGGAAGTCCCAGCTTTACGGACATCAGCCCCAGCAGGGACTTTCCATCAATCTGATAATTTCTATTAGACATATCCGTCACATCCACATCTGACTCCAGTTTCTGACATGCCTTGCAGAAACTTAAGATCTGACCGGATGACATTAATTTAATTTTCTTTTCTATCATTATAAAACCTCCATCTGACAATGTATGCCGCTCTGCTTCTTTTTCAGGCATACCGATATAGGATATCAGAATTTCATTCAAACTTCAACCTGTACTTTCTTGATTTTAAAACAATCTTAAGATACCCTGAACAATCGTTTTGAATCCACGCCACATTTTCTTTTTACTTCTTACCAGATTTGACATTCTTTCCAATCCTTTCTATAATAAGTTTGCAAACTGTGAGAAACGTGCCTTGCGAATTTCTCACGTAAATCCAATTAAATGAGGTGACTTCTTTATGAAACATTCCATGCAGATTTCCGAATCCATCGGTCTTGGAACGATTCTCGCCCTCTCAGGCGGCTTTATGGACGCTTATTCCTATATTGAACGTGGAAAAGTCTTTGCCAATGCTCAGACGGGAAATATGCTCCTTTTTGGTGTAAATCTTTCTGAGGGAAACTATCAGACCATGCTTAATTACCTCTTCCCGGTACTTGCTTTTGCACTGGGAATCGCACTGGCAGACACGGTCCGTACAAAAGAACCGAACCTGCTTCACTGGAGACAGATTTCTGTCCTTACAGAAACCCTGATCCTGATTGCAGTCAGTTTCTTTCCTACGACGCTCAATCTGCCTGCCAACTCGCTTACCTCTTTTGCCTGTGGCATTCAGGTTGAAAGTTTCCGCAAAATTCACGGACAAGGAATTGCCACAACTATGTGCATCGGTAATTTGAGAAGCGGAACGGAAAACCTTCACCATTATTTACATACAAAAGAACGGAAATTCCTTGATTCCAGTCTTCTCTACTATGGCATTATCATCTGCTTCATTATCGGAGCCGTCATCGGAAATGCCGTTGTGCGGATTCTTCACGAAAAGGCGATCTTAGGATGTTCCTTCCTTTTGTTCGTTGCTTTTCTGATTATGTTCATTGACAGAGAAAAAGAATTAAGAGAAAACTCTGTTTCCTGACAAGGCTTTTCTTTGGGGACCCAGGGAACTTGCATTTCTACCTGGACAAAAACCCCGGAATCCTCGTATTTTTACAAACACGGGGATTCCGGGGTTTTCTTTTCAATGCGGATGACAGGACTTGAACCTGCACGTCGTAGACACCAGAACCTAAATCTGGCGCGTCTGCCAATTCCGCCACATCCGCTTATTCTCTTTTATTTTCTTCTTTGAAAGAAAAAAATAG
>ERZ856578.1343-NODE-1343-length-46750-cov-13.021083_pt1 | contig 46750 bp, 48 predicted proteins | sample MGYA00514384_ERZ856578 | MGnify/ENA primary metagenome ERZ856578 (study PRJEB29103, sample SAMN06111958) | human gut metagenome | biome: human gut; feature: ankylosing spondylitis patient; material: healthy_person | host: Homo sapiens | place: China:Hangzhou...
TCTTATGACAGAAAGAGAGCGATTAAGATGTTTTTAGACAATTTATCCACCTCCGTCCTCAAATTATGTGATACTCGCAAGCTCAGCTATGAAGCCGCCTCGGAACGATGTGATCTCAGCTCCAGGTACTTCGCTGACATTGCCAGAGGCAAAACCGCTCCAACAATTCTAACCTTGGAAAAACTCTGCGTTGGTTTTGCTCTGACGCCAAATGACCTGTTGATCCCCTCAGAACTCTGGCGAGAGATGGCCTTCCGCGAACCGATGCCGGTTACACACATCCGCTGCTTCCGATACCTCTCTGGCGTGACAGGTTTTCCCGTTTGTCCGCAATGTGGAAGGACCATGGAACGGGAATACCAGCCCTACTGTGACCGCTGCGGACAGTGCCTTGACTGGGACAACTTCTCTAAAGCAACGATTATTCTTCCTCAGAAGTAATGCGCATTGTTACATACCTGACTATCCGGCCAGCGGCCTTTACCTGCTGGCCGCTTTTGGTATGCCCTTTTTCTCTCCTCAATTTTTCTTTATTTCCCTATTGACTTTTTATTTGCAGACTTTCGTTTCCTGTATCCATCCGCGCTCCCGAAGGTGCTGTGCAGCCGAAGAAGAGTGCGGATAACAATTCGACAAAAGCCGATTGACAAGCTATAATCTGTCATTTATCATAGTTACATCATAATTTTGAAAGGATGTGCCCTGAATGGCTGCTCGTACCGCCGAAGAACGCATCGCGCTGATCGATGCGAAGATCGCAAAAAAGAAGGAGGAGATCAAGGCTTTGGAAGCGCAAAAGCAGAAGATCCTCCATCCCGTCACCATGCGCTCCGTCATGGAAAAAGCAAAAGCAGCCGGCCTCACCGCGGAAGAGATCGCGGAGAAGCTGGGGCTTGAGATGTGATCCTACATCAGATAGACAAGGCCGATGCCAGGTGTGGCATCGGCCTTTTTCTCATAGCTGGTGTCTGCTGCCTGTTACCGTCCTCCTGCCGTTCCGAACAGTTTTTCCTTATAAGGCGGGGCGTGAACCTCCAGCAGATACCGCTCATTGCCGCACTTGTAGAGGCATACGCCCCGCTGAGGATACCGAATCAGCTCGAACTCCGAAGGCTCCAGCTGAAGGTTGTCCATATAAAACCGCTTATCCACACTGCCGGCGTTGAACAGGAACTGATGGGTGGGGATGGCGAAGAGGGGGCGAGTCAGCTCCCGGATGCCCGGTTGGTCGAAGTCCTCCAGATTCTGCGATGCCAGGATCAGGGCAGACTCCTTCTTCCGCACTCGTTTCAGGCTGTTGCGGATATACTCCACGGCGGTGAGATTGCTCAGCCAGATGTACAGCTCGTCCAGCGTGGCCACGGTGTTCCCCTCGGTGAGCAGCTTGTCGCTGAAGAAAGAGAGCACGTTAAACAGCATGGCGTTCTTCACACTGCTGTTGGCCTGGAGCAGCCCCTTCACGCCGAAGACCAGGAAACGGAAGCTGGTGATATTTGTCGGCCCGTTGAAGAACTTGCTCTCCGCCCCCCGGCACATGGAGTGGAGGCCCAGCAGGATCTCCCGCAGCAGTTCTTTGGGGTATAGCGGGTTTTCCTCCCGGTCGTAGTGCTGGTATGCGTCCTCGATGACATCATAGAGGTCGGAGAGGATGGGATAGTCCGTTGGTGTCAGGGTGGAGAAGTCTGTGTGGTCGTTCAGCCCAAAGCTCCGGTACAGCCGCTCCAGCATCAGCTCGATGGTGTCGATGTGCCGGTCCGCGAAATCCTTGTAGGAGCGGAAAAAGTCTTTCAGGAAGGAGATGTGCTGGCTCAGGCGGGTCTTCTGGCGGAAGGCAAGGGGGGTATCCGGCTCCGGTTCCCCCTCGCCGCCCACATCCCACACCTTGGGCTCCAGGGGATTGATGCGGTACTGGCCGCTCATCAGGTCGATAAAGCATCCGCCCAGGTGGGAACAGAGATCAATGAGCTCATGCTCCGGGTCCAGGCAGATGGCGGACTTCCCGGCCTCCAGGATACTGCACAGCAGGAGTTTCAGGAGATAGCTCTTGCCCTGGCCGGAGTTGCCCAGGATGAGGGCGCTGGCGGTGGTCTTGTCCTCCGCCCGCCGGTCCAGATCCACGATAATGTTGGAGCCGTAGCGGTCCCGCCCGATGTAGAATCCGTGGGGATCGGTCTTGCCGGAGTAGTTGAAGGGGTATAGATTGGCCACCGAGCTGGCGGGCATGACACGCTCATACTGGCTCCTGAAAGTGTTGCGGCCCATGGGGTTGGATGAGAGGAATCCGTCCTGTTGGCGCAGCAGGAGCTGGTCTGTCCCCAGCTTGCTCCGCACCAGCTCCGCCGTCACCTCCTCCCGGAGCCGCCGCAGGCTCTCCGGGTCGCGGGCCGCCAGGTCGATGTACACCGCGCAGTGGATCAGAGGCTCCCGGTTCTTCCGCATGGCGGCGATGAGCTCCGCCACATCCTGGAGGTTGCCCTCGGCGGTGACGGCCGCTTTCATGCTGTTGGTGCTGCTCCGGGCCATGCGGTTCTTGTTCTCCGCGTTGTGGAGGATGCCATTTTCCTCGGCGGCGGTCACCTGCCTGGTATAGATGCTCAGGGTGACGCCGCTTTTCTCCCCCAGATGGCGGAGCAGGGCCAGCTCCTCCGTGGTGGCGGGATAGCTGCGCAGGGCCAGGGTGCAGTGATACAGGGAGCCACAGATATAGTGATCCGTGTTGAACTTCACGGCAGCGGGGGCGATAAGGTCCAGGAAATCCTTGGGCCGGGTCTCCTGAACCTGCGGCTCTGTTTTGTTTTTCTTTTTCTTCTGTATTTTCTTAGGCATTTTCCATCACCCACCTCTCTCCGTCGCAGTTCTCAAACCATTCCGTGGTCACGTCCTGCTGATAATATACCGCCAGCAGGCGCTTGACGTCCTGCTCCGAGGCAAGACGTGCATGGAATCCCAGATCCCGCAGGGCCTGCTCCATCTGCCGCAGGCGGCTGATGTCCTCGCCGGACTCCTGCTGATCCAGGCGATAGACCAGGGCAAACTCCCGGGCCGAGGCGGTGGCGGCCTGGATCTCGTCCAGGTGGGCGGCGTCCTGCCGCAGGAGTTCCCGGATGGCCGGGAGCTCCTCTGTCTCCAGCCGCTGGCGGTACCAGTCCTTGTTGCGCTGGAAGGACTCACGGGAGTCCAGGGCCAGCAGGCGGACCTCCTGGGTGCCGCACAGGAGATCCGTCAGATTTTTGACCCGGCTGCGGATTCCCTCGCCGGACAGGACGGACAGATTATCCGGTTTGATCATAAAAAAGACCAGCTCCCCGCCGGCGGTTTTGGCGCCGTGGTCGGTGAGCTGGCGGATCCCCATGAGCTGCCGAGAGGTTTGCCTCTGCCGCAGTTCCTTCTTCTGTTGTCTATTCAATGGTTTCCCCCCATTCGTAATACTGCTGTTTCAAAATTAAAAAGCATACAGCATAGCGGAGAAAGTCCAGAATACTGGAGCCCTCCAGCCGGATGCTCAGAAAGGCATAGAGGACGGTGACCACTAAGGGAAACAGGATGCCCGTCTGCGCGATGGCCAAGACAGAGAAGAGAAACCCCACCCCGATGATGGCCACGTCCCGCAGCTCCCACAGCCACAGGGTGGCTTTGGCCTTCAGATTGTCTGGATAGATAAACATAGATGACCTCATTTCTATCTGAAAAAGCATACGCCGCCGGAGGACCGGCGGCGCGTCTTTGTGCTATTATTCCGTTTGATCCGTCTCCTGCGGTTCCGGTTCAGAGCCGGACGCCTCCATCTGCGTCTCGCTCCTCCGCCAAGGCACTCTGGATGCAGCCCAGGAAGAATTCCTTTTGCTTGAAGTTGTTCCGCTGGAGATAGGCTTTGAACTCCTCGAACAGCTCCACCGGCACCTGGAAGGCAATTGTTTTCATATCATGATTCATGTTTTGATTTCCCTCTTTCATTTGGAAAAAATCTGTGATGAGCTGGGTCATGTACTCGCTCAGGGTCTGGCCGGACGCCTCCTGCTCCTGTCGGACACGGCTGTGCAGGCTGATGGGTATTTGCGCACAGAGGTTTCGTTTTTCTTCCGCCATGGTGACTCCCCCTTTCTGGATGGCAAGGCAAGTATATCGAAAGCTCTATGGAATAGCTATTCACAGAAAGCAACAAAGAAATTGTGTAAACGCAAGCGTAATGGACATGCCCCACCGCAAAACTTTTGGTGGCCATCCGCCGGCAGGTCAGGTATAATCAGGGTAACATTTTAAGGGGAGGCGGAGGATATGGTGCGGTGCCGCTGGGCAGATCCCAATTCAGAGATCTATCTTGCTTACCACGACAGAGAGTGGGGCCGTCCGGAGCATGATGACCGAAAACTCTTTGAGATGCTGACCCTGGAAGGGTTCCAGGCGGGCCTCTCCTGGCTCACCATTCTGAAAAAACGGGAGGCGTTTCATACCGCCTTTGACAGCTTTGATCCCGCTGTGGTGGCCGGATACGGCCCGGAGAAGGTGGAGGTGCTGATGGCCGACGCCGGGATCGTCCGCAACCGGGCCAAGATCCAGGCCGCCATCCAAAACGCCGGGGTGTTCCTTGCCATCCAGAAGGAGTTTGGCTCCTTTGACCGCTATCTCTGGGGCTTTACGGATGGGAAAGTCATTTTGAATACGGATGATGTTTTTCATACCAGCACCGATCTGTCCGACAAAATCTCCAAGGATCTGAAACGCCGGGGGATGAAGTTCGTGGGAACGACCATCATTTATTCCTTCCTCCAAGCGGTGGGCGTGGTGAATGACCATGAGCTGGCCTGTTTCTGCCATCCCAGTCACGCAGAGTAGCCTGCGGCAATGATGACGCCCCGCATGATGAATTCCACACACGGAATGGCCACGCTGTTGCCTAAAGCCCGATACCGGGCGGAGTCAGAGGCGCCGGGGAGATCCGTCCACCCATCCGGAAACCCCTGGAGGCGTTCACACTCCAGCGGAGTCAGGCGACGGATCAGCTGAGGCGGTCCTGTTCCTGCGGCCTGATGGATCAGGTCTGTCGCGTCCTTGTACTGGCGCGCACTCTCTGTGGATGCCACATCACTGAGAGAAAACTTGTCTGCACGCTGCCGGGAAAATACCGCATGGTGATCCGTGGCGGTCAGGGTGTAGGAGACGTCCTCCTGATAGCCGATCCCGTTGCCGCCGTTTTGGGGCTGGCGGTCAATGGCATTGCCGGTGATGCAGAAAGTCTCCGCTGGATCCTGTTCCACTAAGGGCAGGTTATTCCCGCCGGTACCGGCACGAGCAGACAGTGTGGGCACCACGGGGTGCGGCCCGGTGTACCGGGCGTCGATACCGTGGTTCTCGTAGACAAGGGGCTGATTGTTGCCGCCCTCCCCAAAGCTGGCGGATATGGTCTGGGCACAGTCCACAGGTCCACAAAAGCGGGTATCCTGGCCGTGGTTGTCAAAGACAAGCGGCTGGTGTCCGTGCTCCTGGGCCCGAAGGGTGCCGGACACGTCCTCTGAACAATCCATGACGCTTCCGCCCTGGTCGTTGAGGCAGAGGATGGAGGGCATACAGTTGCCGCTGGCGCTGCCCTTCAGCGTTGGGGCTATCTGCTCTGAATAAGCGATGCTGCCGGCGCTTGCCCCTGCCCCTGCGGAAAACCCAGCTACAAAGGTCTGCTGCTTCATCCCTGGCTGGGCGCTGAGGGCTCCCGCCACATCATGGAGGTCGCGCACCTCGTCTCTTTGATTTGCGGCAAAAGCAACAGCGAGTTCTCCAGGGGTAAATTCCAGTTTCTTAACCTGTCTGGCTAATCCCGCCTGTGCCGTCAGCGCCACCTTCAACTGGTGCGGCAGCTCTTTGCTGCGCTCCTTCGCCCGGCGCAGGATCCCCAGGCAGGCCGTCTGCGACAGGTAATATTTCTGCGCCGGCGTTGGCTCCAGAATATCAGAGAGGGATGTGCGAACCGGCTCACGAGGCGCGGGGCCGGTATTGAGGAACAGCTCCCCCTCCCGATAGGGGGAGCGAAGTTCCCAATAGTGACTGCCGAACAGATCCACATGGCCGCAAGACAGGTCTAAAACCAAATACGGGATTGCGGCCAGCTCTGACGCCGGTTTTGTCGGCGTCTTTCTCTTGGGAGACGGTACAGCCGGGGCACGCTCCTCTTGATCAGCCAGTCCGGGCAAAGTCAACTGATCCTCCGATCCAAGGTGATACTTCACGCCAAGATCATCTCCTCCTTTTCCGGCGTTTTCTCCATCCCATTCGAGCTGTTAAGGAGATCGAACAGAATCGTCGGCGCGGTCATTCCCGCAAAATCAGCGATCAGATAAATGCGCTTACGCCGCTGTGCGACGCCCCAGAATTGAGCGTCCAGACAGCGCCAAGCCAGTGAGAAGGTGCCCTCCACCCGGATCTCTCCCGCGTCATGCCATGGATAAGGAAATGGCCTGGGGATCGTCGCGCTTCCGTCATAGACCCGCAGGATCTCCTCCAGTACGATGCGGAAATCCTCACCTTTGGGTGATCCGCTGCTGAAAGCACCAGGCACGTTCTCCCATGCCATATACCGGGGGCGGATCTGTACTCCGGTGCGGCCGCGTTCCCGCTCTGCCGTGCGCATCTCCTTGATGATGCGGATCTGCTCCATAAAAAGGCCGGAGCGGGCGCCGGATAATCCGGCCCTCGCTCCGGCGACAGAGAGGTCTTGACATGGGCTGCCTCCGCAGATGATATCCACGGGGAACAGCAATTTCCCGCTCAGCTTGGTGATATCCCCCTTGTGGACCATACTGGGGAAACGCCGCTTTGTCACTTCCATAGGGAACGGTTCGATCTCACTGGCCCAAATCGTTTTGATGCCGTATCTGGCTGCTCCCAGCGGGAACCCACCGATGCCATCAAACAGGCTGCCCATGGTCATCGCCGCCGCAAGCTCCACATTGCTCATTTTGATGCCACCGCCTGCACGATTGTCCTGGTGGTGTTGACGGCGGCCTGAGCGGTATAGACTGCGCTCATGATATTGGCCCTGGTGGTAGTGTCCAGACCGAATGTGCCTGCGATTCGGGGCACCTCATTGGCGGAGAGCATGAGGCCCAGCCCCAGCAAGGCGTGGTCTTTGAACACCATAAGGCCCGCCACCAAAATTGTGGATTGCAGGAAGGCGGTCAGGCACAGGCCGATGACCTGCTTGATCCACTGGATAAAGCCATCTGTGTAGCCTCTTGGGATGCTGAACATGTACAGGCTCCCCACGGCGATCTGAATGAGCAGGATGCCGCCCCGCTTGAGATTGGAGAAGAACACCTTGATCACCGCATAGGCCATGAGGATGACGCAGAAGATGATCATGATGGGACTGGTAATGACGCCCAATCCGAAGCCCCCCGCGGTGCCTGTCATCTCTGTAACACTCTCCACTCCGTTGAGATCCTCGATGATTTGCTGTCCCACTGTTCCAATACTGGTCCCAAAGCCGGTGAGCCCGGAGGCAAAGGTCCCCTGTAGGGTCACCGACAGGGAGTAGAGCCGCACCGGGACGGTGGTAAACAGGCATACCGACAGAAACCCTTTCAGAATGTTCAGGGCGGTGTCCTTGATATTGGCCCGGCCAGTGGTATAGTCGATCCCACATTCAAAAATACAAACCACCAGACTCACGCCGAACAGGGCCCAGCCCAACTGGGAGAAAAACAAGACAATGGCCTGCACCCAGTCCAGGTCGAAAAGCTCCACGCCCATGTTGCCCATCTCGGCAAAGAAGTTTCCAAGAAAGCCTACCACCTGGCCATAAAACCAGTCGATGAGGTTGTCCATAACAGTGGACGCCACAAAATCAAGAATAAAGATAGCGCCTCACCCCATTTCCATGCCGCAGGTCTCTGTGAGCGGGGTGGAAAGGGGCAGCGCAAGGATTTCTCTCTCTCCGTTTTGAAACCGGGACAGAATCTCCTGAGACTCTGCGCTCTCGGCATTCGTGACCACACATCCGAAGGTCTCGATGCAGTCCATAATTTGTTCCATAGAGCTGCCCGACGCAACCAGCCTTGCCACAGCGCGCAGCTCCGAGGGGTAGAAGAGATACCGTTCCCCGTGGTTGAATATGCTTTGTGCAATATCCTCCCCGTAGTCCCGCCTAACCAATGCCAGATTCACATAGAAGGCGTCATAGAAATGCCCAGCCCCGTCAGATAGTTCAATCGCCAGCTCATCCGGCTCCTCGGCATATGTGGTGACTGTTGCCAGGGCAATTTCGGAGGAGCCAGGCAGCAATTCTCGGATCCGAGTTTCAAATTCTTCTCTCTGCATGGCATCCTCCCTTAAATCCCGATGATGCCCCAGATGTAGTTAGGGGCCAGGAGGACGAAGACCAGGCAGACAAACAAAATAACGGGCCCTGCCCATTCGAACTGGCCGTGCTTGCGGTAGTCAAAGTACGCCATGGCGAGCTTGGCGAAGAAGGCGATGGCCAGCACCATGCTCAAAGCGGGAAAAACCACATTGTCCACTACGGTCTTGATCTGGCTGGAGGCGTCCGTCCAGGTCTGCTCTACCGCACCGGCCACATCCCCGCCCGCTGCAAAAGCGGGTACGCAGAGACACAAGGCCAGGGCGAGAACAACGAGAAACATCTGAAAAATGCGCTTACGTTTCATGATCGTTTTCCTCCTGTCTATAAGAATGGAGGGCCGTCCCGTGGGACGGCCCTCTGGATCAAATGATATTGGTGCTGCTTAGTAGCCGGTGCGGGGCAGAGGCTCCGAGGGCTTGTAGACCTTAGTCACCCAACGGGAGGTGGCCATGATCCACTGGCCGTTGTAGACGCCGCCTGTGTCTGCCTGGTTCACAAATTGAGTTCCTCCGGTGAGCCAGGAGACCACGTTGCAGTACACCTGCGGCGCCTCTACCTGCCGGAAGTTGGCGGGTACCACCCCAAACACTACCATGAACTCGGTGATGACCTCATTGGAGGCCAGCCCCAGAGCGGCGGGAGAGGCATCCAGCACATAGTTCTGCTGGGTGCTCAGGTTGTCGTACATGGTCCGGTAGCTGGGGTTCAGATTGGTCTTGTAGACCACCTTGTAGTTTCCAGGAACGTTATAGGTGCCGGTGACGAGCTTGTCCAGCCGCACCGCCTGGGTAGGCAGGGTGATAGCGATAGGTAATCCGCCGCTTTTACTATTCTCATAGGAGAACAGCAGTCAGAGCGGATTTTCCCCCGCTTCGCACCGTGCATGCGACTTTCATCGCACACGGCGCTCCATCAATGCAGATTAATTGTTGCATGTATGTGAAGTTATCAGTTTATCCCGTAAACCTTTGATTTTCTGCTGTGTTTTGCTATCAAATTCACTTATATCTTGGTTGGGATTATTAACAGCATCAAAGCATTTCTTGTGCAGCGAAACCAGATTGTTGACACGATTGACTTGGTTCAGTGGGAGACAGGGATTGATGCGGTGTGTGCATAGCGTACTGGAAATAAGCCATCCTCCGCATACCCTGCATTTCAGTCTGTCACGATTGAGCGCATAGGCTCTGTTCATCGTAAACTCAAAATTATTGAGATCGCCCCATTTGCCGTAGCAGACAGCCCTGCTGGTGTTTTCTGAATACATTTCATCCAGCCGAGCGTTCGTTCGCTTTTTCTTCGTGCGCTTGAAGTATAGCTGTCGGCCTTCTTCCGAGTAGGGCGTTTCAGACTGGTTTTTCGGTAAGACGTTTTCCCACTTGCAAAATGCAAGAGCGGTGAAGCCAACGTAAATATCGCGGTACTTTATAGAGGGAATCTTTTGCTTGCGCTGTTGGTGGATATGTGGAAGATTTTGCGTTTGATTTGCCGGTATCCATTCTCCCCGGTATTGCTTTAGTCTGCTTTTAGCAATCAACTGCAATCTACGGGAGTACTTGTGCATGGCGAGATTTACCCACGTACAGCATTGGTAGTACTGAATGATTCCTCTCACTTGGCTGTTGATGCGGTTTATTTCACCAATAAATTGCTCCCGGCTGTAATTCCGGGGAATTTTCTTGATGCTCTCCGCGATACTGTCAACCTTTCGCTGTAGTCTGTCTCTATCTGGAATCGTCTTTGTGATATAGCCCTTTTTGCTGTTCCCCGGTATCATTTTGAACTCATAGCCAAGGAATTTGATGTGTTTTCTTCGGACATCTGTTATCAGCGTTTTCTCTGTGGATAGTGCCAGCTTTAGCCTGTTTTGCAGAAATATTTGCAGTTTAGCTTTCCATTGTTCGGCATGGGCGCGGGTATCTGTGATGATGACAAAATCGTCTGCGTACCGTACCAGACATCCCGGAATTAACGATGTTTTATACAGGGCACCTCGCCTGTTTCCCGGACTGGCATATATATGTCTGGTTTTCTTGTTTTCCCACTGCTTGGTAATCCACTCATCCATAATGTCCAAGTAGGCATTCGCCAACAGTGGACTGATGATACCGCCCTGTGGGGTTCCATACTCATTTATGGTACATTCATCCATAATCCCAGCTTTCAGCATGGCCTTGACGATTTGCAGAACGCGCCTATCCTTGACGCCTATATGGTATAGACGTCTCAGAAGAATACTGTGGTCGATATTATCAAAGCATTTGCTGATGTCACCCTCGACAATCCAATAGTGGCCTGTGGTATGCGATAGTCTTTTGATGCGCTCCAACGCCATAACTGTGTCCCGCATGGGGCGAAATCCATAGGAGTGGGCAAAGAATTGTGGTTCTAAAATAGGTTCCAGTACAATCCTCATACATTCCTGCACGATTCTGTCCCGTATGGTAGGGATTCCCAGCGGACGTTTTTCGGCCTTTCCTGGTTTGTCGATGTACTTCCGGCGTATTTTCTGCGGTTCAAAATGCTTAAATGCGCTCTGAATATCCCGAATAACCCACGAATGGGAACGTTGCAGATAATCTTTACGCATAGTCTTGGAATCCACGCCGGGAGTTTCACTGCCATGGTTGCTTTTGATGTTATGGATTGCGGTTACAATGGTTGCTTCTGCTGACATGATTTCCAGAAGTCCTTTGAACGCTGGGCGGCCGCCCGCGTCATAGACCTCCTTGCTGTGCTGATACAGCTTGTCCTGGATTTCGCGTAGTTGGGTTTCGGTTTGTGGGCTGTCGAATTGTTGTGCCATACGCACCGCCTCCTCTCTGGATTTGGTGTTTCTGGTGTTAGTCAGGTATGCCTACGGCTTCCTCGACTTCCTGTTCACATACAATCTGCACTGACTATGCCCCTTCACTCCGTCCGCCTTATTATTGCGGACATCATCGCTACTACGGGCTGCTGTCCCACGGATTAGCAGGTCATTTCCTACCTGCGCGGCGAAGGTGTCACTTCACTTACTTCAACAGATTGAAGTGCCGTCCGTGGTTCCTTTGTTCCCTATGCTTTAGCTTTACATGTCGGTTTTAGTCCGTCCCTCTGGCCCGACTGCCATCCTTGGCTTGTGTGATATTCTGCCAAGGACATTCGGCCTCAATGGCTTTCTGCCGCTTTCCGCGCGCGAAAACTTCAGCGGCGACAGTTCCCCTCATGGGGCTGGTGGCTGTATAATCACCCTCTACTTTACGAGCCGTACACTCAGGACTATGTCGGTTGCAACAAGACATACTAGACATGACCGATTTATAGCCTCCCGCGGCGCATGGCTGTCTCAAACCATGCCTCCGCTCTTTACCGAGCTTCGTACATTCCACATGACACTGTGGATGCACGTCGGAGTCTCAGAGTTTTGGTCACCCGTCACACCGGGTCAGGCAGGTACTTCCCCTGCCAAATCAAGCATAGAGTTCAGATTCTCAAGGAATCTGCCTTGCTTTATTGCGTATTTCTACGCAGATTGTCAAGGAACAAAGCGCGCTCGCGCCAGTAGAAGGAGGTCAGACTGGTGGTGGAGTTGTTGCCGATGCCGCTGAAATCATAGCGGATCTGCTGGCTGGGCATGACCTCCACATAGCCGGTTTTCTTGATGGAGACGTTGGTGTACAGGCTCTTGTTGGTCATGGCCGCCTTGACAATCTGGCCGGCGTACTCGATCTCCACCTCGATGGGCGTCTGGTCCAGGCCGTAAAAGTCCGCTGCCTTGGATTCCACAATTTTGTACCGGCCCAGAGGCAGAGGCCGGGAGGAGGCAACGCCGTTCTTGTCTGTCTTGATGGTATCCACCAAATTGCCGGTCCGGGCGTTGTAGATCTCAAACTCCGTGTTGGGAATGGGCGTCCCGGCGGGCCAGCCGTTCATGGAGTTGTAGTCCGCGCTGGTTTTGGTGATCTGAATCTGGCCGGTGATGGCGGTGTTTTCCCAGGTGATCTCCGTGGTGGTACCGTCGGTGACATAGACGGTCTTGAGCTGCTCATCCACGATATAGCCCTCATTCTCCAGCTCCCGCAGGTAGTAGCGGCCGGAGCTGGGCAGGTCGTCGATGTAGACATAGCCGCGGTCATCCGAAGTGTACTGCCCGATGGGGTTTTTATTGCTGTCATAGAGCAGGAAGGTCACACCATAGATACCCTCACGGGTGTCCGCGTCGACCTTGTGGATCAGGATGCCGCTGAATGCCTTGTTGGTCACCGTCAGGGAGACGGTCTTGCCGTCCTCCACCTCGAAATAGTGGGGTGTGGGATCCACCTGGAAGCCCTCTGCCGCCTCGGTCTCCACGGCGTAGTAGGCACCATCCTCCAGAGAGACAAAGACGCGGCCATCCTCGCCGGTGGCCACGGTGTCGATGAGTTCATCGTCCACCTTGCGGATCTCAAAAGTGGTGTTGGGGATGCGTTCTGTTCGATCTGCCTCGTTGACCTTGATGATCTCCACGCCTCCGATGGGCTGGTTGTAGAAGGTCAACGTCTGGGTGTCCGCGGGGTTGACGACGACGGTCTGACTCTGGTCAGCCGGATCGATAGTGTATCCAGGGATCGTCTGGGTCTCTTTGACCACGATGGTGCCGGTGACGCCGGAAATCATGATCTCACCATTTTTATTGGTCTTGTAGAGGCCCTTGCTGGACAGGTGGCCGTTGGCGTCGTCTACATAGCCGCCCTCGGCGTAGGTCAGTTCAAACTCCACACCGGCAAGAGGCTCATGGGTCACAGAGTCCAGTTTCCGGATCACAAGGGTTCCCTTTGCCTCATTATAAAAGCGCAAAGTCTGTACCTCGCCCGCCTTGATCTCAATGGACTTGGGGGCGGTGTCCAGGACGTAGCCCTCCAGGGCCTTGACCTCTCGCGCGGTGACAGTAGTGCCCGGCTCCAGATCCGTGATGACGATGCGGCCGTTCTCGTCGGTGATGTACTCGCCGTTGGAGGGGCCCACCACCGCACCGCTGGAATCGGTCACCAGGAAAGTCACACCCTCCAAGGGCGTGGTGGTGCCCTCGATATACTTTTCAATGACCAGGGTGGTGCTGGGGGTGTTGTAGAAGGTCAGCGTCTGCGTGTCGTTGGGGTTGACCTGGACTGTCTGGGTCTGGGTAGCGGGGTCAATGGAATATCCGGGGATGGTGGCTGTTTCAGTGACCACCAAGGTACCTACCACTCCATCGATCTGGATCTTGCCGTCTTTGTCCGTCTTATAGAGGCCGTTGCTGGAGATGTAGCCGTTTTCGTCGGGCACATACTCGCCGGTGCTGGTGGTCACTTTGAACGTGACCCCTTCCAGCGGCTCTCCCGTCAGGGAATCCCGCTTATCGATGACAAGGGAACCGGCCTTGGAGTTGGTGATGACCACCGTCTGGGTGTCGCCACCCTCCCCGATGACCACATTGGTGGATGCCTGATCCATGACGTAGCCCTGGGGGGCCTTGATTTCAGAAATGACATATGCGCCGGGGGCCAGGTTGGTGATGTGGATCTCGCCCGCGGAATCGGTGATGAAAATGCCATTCTGCGTGAGGGTGGAGTCGCCGATGACGCCGTCCAGCCCAACCTCGCAGCCGGCGGCTGTCGTCACTCTGAACTCCGCACCAAGAAGAGGCCGACCTGTGGTGCTGTCCCGTTTCTGGATGATCAGCTCACCCTTGGGCTGGTTCTTGAAGGTTAAGCTGACCGTTCTGCCCTCTTTGATCTGCACCGTCTGAGACTGGGTATCAATGAGGAATCCCGGAGGGGCCTGGGTCTCCGTCACTACTACGCTCTTTCCGGGCTGGAGGCCCTCAATCAAGATCTCGCCGTTTTCGTCCGTCCGGTAGACGCCATTGGAGTCCCCAATGAGGGTACCGTCCGCATATACGATTTTAAATTCCGCATTGGGTAGGGTCACGCTGGGATTGGTGGCGCAGACCTTGCGGATCAGCAGGTTCCCGTCCGGCATATTTTCAAACCGAACGGTAATGACCGACTGTTCTCCGCTGTCTGCCAGGTAGACCGTCTCCGAGGACTGGATGATGCTGTATCCGTCCGCTGGGTCTACCTCCTCCAGGACGTAGGTGCCCGCGGTGAGGCCGGTCCAGATGGCGGTGCCGTTTTTCCCGGTCACTTTCTGACCAATGATGGTACCGCCTGTTCCGCTGGTGCCGCCGAGGAACCTCAATTGGAAAGTGGCTCCGGCCAGGGCTTCGCCGGTGACGCTGTCGTATTTCTCCACGATGATGGCATTGAGCGGCACATTTTCAAATTGCACCGTCTTGCTCTCGCCGCCGTGGAGGATGACTGTCTGCTTGGTGGGCTCCCTGAGCTGGAATCCAGGAGCGGGCGCCACCTCCTCGATGGTGAACTCGCCGGGGTACAGTCGCTGGCCCTGCGCATGGAGCTTGATCTCGCCGCTGGCATCGGTGATGATCTCACCGAAGTCATAGGACTCAGGCGCGTCGGCAGCCTCGCCGGTGGAGGTGTAGGTCACATGGAAACGCGCCCCCTCCACAGGAGCGCCGGCGACAGAGTCCACCTTGTAGATGGTCAGCTCCGGGGCCTTGTGGTTTTCAAAGACCACCTTTTTCTCATCCCCTGCATTCAGGGAGATGGTCTGCTCCCGGTCCGCGTCCTTGTCCGGCAGATAATAAGGGGCCGGGACAGACAGCTCTGTGACCCGGAAGGTGCCGGGAGCCACTCGCAGGGTGACGGTGCCATCCTGCCCGGTGGTCACGGTGTTTAGGTAGTCGCTGTCCACACCCTCAATGCGGAACACGGTGCCGGGGATAGGGGTGGTGGAGTCCGCGGCATCCACCTTGGCGATGGTGAGCTGGGGCTGCTTCAGATTGTCGAAGATGAGCTGCTGATCATCACCAGGGCCCAGCCAGATGGTTTGGGTCGGCTCTGCTGCCACCACATAGGGGTCTGGGACGGATACCTCGGTCACCTCATAGCTGTCCACAGGAAGGCCGGTGAGGGTAGCTGTCCCGTCCGGCCCAGTGGTCACGTCCGTGTGGTAGCCATGGTGGATGCCCTTCACCTCGAACACCGCGCCGGGGACCACCTCGCCCGTCTGCCCATCCCGCTTGAGGATGGTAAGATTGGGGAGCTCGTGGTCCACCGCGGTGACGGAGATCGTGCCGCCGCCGTCAATATCCGCCTGATCCACATGGACGACCACCGGCTCCGTCAGCCTGGCAAAAGGCGCAGGGACAGAGACCTCTACGAAGGCATACAGGCCCTCAGTGATGCCGGTGACGGTGATGATGCCGGAGGCGTCCGTGGCCTCCGATCCGATGATCTGGCCGTCCTTCAGGATATTGAAGACCGCACCCTCGATGGGGCTGTCCGAATCGTCCACCTTCAGCAGTTCGATCTTGACCTTGGCATCATTTTCAAAGACCAGATCCACATCGCTTTTGCCGTCCCAGTAGAACTCCTGGCGGACTTTGTTGGGATCGCTGCTGGTAGTGTAGCCAGTGGGCGGGGTGACCTCCGTTGCCACAAAGGAGCCGATGGGCATGGTGTCCCAGGGGACGTCCTCCAGATAGCCGCCTGCGCCGGTGGTGTAGGTGCCGGTAAAGCTGTTATCCACACCGTCGATGCGGATGACGGCGCCGGCCAGCCCCTTGGTGGGATCGTCCGCATCCACCTTGCGGATGGATCCCTCGCTGGTGATCTCGGGGGTGTCCGTGAAAGTGACCGTGACCGTTTTGCCGTTTTCATTGGGCAGGACCACATACTGGGGGCCGGGGTTGTCGATTTGGTACCCCTCCGGGGCCTCCAATTCCGTGACGGAATAGGTATTTGCGTCCAGGGGGGAGAGGGTGTAGGTCCCGTCCGCCCCGGTCACGACCTCCTTGGAGTAGGTCCCATTAGCATTCTGGACGAGGAACCGGGCGCCGGGGAGCCCCTTGCTGGGGTTGGTGGCGTCCACCTTTTTCACGGTCAGCTCATACTGCTCATGGGTGACGGTGAGATTACCGATGATGATCCCCTGGACGTCATAGGCCGGATGCTGTGTGGAGCCGGGGCCGGCGTAGGTATATTCAAAAACTTCGCAGTCGCCCCAGACGCCCTGAGCGCCTAAGTCGAGAATATACTGGGCGCGGTCCCGGAGAGAGGTCCCGTCTACGACATCGTCAATGCTGGTGTAGCTGGTGTGCTCCAGATTGTTGTAGACATACATCAGCTCCTCTGCGCAGGCAGCCACGGGATCAGCGGCAAGCGTCTTCTGCTCATGGCGCCAGATGATAGCCTGCACCCAGGCGTTCATGGTCCAGGTATAGTCACTGCCCCAGACCTCATCCACACCCAGGGCATGAGCCTGGTCTGTAAAAATGCCGCGGCTGTGGGCGTAATAATACGCCATCATGGTTTTGACGGTAGGATCGCTGATGGGCTGTGGGTTATTCCACTCGTGTCCCTCCAGCGACCAGCCCATGCCGCCCCCGTGGTCGGCGCAAAAGCCTGTGACAGTATCGCCGTTGTAGTCAAATTTCATCTGGTGGAGCCAGCAGGTGTCGAGGGCTGCCGACTCATAGTGGACACCGTTATGGGTGCAGTCCTCCATGACAATGGAGTCCGGGCTGGCGGCCAGGGCCGCTCCGGGGAGCAGACCCAGGATACACACCAGCGCCAACAGCATGGAGAGGATCCGGGCAGGCAGAGAATGCGTCTGTTTCTTCATGTTCTTTTCCTTTCCTCGGAAAAGGAAGGGCCGAAGGGACAGGGCATTCCGGCAGAACGCAAACAGGCCGTGGGTGCTGTATCCCTACGGCCTGTTCCAGTTCCGATATTCAAAGTCTTGTCGGTTTCTCCCCCATCTGCTGCGGGAGAGCGGTCCTTGCTCCGGATAGGAGCGGCTTAATTCATGGACTTCACCTCCGTTTCTTCTGGATTTTAGGCAAAAAGAGAGCGGCCCCTCCTGTTTAGGAGGGGCCGTACCGCTGGATTTGCGGTTATCCGTAGGGGTTGTAGGTGGTGGGGTCACCCAGGAACAGGCAGCAATAGGTGACCCCCTGTTCCACAGTGACGCCCACGCCGAGGCTGTCCGCATTGGGCGTGAGCATCGCCTGCAGGTGTCCGGGGGAGTTCACCCAGTTCTCCACCGCCTGTTGAGCAATATCTGAGGCGGCGGCTCCGGTGAAGACCGTGAGGTTAGAGCGGAATCCATAGGGGTATCCGGCTCTTGCCACTGCCTCGCACTCCTCCTGATTGTGGTGCCAGGTGTATTTCCTCCCAGAGAGCTCCTGGGCAGCAGTCATCAGCCGCTGGTCAACAGCCAGCTCCGGGAGCCCGTGTTCACGCCGCACCTGATTGACCAGCGCGGCGATGTCCTGGCGCGTCTGCTCCAGGTCGGACGCCTGTTCCGAGGCGCGGCCGGTGTAGGGTGCGCCGCTCTCAATCCGCACCGCGTCGTCCCAATAGACGTTGAAGTCCAGGGCCTCGCCCACATCTGCCAGTTTCACATAGTTATTGCCGTTGATGAGGTATGCCTCCAACTGGATCTGCTCCCCATCCAGATAGAACTGGTGGGTGCTGCGGACCGCCGTCAGGACTTCCTCCGCCGCGTGCGCCGCAGGGCCCGCCAGGGCCATGCCCAAGACGATGCACGCTGAGGCCATCAGGATATTTTTCTTTCTGCTCATAACTCCGTTCCTCCTTTGCAGTATTGTGGCCGATTTCTTTAAGCTCACAATACCGAAAAATCGAGCGAAAGTCGAGAGAAAGATTACTGGCAAAACGGAGAAAAGCACGGAGCGATTGTCAGATGTAGAAAAGAGGGGCTGCTCCTATAAAGGAACAGCCCTCTTGCAGAAAATCACTTGAATAAGCTTGGGTAATCCGTTTTTCCGTTCACAACACGATAGATATAGACCGTATCGCCAATAACCCGGTAAACTGCAATATAGGTTTTTGTCAGCACCAATTTGCGGTATTCCTGTTTGGCCAGCACCGGATCTGGGTGAAGCGGTCCGGCATAAGGATGCTCACCAAGTATCCCGATATGCCCCATGATCTCATCGATGGCTTTTTCGGCGGATACAGGACCGACCTCGCGCAGATAGAAATCCGAGATCCGGTCAATATCCAGCCATGACGCCTGGAGAAATTCAATTTTCGCTTTGGGCATGGCGGAACTTCTCCTTTACCATCGCATTGACTTGATCCATGGTATACGTCGGAGCGCCGGAGAGACGGGAAAACTCGGCCTCCAGAATACTGGCCCGGTGTGCCAACATCTTCTCACGTTCCTCAAATGCCTCTATACTGAGAACGACCAGATCCGCCTCACCTTTATTCGTAATAAAAACGGGTTCTCCAGAAGCATGGGCCAGCTCCGAAATTTTGGGATACTCATTTCGCAGCGCGGTAGAAGCCTTGATCTGCACAGCAACAGCACCTCCTTACTATTCTATCAATACTATATCATAAGTATGATAGAAACGCAAGGTTATTATGCCGCGTATTTATTGGGCCACTGCTTTGACGCACCAACGGTAGTCTCTCTGGTTCATCACACAGGTGTAGAGGGTGATCATGTTTTCCGTGGTGGCGGCGAGGCCGCTTCGGTCGGTCTCCAAGACTTTAGAAACAGACACCACCTCATAGGTGCGGGTCCCCAGCTTGGTGGTCAGGGTGATCTCATCCCCCAGCTCCAGGGTATGGATCTTCCCAAAATGGTTGTTGGTGCCCCTGTTGTGCGCCGCCACCGCAATATTTCCACGCCAAATAGAGGTTTCCTCGAAGTGACCGGCACCCTTGGCCAGGGTTTTGCTGTCCGTGCCCTCATAGACCTTCACAGTTAAACCGATGGCCGGGATCTTCAGCGTTCCCAGGTGGCCGCCAGAGTAATAGAGGTCGCTTGTCACTTCGGTGTAGCCGGTGGAGGGAGCAGATGTTTCCGGGTCAGCAGGGGTATTCACAGTGGGGATCGTACTTCCGGGGACAAAGACCGGGGCGGAGGTGCCGTTGACCGCCGCGCCGGTGGCGGGCATGGAGCCGGGGGCCAGGTTGGGGGTGAGGGGCGTCCCGGTGTTCAGGGCATCGGCGCTGGCGGTACCAAATCCAGGCGGGATCAGGGCGGCGTTTTTACTGACGTCCTCGTTCTTCCTGGCCCCGCCGTCTGCCGTGGCAACCGGCTCGAAGGAGGTGGGGGTGCCGTAGTCCGGATCGCCCGGTGCGTCGATGGAATACTCAAGAGGTCCCGCCGCGCTCGCGGGAACTGTCAAGGCGGCGGTCAGGCACATCAGGCAGAGAAACGCACACAATTTTTTCATTCGGTTTCCTCCTCACTCTCATGCTTCCGTTTGTAGAGCAGGCATCCGCCAATGACGCCGCCCGCGGCGAATACCACACCCAGCGGCACCAGGATATAGGCCCAGTTAAACTGGACTGGACTGCTGCCCGAATCAGGGAGCGGCACCAGCGGCTCTATGGCTGTACCCTCGAAGATGGCCACATAGCGGGTCTTATTCAGGGCGATCCGGCTGACGGTGCCGCTGTAATCGGCGGTGACCGTGTAGCCGGTCACATAGTTGCTGGTGGCGCTGCCGGTGTAGGTGGCGACTGCCGTAAAGCGGTCTCCCATGGCGTAGCCGTCTGTATTGGCGGTATTGTCCGTCTGCCAGCTGATATTCTGGAGGGTCAGGGTGCGGCCATTGTCCTCGATGGTCTTGGGGATGTTGGCGGTATCCTGGCTGGCCAGATTGGGGTAGCTCCTGGTGGCAGACACCTCCCTGGTAGAACTCCCGTATCCGGCCACCTCCACCTGGACGGTGTCCAGCTGGAGGGTCAGCACGCCGGAGAGCCCGTCCTCGGTGATAAACTCCTTCTCCTGGGGGAGCAGAGCCAGCACGGACTCCATGTCCTTGCTCTTGCTCTCCAGAGAGACGGTCTCTGTATGCTGACGGCTCTCGTTCTCCGGCAGTTCCTGCTTGAGCAGGTCGATGAGGGTATAGCGGAACCCATCCTGCTCGAAATCAGACCGGGGAATGCCGGCGGGGTCCTCCTCCGGCCCCAGGTCATAATACTTGCGGATCTCTGTGCCATCCTCGCTCCGGGACACGGAGGTGGGGTAGCAGATCTCCGGGGGCGCAGACGACTGGGAAATCACAACCGACTCCGCGGCGAAGGCGGAAGGGGACAGTGCCATGGTCAGGCACAGGACCGCGGCACAGAGTGCGAGTTTTCGTTTCATATCAGCTTTCTCTCCTTCCTGTCACATCGACATGCCGTCCATCTCGGGGCTGTTTTGCTCCGTGGCCTCGTTATGGTGCTGGTTGAGTCCCTGATCCAGCTCCATCCGGTAGGCGTCCAAAACGGCCTGGTCGAAGGGCTGTTTGAATTCCGGGGTGCAGGGGAAACAGATGTCCCGATATTCGCCTTTGACCTGGCGGCTGGGCATGGAGACGAAGGGGCCGTTTCTGCCCTCCTTCACCTGGACCCCGCGGATGGCGAAGCACCCGTTCAGGTTGACCGAGGCGTCTGCCAGGATGGGGCCCTTGACGCTGGGACGGTAGATCTTCACATTGATCTGCATGGGCAGCTGCTCAAAATTGGGGTTCTGATGGTTGATAGTCTGTTTCATCGCTCACTTCTCCCTTTCTCTTTTTTCAGCCGTTCCAGGGTGTGGAGGGCTATCCGGTCATACTCCCAGGGTTCTACCTCCAGGGAGAGGTAGGCGCCCTGCTCGTTGATCCCATCGGCTCGATATTTCAACACCAAGGGCATCGGCTCGGTTTTGCGATTCAGAATGCCGGGAGATACCCAGCCTGTCCCGGCCACATAGACCTGGCGGATGGCGGACTGGGCCTCGCCGGACAGATTCAGCCATAAAAATTTCCCCTGAAGGTCCTGCGGCAGACCATCCGGGGAGGGAATGGGTTCGATTACATTGCCTTTGATGCGATAGCGCAGGCCCATGGCCGTGATACAGGCGCCAGTGGCGCTGGCGGCCTCCGGTTCCTGTGCCCAGAGGGGGAAACAGCTGTAGTCCGAGGCCAGCACATCTTCTCCTTCCTGATCGTCCGGGAACAGGGGAAGGCACTTTACCAGCTCCAGGACATGGATTCCGTCTGTGAGTCCCAGCACTCTGATCCCGGCAGCAGGCAGGGATTGGTAGCGGGCCAGAGCCTCCTCCAGTGTGGAAAACTGCTCCACGCTCCGGCCCTTTCGCAGAGACCGCTTGGGGGGCAGGCGCAGATCGTCAATGGTGTAATAGGAAATGTTCATGTCTATCAATCACCTCATTCCATGGTCATCCCACCCATCGCGGGGGAGTCGTTGTTCTGTTCCTGCCCTTTCAGCTCCATCAGCTTTTCCTTTGCCCACTCCGGAAGGAATTCGTCCTTCAGCGCGCCGATAAAGTCTGTTCGGTTCCAGCGGGTCATCTCTCCATCCCCCAGGCAGGTGCAGCGGATGGAACGGCCAATGGCTTTGGGGCTGCACCCAAAGCCATCGTGGGCGTACCAGAGCTGAGCTTGGGGTGTCCAGTAGGTTTCCTTCAGGGTATCCGAAGAGAGCACCAGCACCTTTCCCTCGTAGTTCAGATCTTCAAAGGAGTTTGGTTCACACTGGCTGGGTCCAAAGAGTCCAAGCGCCCGATATGCCGTGCGGTATTGGTCCACCACTCCATCCAGTACAGCGGAGCGGGTTGGCACCACAAAGCTGAGATTGTGGAGTTTATCTGGTGGGATATAGATTTGACTGGCCCATGCTTTATTCTCGGAACTGTACTGGCCACCCCATTCCAATTGCTGAACCGTGTTGGCCAGCACCCAGGCTGTCCGCTTATAGCCGAACTCTTGGATAACTTCGGTCAGGCATTTCTTGTCCAGATGGTCGCCGTCGTAGTGCTGTCGTACGGCTTTCTGAATGGCATCCTTGCAGTCAATGTTCTCCAGATAACTGGCCCTCCACAGAGACTGTTCTCCCCGTCGGCAGGCCTCCTCCGCGGAATATGGGTAGAGATACGTCTCACGCATGATTTTTCTCCTGACGCATCTGCCGCCGGAGGGCATCCAGGTCCACATTGCCCTCCTGGAGCATAGCGCGGAAGCCTTCGTCGAACTCCTGCAGCGGGTCTTCCTCTCTGTGCTCGCTGGGGTCATCATCTTCTGCCTTGGATACGATCACCCGGCCGTCCTCCGCAACGGCCTCCAGGCTGTCCGCCTCATCCAGTCCGGCCAGTTCCAGTAGACAGGTGGGGATGGTCAGGCCGGGATCGTCCATTTCATCTTCCTCCTCAAGGGTGTCCTCACACTCGGGAAATTCCGCCCCTTCCTGGCTGAATACCGCCAGCTGGAGGAGCAGAGATGCGGCAGTGGAGGTGAGGAACTGGAGAAGGTGCAGGCATTCCAGGGTACTCAATGCATTCCGTGCCGCCAGGACATATCCGCCGCCTGTGTGGAGGATCAGCTCCTCCGCGTCCGCAAGGCCGGAGAGCTGGAGGGCAGCGCGGGGGATCGTCAGGGTCTTGTTCTCAGGATTGTGGTAGAGCTTAAAATACATAGGTTTCATCAAATTCTCCCTTCTGAAAGTCAAACAGATTGATTTGTGTTGTGGCATGAGCGCGCTCCGCCATGTCATAGTTGGCGATGAGCAGCTCGGAAAATTGGCAGTTAGGGTCGTATCGCTGTCGGATGTTGTTCAGCCGGGTCACCGGCTCGATCTGGATGCCGGGGGCATCGTACAGCCCCCGGATGAAGGCATCGTCGTTGTAGGACAGCAGGAACTTGCCTTCCATGGACAGCAGGGCATCCCGCAGGCGGATGTGGTCCCGTTCCGTGAAGCCGTCCTCACCGATGTTCTGGTAATACCCCTCTGTGGCGTGGTAGGGTGGGTCGCAGTAGAAGAAGGTCACTGGGCGGTCATAGTGCCGGATCAGTGTTTGGAAGTCTTGGTTTTCCACCACCACATCCGCCAGCCGTCGGTGGGCCTGCTCAATGAGCGGGAAGTTGCTCCACATATCGTGAGGCTGGCTGGCAAAGCTGGTGAGAGCGGCGGCGTAGCTCTGGCGGATGACCTGGTAAAACCAGGCCGCCCGCTGAATATCCGTGGTGCGCTTACGGCGCAGAGCCAGCCGCGCCCGCTCGAAGTCCTCCCTGGAATTGAGGACATATTTCAGGGCGTTGATCAGCAGATCCGGCTTGTCCCGCACACAGCGGTACAGGTTGGCGAGGAGGCCGTTGTAGTCGTTGTAGACCTCGAAGTCGTTGCCGGGGGCTTTATGAAACAGCACCCAGCCGCCGCCTCCGAACACCTCCACATACCGCTCATAGAACAGGGGAAATCGCTTCACTACTTCCTCCCGCAGAGCTTTCTTCCCGCCCACCCAGCTCATAAAACTGTTCAGGGGGGATCACCTCCGTCCAGCGGGAGGCAGGTCTGCTCCGTGTCGAACCGTTCCAGGGAGCGGTTCAGCCCGCGGATAGCGGCGGCGATGCCACTGATCCGCCGGGTCAGATGGGCGATGGTGGCCCGAACCTCCTGTTCTGTGGCGGCGTAGAAGTAACCGCTCCCGCTGCTGGCGATGGGTACGCCGTCCCGCCGCAGCTGATTGACCAGATGGCGCACCTCGATGCCCTTGATGCCGAAGGTCAGCTCCAGTTCCCGGCTGGTGGCGGCGTTGAACTCTCCCAGATGATACTGCTCCAGATATTCCGCCAGCCGTTCTTTTTCCATAGTCGCTCCTTTCCGGGACCTGATTTCCCGAAAAAGGGCGCAAAAAAAGAAGGGGCCGTCCACATTCGGAAAACGGCCCCTGCATGATTTCAGATACTGTTCTGCTTATTTTATTTGATCACCCCCAGACCCCGCAGCAGTTGGACACAGTCCTTTGCCCCTTGGATGTAGAGGCAGCGGCGCTGTTTCTGCGCCACGCGATTGAGCTGCGTGATGTAATCCAGCATCAGCGTCCGCTGGGTTTCCTCCAGCCGGAGGTCACGGCGGATCTCGTCGCTGATATCGGACATTCTTTCTTCTGCCAGTCCATCCGGCTCGACGCGGTCCAACTCCCGCAGAGCCTGCTCGATGAGCTGGTCCAGGGTATCTTCGGCGATTTGTTTGCGTTCGTCCATCGGCTGTGCCTCCTTTGCCGCAAACACTACCACACTCCGGGCGGAATAGCCATACCAATATCCAACAAAATTGCGGCGGTTACATGGACATGGAGGGGCTGTTGGATTGCTTCGGCTGGCTGTACTCATAGGAGATCTCGCCGCCGTTCCACGCGACATATCCGTGGTCTGTGGCGGACAGCCCGTGCTGGTTCATATACTCCTCGGCGTAGGCTCTGCAGTCAAAGCACTCCGCCAGCAGGCCGGACTTTGGGATGACGCCGTCCCGGACAGCCAGTTCCCGGCCATACTCCGCCAAGTCTAAACCACGGGGGACGAAGGCATACTGCCGGAGGTTCTGGGCATAATCCAGAGCCTGATCCAGCCGGTGGCAGTCCTCCAGTTCCAGCACCGCCTGCCACTTGTCCAGCCAGTGGGGTTCTCCCTGGCCCCGCTCCGCCCAGGCATAGCCGAAGTCGATAGCGTGGCGCACCAGCTCACCTGCGGAGGCATACTGGTCGGGGATCTCCTCCAGCTGGGGCAGGCAGCAGTCCGCCTCCAGCACGATGCATTCGCTGAGCGTTTCCGCGTGGAGTTCGTCCAGCCCCAGCAGCAGTTCGTCCGGGTGGGCGGCGTCCATGTGGTCCCCGGTATCGGGGAAACCCACCCATACACCCTCCATGTTTTCCCGACTGGCCAGCCTGACCCGGATGGCATAGTCCCCGACCGCCGGCTGAAGGAGCTGAGATGTTTCCGGCATGGGGATCATGAGGGAGGATTTCCGTACATAGTGACCCTGGCAAAAGATCCCTTTGTCCCGTTCCCGGTAGGCCGTGCCTACCTGTTCCGCGTTGAGGAAGGGAATAGCCTCCGGTGAGGGGCGCTCCAGGTGTTCCAGGACGAACCGGCCCAGGGCCTCGTCGTCCCCGGCTCCGTAGTACAGATCAAAGCAGGGAAGCTGGTTCGCCAGTTCCATCACACGGTCAGCTTGCGTCGGGCGCTCCAGTTCCAGCGCGCCGGTGAACAGGAGCCTCTCTTTTTCTGTCATATTGGCAAACCGCAACTCCAGCCAATCATGCTCCGATTTGGTCATTTCCATGCCGTCCAGCAGATCGAACAGCCTGTCCTGATGATTTAACACAGATGCATCCCTCCCTTTGCTTCCTCTGTTTGCCCGGCCGCGCTCTCTGTTTGAATCGCCTGTTCAAGAACGCGAAATGGACTCCATCTGCCGCAGCAGGGGCAGGCGACGGTCCCATTGTCAGAGGCATCGATCTGTTCCTGAGTGACTACGCCGGGTTTTTGACAGCACTCGTTGACCACGGTCACCAGATGGGCCGTTTGCAAGATCTCCGGCCGGTACTGGCGGTTGAAGGGGACAAAGTCTACCCAGCGGGGATGATCGAAGATGCGGTCAACATGGAGCTGCAGTGCCTTTTTCCGGATCTCACCGGCGGATTCCTTGAGAAAGTTCCGCTCTGAACACCACTGGGTCAAATATCCCAGCAGCTCCTGTTCGCCCTTTCCTCGGATCAGCTTCTCCGCCGCCTGGTACCAGACGGACTCCTCGATCTCCCCGATGCGGGTTTTGACGCCGGACCAGGAGCTGTACTTCTTATCGCAGCCGGAGCCGGTGCTGACGCTCTGGAAGGTTCCGTATTTCCACCGGAGATCCTCAAATTCCAGTTTGGAGAAGTCGATCCCCCGCAGATCACGGATGCGTCGACTCTCGAAATCCAGCATGCTCACATCCCTCCCATCTGGGGACTGTCCATCGCCTGGGGCTCCCGCTGGAAGACCGGCAGCTGGCCGTTGTCCTTCCGGCGGAACAGGCCATAGTCGGTGATGGCCGCGTGGTTCTCCTCCAGCATCTGCCGTCCAACCATAGCGGCCTGGGGTGTCTGGAACAGTTCCTCCGGCAGATCCGGGTACTTCTCCCGCAAGACCACCTCCGCATAATCCCAGGTCGCGGCCACATCCGGTCGGAGGTCGTAATCGTCCAGACCGTGCATGAGCTGGATGGCGTCCTGCAGGCTGGGGCACCCGGCCACAGACAGCAGAGCCTTGTACTTGACCCAGTCCGCCTCATGCCAGCTCTGCTTTTTCTGTGCCAGGTTTGCTGCGAATTCGCTTGCCATGCCGATGCCGCCCTCCTGTTCGATGGCGTCATCGACCGCATCTCGCAGAGAGGGGATCTCACAGTCGATACAGCGGAAGGCGCACTCGTCCAGTGAGGCCGCGTCTACCTCTCCCACTGCCCGCCAGATGTCGGCGTCTGAAGCGGGGAGGTTCAAGATAGTGGTCTTATCGTTATCATAGCTGGGATCGTCAAAAAATCCCTTGCGTACCTCCAGCACCACCGGGGCGCTGGGGCGGGCAAAGCAGAACATCTCGCCCTTCCGATATACCTCTTTGAAGTCACTGCCAGGCTCCGCGTAGCCCCGGCTGGTGAACACACCGCTGTGCTCCTCCTGGTGCTGTTCCCCCAGCAGCTCCAGCAACCTCTCCCGAAAGCTGCTGTCCTCCTCCATGGTATCCACCAGGGCCATGGCCTCCTCCGAGAGCATCTCCCCCTCATACAAAAGCGCCCCAAGCTCCTGGGTATTGGAGACTTGGGGCGCCAGAAGGCAAATATCCGCATTGAAGGTCAGGTTGATGAGGCGGGAGAGGGGAAAGGGAGCAGTGTGGTTTTCCTTCTCGATCTGGAGCAGGCCGTCCAGCCCCATCCGGTCATCCTCACCCAGCATGGTCAGTCGGAGGGCCAGCAGGTTCAACTCCAGCAGATCCACATTCCGACCGATCATATCCGCTGTGATACCGGGATAGCGGATCCTGGTCAGCTCATTGCGGCAAGTTTTGACGTCCTGGACACGGGCCTTCTGGAGCGCGTCACAAAGCTCCGCCTGGGTACACGGCATCGTCAGCACTGCGGAGGTCTTATAGCTTTCGGGCCCGCCGCTGCTGATCTCCACCTCGAAGATCTTCTTATCCAAGGGTCATCCCTCCCTCTGTCTGTTCCTCTCTCTGAATTTCATAATTGGCAGGATCCGCCCCAGGAACATCCCAGCCCGCCATGCTTCCGATCTCCATGGCCTGCCGCTGGGCGGGGGTGACGCCACGCCGCTCATTCAGCTCGTCTGCCAGCTCCACGTTGCGCTCTTTGTCTCCGGTATCCCACTGGGAGGGATAGTAGCCGGACTCGCCCCGCCGGATGCAGATGAGTTGGCCGTTGGAGGCCAAGGTGGAGAAGCACAGCTCCGGCAGGCCCTCGGCGACCTTGGGGGCGAACCGCTCCTGCTCTGTTTGGATGCTCCAGTTGTCCCACTGCCACAGGTGAACATAGAGTTCGCCGCCATCAATCTCGATTTCTCTCTGCTCAAAGCCCTCGCCCCAGCCGTCGGATGCCTGGCCGGTGAGGTAGTCCTTTAGGGAGGAAAGTTCCTCCGGGGAGAGTTCCCCAACTACCCGGCATTCCGCCACGCCCCAGAGTTGGCCGTTGCGTTCCTCTGCGTTGAACTCCGCGGACCGCACTTTGACATTCAGGCTGTCCTGTTTATCGTACCAGCGCATAACGCCCCGTTCTTTCTCCTCCGGCATCCGGTTTCTGACCAGGGCGCCCCGGATATGGTCCTCGTAGTCCAGCAGCGTCCGGCCATCCCACTCCTCGCCCTCCTCGGACGTATCGCCCCACTCGTCCCGCGGGTAAAAGTCGGCGGTCAGGGGCAAATACAACTTGAGAAGAGTTGGCTCCGGCGGCTGGACGGAAAATCGATCCTCCCCGATGGCCACCCCCAACTCCCGGCCGTTGTCCCATTTCACGTGGAAGGTGCCCAGATCATCGATATGATCCAACGTCCCCATGGAACCTTCCGGGAGGGGATGGGGATCGTCCGCCATTTCAATCAATCGAATCCGGCTGCCTTTGGGATACTGCTCCCGCATGAACTCCAGCCACTCTCTCGGTACTTCTCGCACTTCACATTCCTCCCATCGTTATGTCCTCTTGGGGCGCTGTCTGTTTCAGCTCCTGCCGGATAGTCTCCGCTGCATCGGAAATGGCCGGGTCATCCCGGAAACTCTCCAGCCTGCGGTAGTCCTCAAAGAACTGCTGTTCTCCATCACAAAATCGAACCAAATCCACCGTGGCGATCTCGTCCTTGGTGACGCCCAGCCTTTTCTCAGGCCGGTCGCTGTCTTGGTAGAGCTGTATCGCCCCATCCAGTGTCAAAGCCCTGTGGATCTGCTCCTTCGAAGTGTTGCAGTCAGTCATCACGAACCAGGAATAGGTGTGAGGCTTGCTGGGGTCCGCAGCATCCCGCAGGGCCTGCTTTCCGGCCTCAGTGAGACCATAGTTGCAGACCCGGCGGGGGTTCTCCTCGCCGGCGAAGTCCAGCAGGATGTCGTCCACCGCCTTTTTCACCTCTGGAGCGACTGTCAGGGTCTCATAGCAAAATCCGGTGGTGTCCCGATAGGGCAGTTCCTCCCGGATGGCCTGGAGGTACTGCCCGGCATCGGTGAATTCCTGTTTCTCGCCGCTGGCATAGCTCACTCGGCCCACCAGCTTGTCCTGCCTGGCCATCTCCTGCTGGCGCAGGTCGTAGACATACAGATAGCCTTGGTAATCCCCCGGCCTGGGGGTACAGCGCAAGCAAAAACGGTAATGTTCTGTCTCCGAAATAAATCCGTAGACGCGGTCGTTTTCTGCAATTTCACCTCCGTTGTGCCAGCAATAGGTGTTCATGGCTGCCAAGTTCTTCAGCGGCCCGTCCTGCCGCATGGCATCCACAAATTTCTGCAGGGCCTCCTTGAACTCCGGGGTGTTGAATCGGTCTTCGTTGTGGGGCCACCAGGTGTGGTGGAATCCCTTCCCGCCGGAGCCGAAGTCCATACGGAGGTGGCCCACTGTGCCCAGTGCCTCGTCCCGCTCATCGTTGGAATAGAAAAGGCCCGCCTCCTCAACGGAAGCGGGCCGCAGGTCAAAGGGGGGCGTCTGTTGGAAACTACTTTGTTTTTTCACTTCGATCACCTCGTTTCTGTTTTTTGAACACAACCAATACCACAACTTGTGATGAAAGTCTACTACAAATCGTGGAGAAAATTCAGGTCATCCGCATCCCTATCTCTGGCTCCGGTGACTCCATGATCTGCTCCAGGTATTTGGGGTCTACCACAACTTCTGACTCATTTCTACCGTTGAAAAAGGCAAGAATGTGTTCTTTCTGGATCTGAGCCTCATAGACGGTGCCCTCCTCACCAAAGCGGTAGGCAAACCACTCTGCCGTATCCCGGTCCAACGTCCAGGACAGTGCTTTGATGTTTTTGGCATTGTAGGAGGTAACACCACGATAGACAGTCACAGGATCCTCCAGCGACTGATAAACTGCGTACTCCTCCTCGTCCATCAGAAGTTCCGGCGGGACAGAATGGAATAGAGTCAGCAGTTCTCTTTTGCTCACATTGCGGTCTTGGTTTGGGCACTCCTCCAAGATCCACGCATGAGCCAGCAATTGGCCCAGATCCTCCTGTGAAAGGACTGGGGCGGTAAATTTGAGAAAGGTCAGATAATAGGGCTTGTTAAGAAGGAAAAATACCTGACAAGCGTTTTCAGCACTGTCGATCTGTTTGCCCACCATCTCCTTCCATTTGGCATAGTCTTCTTTGTTGTTGAGCAAGTCGACCACAGTGATATTGCCATCCTCATTTTGAGTAGCGGTAACCCCGGTACTTGTAAACGGATGGCTGACGATAGCCGGCGAAAATGAGGTTGGCGCGATTGGCATATCGAGGAGTACATGGGCGATCATCTTCACCTTGGGAAGATCGGTTTCCTTCCACATTAAGAAAAATCCCCCAACTGAAAATCTTGTGTATTCTGTTCTGCTGTTATCCTCCGTATGACAATTGCCTCAATTTCAGGTTTATTTCCCAAATAGGCCACATAGCCGCGATCCCCCAATACTCCGCCTTCCTTCTTGATGTAATGCTCTCCAAATTTCTGATAGTCAATATATGAATCCAACTCAGATTTAACTTCAAAATGTCCAGAGACTTGAATCAAATGTTGCCCATATTCTTCTGCGTTGCTTATGCCGGGGATTACAGTAAAATCATAGATATTCTCTGCAATCCATAATATTTCCTCTGGGGTATCAGGCCAGATAGTATCGAAAACGGTATGAAATTTGTCCAAAGTTTGTGCATCAAACAATTGAAGGCACTTAGACAATGCATTTAATGTCTTCAAATGTTCCGTTAGAGGATATTCGCCTTCAAAAACACTCCTGACCGCTGGGCTGATATCATCATCGGTAGCAATCAGCGTCGCAGTAAATTTTTCCGGCTGTGTTGCACCCAAACGGCATAGTGTCCGAGTGATTTCACTTTCAGCACATGGGAAATATAGTGTTTCTTGTTCATTCATTTGATTGTTTAATGAAAGTAATACAGATGCCATACTGTTCTTATAGTAGAAATCCGGAAAATGTCGGCCATCATAAACTTGTTCTAACATCGTACCGTTGTCGTACACTACACCGTAGGGAGTAATTTGGCCGGAGGTGTCGTTGAGAATCAGATCCAGTGCTGTCTTGCGTGCATCTAACCGCTCCAGCTCTTCCATGGAGGCGCAGCCACCATGTAGGTTCATGTAGTGATCCCGGCCAATCTGCTCCAAGTCGGAAAAGTCCGTGATGACCGTGGCCTGCTGACAACAAAAGGTCAAATTGATGAGGTCGGTCATATCGGAGAGTCCCATTTTCACCACCATCCCCTGGAACTGTGCCAGCTCCCCGTCAGAAAAACTGTCCAACCGCTTGACGAGGTAATCCAACTCGTCCACATTGATTCTGTGTCCCTCCAGGCATTTCAGACTGGGAACGCAGCCTTCGATCTCCTCCACCATACAATCCTTTGCCCGCGGGTCTCCGATATCCAGCGCCTCCAGCATCTTGATCGTGTCGTTGTATTGATCCTGCGGGATGGGGAAGGGGATAGTGACCAAGCCATATTCCAAGTGATCAGCGTTATACAAAGCCGCTTTGATCCTCATGCTCCAACTCCTTTTCGTTCAGTTTTTTTACTCTGGTGCGCATACAGTCATCCTCGCCGCCCCAACAGAGGAAACCGTGGGCGGGATAGGGGCAGCCCTCGCAGCGGGAGAACTGCCGGCACACTGGTTTTTGTTCCGGCTCCGGGGCATAGCCGGGCGCATAGTTGATGTGGAGCAGCCACTTCTTCACACTACTCCACTTAGGAGGTGGTTGATTGACCACCCCGACATAACTGTTCAGTTTTTTGGGATCCACACGGAGCACCTCACTTGCTTTTTCTGCTCTGAAAACAAAAAAGCGGGGGCCGTATTCTGTCCGATGGCAGATGATACGGCCCCCGCCTTGTTCAGCGTAGGATCTATAAATTCATTTGCGGTTCCTGGCTCTGGGCCTGCTCCAACCGGCTCTGCAGATCCGGGACGGTGTACTCGATTTTTGTTCTGGCCTCCTGAATGGCTTTTTGCTGCTTGTAGTCCAGCTCCGGGCCTTCATAGAACCAATGCTCCGCGGCGCGGTACAATTCTGTGAGTTCCTCCGGGGTAAATAACTGCGCTCTGGGGATCAGGCCGGAGCGGACAGCAAAGTCCTGCTTGGCGCTCTGGAAGTCATCTTCATAGTAGTGACCGTGGCTGACTCCAGTTCGGTCATAGTCCCAGATCCAGGTTACAAATTGATACCCCTGGCCATTTTCTCGTTCCTGGCCTGCCAGCACCGCGCCGCCGAAGTCCGCCAGCAGGCGGAAGTCCTCATGCAGGCCAGAGGCATGGAGCAGGGGGGCGTTTTGCATCGTTTCCACATAACTGTATACCTCGTCCGCATCCATGGCCACCTGATGGTACAATTCACTGGCCTCCTCGTTTTTGCTTCCCGCAGGCAGCAGGAACACATCGTTGGCCGGTGAAACGAAGAGGACAGGCTGGCCGTGGAGGAACACCTCCAGCCGCTTGTCCTCGTAATTTGCTGATTCAATTTCCTTTTTTCTCAAGCATCTTGAAAGTTCTTCAAAAAATTTGTTGGCCATTTCTTGTCTCCTTCCACAGATATGAACAGTCATAAAAAGCGGCAGGTTTCTTATGACCTGCCGCTGTAGACACTACCCATCCAGATCCTCCATGATGCGCCTCATGGTATAAGAGAGGCGGTACGGAGAAGCCAGTATATAATCAGTCATAAATTGTATGAGCCACCGCTTCGCAACCTTTCTTCCGTCGGGACAGGATACATATTGAAGTTTTCCTTTGCTGATCCACTGACCTACCGTCTGCATATTGTAGCCGGTTATTTTGGAAATCTGAGTTATTGTAAGGGCATCAGGCTCACTGCGCCATTTTAAACACAGATGTTTTTTTAGCTCAGAACGTGGCAGATGCGCCACCGGGTTCTCCCGCTTTTTTCGATATTTGTTACTTGTAAAGATCCCAACCGGGATTGCAACCTTTTGTGGCTCGTTCTCTAATGTGATCAGATAATTCACTACATCTGCCGTGTAAATTTGGAATCTCCGTGTCTTTTTCCCTGAGTCCCTGCATGGGATGATTCCATTTTCTAAAAGCCATGTCGCCTTCCGCTTGCTGATATGGCAAATCCGGTATAACTGGTCTTTGCTGATGACTGCAGGGTATTCCAGCAGTAAGGCCGAGTAATCTGTACTCATTCTTGCTCTCCTTATTCTGTCATGGATTTCATTTGCCCCAGTTGTCAACAGCAGGCTCTTTCTTCTGGGAATTTGTCCTACTCGAGAGGCGGAACCCATAGTTACTTAAACGACTATTCACTCCGCCGTCATCTACGGCTTTTCTAACACTTTGCTTGAAAAACGGCTTTTTTACTGCCATTGTGGGAGAACGGCTTGATGTATTCAGTTAGTGGAAACCCTTGATAACTCTGACTTTTTGCTGTCCTAAATCGTCCTAATATCTCCCAGCGACTCTTTGTTCATATAATTCGAAATCGTGTGGGCTGTTTCTCTGCCTGACCTCACAACCCATTGATTTTACTGGATTTTTTTGAGTTCCTTTGCTGGAGTGCCTTGTGTTATCTACGGCTTTTCTAACGCATCCGGAGGTTTACGATCAGGTGGATCTGCAGGAGTGTGTGCGAGTGGATTTGGGAACTGGAGTTACTCAAAAACTTTCTACGGATTTTATCCGAGTGGTTCCCCAAACATCTCGAAATCAAGTTGTCCGCAAGGGCACGTGGGTTCGAATCCCACCGTCTCCGCCATAAAGTCCTTGAAAACACTGGGTTTTCAAGGACTTTCTCTTTTCCTGAATCAATTCTCGGATATGCCCAAAACGTAAAATGGTGCCCATGGTGCCAAGGTTTGTGGTGCCCGGCCAGCGAATGAGATATTCGGAATTTTCCTGCCGTGGTGCCCAAATGGTGCCCGTCACCTCAAAAGCGGCCTATAAAACGCTATATCAAAATACGTGAGATCTCCACAGTTCGAGAGGTCACAAAAAGAGATTCGCAGCACTGCGGTGCTGCGGCAAGTGCGGAGATGCGCGCGATGCTCATGCATCGCGCGCATCTCCGCACTTCATGTTTTCAGACCGGAACCCAGTACCGCTTCATGGTAGGTGTTCAGGACAACCAGCTTGCGCTCCATCCGTACATCCACATACTGCGCTGTGACAGCCTCCAGGTTGTTGGAGAGCTGGAGCTGAATGCCGATCCCCTTCAGGCTGTGCCCCAGGATCTGTCCAACCGTATAAAAGTCTCCGGTCAACTGGTGCATATTGGTGGCTGCTGTGTGCCTCAGATCGTGAAAACGGATGTGGGGCATCTCGGCGTGACGCAGCAGCTGTCCAAAATTCGCGGAGATCCGCTCTCGCCGCTTTGGCGCGCCGTTAGGCTTTGCGAAAACAAGGTCATTGTCAAAATACGGATTCCCTGACTGCTTTGCAAAACGCTTCTGTTCCTTCTGGACTTCCAGATGCCGCTCAAAATATGGCCTGACGAGCGGTGTAATGGGAAGCGTCCGCTCACTGGATTTCACGGGAGCCATCTCGGAGATCACCGTGGTGTTCGCAGGCGTGTTGAATGGGAGCTGCTCCACAACGCCAAAGGTATTTTCAGCCAAATCCACATTCCTCCACCGCAGTCCGATGATCTCGCTGAGGCGAAGCCCATACAATCCTCCCAGCACCACGATCAGCTCCCACTCCGTCCCCATGACAACGGCCAGCAGCTGCCGCATCTGGTCCACCGTGTAGGGATCCGGCGTCTTGCCCTGCTTTCCGAATTTCGTCAGGATATCCCTGGCAGGGTTGCTGCTGATGTAGTGATACCGGCGGGCGTGCTCCAGAGAGACCCCCATGATCCGGTGCGCATACTTGACCGAGGACTGGGAGAGACCCTTTTCAGCGAGCTGCCGGTACATATCGTCCAGTATGGCCGGGGAGAGCTGGTTCAGAAATACATCTCCGATATAGGGGAAAATGTGGTTCTTCATGTGGCTTCGATAGCTGGCCTCTGTGCTGGGGCGGAGATTTGCAGAGCCATGCCGGTCGATCCATTCCGTCATGTACTCCCGCACCGTCATTTTCCGCTGAACAGCAGAGGGCGGCGTGTATGCCGGGTTCGTCAGCTTCGCTTTCATCTCCGCCTCATGCTGCAAAGCGTCCTTCTTTGTCAGGAAGCCCTTGCGGGAATATGTTTTACTCTTTCCGCCGGACTTGTACTTGACATTCACATCGTACACAGTACCGGCCTTTCCGGTGAGTTCTCCTGCGCTGTTGCGCTTGTTTTTTACAGTTCGTTCTATAATAGCCATGTATCATTCCTCCGTTCTTTTTGTAGGTGGGCGGCGATTTTCGCTTTGCGAAAATCGCCGCCCACCTATTTGACGTGCTTACGAACCTGTGCTAAAATCAAAATAAAACATCCATTCAGGCCACAATCGGGACCTTGGCCCGGTCATAGTAGTCCAGTAGGGCTTGGACCGTTGTCAGCCGCCGGTTGCCGACCGGCAGATACTCTAGTTGCCCTTCGTCCATCAGCTGGCGGATGCGATTGACGCCGATGCCGCTGACCTTGCTGGCCTGCTCCGGGGTGAGGAAGAGAGGGAAAACCTCAGTTTTTTTCTTGCCGGCCATCGTCTTCCTCCCTCTCTGGAATGATATGTGGTCCACCTTTCGTGGAACTTGTATTCCTTAGATACGCAGGCAGTCGAGGGGATCGTTCCAAAGTTCCAGGGGGTCCGCTTCTCTTTAGAGAAATACCCACGTGCCCTTGCCGGTTTTCCTTTCCGATACGGATGCGCTTGGCGTAGACGTTAGGAACCCCGGACAGCAGGTCATAGAAGCGACTACGGGAGAGGACCTCCAGCCCGTTCCGCGCGCAATAGTCCGAAAACGCTGTAAATAGCTCAGTGTTGAAGACGCGAGCCTCTGGCGAGCGGATACAGCATTCCTCCAAAAAACCGGAGAGGACATTCGAGCGGTTGGCAAACGATGCCAGAAATGCCCCGGAATCTCCTGGCAGCGTAAACACAAAATTTCTGCCAATAAGATCCTGCATCGCATGAAGGGCGAGTGTCACGATGGAATCCGCCTCCCGCCAAAGCCGGTCTAGCAGGCTCTTGTCCTGCTGCTCCGGCGGGATGCTTTGATTGAAAAGCAATACCACGAGCCGGTTTGCGAAGGCAGCAGTGGTGTCCGCCTCAGTTGTCCGCGGCAGCGCGTTGCCTGCAAACAGCAGTTTGCACCGAGGGATGAAATAAAAGAGGTCTTTCCCTTTGAACTCGCCCGTGATGCGGTCGCCGCCAGTGATGGATTTGAAAATGGAGATGTCCCGCAAGACCCTCCCAGCGATCTCACCGGCGATATTGACCTTCTTCCCCGCCAGTTCAGCCCGGGAAAATCGGTCTCCCAGCTGGTGAAGCGGTATGTTGGACACCAATGATGGATCAAATAGCTTGCCAACGAACTCGGAAATGACGCTCTTCCCGGAGTTTGGCTGGCCCTGCAAGAAAAAGGCGCACTTCCCGGTGGTCAGGTCTGAGCAGATGTAGCCGACTATCTCCAGAAGCAGCTGCCGCTTTTGGGGATCACCGTCGAGAGAAGAACGGCAGAACTCTTCGAAAGCCGGGCAGTTGATGGATTCTGGATCTTGCAGGTAGCTGGCCTTGGCCTGATAAGTAAATCGGAACCGGGGATCGTGCTCCAGCAGCTCGCCGGTCTCCAGATTAAAGACACCGTTCTCAAGGTTCACCAGCTCCTTGCTTCGGTTGAACTCGTCGCGTTTGCACTGAAGATCTTTCCGCCAAGTCAGACGTTGGGCGATTTCCCGGAGATCGTTCGCCAAAAGGCTCCGGGTCGTGATCTCCGGGAAGAAATTCGCCAGCCATGCCGTCAGCTGGGGCACGGGCTGGTAATACCCGAGCTTCTCGTCGTAGGCAAACGGCTCGCCGTCCTCGGTAACCAGGAGAACTTCGGCCTTGACAATCTGATCCACCAAATCGGAAAAGAAATTTGCCCGCTTGCGAGGGCTTTTGGCCGTGGGGGAGGGTTCTTCGGGCTTCTTCTCTTCAGGAAGCCCCAGGATCTTCCGCCGGGCGGCTTCCTCCGCCATCTTGCGCATCCGGTCGCAGATGCTCGGGTACTCGTCATCGTCATCCCGACCATTACCGAAATTATCGTCATCAAAAAAATCGCACATCGTTTTTCCTCCTTTTTGGTCGTGCCGGCTCGACCTGGGCAAAGCATACCATAGGAGCGGTAAAGTTGTCACAGGGGTGGATTTTCACATTTTTCAAAGTGAAAATCCACCCCTGAAAACAAAGAAAAACGCGAAAAGAAGGAGTTATACAATATAAAAAATTCGGATAGGAGGGAAAAAGCATGGTAACAAAAACATCAAAATCCGTCAAAGAATATTTTGAAAAGATGCAGCAAGAAGTAATTTTGCATTGGAAGAATTTGGATAATGCAGATAGTATAGCCGAAAGTGAATTCCTTACGTATTATGAAATAGGAAAAGCGAAATCTTGGTTGGAGAACATATCTTACCTTGGTAATTCTAAAGATAGTCTTCCATGGGAAGAGTTTGAAAGCAGACTTCCTGAAAACCTTTCTAACTCTGAAAAACGAAAGCAACTCTTTGCGGAATTCAACTATCTGTTTCCGCAATCTAAACGTACAGAAGCATTTTTCCCCCTGCTATTGACTAGTTTTTCCCTAAACAGTAGCAGAAACAAGCCCTTTGTAAGGGATCTCTTCACCACCAAGTTGCCGATTGATATTGAGACAAGTGTAAATGAATTAACGTCTATTCCTAAATGGGAAAAGACCTACGAAAGACTTATAAAAAACAAAAAAGCTCGTAAAGTTTCCATCAAGAACTTGGCAAGAGCGTTGGCAGTATATCGACGGATTATGGTGTTTTTCCTTTTTATAAAGGCTTCGAGTGAAATAACGAATATTCCACTTTCGTTTTATGCCTTCGAAGCCATGTCTGGCTATATTAGCTTATTAGACAATGAAGCACAGGAAATGATTGATAATTTGGATTCAGGGGGAATGCGCGGACTCTTAGAGCCAGATGAAAGTATGACAATTAAAATTCGCAATTATGTCAATGAAACTTTTGACCAATTTTGCGAGATGAAACTAGACTTCAAAGTGGAAGAAGACGTTTATGACATATATTATGGAGAGCATTTTTTGCGTTTTTTGGGGAATTTAAGACGTTGCCTCTATCTATCATGTAGAGAAAGAGACACAAAACCCCTTCTTGAAGACGACGCAGATTTTTTTGCACTTTTAGATACTAAACATTCTTCTGGAGATGAACTCACTCAACTCATGAAAGATAATCATGCGACTGAACCTCTATTCTTCTTTTTTGATGAATTGTCTTTTCGAGAGAATTCAGACTAATTCTCCAACGCCTTCCAATCCGAACAGCCGGCAATTTCCCCGACTTCAGGAGCCGGTACATGGTGTTCTTCCCCACACCGAGAATATCCATAGCCTCGGCGGCGGTCAGCACCACTGGGAGGCGTTCCTGCTTATAGGCATCCAGGGCTTCTTTGTATTCGCTGTGATCCATTTCCAATTCCTCCATTCTGCGTGATTATCCCCCTGTTTCCCGGATAGCGCCTTGTTTGCTTTTCCTGTCCCTTTCAAAGAAATATCATTCTTATAGAGCGGCGGCGATTGCTGAATGCCTCTGGCATTCAGCAATCGCCGCCGCTTTTTCATTTTGAAAGGAAAAAGGAGGAAAACCATGCTGAACACACTGCTTTCCGTGATCCGCGCCATTCTGGTGGAGCTGGTAGACCAGCTGCTCCGCAAGGTCTGCACCCTGGGGTGAAGACCGACTCCAGGAGAAATATCCTGGGGATCATCCTGGCTGCCGCCGCTGCCATCTTATGTACGATCATCGATCAAGTGATGAAGGAGGAATGAGTTATGAAAGAAGAAACCTATATCTGCGCGATTTGCGGACGCAAATACCCCATCTCCCAGCGGGAAGAGTTCGACGGGCAATCCCTGTGCCCTCACTGTTTCACAGAAGAGACCGTGGCCTGCCATGTCTGCGGAGAACGGGTCTGGACTGATGACAATGCTGGGAACAGTGACACGCCGCTCTGCGAGCACTGCTATGACCGCTATTACATCAACTGCGTCCGCTGCGGAGAGCTGCTTCACAATGATGAAGCCTACTACGACCGGAACGACCCGGACGAGGAAGAGCCGCTCTGCCATGCCTGCTATGCCCGGACCGCCGGCGACCAGCCCATCCAGGACTACTGTTACAAGCCGGAGCCTGTCTTCTATGGAGACGGCCCCAGGTTCTTTGGTGTGGAGCTGGAGATCGATGGGGCCGGGGAATATGGCTCCAATGCCAGAAAGCTCCTGAAAATCGCCAATGACGGCGAAGAGAGGATCTACTGCAAGCACGACGGCTCTCTGGAAGAGGGGTTTGAGATCGTCACCCATCCCATGTCCCTGCACTACCAGCTCCGGCAGATGCCCTGGGAGCAGATCTGCAAGGGAGCCGTGGATCTGGGCTACACCAGCCATCAGGCAGGGACCTGCGGCCTTCACATCCATGTGAGCCGTCTGGCCTTTGGAGAGACCGAGAAGCAGCAGGATGCCGTCATCGCCCGTATTCTGTACTTTTTCGAGAAGCACTGGGAAGAGCTGCTGAAATTCAGCCGCCGGACACCCCGCCAGCTGGAACGGTGGGCGGCCCGGTACGGCTATAAGGAGCAGCCCATGGAGATCCTGGATCACGCTAAGAAAGGGTATCACGGCGGGCGCTATACCTGTGTGAACCTCACCAACCAGGACACCATCGAATTCCGGATGTTCCGGGGAACGCTCAAATCCAACACATTGATCGCCACGTTGCAGCTCGTTGACCGGATCTGCGACGTGGCGATCTATCTGTCTGACGACGAGCTGAAAGCCCTGTCCTGGACCACCTTTGTCTCCGGCTGTCAGGCCCCGGAGCTGGTACGGTATCTGAAGGAGCGGCGTCTGTATGTCAACGAGCCGGTCATGGCGGAAGCGGAGGTGTGAATATGTGCTGCCTGTTTGGACTGATCGACACGGAGCTGCGCTTTACTGGAAAGGAAAAGTCCAAAATGTTCCACGCCCTGGCCTCCGCCAGCGAGGCCAGGGGGACGGACGCCACGGGGGTGGCCTACGATTACAGCAGGACGCTCCACATCTACAAGCGGCCCATTCCCGGCCACAAGCTGAACTTCTATCTGCGGAACGATACCCGCTTCGCCATGGGCCACACCCGCATGACGACCCAGGGCATTGCCAGGAGGAACTATAACAACCACCCCTTCCGGGGAATCATGCAGGCCGGGACCTTTGCCCTGGCCCACAATGGAGTTTTAGACAATGACTTCAGCCTGCGGAAGAGCCTGCACCTGCCCAGGACCAGGATCGAGACGGACAGCTACATCGCCGTCCAGCTGATCGAGCAGAAGGGCATCCTGAACTTCGACAGCCTCCGGTATATGGCGGAGCTTCTGGAAGGCTCCTTCACGATCACGGTGCTGGGGGATGACGGAAACCTGTACATCGTCAAGGGGGATAACCCGTTCTGCCTGTACTTCTTCCCGGACTGCGGCCTCTACCTCTATGCCTCCACGGAGGACATTCTTTGTCAGGCTCTCCGGAAAATTCAAGCGCCCCTCGGAAAGAGCAGGAAGATCCCTGTCCGATGCGGCGAGATCCTGCGGATCAACCAGACCGGGCGGCTCGACCGGGAGACCTTTGACGACAGCAAGCTGTTCCGGTGCAGATATCCCCGGCTCCTGATGGATGATCCGTACTGCCGCAGCTTCCCCCATACGGCAGAAGGCCAGACCCACCTGGACGAGCTGAAAACCGTGGCGCTGGCCTTTGGGTATTCTCCGGAGGATGTTGACCTGCTGGCCGCCCAGGGCTTCACCGCCGACGAGCTGGAGGACCTGTTTTACTGCGGTGAGATCTGATCCATTTCCCCTTTGGGAGTGGACACAAAAAAAGAATCGCTTGTCAGAGCGATTCTTTTTTTGTGTTCATTGCCATGATGAAGGTTTTCAGAAGCTGTTCCGCATAGGCCAGCTCAGAGGGGGAACAGCTGCGGAGCAGCTGGGTGATGGGGCTGGAACTCTCGGCATTCTCCCTGCCGAAGAGAATGAAGTCCGTGGACAGGCGCAGGACCTCGGAGATCCGGCACAGGGTCTGGACGGACATCCCCTTGACACCCAGCTCAATGTCCGAGCAGAATTTCGGCGTCACGTCCAGCAGCTCCGCGAAATGCTCCCGTGTGTAGCCCAGAAATTCCCGCTGCCTGCGAATTCTCCCGCCAATCGAAACCCAGTCCATAGCACCCCTCCGTTTTTCATCAGTTTAACCCGGAGAGTTAAGATGATAAATGAACTTGTAGGGTTGAAGAGTTGGAACTTTTAGGGTATAATCACATTGAACTTTCAGCGGATTTTTTCACATAGACAGAAACTGTCTATGCTTTCTGCTATGATAGAGACAGGAGGTGGTGGCGTGGAGACGGATAAGAACAGCCGCCTGCTGTATCTGTATGAGGCTCTGATTTGTGGAGAGAGTTTGCAAAAGAAAGAGGCTGCGGCCCGCTTTGGGGTCAATGAGCGCAGCATCCAGAGGGACATCGACTGTCTGCGCAATTTTTTTGCCGGGCAAAATCCGCCCCGCGAGATTCTGTACAACGCGAAGGAGCAGCGATATGAGCTGACCTCTACCGCCGAGACCTTCCTCACCTGCGGGGAGCTGCTGGCAGTATGCAAGATTCTGTTGGACAGCCGCTCCATGCCGAAGGAGGAAATGGAGGCGATTCTGGATAAGCTGCTGGATCGCTGCACATCTCCGCAGAGCCGAAAACTTCTGAAACAGATCCTGGCAAATGAGCGGTTTTATTATATCGAGCCGCACCATGGAAAGAGGCTTTCGGAGCGTCTCTGGACTCTGGGACAGGCTGTCTGGAGCCGTTCTGTAATCGAAGTTACCTACCATACCCAGAGGGGCGAGCACAAGGAGCGAATGCTCCAGCCTGTGGGCCTGCTGTTTTCGGAATACTACTTTTATTTGACCGCTTTTATTGAGGACATTGACCGGGCAGCGCATTTTGACAATGCCGAAGATCCGTTCCCCACCATCTACCGGGTGGACAGGATTGAGAAGATCCGGGTGCTGGACGAGCACTTTCATGTGCCGTATAGCCGCCGTTTCTCTGAGGGGGAGTTCCGAAAGCGGGTCCAGTTCATGTACGGTGGGAAGCTGGAAACGGTGCATTTCATCTATAAAGGCCCTTCTGTGGAGGCGGTACTGGACCGGCTCCCCACGGCGGAGATCCTCAGTGAGCGCGACGGATGCTATGAGATCCGCGCGGAGGTCTTTGGCAGGGGCATTGAAATGTGGCTGAGAAGCCAGGGGGACTATATAGAGAGGATGGAATAGGCAGATGGATGTAACGCATTATTCACGCACTGTCGATTGCGATGGTCTCAGTGTTCAATATGACTTGTACTGTCCCGGAAAGACTCAATCAGAAAATGGCAAGAACGAAACCCTCACATTGGATGAAAATCTCACCTATGAGCAAAAAGTCCTTGCCTTTGAGCAAGCCTATGGAGAAGCCCAGGATGAAATCGAAAGGCTTACAAGTTCTGGTGATAGATTTGACTATGCTGTTGCGGCTTGCAGCGGAATTATAGCGGGGCTTATTGATATCCTCTTCGTTGGGGAATTATCAATAGATAGAGCTAACGAATGGGGAAATCAAAAAGTCGAAGACTTCGTGATATCGATTGCCAAAAAAAGCGGCTACCAGGGAAATGATTTAGCTGGTGCAGTAGAGTACTTAGAAGATCGGAATTCAATTGCTGCTGATAAGGTGACAAATGCTTTTGGGGGAGGAAAGCAACATCACCTGCGAGATTTTTCACACCATCCGACTCCTGTCGGATTATTCTTTTCGCTATTAACACAGTTCACTGGAAAGGTCTACGGTACAGACGTTACCGGTGTATTTAAAATTGAACCTTTAAGTGAAAGCGATTTTTACTTAATTGGTAAAGATATCCCTCAAAAGCTGACCTTTGGCATCATAACTTGGTTTTTTCACATGGCTAGCGATATGGCGGGATCTTCCGGATCCATAAGAGAGGGGAGCCTTGGCACAGGCCTTCCTGGTCCCCTGGTATCGCTTTTAAAAGAGCTATCAGCTCTTCCAATTTTTAGACACACGAATTCGAAAGGTTATAAAGAATTCTCCGTGTGGATATCTAAACTTTTCAATGGAACATTGTTAGCCAACAGGGATCAAAATGGTAAAATTATTGAGGCCGTCAAATTTGACTTGCGTACAGAAATAGGATTAGGTCGTGAACTGGGTCGGCAAGCTATACCAGTCGTTATAAACGAATGTGTTGTCAGAGCGTTCTATTTCATTCGAAGATTGCTTGGCGAACTTAAAGAAAAAGATGTTAGAAATATAACAGAACTTGAGAAAATTAGTTGGAAGAATACCCTCCCTGTCAAAAACCGCACCATTGTCCGGATGCTGACGATTTCAACTGTGGCACTGGAAGTCCTCGATTTAGCGGACGCTACCCTCCGCTCCGGCGGGAACCTTGGTATGTTCATCCTCCGTGTCAACTTTGTCGGTGTAGGTCGCTTTGCAGTAGCGGGAAGTGCAGATATTCTGATGGGAATTAAAAAGAGCAGATTAGAGCTTGCCATGTCTTCGGCAGAGGTTGCAAAAACAGCACAGGCTACCCATTCCGTAATAGAGAGCGTGGAACAGAGAAGAGCGCAAACACAAAGCAGGCTGGACCAGTTAACAAGTAAAATCAATGGTGGAAGCGCAAGCGATGTATCGGATCTCGGGAGGGAGTTTACAGTGGGATATACGATTAATGATCTGCAAATAGATCCAAATATATTTACACCCGAAGAGGCTAAAGAGGTTGCCGAGCACATCTTCTCTCTAAAAAACGAGGAATTTCAAGATCTCAAAAATGCTGCATGGTATCAGCGGTTTTTGAAGGCAATCACATTCCGGTCTGGCAGCAAAAAGCTGATAATTTCCAATATCACATCGCTCAGTAAACTCCAGCAGCTCTTTTTGCAGATCTATGCGCAGCATTATAACGGGCTGGATCAGCAGTTAAACCAGATCATAGATGCGGTTGACAATCTTGACAGCAAGGTTAGCAAGCTTTATTCCGGGCTGGAATTGCAGGCGGATATCCGGCAATTCAGTCGTGAAGAGGCAGGGGTTCTACAGCTCCTGCTCTGCGCCTATCAGTCGCAGAATGGAAGGGAAGCAGAATTTCAAAAATACCGGGGGGCTGTCATCAGCATCTTTGGCGATGTGGAGCCGCAGGGAGAATTCACTCCAGAAATGCTTAGCAGGCACGCCGGACACCATGATGTTTTCTGTAGATGCATCTACGAACTCGCCGCCATAGATGGCAGCCTTGAAAGCGAGGTCTTCCCTCCCATTATTAGGGACGCATTGGATCATCTGGCGATTGCAGAAGTAACGAAGCGGAATATCAAAAAAGCCGTCATGCGGCAGGCTGCTTCATTCGGAATACAGTATTTCAGCGATGAGAAGTATAAACCTGTGACTCTTGATTTGAATGGAGTAGAATTCAAAGATTACTGTGAAGAGAGTAAAAATCCTCAGATAGATCAGGCAATCATTCCTGATAGTGAAAAATCTGAAACCGATGACTCTTTTGGCGAAATAACGGAACTTATCAACAGCAAATATGGATTAGATGCAATAAGCATCTCAGCGAATTTGCCAGGGAAGCTATTTCAAACTGTTTTCAAAGGTAAAGGTTCTTCTGACGAAGGGGCTGGAAAAGAGCTGCAAAAGATATGCGGCCAGATTTACGATGAAAAGCATCCGTGTACAATTGCACCCAAGACCATTGTTGGCGCAATGAAAAGTACCCCTGTCATATTTACAACGGCGGGAATCCACTGCAACTTAGGTCCAAATCGTAGGCCAATGCCACAATTCATCTCCTATAAGAATATTGACTTCTCAAGGACTTCCATTATGCGCGATAATTCAGGAAATCCGTCTGGGGTCCATCTGTACTCGAAAGATGACCGTATCGTTGCCTATCTTCCCATGAATGACCCTGATACGTTCATCAGTGTGTTGCTCGAAGCGTCGAAGATGCAAACGGCAACACAAGACGTGCTTCTACCGATGAATCAAATGCCGCTTGAACTAAAACTGGCATATAGCAAGATCATGATTTTGTTTTGTCAGGAATTTGACCTGGATTGGGTCGAAGCTCTCCGGCTGGCAAATGATCTTTCGATTTCCAAAGAAGATTTTTCTTTACTTTTTGACTACACCCAAAATATTCACACAGATGCGGATTTGCAAAAGCAAATTATAAAGTTGACAGATGTTTCTCCTTATCCAAACGAGGAAAATATTGCTACATCCTTAATTGAGGCGCTGATATCCCTCATTCAGTTTTCAACAAAAAGATGCAGAGAAATTACCATTGCAGAGCGCACCTTTATTAGCCGGATTGGGAAAATGCTTGGTGTCAACGATGGCATGATCCAGAGCCTCATCCCTGTTGCACAACTCCCTTATCGTCTATTACGCAAAGATGTCAAAGCCAACGAAGCCAAGGGGATTACCCAGGCTTTGACTTCGGCAGGAGCACTTTCACTGGGAACAGTCGCTGCATTTGGACTAGGTTCCCTTGCCGGAAGTCTTGTGTTTAATGCTACTTCTGGCTTAATTAGACATCAAAAAGAAGAAAAAGATAGAAAAGCCATGGAAGAAGCTTCCCGAAAGCAACTTGCAGTACTGAAGGGCAGTTATCATTCACTTATCAAAATAGCTAGAGATCTTCCCATTTCGGATGAACTGTCGCCAATGATTTTGAAAGCGGCGGTGAGAACATCTCCCAGTATTCCCGAATATATCAGATCTTGTGAGATGAATGCATTTCGATCAGCTCAAAAAACTGAGCAGAAAGATACTGTGCCACAATCCAGGCCTTGTGAATTGAGGATATATCAGGTAACCGAGACGGAACAGAAGAATTGCTTCAGCGTTACTGCAAAGGTAAACTACGCTCCGGTCCACAAGGGCGATATATTCGCGCTCTTAGTGAATGATTGCCCGTCTGCACGAATTATAAAAGTTCTACAAATTGGTACAGGGGATCGGCAATGGGATGAAAAAGATCCCGATATTATTTCTACCTTCATTCTTAATGGGATTTTCACTGCCGATGAACTTGCTGGAAAAACTTTTGTCCAAATCAGTTAGTGGCCCAGGATCAATTTATCAAAGCACAAGAAAATAGGGTGCGGAGGTCGTAGACAAGACTACGACCTCCGCACTCACACCGCCAAAATTTTGGCCTGCGGCGCCCTGTCGGGAATGCGTCAAATGAAGGCCTACAACCCCCGTCCAACCAGGGGGTTGCACGGCCTTCATTTGACGCGGCTCAAGCCGCGATGTCTCTGACGTTACCCTGGGGAGGATGATCGCTCGACGTGGTGCCGAAATGGTGCTTTTGCCGATCTGTGGTGATATGAAATCAGAAATTCACCAGTGTGAAGAAAAATGGAATTCTTCTATTATATAGCTACTTTCCATGGCAAAATAAAACGTTATGCACAAATATGAGCAAATATTTTATGCATTATTCCCCTCGAAATCAGTTTGCGAGCAATCGCACGAGGGTTCGAATCCCTCCCGCTGCGCCAAAATGAATGACCCTGCCTGATT
>ERZ856578.1347-NODE-1347-length-46679-cov-32.194069_pt1 | contig 46679 bp, 26 predicted proteins | sample MGYA00514384_ERZ856578 | MGnify/ENA primary metagenome ERZ856578 (study PRJEB29103, sample SAMN06111958) | human gut metagenome | biome: human gut; feature: ankylosing spondylitis patient; material: healthy_person | host: Homo sapiens | place: China:Hangzhou...
GTTTTGCTATATTACCTTCTGTTGGACGTATCCACAGGCTTTTTTCCATCGGAGTGATCGGACGAAATTCTGCTTGCTGATTATGTGCTGTGGTTTGGAATGTTTGTTGTTTGAAGTTACCGTCTTTATATATCCAGATATCTGCCGATGGCAGGTCATTGATCAAAGTAATCTTATTATTATCATAGATCAACGATGAATTGGTAATAGCCACAAATTCTTTTCCTTTCAGGGTACCTTTCCAGATATGGTCTGACTCTTCTTCTGTGAGTGTAACAAAACGTACTTTGGAACCATTCTCTTTCGTGATTTCAATAGAACATTCTTTTCCCGGAGTTAACCGGTCGATGAAATAGGCGTTCTTTTCTTTCCGGGATGTACCGTTTTTCACTTCAACGTTCCGGATTCCTTTGTCTTCAATTAAATATTCGCCGGGTATAAAATCATCTTCAAAGAAGAAATAGGTATCAGTATTCCCTTCTTTCAGTGAACAGACGGGTTGTGTTGTCGAGTATTTCAGTAGCACTTCGCTGAACTGCTGGTTGAACGGCCAAAGGAAATAAGTTCCGCCTTTAACGGTTACCTTTTTGCGTGGTATGCGGATGGTCTCGTCTTTGAGCTTTATAGAGAATTGGACATTTTTATAATCCTTTCGGGTATGCTTATATAAGTAGTTGGAGCAGAACAGATACCCTGTCGATTCATTCAGGCGTACGGCCCATTGCAAATTGTCCCTGTCCTGATTGCTGGTAGGCAGGTAAGCTACAGCCGGAGCAAGTGCTGTCCCGAAATCATTCATGAAATAGTTGTATTTCTTTGTTTCCTGCATAACAGTTCCCAAAGTTCCAAATTCACGTATGGGTGCCTGATAGTCATAGCTGACGCGAGGGCCGGATGACTGGTATGTACTGATCTTTCCAACGGGATTGGTACCACCGGTGTACATATAGTATCCCATCAGATTGGCTCCGCACCCCAAGCGTAGATTGATATTTTCTCCCGCCATTTCTTCCGGAACGACGGCACGGCGGTGGTAGAAAGCTGTGGTGCCTACGCCTATTTCACAGGTGAAGAAAGGGGAGTCATTATTTTCTCCGCTCAAAGATTCTACATCTCCTTCAAGTTTGATAATATCGGTACCAATATTATCAGACAGACGGTTATAAGTGAAAAACTCAAAATTGGAAGTGGGTATTTCATTCTTTCCGGATGCGGTCCACGGAGCTTCGATATAGAATCCGGCGTAAGGAACGATTTCACCTTTCGGATATTCACTGTCCATCCAGTGGGTCATACTGTAAAGCGGCAGATCAAAACCTATTTCAACTGCCATCTTTTTCAGGTTGAGAAGATGCGGTACGATCATTCCGGGACGTACATATTCATTTTCCAGTTGAAGAGCCATGATAGGACCTCCGTCTTTCCATAATAATCCTTTTACCTGATCGTATACTGCCTGATACCAACGTCGTGTATATTCGATATATAAAGGGTCGTTTGAACGGGTTACCAGATTTTTATTATTGACGATCCAATCAGGTAATCCTCCGTTTTTGATTTCCGCATTGCAGTAAGGACCGAAACGCAAGTGCACTTTCATGTCCAGTTCTTTGCATAATTCGATAAAACGGCGGAGGTTGAGGTGGCCTTCCCAGGAAAGTTCACCTTCCACTTCTTCGTGTAGCGACCAGATGCAATAGGTTGCGACGATATCAATACCGGATGCTTTCATTTTCAACAAGGCATCGCGCCAATACCGGTGATCCATACGATTGTAATGTATTTCTCCCATGACAGGGAGTTGCGGGATACCCCCCTCTTCCAAGTACAGGTTGTTGACACGGATCTCTTTTCCTGCCGGACCGGTATGACCTAGTTCTAGGTAATTGATTGCCGGAGGTGTGATTTTACTTAAATCTATTTTGTGTTGGGCGGAAATCGACCCGGATAAAAGAAAAAAAGTAGTAAGAAAGTGTACTTTGTTCATATTATGAGTTTAATTTTTTGCAAAGAAATTTTTTTTATACCAAACTATCAATGGATATAATTCCTTAGTAGATGGATAATTTTTAGAAACAGAATACAAGAACAAGAGGGTGTTTCAAATTTGAAGTACACCCTCTTGCCATATGTAAATATGGTATAATTTTTATTTAAACAGGTTTATTTCACTGATACACATATAGGAATTTGATGTTGCACTAACTAGACCTGTTAATTTGAAATAACGTCCGGAAGTAGCAGTTTTCAATTGGACAATTTGTATGCCGTCTATTCCGTTGTTTACAGAAAATTCACCAGCAGATTCCCAGTTAACTCCATCTGAACTCAGTTCTAAGGTGAAGCGAGAAGCAATGTTGTTATTACCGTTTCTCCGGGCAATGGTAATAGCCTTAATGCTTATGTTTTCTTTCATATCTATAGTGATAAAATGAGGATATCCAGGTTGGTCCGGTGAATATTGAGTGTGCCAGAATGTCTCGATTTGGTTATCGATAGCATAGCTGGCTTCTCCTTCTTCGGCTTGGTGAGATGAAAAATCTACGACTTCCCAGTTAGCCATGTTTACTTTAGATAGTAAATTTTCAATATTAACGGATTGTATCGGAGCCGAATATTCAATAGGATTATCTGCATTTTGTAATATTGTTTCCAAAGAAATTTGACCATTCGGCATAATACCCTCCAAGATGACATTGTTTGTTTCTGGTTTTACAATGATTTCCTTATCTCCGTATTTGATTTTTGTATGTAACGTTCCTTCAAGTGCTGAAGTAAGTGTTCCATAGACGGTATTATCATCTATTTTATAGACAGTCGTAAATGTACGACTCCCTTGTGAAGGTAGTTCAGAAACCTGATATTCTTGAGAAGGTGCCGGAAACGAATCGATGCAATTAACTGTAGGTAAAAACAAATCCTGCAGTTTAAAATAAGATTCATTTGCTACATCGTCTATTTCTATTGTTGAAATCTCAGAATCCACTAATATATTGACCTCTTTTCCTGCATTGTTCTGATAGAAAATATTTGTACCAACTATTTTGGACGAAGTTTTTTCCGAGAGATGTAAGAGCGCTTTGTGTTTATCATCAACTCTACGCCATATTGATTTCAAGGAAGTATTCGTTCTTAAGGTATTACTATAATTATTACCAAAAACCTCGACTATTACATCACTTTTAATGGATGAATTTCCCTCCGAGTCTAGTGAATAGATTGAGAAAGTTTGTGCCTTCTCCTCAAGGCCATTAAGAATATGTTCTAAATTGACAGTATCTTTGTATTCCACCGGGATTTCTGCTAAAACAGAATCGTTTTGTCGAATTTCGCACTTTGTTACAAGTGTTGGACAAACTAACTGCCAATTCAGTTTTACCCTATTATTCCCTGAATATCCAATAATATTTTTAGGTTTAGCTCTATAAATTATTTCTCCATCCGGGATATATTTTTGATGTACTTCTTCTATTTTCACACATGATGCCATCAAAAATAAACTACTTAACAATATAACTATATATGTTTTCATAAGATTCTTTTAATTAAATTATTTTCCAGGATCACCAAATATTTGTAACTCGGCAAAACAACCAATTGTTCCTCCAAAACATTCTACACCACGTACACGTAAATGGCGAACAGCAGGAGCATCCAACGGAATAATAAACTCATGTCCTTTATTATGTGCTAAATCAAAGTCTTCTTCTGACATGTTATCACGTCCTAAAACAATGGGTAAACCGGATGGTTTCACTATTTTGCATGTTTGTAATAACGTCCATCCACTCATATCTACTGTCGGAATCTCATCTGCAGATCCATATATCTCATATAAACTTCCATTATTACCTGCATAATAATGACCATAGTTATTAAAGGACCAGGCAAACTGCCAGAAAACGACACGACTTAAACGAATAGGCTTGTCTGCAACACTAAAAGAGGCATACCAAGGAATTACAGATTCTTCTGTAACCATGATTTCGTGAAGATCTCCATCCCACATTTTAGGTAAGAACCCCATGTCTCTCAATTTCAAATTATCCGTATATGCATAGTCTAACAGTTTTAAATCATCAGACGATATTTGCTGTTCGTACAATGGTGTTAATTCTTCTGTTTTTATTTCAGAAAAATTATTCCACTTATCTCTCAGACGTATTGAAAATTCACTTTTTACATCTTTCATTCCCCGAATAGAATAATTACCAATCTTCGAAGATGTATAATATGTATCAATATTTTCATTAACTCCTTCTTCATTCTTTTTGTAAATTAATATAGCTAAATCTGATCCTGTAGGATTTTCCCATTGAAGATTTAATCCTCCAAAATCAGGTTGTATTTTAATTGTATTAAATATTGATATTATTGGAGGTGTATCAGGTGTTACTTTTGTTATATAAGGTTCAGATCTGTTCCCAGAACGATCAACACTTGTCAATGCAACTTCATATTCTTTAACCTCTGAAAAGCCTTCTATCTTGAGGATCCTGGAATTACTTGAAGAATTAATTACCATATTATCTCCATTTGGTAAAATATACTGAGCTTCGATATATAATAAATCTATATCTTGTGGCAAGTCATAAGAAATCTCCGCTCCTCCAGGAGTTGACTTTATAACAACATTTGTTATTTGCCCCGGTGCAATGCCATCTGTTACAATAGGTTCTCTATCTACATCATTACATGAGTAGAAAAATGGAATTACTATAAATAATAATATGTATTCTATATTTTTCATGTTTTTCAAATATTAAATTACCAACCAATCGTTTGGACCAAATTCGGATTCTTATCTAATAAAGAAATAGATAATGGCCAGAGATAATCTTTTGCAGTAAATTGTTGAGTAGCTAATACAATTTCATGATAGTAGTCCGTGGTTTCTTTTGCTGATATATTCCAACCAGTTACAGGTTGAGTAAAATAATCTGCAGAAAGTAACCAACGACGAAGATCCCAAAATCGATGCCCTTCCAAAGCAAGTTCAATCAAACGTTCACGTCGTATAATTTCTCTCATTCCTTCCTGAGAGTTAGGCTTTGTAGGATTGATTGAATATTTTGTCCAGCTTTCTTTTACTCCTTCCAATCCGGCACGTGCTCTCACTTTATCAATATAGGTGTAAACGTTTGGATCAGGGCTTCCTTTAGCTTCATTTAATGCTTCAGCATATAACAAATATAAATCTGCCAGGCGAATAATCGGATAAGCATAAGATTGTGCAGAATAGGTATGCGTTCCTGTTTGGGCAGATTCCATATTAATCAGTTTTTTCGCCCAATATCCTGTAACACAAGCAAGTTCTCCTGGATTTTGATTGCCGACCTGTCCACGAAGTCCTTGCAAAATAAAAGGATTTTCATCTACTCTACCTTCTCCATACCAAACTCCTCTGTTAAATCCCAAAGATGCGTAAAAGCGAGGTTCACGGTCGAAATCAAATTCCGCAGTTGTACCACGAATTACTCCACTCTCTTCATCGGTGGCTGTTCTTAGCGCTTCAATATTTTTACCTGTCCATGATTTATCTTCATCAATAGGAACACCGTTTGAAGTATAATATTGCTTTGCTACTTTCATATTTACTCCTAATACAAGGTGCATATGCCCTCCTTGTTTATAATCAGGATTCAAATATGCTTGCGCATATTTCTGTATGCCTCCCGGGTTAATAACAGACCCCCAAATTAGTTCATCATTCCAATTTCTGTCCGTAATACTTCCACGAATTGTTCGTTCAAATTTGACAGCTTCGGGTATTTCTTTTATGCTAACATATTCGTATAATTGCATACCTGCTTCATTCTCACACAAATCAATAGCCTCTTTACAAGCTGTTGCCGCCCGTTCCCATTTGGTTGGGTCTTCAGCTCCGAATAAAGCTTGTCCATCTTTGTTTTGAAAGTTTGCATAGTAGGAATTTCCATTAAATTGCGGAGAAGCCGAAGTCACTAATATCTTGGCTTTTAATGCTAAAGCAATTGGCCGGGTGAATCGGCCTAATTCTTCAGTCCGATTATTAATTATAATCGGAAGATCCGGACTTGCTTCATCCAATAATTGTACAACATATTCGACGCACTCATCCCAAGTGTTTCGCTTCATCCGGGTTAATTCAGAATCAGCATCAATCGGTAAACTTTCTTTAATCAGAGGAATAGGTCCATACATGCGCATCAGATAAAAGTGACAGTAAGCTTTAATTACTTTTGCTTCTGCGCTCCATCGCCGGATATAAACATCGCTTAATCCGGGAACTTCACTGACACGTTCCAAAAAAGTATTGCATTGACGGATGGTCTTCCACAAATTTCCTTCATAAGCATTCAAATATGGTGAATTTGAATTCTGATCTCCTCGTGCAATCATCCATGCCAAATAGATATCTGTTTCGTTAGGATATTTGATCAAGGCCTCCCATGACCAATATTCATCTCCACTCAGAAAACCGGGATTCGAGTAAATATCTGCTTCTTCCGGTAATCCGGAGTAACAGGTAAACAAATAATTTCGGGTTGTTACATCATTCGCAAATGAATGATCGATTGTTGCTACGTTATCCGGAACGATATCCAAATAATTACATCCTTGTATCAATAACCCTGAAAATATAATAAATAACCATTTTCTCATATTAATATTCAATTAATGTTTTATTACTAAAAAGAAACTTGTAAACCAACGTTGTAGGTTCGTTGAACCGGATATCCCATACCATTTCCTGCCATTTCCGGATCCCATAATTTAAAGTTGCTGAATGTCAATAAATTCGTACCGGTTAAGTATAGTCGGAGATTTTTTATCCACCATTTCTTCGTCATTTCGTTTGGAAATGTATATCCTAATTCGACTTGTTTCAAACGGATAAAGCTGCCGTTCCGCATAAACCAAGTACTTGTTCTATTATTATTGTCAATTAGAGTATTTGACAGGCGAGGCCATAAAGCGTAAATATCCTGATTCGCTTCTGACCAATGGTTATTGGCATAGACATTTAAGAGAGCATTATTACTAATCACATTGCCATCATCATCAGTGTCGACAAAAGGTGCTGTTTTTCTTTGATCTATCCAGAAAGATTCACGACCTAAACCCTGGAAAAAGAATGAAAAATCAATTCCTTTATAACCACTTGATAATCCAAAACCATAAACAATTTCCGGAGAGGTTGGTAAACCGATCGGAACCTGGTCATTTTCATTGATTACGCCATCTTTGTTGATATCATGATATTTTATATCGCCTGGCATATATTCTCCGAATTGTTTCGGGGAATTATCTATATCTTCCTGATCGATGAAAAGACGTTCTGCAACATATCCCCATGTTTGTGATAGCGGATGACCGATACGGGAACGCCAGGGTGCATCCGTATAATTGGGTTCTTCATACTTTTTGAATTCACTAGTCGAATAGGTAAAGTTAAAACGCCCGGTTAGCCATAAACCATTGTCGAAATATTTGTTATAATCCATTGATAAATCTACTCCATGGGAAAAAGCTTCTCCTAAATTAGCCTTAACACCGGCTTCCAAACCCATTTCCGGAGTGATAGAAGCACGATCCATTAAGATTTTACTACGATTTTCACGGAAATATTCAGCTTGGATATTTAAATCGTCCATTACCGTTGCTTCTATCCCTAAATTCATCTTTTTAGCAACTTCCCAGGATATATTATCATTCGCATATCTGCCGATTGATGTGGTTGGGCGATTTTCTGGAGAGTCGAAATTCACGCCAAACCCAGGAGCTGTTCCTGCTCCTTGATTTACCTGACTTAGGTAGAAGAAGCGATCCTCAGGTTTTCCGATTGCATCGTTTCCTACTAATCCATAGGTCCCCTTTAATTTGAGTTGCGTAAAGAAACTACTTAAAGGACTAAAGAATTGTTCGTTTGAAACCATCCATCCTAATCCGACTGAAGGGAAAAAACCAAAACGATGACTTTTTGAGAAGCGTTCAGAACCGTTATACCCAAAATTCCCTTCTAAGAAATAACGATTATCGTAACCGTATGTAAAACGTCCGGCAAGACCTAAGTTTCTGTAAGGGAGAGATCTTACTAAATCTTCCCCATTACCAGTCAGTGATGTTTTCATTGTGTAGACCAACAAACCTCCAACCGTATGTTTGTCATTGAATGTACGGTCATATTGGGCTGCCGCTTCCAAATAAAAACTGGATTGAATTGTTTTTGTCCCCGGAGAGTATGCCAACCATTCTGTAGCTGAATTTTCATTCGTATTTTCTAATATATACGTTTTATTCATTCTATCATACCGGTTAATGATGTAATAGTAAGGAGTGTATGCTCGAGACAAATCAAAATAAGAGTCACGCTGTGTGTTTGCCATCATTCTGAAATTCAATCCTTCTGTCAGAAAATCCAGTTTTTGTTTTATTTCAGCTTGAGCTATAACGACTGTTTTCGAATATTCTTTATAGCCCTTCACCATATCAGCATAAGGATTAATGTAATTAGCTTGTGGAACATTCCCGAATAGAATGTGATTTGTATATTGATTTGCTACATCCGGTTGATAAAATGCCGGAAACATGACCGGGTTAGATCGCATGACCTTGTTAAACATACCTTCTCCACCATCTATTGGCCCTTTATAATCGTCAAAGTTCGCGTTCATACGGATGATCATTTCTGTCGTATTTGTCAGGTTCAGATTAACATTTGAACGAACAGATATTTTATTCAACTGAATATTCGAATTAAAGTTATTCCGCTTATCGACTTTTAGAATACCGTTGTCACGATTATATGTCAGTGCGACATAATAGCGGGCAACTTTTCCTCCACCACTTAAATTCATGTTAAAACGATGGTTATTCGTCATATTCTTGAATAACATGTTATACCAATCGACTGCAGGATAGATATAAGGATTTGTTCCTGCTATCGTATTGTCAATCTTTTCCTGCGAATAAGGCTGAGCAGCCAATGGATTACGTGTTGTTACAGCCTCATTGTGTTTAAGCATATATGTGATGGGATCGGCAATGTCAATGGATTTTGTAGGTGTAGAAAATGATTCTTCAAAACGAATAGATACATTCAGTTTGCCTTCTACTCCTTCTTTCGTTGTTACCAGTATGACTCCATTCGCTCCCCTTGCACCATAAAGAGCAGAAGAGGTTGCATCTTTCATAATAGAAAAACTGGCGATATCATCTGGTTGCAAACGAGCCAATTCAGTACTGGTAACTTCTACACCATCTATCAATATTAAAGGGTCTGCTTTATATCCGAATGTAGTTACCCCACGGATAAAAAAGTCTGCGTCATCTTGCCCCGGTTCACCACTTCGTTGATAAGAGATTAATCCGGCAACACGTCCAGCCAAAGCAGTTGTTAGATTACTACTCGGCACTTTCAGGTCGCTTGGCTTTACTGTACTAATAGCTCCGATAACACTTTCTTTTTTCTGTTTGGCAAATGCAACAATTGTGACCTCTTCCAGTTCATCCGTTTTTTCTTTCAACGTAACAAACAACTGCTTTTTATTATCGACCGCCACTTCCTGATCCTGCATCCCCAGATAAGAAAATATTAATATATCAGTACCACTGACTTCAATACCGAAAGAGCCATCAATGTCAGTAGTGACCCCCCGCGGGGTACCTTTCACCTGTATAGCTACTCCAGGCAAAGGTTCTCCTAATTCATCAATAACCTTACCAGTAACCTTTCTTTGCTGCTGAATAACCGGAAGAGAAACAATAGCCTCTTCTTTTTTATTCTTTTTAGTAATATAAATCTGTTTATCGATAATATTATAAGTATTGTCGGTACCTTCAAGCAGTTTATCAAGGATTTTATCGACCGTCTGATTCTTTATATTCAGCTTCACTCGTTTGTTTGCATCAATTATTCCCTCATAATAGAAGATAACGAACTCACTGTTTCGCTCAATCTCTTTGAACGCCTCTTTGATTGTTTTATTCAAAAGATTTAAGGATATCTGGGTCTTTTGTGAATAGGCCGATTTCGCGGAGAAGTCTACGGCCCAACAAGATGCTGCTACCAGACAAGCAGCCATGATACACATTAATTTTCTAAATATACGTACTTCTACGTTTATTATTCGTTTGTTTTTCATACATTTGTACTGATTTTTGATTTAACTGGAAAGAATTTTAGCAGAATTCTTTCTTTTAAATTTACGACCGGATAATACCCACTATTATCCGGTTTTGTTTTTCAATATTCCTTTACGTCATATTCTTTTTCTTTTTAAGGTTTAACAATTACAGATATATACTCTCTCTCTATTGTAAAAGTAACCGGCATGGTCGACTCTAAGCCAGTCAGTACTTTTACCATATCCTCATCCAGATTCAATGAACCGGAGCAACGCAAAGCTCCTACTTTATCATTATATCTTATCTTTTTTCCGTAATAATCAGACAGTTTATCCAGAACTACAGAGAAACATTCATTATCAAATGTATAAAAACCTTCTTTCCAGGAAATATAATTCTCCACATTCACTTTCTTAATATCAGTAGTCCCTTTCTCATAAGAAAGTCGATCAGACGGAGTCAATAATGACTCGACCCGATTGTCGGTCCGTACATTAACTTTTCCTGAAACGAGAACAACGGATGCTCCCTCATTGGATTCATATGTCGATACATTAAATTTCGTACCTAACACACGAACATCCATTTTTTTTGATTTGACGATGAACGGTCGCTTTTCTTCTGGGGAAACTTCTATATAAATTTCACCGTCTACATATATCTCACGCTTTTTATCGTCGAAAGTGACCGGATAAACGACTCGTGTATTCGCATTCACCCAGATTTTCGAACCATCAGCCAACTCAAGGAAAGATCGCCTTGCCGATGGAACAATCAGTTGATTATAAATTAACTCATTTTTATTGTCAGAACTCGTTACTGAGTCCTGTGAGGTTTTCATCTTTTGGGCATTGATATGCAATTCACCTTTTTTATTATATTGTAAATGGGAGTTTTTCTCTTCAATATCCACTTTTTTTTCATCAGCCAAAATTAACTGAACTGTTTCGACTGGCTGTTCAGGCTTTTGCACTTTTTCAATTGCAGTTAAGTTGTCTTCCTCATAATAGTTCATATAATAGAAACTTCCCACAGCCAACAATAATATTGCAACTGCAGCTACCGAGGAATACCAATATCTGAATGATCGTTTTTTATGGTTGGTTTTGGAAATACGTTTCCAAAGTAATTCTTTGTCTTCAGATGAAAAAGTCTGTTTGCGATAAGGAATAGAACGTAGAACCATTTGGGCATAAACAATTTCTTTGGCAAGAACTTCATCCCTAAGAGCCTGTTCTTTCCAAAAAGCCTGCGAATTATCTGTCGGATAAAAATATGATTTCAGAAAAAAATCATCTTCCAATAACTGCTCAACTGAATAGCCTGTATAGTCTTTTCCTTTCATTCTTAATTGTACCTGTTAAATATTCTCTATAAGGAATACAATCGAAAGGAAAATTTATACTCAACAGAAGTACATTTTTTTTAATATAATGACAAAAACAATCAGTACAGGGAAAGATTCCCGTATTTTCTTAATCGAACGTTGTATTGAATTTTGTACTGACTGATAATTCATATCCATCAAAATAGCAATTTCTTCTATCGAAAGCTCTTCTATATAGCGATAATAAATTATTTCCCGTTGTCGGTCTGTTAACATACCCAGGACTTTTCGAACTGTTTCCTGTAATTCGCTTTGATTTAGAGTTAACGTAACCTGCTCTTCCGCTCCTGGGTCTAAATATTCATTTTCTTCTATATCTACTTTATCAAAAAACAGTTCTCGTTTCAGAAGATTATACAGGTGGTTTTTCAAACAGGTAAACAAATAGAATTTTATATTGACTTCCGTTTTTAAACGCTGTCTGTCATTATAAAGTTTTACATAAACATCATGAATAGCATCTTTTACCAAAGACTCATTGGAAGTAAACTGGACGCCATACCGGAACAGAGCATCTGCATACTTTCTGTATATGAGTTCAAAACTTCTGTCATCTCCGTTCTTAAAACTCATCCAAAGAACATTTTCCGATACATTATAATTTATTTCCATATGAGGCTCCAAATTTAGGAAAACATTTGTATCCATCAATCCCCAGGACTGGATAATAAATAAAAAGAGGCGTGAGGACTGTTGATATATCTAACATTGAGGCCTTCGACTGCCTAGATAATTGATATAAACAACAGCTCACACCCTTTTATTTTGAATATTCCCCTGTGCAAATACACTGGGATATAACAAAAACAGGTATGTGAGCGTTCGCTGTCTACTATCCAATTATCTGAAAGTGTCGAAGTTCCAATGTTAGGATAATATCATAAAACGCTTCTCGTAATTAATCCAATCATTTTATGGTAACATTTTACCAACGATTGGATTACAAAAGTAGAAAGAAGCCTTTGGTTTCACAAATTATAATATACTTTTTCACCTATTACAACAAAGACAAAAGTTAATACATCTAACTCCGATCAAAAAAAAGAAAGTGTTGCAAACACTTCTCCCGTCCCAACGGACAAGGCAGTTACTTTGTAACACTTTCATCATACATTCAAGGGAAGATCACTCGATCTCCGGATGATCTCCACAGCTCCTTCTTCAGGAATTGTCTCAGGTGCACCATTCAATTCCATCCAAAAGATATTGTCACTTACGAGCGTACGGTTCATTGACTTACTACCGCTCTTCTTTATGGCTTCAGATTACCGCCCTACGGGGTTGTTACAATACATCAAGGCGGGATAAATCTGATTACCGGAGTTCCCACGCCATCTCCGACTTGGCGTGTCGTGTTTAAATTCAGTCATTTTGTATTTCGTATTTACTCCTTATTACAGGAGCTTCCATAACTGCTTTCCGAAGGTTATAGGGATTAATATTTACTTTTCCTTTTACCAATTCAGGAACATTATAAGAAGTCAGACAATAAATATAAAAGTCTGGGTTCTCCTGAGGCAAAAGAAACGGTTTGGAAGCCTTCCCGGCATCATTGATTTGTGTAAACCAAGGGTACGTATAATATCCGTCATTCCGACGACTACTAAATACCACCCATCCACCCACAGACGACCAGGAATGAAAACTATCCACATCCTCCGAGTTTATCTCGTCTAGCGTCCTATGTGTCTTATTTTTTAAATCATATAAAGCCAAATCAGATGATTTATGATAATTGGAAAACGAACCGTATTCCACCTCCGTATAAAGCAAAAAACGTCCGCAGGGAGAGACTCTCGGATGTAACATACTTTTATTCCGGGAAGCTGACACTAATGTATCCACCGTTTCCCCAAATTCCATTTTATCCGCATCAAAACGAATCGCACAAAGAGATAATTTTAAATCACTCTTATATTTAGGAACCTGAACAGCTTTACCCCCGCAATAAATCAAGGTTCTACCATCGGGCGTAAACACAGGATAGTTATTATGCAATGAATCTGCAAATAGTTCCGGAATTGTATAACTTTTCTTGTCTTTCAAATCATATACTATCACATCCGACCCCAAGTCAAAGACCTCTATGGGAGTCTTCCCTTCATAAAAAATTTGTCGCGTCTGACTAACAGAAAAAGCAATGTAGTTGCCCGACGGATGCCAAAAAGGATATCCGGCGGCCTGTGACATTTCTCCCGCCTGAGTATTCACTTTCTCTATTTCTCCATGTCGGATAAAATAAGTCCCAGGATTTTTCTGACGTGAATGAAACAGCATCTGATCCGGATCATTCTGACAAAAAGAATGGCAGTTTATACAGCCGGTTTCCGATTTCATATTATCGATTAAAACTTCATCATTAAAGTTTGTCAAATTCCGCTGGTTAATCGACATAGTATTAGTAGTTGTATACCCTGGTTCTATTTTTCGATAAACCAGTACCGGATCAATTGGAGCAATCGACACCTCCCAGTCAAACGGAACGTATTGATATGTCTTTCCATCCCATTCGGCTTTCAATGTCACCGATATATGACCTCCTTTAGCCTTTTCAAGCCATTGTTTCCACTTCTTTTCCGGGAAAATAATCTTTTCTTCTCCTGTAAGTACCCAACTCTCGTCAGAAAACCGCAACACAGCCTCAACTCGCTCAGGGCGACCAGTCACTTTAAAGTTCAACGGGGCAATATTGTAGGGTATGACAATATCGGTATAATCGGGAAACAACTGGGGTTTCTGCGACAGTTCCTCAGTTATATCCTTGGATACGGATTGACACGAAATACATACCCATACCAATAAACAGAAATAACAATACCTATTTATGAACATCGACAGATTCATAATAATAAAAGTAACTGGATTTATAATCATTATTCATTACCAAATAACCGGATATCGTATTTAGCGGACGTTTTCCCTGAGTACAATACTCTTTGAAACGTGCCAATACGCCTTCATCATAGTTTATCTTTAATTTCCGGTCTTCACTGATTTTATTCTCTCGCTCATAGATTAAAATTCCTTCCTGACACAGGATCGGAATTTCCGAGTTCGGAGAAAAATCCAATTTATAGCGGACCATCCTAGCCACCCAATCAACCTTTTTCTCCAGTAATGCCAAATTCCAAGCATATTCCAAGGCCAATGTTTCAAATGGTAATTGGATAGCTAGGTTTGTTATATTTTCTAATGGCCTGTTCATACCTATTTGGAAACCATATGAAGGAAGCATCTTCCGGAAACGAATGATCCAATCGACCTGTTCCAGATCTGGATCATGTTTCATCCGGTTCAACAAATCGACAGCCCAGCGATTATACATCACCGTTTTTTTCAATATACGCAGAAGTTTTATTGCCAAATCATTTTCCCGATAAATCAAATGGATCATCGCCAAACGTTTAAGATGATAAGGGTTCACCCCCGTATTCAACATCGACATGGCTTCAGTCGAGAACACCTGACTAGCCCGAAAACAACCTAAGTTCCAATAGATATCGCTCAAACGAGTTTTCGAAACATACGATTGCTCACCCGCAGAGACCAATGACTTCGAATAAGGGAATCCATCCCGAAACAAGGCATTGCTCAATTGTCCGGTTTGTGCCAATGCCATATAATAATAATTCAAGGTTCTAGAGTTCAGTTTTTCGACATCACATATACTACCCAGCAATTTATTCCAATCACCTTGTTGCATTAGGTAAAACAATTTCATCTCAAACTCCCTGGTACGGTCGGTATTCACATGACAAGCATATACGACCAACAGAAGATAACCGGAGGCAACAAAGAGATACACGCGTGAACAACGTAATAAAAAGATACAACCGACAAAAGAAGTCACATAAACAAGATACCAAAGGTACCACGTCGATTCCCATTCAACAACAATCATTTCATCCATCGGGAAACGATATCGGAAAAATAAAGTCGTAAACAATGCCGAAAAGACAAATAAAAGACAAAGAGAAATCAAATAAGAATAGTTTCTCACTCCTTTCAGATACTCATAAACAAATATATACAAACAGGCTGCAAATGCTGCCTCTTTACAAACGAACCAAAGAACGCAAGCGAGGAAATAGCCGAACAAAATACGTATGCGCTTATCGGATAACCCGATATAGAAACGGCAACAGATAAAAGAAATCAATAAAGCAAGATCCTTCGACAAAGGATAATCGGAAAAAGTATGTAGAGACCAAACAAATGTCGTCGAATATAAGAAAGACAAAGGAATACGGTAACGAGATCCGGTAAAAGGCTTTAACAAAAAATTTATCAAAAACCCTAGGAGAAACGCCATACTTATCAAAACACCGATGCCCCAATACCGAATCACATAAAATTGGATAAGAAAAGAGGCTATATAATCAACAACTCCTTGTATTCGGAAAAGAAAGGGAATAAAAAAATCTGTCGTTGTTAAAAAATAACCAACCTGTCCAGATAAAATAATCCGGTAAGATTGGGTATAAAAGAGATATGTTACCATACCTACGAATAGAAACAGGACAAATAATATGTCCGCAACCTTCCTGTTCATAATGAATTCACTTTAGAAGAAAGGAGGGTATGTTGTACCCCAACACACCTCTCCTTACATTCAACATGTTTATCTACAAGTTATAAAGACTACTCATTCAGGAAAATCCCTTGAATCTTCTTTCGTATTAAAGCTATCCGGTGAATTAGCCGCCGGTTTATATATTGTATAATACGTAAATGAAGATCCGCTTTGGACATTCTGAATGATATCTTCCAAGACCGTAGCCAATACCTCACGAACCTGCTGCTGACCGGTTGCATCGGTATAAGTCAACACACATTTCTCCGCACCATCATTTGCCGCGCCCCAGGTTATCAATATATTACCATCTTCCGTCTTCGAAATGTTTTCAATATGACGGTTAGGTAAGGTATTCCGATAATCTTCACCGCAAGCTCTACCTGTTGCTTCAAACGGAAGTGAACGATTTCCATATTTATCAAAACTGACGATTTGGAACAAGTATTCCCGTTCCGGCAGATTTTCAATCATAAGAGAGAATTCACCAACTTGTCCGCCGACATTGAAATCAATGGAATCCGTATAAGCATTCCAGTAAATACGGAGCTTCTCAATACGTTGGGCATTGATGAACAATTCCATCTTAACACGACCGTTACCCGGACCGACGGATGCACTATCCACTTTCGCCGCATAAATAGTTTCGCCTTCTTCCAGGAAACCAATATGTAAAGCGTCCATATCATCACAAGACGTAGAAAATACCCCAACACAAAAAATCAGCAGGGGAATAACATATTTTACTATCATACTTCTATACATTTAATAATTACCTTACTTATCCTCACCAACCTGTCCATAGACCTCTATTTCAGACATATGGAAAAAGTCACCATTAGACCAAGTTTGCAAAGCATGCAAACGGAGATAACGAACCTTAGGTTTACTTGGGTCACAAACGAACTCTTCACCCGCTTCGGCCCATTGCCTGTCTTCATCGGATATCTGCCCTAATGGTAATCCGGAAGGCTTAGTACTCTTACAATCCATCATCAAAGTCCAGACCGAAGGATCATTCAAATTTTCAGCATCTGAGGTTCCCCAGATTTCAAAATGTTCCAAATTTCCATGTTTATAAATCCAGTCACCCAAACGTTGCCATACTTTGATACGGCTGATCTTCCCGGTCACACCTAAATCGAATGTAATCCATTGCGGCCAAACACCTGACCCATTAGCTGTATGAAATCCGTTACCGTCACTTTTCGTCCCATCAAACAAGTTTGCGAGAACCCATCCCCAAGCCGAAGGTTGGTCGCCTTCAATAGACATACCTGTGATTTTTGTTCGATCAAATTGTTCCTCAAACAGAGGTGAGATGGTCGTTTCCAAAGCTTCACTTACATTTCCCCAACGATCCTGTATATAAATTTTAAAATCTTTCGGATCAGTATCCATTCCACGAGTCGCGGCACTACCTTCTACCACCGTACTATAGTAAGCATCGATCCGGTTGAACTCATTGTTATTATCTTTTTGTTCCAAAATAACAGAAATTTCAGATCGCCCGGGATTATCCCAATAGGCATGTACACCACCAAAGTCGGCAATCAACTTTAAAGTACGTCCGATCGTAACAACAGGAGCCTCCAGTGGCTTCACGGTCACTTTTACAGGTGACGATTCATTCAGACTACGATCTATTGCTACCAGTTCCACGATACGTTCATCTTCCGTGCCGAAACCCTCGATCTTAAGAGTATCCACAAATAAGGAAGCTTTCACTTCACTTGAAACACCTGATTTCAATTCATAATTAGCTTTTACACAAAGCAGATCTTCATCGTCCGGCAAAGTATATTTCAAAATAGCACCACCCGGAATATTAGTAACTTCTACATTGCTGACAGGTTGCGGAGCGACAGAATCTGTTTTAACAAACGTACGTTCCTCTTCCGAACATGCAATCAGAAGCAAAACGGAAAGTATATATAATAAACTCTTTTTCATTGTCCCATTTATTATGATTACTAATTACCAACTTACCAATCAAAATTCTGAACCAGATTCGAATTTATCGAAATCTCTTTTTCATTGATCGGCCAGAAATAATCTCTTACTGAAAACTCAACTGGAGTCTGGGCCACTGAAGTCACTGTGTAGAAGAGATCTTGAGTATCTCCCTGAATGACATTCCATCCTTTTGGCTGTTCATTAAGATCCTGAATTCTCTTCCAGCGTCTGAGATCCCAGAAATGTTGTCCCTCAAAAACCAATTCGATTTCACGTTCATGCTGTATAATTTCCCGTAAGCCTTCTTTGGTTGCAACTTTAGAAGGAGAAATGGAATATTTAGTCCAGGAAGCCTGAACTCCTTCCAAACCGGCGCGTTCACGAATCATATCTACATATTTATATACTTCACCGCTCGGACCGCTATATTCATTCAGTGCTTCAGCATACAACAAATACAGATCTGCCATACGCATGATCGGGAATGGATAATACTCTATACTATAATCGTTCGCCGTCATAGCATCTTTAAAACTATGCATTTTCTTAGCTCCGTATCCTGTAACAGAGAATGCCTCGGAAGCAGAAGCAACTCCTGAATATTCTTTCGCACAAAATTCGCAATGTTTTACATTGTCCGGAAACTTATTATAACCGTTACCGAAATAGATACCTCGGTCAAAACCTATATTTGCATAGAATCGGGGTTCACGATTATAATGTAGATTAACAGTCTTCTGCCCCTCCTTTACATAATACTTTTCAGCACCGGAAGAGACTTCCGGACGAATTTCGTAACGTTGGCTATACCAGTTGTTCTGTACCCAGTCTCTATCTTCATTGATAGGTACGCCATGGGATGAATAGAATTTTTCAACCGTATTCAATGTTGGGGCCCACTCGGTACGAACTACTGTTCCCATTTCTGCACCAACACGCAAAACACGGGATTGACATCGTTGAACAAATGAATATTGGTCATTATTAGTACTCCCCCAAATCAGTTCACAATTCCAACGATCACAAATAGCCTGACGTAAAGTGGTTTGCAATTTGAAGGTATCGTTCTGCGTACTCAACAGTGGATCTACACTCGTATAAAGCCGTTTATTCTGTGCATGAGCCATATCAATCGCCTCCAAACAAGCATCTGCTGCTTTTTTCCATTTTTCAGGATCATACGTTTGAGGGAATAATTGTACTCCGCGATTATCGACCAAAGAGGCATAATCCGTATTTCCATTAAACAATGGACTTGCAGCATATGCCAGAACTCTAGCTTTCATTGCTTTAGCCACCAGATTATATACTCGTCCGGCTTCAGTGCCTTCCACCAAGTCGTCATTAGAAGGAAGACCTGCAGCCGCTTCATCCAGCAGATTTACTATATAATCAACAACATTATCTACCGGTTCACGATATACTTTTACCTCTTCCGGAGTAGCCGATACCGGCAGATTGACATCCATAATAGGTATAGGACCATACATTCGGAACAAATAAAAATGATAATAGGCTTTCAGGAATTTTACTTCTGCTATCCAACGGTCACGTTCATACGAAGGTAAATCTGTTACTTTATCCACATTCTCAAGAAAGATATTACAGTCACGAATACCATCCCACAAAGCCGGAATGACAAAGGAATCCCCTGATTTAGCTCCGCTCCAGAAGTTCATATAAGGATCATTCACTTTCTGCATGCCACGAGCTATATAACGCCCGGCAGAATTAATATAAGAATGGCACCAAACTTCATCTGTAGCAGCAATCGCCGGGTCCCACGAGAAATCGCCATGCCTCGGGCGATAGCTATAACAAGTATATAAATACTTTTCACATGCTGTACGATTACGGAATGCATAATCAATTGTCGCCATATTATCCGGAACAATATCCAAATAATTACAAGAGAGACATTCCAGTAATACGATACAGAACAGTAAGCTTTTTAATAATATATTTTTCATCATCTTATTTACATTTTAGAATGACAACTGAACTCCGGCATTAAATACTCTCTGGATAGGATATCCCAAACCATTTCCACCCATTTCCGGATCCCACAATTTAAATTTAGAGAAAGTCAGCAAGTTGGTTCCGCTTAAATAGAAACGTAAATCACTTATATGGGCTTTATCAATAATATGCTTCGGAATACGATAACCGAATTCCAATGATTTCAATCGCAAAAATCCGCCATTCTGCATAAACCATGTAGATTTCTTATTGTTATTTTCAACTACGGATGTAGACAGACGCGGCCACAATGCTTGTGTATTACGATCAGCTTCCGACCAATGGCTATCGGCATACGCTTGCAACAATGCACTTTGGTTACCAATAAATGGGGAAGTTTTTTCTACATCAATCCAAAACGATTCCCTTGCCAATCCTTGGAAAAAACAAGAAAGGTCAAAATCTTTATATCCCATAGAAAAACCAAAACCGTACACAATTTCAGGACTGGTAGGATAACCGATAGCTGCCTGATCTAATTCCGTTATTTTCCCGTCACCGTTCAAATCCTTATATTTAATATCTCCAGCCATATAATTACCAAACTGAACCGGAGAGTTGCGGATATCTTCTTCATCAATGAATAAGCGTTCAGCAACATAGCCATATTCTTGAGCCAACGAATGACCGATACGTGATTTCCAAGGCGTACTACTATAATCCGGTTCTTCATATACTAAAAACTCACTGGTTGCATACGTGAAATTGGCACGCCCCGTAATCCACAAATCTTTATTGATCGAGTGATTATAATCAAGCGACATATCAATACCGTGACTCTTTGCTTCTCCAACATTTGCTCTCAAACTACTTTGAAGCCCCATCGTCTCCGGTATGGCAGCACGATCCATCAAAATATTCCAACGCTTTTCCGTGAAATAATCTGCCTGGATTTCAATTTTGTCAAATAAGCCTAATTCAATACCATAATTGGCCTTACGTGCAATTTCCCAAGTGATGTCTTCATTCGGATAACGACTAATGGAAATTCCGCTCAACCCACGCCCCCCTCTATTACCTAACGTACCGAAAGATGAGCCCAGATATGAGTTATTCATATTCACATTAGACAAATAGAAGAAGCGGTCGTCTTCACTACCGATTGCATCATTACCAACTAAACCATAAGTTGCTTTCAATTTTAACTTGGTTACTGTCTTTTTCAAAGCCTCAGGAAAAAAATTTTCATTGGAAATGAACCAACCTAAACCTCCGGAAGGAAAGAAACCAAAACGTTCTTTTTTTGCAAAACGTTCAGAACCGTTATACCCAAAGTTAAATTCAGCGAAATAACGTCCGTCGTAAGCATAAGTATAACGTCCTGCCAAACTGATATTTCGTGAAGGTAATGACTTTTGTAGGTCACTTTCATTTCCATTCTTCGATTCCCTCATCGTGAAAACCAACAAGCCGCCAACATTATGTTTTTCATGGAAAATACGATTCCAGTTCAATGCACTTTCAAAATAAAGAGCAGAATTAACCTTTTTTTCTCCCGGCACATAATTCAAATATTCCGTGCCGCTCTGTTCATTCAATATATTCAGTTTGTAAGTATCTGAGGCCTTGTCGTACATACCTGCTGAATAATAAAAAGGATTATAAGCACGTTTTACTTCAAAGTATGAATAACGACTCGTATTAAACAATCCCCTCAAAGAAAGACCTTCGGTTATGAAATCCAATTTTTGCTCCAATTCAAACTGGGCAAACATATTGGAAGTCGAATATTCTTTATACCCTTTTACCATCTCTGCATACGGATTCATATATTGTGCCTTATCTGCATTACCAAATAAAACATGTTGAGTATATTTATTCGCTTCATCAGGCAAATAATAGGGCGGAAACAACGCCGGATTGGCATTCATCACTTTCTTATACAAATCATCTCCGCCATCCAACGGACCACTATAATCGTCAAAAGTACCCTGCAAACGAACCTTTGCTGTTGTTGTAGGTGTTACTTTAATATTTACGTTGGAACGTAAAATATAACGATTCAAATTGACATTATTATTAAAGTTACTTACACCGTCTACTTTCTGATTTCCTTTATCTGAGTTATAAGTTCCTGTGATATAATAACTGGCAACTTTACCACCACCACTTAAGTTGAAATTCAAGCGACGACTATGAGCCTGTTTTTTAAACATAATATCATACCAATCATTAGCAGGGTAAACATACGGATTTCCTCCGGCAATCGTATTATCGATTTTCTGTTGTGAATACATAGTTGCTCCCAGTGGGTCACGTGTTTTAATGGCCTCATTGTGCAGCTTCATATATGTTACCGCATCTGCCAAATCAACCATACTTGTAGGGGTTGTGATAGACTCTTCATAACGGACATTCAGTCTGGCTTTTCCTTCAACACCTTCTTTCGTTGTAACCAAAATAACGCCATTTGCTCCACGCGAACCATACAGGGCTGTTGCTGCAGCATCTTTCATAATATTAAAACTGGCAATGTCATCTGGCTGGATTTTTGACAAATCTGAAGAAGATATTTCATTATTATCCAACAATACCAATGGATCTTTTTTATAACCGAATGTTGTTACACCGCGAACGAAGAATTCTGCATTGTCTTGTCCAGGTTCTCCACTTCTCTGATAAGCAATCAAGCCGGAAATACGACCAGCCAAAGATGTTGTCAAGTTACTACTGGGAACTTTTAAATCAGTAGGTTTAACGGAAGTAATAGAAGAAATAACCGATTCTTTTTTCTGCTTGGCAAAAGCAACAACAGTAACCTCTTCCAATTCGTCAACTTTAGGTTTCAATGTAACATTCAGTTCTTTTTTACCTATAACAGGAATTGTTTGCGTTTCCATTCCTAAATAAGTAAAGACCAATTTGTCTGATTCTTTTACTTCTATAGAATATGTCCCATCAACATCGGTAGTTACCCCCCTCGGCGTTCCTACAACCTGAATAGCAACTCCAGGCAAAGGTTCTCCTAAATCATCTGTCACTACTCCACTGATTTTTTTCTGTTGTTGCATTGGAGCAGGAATAAGAGCCATTCCTGCTTTTTTGACTTTATTATCTGTAATAGTAGATTTTTCATCAGCTCCAGTGGCAAAAGCCGAATCTGCCAAAACAAATAAAAATGTCGTAAAAACGAATATAGGAAGGGATCTTTTAGCTACCATCCCTATTTCAATTCTTTTTTTATTCATAATAATTACTTAGTTTAAGAGTTTTAACCAGTCTTACATTTGGTTTAATCTTACGTGAACCGAATAATTGTGTAAACATTATCCGTTTTTAGCATACTGTCCTTTTCTTTATATCATAGGCATTAAATTTAGGTTTACAAATTCTTTTATATTCATTAATACTATAGCTATATCTCATCCACCTTCAATTCGTATTGAAATTAGAGATAAGGTCAAACAAAAGTTAATACAAATATCAAATGACTATTCATAAGTCTAAACCATAAAAATCATCACCTTTGCAATCTATTATTGCATACTTATAAAAAAAGTCTCTGAACCATAGTCTTTGTAGAACTATGGTTCAGAGACAATAATTATTCCGAGATAATCAGTAAATTGCGTCAAAAATATGCAGACAAAACTCAACAAACGTTTTGTTAAAGGTTAAAACTTCACCTTTTACCCCTCTATTATTAGTTTAATATCGGATTTTGCAAAAAAAAGAACGGATTTTTTAAACGATTTTATCGGATGTTTTTCTATTTTTGCAAAAAGATACGTAGTTCTACAAAAACTATGATCATTATTTAACTAATCATCAATCCCTGCCTATATATATTGAATCACATTTTATTCTTTAACAGACGGAGGAAACAGTGCTTTCGTTATTTTCCGACGTACAAGTCAAACAGAAAGTACACCCCCAAAAAGCATTGTTTTTTTTTATATTTTCACATCATCAACTTCATTTATTATTAAACTCTTTCACCGCATCAAACATCGCGATAATATTCTCCGGCGGAACATCCGGAAGTATATTGTGCACGGTATTAAAGACAAAACCACCTCCGGACGACATGATCTCCAGACGCTCCAGGACTTGTTCACGAACTTGAGCCGGTGTACCGTTGTTCAGTGTACCGACGGTTTCTACACCACCGCCCCAGAAAGTACAATCCTGTCCGAACTCTTTTTTCAGAAATTCGGGAGACATATCTACGGCATTGGTTTGTACCGGGTTGAAAACTTCAATTCCTGCCTCGATCATATGCGGCATTAATGAAGAGATGGAACCGCAGGAATGGATAAAGGTATGCATCTGACTATGCGATTTTACATAGTCACATAACTGTTTATGACGGGGTTTGAAAAGGGTTTTATAAGTATCCGGATCCATAAACGGACCGGTTGTCATCCCGAGGTCATCCCCGAAGCGGATAATGTCAACTATATCGCCGACCGAAGCACAAACCTTTTCAAGTGTTGCCAGGTGACGTTCCAGTAACTCATCCAATACACGTTCCACCTGATCCGGATCACAAAGCAGGTCCATCAAGAAATTATCCATCCGGCGCAGGAAAGTTCCCCATTCAAAAAGATTGCAACCGCAAACGATCATCAACGCTTTATCCGTTGTCTCCCGCAAATGCAAGGCATTTGTTCTCAACTGTTCCCAGAAACCGTCATCGGCAGCATGATCCCAGGGACTGTGTACATAACGCGACCACAGGACACGTCCCATCTCTTCATCCAGACCGTCGTAACTATCAGGATAGCCATCCACGTAAGGGAAATAGGACTGGTCGAAGAATGTGGCACCTTTCGGCATCATTGCTAACAGGCGTTTACCATCGGTATCATAACAATGCCAGGAACCGTCGGGTTGTTCTACAGGACTGAACCAGGCGGGATACAGGGCTTTATCGCCATTAGCCAGTATTGTCTCCTGCCAGTCGGACGGACTCACATTAAACGTACGGCCGATATCGAGGACATCGATACCGAACTGATCGATAATCGACAGATCCAGCTGTGCCAGTTGCTGCACCACATCGTAAATCTGAACCGGGAGGTCGGTACGCCCCAGGTGTTTTAATAAATTGGAATAGGCAATTGCCGAAATACCCGAACTGGGAGTTGCTCCCATATCGACCGGAACACGGTCAGGCTCTTTATGAGCTATAGCTGATAAAACACGCTCTCTTGAAGTCATAATTTTCAATTCTCAATTTTCAATTTTTAATTATCCTCACTCTCCGCCACTCATTCCTATAATGAAAGAGGCAGCAACCAATACGACCAGTCCGGCATACATCCATGCTTTTGTCTTTGTATCCGTAGCCTTCCATTCACCCCGGTACAATCCCCAAAGGGTAGCAAAAACAATGGTCAGCGACATCAATATTCCCCAGGCCGTAAACGAGAACTCTCCCATCCGGCTTTTCCCCATGCCGTAAAAGATAAAGTTGACAAACCAAAGAAAACCCGCCAATCCGCAATACAGGTAGTTGCTTGAAACAGCGATATCCTTTGTCTTTACAAAGACTTTCAGGTTATTATTCTTTTTCGACAGGAACAAGCACCAAATCGCAGTCGCCAGAAAAGAACCGCCGAACAATACGAAAAAGACAGGTAACGTCTGGAATAGCGGATCGATACCCGAAGCGACCAAAGCAGATGAAATCCCCGTGCCCTGTTCTATACCCAGGGCTTGCGAAGCACCGGTTATTCCGACAAAGAAAACCAGCACCAGTCCTTTTCCGAAATTAAGTTCCGGGTTCGCTTCCGGTCCGGCACCTTTATCTTTCCGGTAACCGGCATATCCACTCAAAGCAATACCGACTGCGGCAATCAACAAACCAGCTATCAACATAGTCCCTCCGGATTGCTGCAAGAGAATATTCAACCGCCCGTCGATAGCCGGAGGAATGATCGTTCCTAATATCATCATCAATCCCAAAGAAAGCGAGAAGCCTAACGAAAGCCCCAGATAACGCAGGGAAAGTCCGAAGGTAAGATTACAAATACCGTAGATGATCCCCAGTAAAAAGATCCATCCCAACGTCTGTGCCGGGACACCGGACAGCACATTCATAAAGCCCGGACAAAAAACATAGCATGCCACCAACGGCACGATCACATAAGCAAACAAACTATATATCAGCCAATAGTTTTCCCACGCCCAGTTACGGGTCTTTCCAAAAGGGATCGAGAAACTTCCCGACGAAAACGCCCCGATAGCTATCAGCCCGATTCCGAATAATAATTCAAATGTCATAACTCTTAATGTTTTTTTCTTCTAATATTCCGATACGCACAAGAGGCACTGTTACAGATATCACAGCCATAAGGTCGCTTTCTGACCTCATCCCCTATTCCTATAATTCCGCTAACCGATTTGATCGGCTGCATCAGACAAGATTCATTGATAGTAATCCCGGTCGGGTGGTCGCCGATATAGGCAAACAGATCGCGCTGCCCTGACAGTGCCCATTCGCAATAGCCCGGACTGTAACGGTTCGTGATCTTCTTTCCCTGTTCTGTCATATCTTCTTCCAAATACTGCTGCACTTTATCCATTGCATTTTCAACGGTCGCCGAGCCGATCGACTCGACAACGAATGCCTCCAGAAAATCACCGTTCTGCTGATAAGCATGTGACAACCCGGTAAAAGTTTTCCCTGCCGTACAAAGAAATAAAGCTATCCGGCCGGATCCTTTCATATAACCGCTAATCTTACGCCCCGTATGCAAATACCCTGCAGAACAAGCGACTATTCCTTCTTTTATATTTACTTCCGGACAATCCAGTACGCGGTATCCGCCGATAATCTCTTTCGAATCTTTCAATTCGTCAAAGGTTTTCTCCACAATCTCCGAGACGAGTGCATAACTCTCTGAATCCGGGATTTGGAGATACTCCATCAATACCGGTATTTCCGGACGAACCTCTTCAAACGAAAATGTGTATGACCGGAACATCATTTCCCTGTATTAAAATCGGCTATTGCCTGATAGAAGGCTTTGATATTTGCATCCGGGACCAAAGGCGGCATATCACAACCGGAAGAGATAACAAAGTTTTTATACTGCGATGTCTTTGACAACAAATCAGCAGTAATCCGGTACACCTCTTCCGATGTGGCCTGTTTCAGAATGCCGACAGGGTCGATGTTTCCCATCACGATGAGGTCTGACGGGCATTGTTCCAGCGTCTCAACCATATTTACGGCATTTCCGAAATGTAAAGCTGCAGCGCCGGAATCAATCATTGCCTGGGTACATTGTCCTTTATTTCCGCAATTATGTAAGATCACGGCAAAGTTCTCATCCTGTACCGCCTCCACTATCTGCCGGACATAAACGGTCGAATATTCCTGACAGTCTTCATTGGAAAGTAATCCGGCAGCCGGTTCGGCCATGATCACACCTGTTGCGCCGATCGCTTTCAGCTCCCGGCAATAAGCTGTAATATAAGCTGTACATTTATCCAACAGCGTTTTTACCACATCCGGTTCGATATAAATACCGACCATAATCTCAGACATATCATAGAGTCTTCCCGCTAATGAGAAAGGACCGATACAGCCGGACAGGACAGGTTTGTCTTTTATGTTTTCCACTGCCAGGCGGTTCGCTTTCAGATATTCCGGCATCCGGCCTGCAGACAAAGAAGGGACCTGCAGGCTATTCACGGTTTCTTCGTCATACACCAGACGCCCGGTAACACTGGGTACCTCGTGTTCCGGCATACTGATCGCACAACCAAAAGCCTCCGCCTCGACAGTCAAATCCATAATGACGGTACAAGCCGTTGTAGGATAGGTTTCCGTCACCTGTTTGATTGCCTGATAATGAACCTCGCCGTCCGTAACGGCGTCAATCACTTTTTTCCCGATCGCTTCAATTCCGGGATGGGTCATGATAGGGATAGCGATCCGCTTGTCGCTATCCTGTAATTGCTCGATAAACTTATTCATACGCTATCAGGCTACGATTGATTCCAACCAGTTGATATTATCCTGCGGATCACGGGCATAAGCATCCGCCCCGATCTTTTGAGCAAATTCCGCATTCAACGGTGCGCCACCGACAACCACTTTAGTTTCGGGATATTTTGCACGTATAGTGGCGATCATCGGTTGCATATTACTCATGGTAGTAGTCAGCAAGGCAGACATACCGCAGACAGCTCCGGGATGTTCGTCCAATGCCTGGATATATTTCTCGGCCGGCACATCCGTCCCCAGGTCGATCACTTCCCAACCGGAGCCTTCCACCATCATGCCTGTCAGGTTCTTGCCGATATCGTGCAAGTCCCCCATAACGGTACCGATAACAAATACACCTTTCCGTTTGATCTCGCCATTCTGAAAAAAAGGTTTCAGGTGCTTCATGGCACTGTTCATCGCTTTAGCCGATAACAACATTTGAGGTACGAATATCTTCCCTTCCGTAAACTTATTGCCAACCCGGTTCATTGCCGGGATCAGGGCGTCATTCAGTACGGATTGAGGAGATAAGCCGTTCTCCAATGCTTCCCGGGTCAATTCGTCAGCACCCAGTTGTCCTTTCATTGCCGGTGGATAGGGCGATGCAAGACTGATCTTGCCGAATTCCACGCATTCGCCAAGTTTAATAATAATGTCGTTCATGTTCAATAATATTTAAAGCCTATTCTATTTATATGCTATTCAGTCTGTATGGAAAACCTCTTCCATAGCAGCCCACCATTCGCCGGGAGCACGGTTCTCTACCGGTTGCTGGCAAGGGTCGGTGAGCTTCCACCATTCCTGTGTGGTCGGATCGGCAGCCATTCGCTGCATATCCTTTTCATAATCATTTCCGATATATTCATAATAACTATACAGCATTCCGTCTTTGTAATAAATGGAGTAATTGCGGATATTACACTCACTGATCATAGCCAGCACCGCCGGCCATACAGCAGCATGCAATTTCTTATATTCCTCCAGTTTTTCAGGCTTTACGCCGATAACACTTCCATAACGTTTCATATTTTTCTGTTTATTAGATTAAGTATGAGCAAAAATAGCAGAAGTAAAAGAGTTGAAGTTTTCATTTTGCGTGGTTCTTTTGACTGTTTCCGAGATTTGAAGAATTACTTAGTTCATAAAGGACTAAGTCACTAAAGACGACGAATTACAGGGAAAAAGTATGGAACATGATTATACAGAGTTAGTTATAGGTTACTTGCAAGGTAATCTTTCCAAAGAAGAAACAGACCTTTTTTACGATTGGGTGAATGAGAGTGCCTCCAACAAAGAGACATTCTTTGAAATCAAAGCAATATATGATGCCGGTCTGTTTTTAGGAAAACCGTTGGATACGGCTTCCAGCTGGCACCGTTTGCTTAATAAAAAGAAAAATTCACAAACTCGCCGGTTCAATCTTTGGTACCAAATAAGTAGCTATGCAGCGGTGGCCCTGATAGCTGTGGCGATTAGTTCTGTTTTCTTTTTATTTATCCGTGATGACGACAAGACTTTATATTCTAAGTATATAGGAGGTGACGGCCTGGAGGCAGATGTAATAGAGTTACCAGATGGTACACATGTTAGTCTTGGCTCAAAAACGACTTTCCATTATGATAAGAATTTTGGAAAAGATAAACGTATTGTATATCTGGAAGGTGAGGCATATTTTGAAGTCGCCAAACAAAAGAATAAACCTTTTATTGTAAAGACAAAAGAACAGGATATCGAAGCCCTTGGAACCAAGTTCAATGTAATGGCTTATCCAATGGATTCTATGACGATCACTACGTTGCTGGAAGGATCAGTTCGTCTGACAACAATGCATATTGCTAAACAAACGATATTGGAGCCCAACCAGCAGTTTGTATATAACCGGAATACAGAATCAGCTTTCCTTCGAAAAGTGGATGCCCGGCAATTTGTATCGTGGACTTCCGGTTATTATTATTTTCATGAACAAAGTCTAAAAGCAATTTTAGATCGTCTTAGTCACGTTTATGGTGTAGAGTTTGCTGTAAGTTCTAAGACATTGAATAAGCGCACTTTCACCGGAACTTTCTATCGGGGACAGAGTATTAAAGATATTATGGAAATCGTCAATCTTTCTATTCCGGTCAAATATAAGATTGACGACCGTCATGTGACGATTTCGGAAAAATAGGTTATAATAGAGTAGTTAACTTTTAAATTCAATAATATGAGTGGATAACGTAAGAAATTAAAAAAAGAAGGGAAAATATCTTGCCGGATATTCTTTTCTAAAGTGTGTGATTCAATTAAACTTCCATTGCCGTGGAATGTGTTTTTAATCTTAAAACAATCAAAGTATGAATAATCAACGAATAGTTGTTTCCGTAAACCTGAAAAGAACTATTAAAATTATGAAGCTAACCGTGTTAATGCTTGTTGTTTGTCTATCGCAAATGGTAGCGGCAACTTATGCACAAACCACCAAATTGAGTGTCTCTGTTAAAAATGAAACACTGGAGCATGTATTGAAACAAATAGAAAAACAGTCTGAATTCCTGTTTTTCTATAATCTGGAAGAGATAAACAAGAATGAAAGGATCTCAATTGATAAGAGAAATACGAATATCTCAGAAATTCTGGATGCGATTGCTGAAAAAACCGGACTGAAATATGCAATAAGGGATCGTCATATTGTATTGATGGTGAATAATGAACCACCTGCTGTTACACAACAATCACATAGAGTAACAGGTGTTGTAAAAGATGCAGCGGGAATTCCGGTTATTGGGGCCAATGTAGTAGTGAAAGGTACGACGAATGGTACAGTAACAAATATAGATGGAGAATATAGTTTGAGTGTACCTTCATCGGCTGTTTTACAGATTTCTTATATCGGTTATAATACACAGGAAGTTGCCGTAGGAAATAAAACTGTGTTGAATATTTTATTACAAGAAGATTCTCAGAGATTGAATGAAGTTATTGTTGTTGGATATGGTACACAGAAAAAAGCAACTTTAACGGGGGCAGTGGCCAGCGTAAGATCAGAACAGATCGCGAATAGAGCAGCTTCTGATGCAACAAATTTGCTGACAGGTATAGCTCCGGGATTAACAGCCATTCAACGTTCCGGACAGCCGGGTGCTGATGGTGCTGAATTTATTATTCGTGGTCCCGGTACATTAAATTCAACATCTCCTTTGATTATAGTCGATGGAATTCCCGGTAGTTTGAATGCAATAGATCCGAATGATATCGAAAATATCAGTGTTTTGAAGGATGCTGCATCTGCTGCCATTTATGGTGTACGTGCTGGTAACGGTGTTATCTTAGTAACCACAAAGAAAGGAAAGGAAGGTCGCATGAAAGTTTCTTACAATGGGTATATCGGTTTTCAAAATCCGACACGTTTACCTAAATGGGTGAATTCAGCAGATTATGCTACACTATATAATGAAGCTTTGACAAATGACGGATTAGCTCCGAAGTATTCAGAAACCGATATTGACAATTATCGTAAAGGAACTGATCCGGATTTATATCCAAACTCCGATCAAACAGATGCTTTGTTTTCAAAAAACGGTTTTCAACACAGTCACCATATTCAGTTAGATGGAGGAACGGAAAAAACAAGATATAATTTTTCTTTGGGTTATCTGAACAGAGAAGGTTTGATAGCACAAACAGATCTGGAAAGATATTCTATCAGAGGAAACTTTGACTTTGATATCAGTAAACGTGTGAACTTTGGGGTGAATTTTTCTTATATCAGACAGGAAAAATCACAACCCTACCAAAGTATTAGTGAGTTAGTTCATCGTTCATACCGTGAAACTCCTGTAACTCCGATCAAATGGTCTAACGGAAATTGGGCAGCCTTTATGAATGAACATAATTCGGTGGCAGAAGCTGAAAATGGAGGATATGACCATTATACAGATAACTTCCTGACAGCAATTGGAACACTAGAAATAAAGCTTATAGACGGATTGTCTGTAAAAGGGGTTGCTGCGATGAATGGTAATTTTACTCATACCAAAAGACAGCAATATAATTTATCTCTTTATAATGCACCGGACGTTGTCGGTATGAAGTTCAGACCCTATCTGTTTGAAAATAGAGGTGAGTCTTCCGATATAAATCTACAAGCATTTTTAAATTATAACAAAACATTCGGAATGCATAATGTAGCAGCAGTATTAGGTTATGAACAGCGTAAATATACAAACTCTTCTATTGCTGCATCCCGTTATGATCTTCCGGAGAACAACTTGTTGGACCAAATAAATGCGGGAGATGCATCTGATCAACGTAATGATGGTGGTATGGATGAGAATAGCATCCGTTCAGTATTCGGCCGAATAAATTACAATTTCGCAGAACGTTATTTGCTTGAAGTTACACTAAGATATGATGGATCTTCACGTTTCCCGAAAAACAATCGTTTTGAGTTATTCCCCTCTGTTTCTGCCGGATGGCGTATTTCTGAGGAAGACTTTTTCAATTTTGATCCGATATCCAACTTGAAGTTAAGAGCTTCCTGGGGACATTTAGGAAATCAGGAAATTGGAAATTATGCTTATCAGAACAAATATTCTTTAGGCCGTTTATATGGCTTTGGAAATATAATGTATTCCGGTATCGCAGAAAATTATTCTATGTCAAATTCCACTATCGGTTGGGAAAATACAGAAATGGTGAATGCCGGTTTGGATTTGAACATACTTAATAACCGATTATCATTCACTTTCGATTATTTTGTAAGAAACACCCGTGATATTTTAATGAGCTTGCCTCAACCCACTATTTTAGGGGCTTATGCTCCGGTAATCAATGCCGGTGCCGTGCGCAATAAAGGCTTTGAAATGCAACTGGGGTGGAATGATCAGTTGAAAGACTTTAATTATTATGCTAATTTAAGTGTATCCAGAGTAAAAGACAAAATTACTGACTTGAAGGGGGCTGATACTCCGGGGCGTTCCGTGGGAGATCCGATTAATAATATTTTTGGTTTAGAAGCTATTGGCTTGTTTGCCTCAGAAGAAGAAATAAAAAATGCTCCTAATCAAGACTATACAGGAGGAGCCTCTCCTGGTGATATCAGGTATAAAGATCAGAATGGAGATAAAAAGATTACGGCTGAAGATCGTGTTAATTTAGGTAATACTTTCCCTGGAGTTACTTTCGGTTTACAATTGGGGGCCAGTTACAAAGGCTTTGATATCGCGACAACTATTCACGCTGTTGCTGATGTGCAGGGTTATTTGACAGGTACAGCTGCTCAGGCATTTGCTAATGGAGCTAGTGCATTGGAAGCTCAAAAAGATCGTTGGACTCCCAATAATCTGAATGCTTCTTATCCGCGGCTTTCGCTGAATAATGCCAGCCGGAATTATACTCAGACAAATTCATTCTTTATGGAAAATGCAAGTTATATAAAGATGAGGAATTTGCAAATAGGTTATTCACTGCCTAAGTCTATCTTAAGTAACCTATTTGTTGAAAAGTGCCGTTTTTATGTAAATGCAGACAATTTGTTTACAATAACCAGTTTCAGAGGGTTTGACCCGGAAACACCCTGGGGAGGAGGGAATATTTATCCGATGGTTACTTCTTATACATTTGGTTTAAATCTTGTATTCTAATCATTAATGATGACAAACATGAAAAAGTATATATTTATATGGATTATAGGGATAATGTTTCCCTTATTTACTGCTTGTAATGATGGTTTCCTGGATTTGAATCCAAGGGATCAGTTATCAGAACAGACATTCTGGGCAACGGAAACGGATGCTTTTAATGCGCTGGTAGGTGTTTATTCCCGTTATACGGATGGAGATAATGTATGGATGTATTATGATCATATTCTTGGACTTCCTGCCCGTAGTGATGAAGCTGTCAATGTGTGGAAAGGTAATGATTATAATAACTTAGGTGCGGGAAATAACAGTCCTTCAATGTGGTATACAAAAGAATTGTGGTCTATTCGTTATCGTATCATTCGTACATGTAACGTCTTTTTGACCAACATAGATAAACCTCAAATGGATGATACAAAGCGTGAACAGATGAAAGGAGAAGTAAAATTCTTACGTGCTTTCGCTTATCATTTCTTATTGAACAACTGGGGAGGTGTTCCTATTATTGAGGAACCTTTAACGCTGGAAGAGTTGAAACGCCCGAGAAATACAGCAGAAGAGGTTTTGGATTTTATATTGAAAGATTTGGATGAGGCTGCCAAAGTATTGCCGGAAACATGGTCTTCCGAATATGCCGGACGCATTACTAAAGGAGCTGCTTTGGGAATGAAAGCTCGTGTGTTATTATATGCCGGACGTTGGGAAGAAGCTGCAATTGCGGCAAAAGCCGTGATGGATTTAGGAGTACACTCTTTATTCTCCAGTTATGAAGATTTATTTGAAATCAGCAATAAATATAATGAGGAAGTTTTGTATGCTTGGCAATATGTCGGTCAGAATATGGCCAATTATACGCAGATATACATGCATTTTCCAAGTTTCGGAGGCTGGGGGGGAACAAATCCTTTACAGGAGTTTGTAGACGGAATTCTTTGTACAGATGGTAAACCGTCTAATGAATCAGCTGTTTATAATCCGGACAAACCTTACGAGAACAGAGATCCTCGTTTTTATATGTCTGTGATTTATCCCGGTTCAACTTATAGAGGTGTCGAGATCCCGGTTTACGGAGATGTCGATTATCCGGGGGCAACAGGTAATTCTTCCCAATCAGGATATTATACTCGTAAATTCCTGGATGAAGGAGCTGCAAGGTATGCTTTGATCCCCATGGAAAGTAATGTGATTATTTTGCGTTATGCAGAAGTCCTTTTGACGTATGCTGAAGCGAAAATCGAATCAGGTTCAATCGATCAGTCCGTTTATGACGCTATCAATATGTTGAGAGCTAGAGCTTATGGTGTAGACATCAGTCAGACGGATAAATATCCGGCTGTAACAGGGGGAAGCCAGGAAGAGTTGAGAAAAATAGTACGCAATGAACGAATGATAGAACTTTGCTTTGAAGGACAGCGCAGGGACGACATTATTCGTTGGCGAACCGCAGAAAAACTAATGAATGGAGCTTGCTATGGAATTCCGATAGAAAAGGATGGAAAGGAGCATATTCTTGTAATGGAACGTCGTTTTGATCCATCTTACCATTATCTGTTCCCGATTCCACAGGATGAAATAGATTTGATCGGCAAAGATATTATGAAACAAAATCCAGGTTGGGATTAATTCTTTAGACTTTATAATCCTGAGTGGTAAATCATTCAGGATTATTTTTATCAAACCAATAAACACTTATTATCATGAGTATAAATCGTCGTAACTTTTTGAAAGGCTCTTTGCTGGGAGCCGGTGTTGCATTAACCGGCTTTACGGGCTGTACCTCAACGAATAAATCGGAGGTTGAAGCTGTTGTAAAAGAATGTGTTGAAAAAGGGAAAAACAGAAAACAGTTATTTAACATGTGCGGTTATGCCGCTGCCCCTATTCCGGTTGTTCGTTTAGGTTATGTAGGGATAGGTAGTCGTGGAAGTTGGGCGGTTACACGTATTCTCAATATCAAAGAGATTGAAATCAGAGGACTGTGTGATCTCCGGGAAGAAGCGGTAAAAAAGAATCAGGAAACCTTGAAGAATTTTAATAAGCGTCCGGCAGAAGAATATTTTGGAGATGAATATGCTTGGAAAAAATTATGTGAACAGGAAGATATCGATTTGATCTATATCGCAACTCCCTGGGAATGGCATACTCCTATCGCTGTATATGCTATGGAATGTGGAAAACATGTAGCAGTGGAAGTTCCTGCCGCAAAAACTCTGGAAGAATGTTGGCAATTAGTAGAAACCTCGGAGAGGACAAAAAGACATTGCATGCAGTTGGAAAATTGTTGTTATGACTTCTTTGAAATATTAACTGTAAATATGGTTCAACAGGGATTGTTTGGAGAAGTTATACATGGGGAAGGGGCTTATATACATGAGTTATTGAGTGGTATGTTCGGAGAACCGCAATGGCCGACCTGGCGATGGGATGAAAATCATAAAAGTGGGAATCCTTATCCGACTCATGGACTGGGGCCGGTTTGTTGGGCAATGAATATTAATCGGGGAGATAAGATGGAATATTTGACTTCTATGTCGACTGATGATTTCTTGATGGAAGCAAAAGCCAAAGAATTAGCCGCCCAAAATGATTATTACAAACCAATGGCAGAAATGAAATACCGGGGAAATATGAATACGACAACGGTTCGTACAACTAGAGGAAAAACAATCATGATTCAACATGATGTAAGTACTCCACATCCTTACGATCGCTTACATGTTTTGACGGGTACAAAAGGATCATGCCGGAAATATCCGGAGCCGGGTAAGATTGCGTTCGGACATGATTATATATCTCCAGAGAAACTGGCGGAATTGGAAGTTCAGTATACGCCTGAAGTTGTCAAACACATTTCTGAAGTTGCCAAAATTATTGGTGGACACGGAGGGATGGATTTTATTATGGATTGGCGTATGATAGATTGTTTGAGAAATGGTCTTCCCCTCGATATGGATGTATATGATGCGGCAAGCTGGTGTTCTATTACTCCGTTGAGCTATTGGTCCGTAGCTAACCGTTCTAACTCTATCGATATCCCTGATTTTACAGGGGGAGCATGGCTAAAAAATCATCCCGTGGATTTGACTCTTCGGGGAGGAGGCAATACGAATGTTGTTGAACAACCTAAATCCTGATTTCAAAGTTTTCTGGCAAGGGTAAGCATTTTTATCAACCGGAAAGGTCTATAAGAGAGTGTGGCTTTTGACACTCTCTTTATTTCACTTTTTCAAACCAAGGCAACCTCTCTAGCGGAGCTTCCACCTCTATCATTTTAGGCCCACGGATTTTTTTACCGGTGTCGTCTTTCCATTGTCCTTTGGGTAACATTACTTTGCGTTTATGTTCCTTTGTTACGATGGGAGCTACCAGATATTTGTCGCCTAGCATAAACTGGTCTTTGCAGTCGATAAATCCCTGGTGTGGGAAAGCATATTCCATATGACGGAGGATCGGTTCTCCGGTCTCTGCGGAGTGGCGAGCCTGTTCCAGAATGTAACCTCCCATTTTCTCATGTAAATGAGCGTAATCACGGCAAATAGCCAGATGTTTTTCATCCAGGATGCGCCAGGGGGCAACCGAGAACTGCATCATCGGCATCAGTGTATGTACCTGGCAGGAACGAACGATCAACTCCTGGTCCAGCTTTGTCTGGTCTACTCCCAGGAAAGAACCGAACTGGCCTCCGCCGATCATGTCGGGACAGGCATAAGCATATCCTAATAATCCGGCAGCAATCATATCGGGAATCAGGAGTCCTACCGCATTCCAGGAATAATCCTTATCTCCGAGACGTTGTACTAAAGCCTGACCGCCCATTTTCCAGCCGGCACGGTATTCATTAAATGGGAAATCCAATCCGATCTTAGCCCAGTATTCGCACATATCCACTGAGGTGGCAGCTTTGTCATAAAACTCCAGAGTCGGATCGTTGTAATGACCGATATCTCCGGCGTCAAATTTGAAACCGTCTACTCCGTATTGCTCCTGCATATTGCGCAATTGTTTCTTCAAATGTTCGGCTGCGGCAGGGTTACTTAAATCGTAACAAGCACTATAACCATTCCACCAAGGGATGATTGCAGCCTGCTTAGTTCCTTTCTTTTTGATCAGATAGCCTTTCTGTTGCAACTCACGGAATTCGGGACTATCCGGACTGACAAACGGGCAAATCCATAACATGATACGGAATCCGTCTTTGTGCAATTGGTCGATCATACCTTTCGGATCGGGGAAACGTTCCGGTTTGAAATCAAAATTACCGTAATGCTTCTGCCAGTTATCGTCCACCATGAAAACACCCACCGGGAAGTTATTTTTCATTATGTTATCTGCATATTTCAATATATCTTCCTGATTCTGATTGTACATCAGTTCAATCCAGGTGTTGTATTGCGGCATTGAAAAGAATAAAGAATCCGGTAACTGTCCGGAAGGAGGAAAATGTTTGGTAGAGGCTGCCATATAAGCGTCTTTCAGTGTATTCCCTGCCAACACAGGTTCCAAGCTTTCATAATCTGAAAACAGATGTAGATTTCCGCCCTCTATCTTGAAAGAGAAAGGTTTGTCACTCCAGATGTAGCGGCCTTCCGAAGAAAGAAGAAGAGGTACATTCTGATTGTTCAGATTCTCGGTAGACAGGTCGAACAGTCGCATATCGTTCTTGAACGGCATTTGGGAACCTAATCCAACCATACCTCCCCACCATTTCTCTCCTTCCAGAGAACTGATTTTTGATTCATATTTACTTCCGGCCCAACAAGGGGAAATTATTACCAGGAGAAGCAAAAAAAGACAGATTTTTTTGAGATTCATAGTGTTATCTTCAAGTTATTGTTCAAATACTTCTGCAAAGATACGTTTTACAGTCGAAATACAATCACCCTCCGGTTCGGATGAATAAGAATCCGTCAATTTTGTCCAGGGTTCTTCCAATGCGTAGAAATCGATTGCAGTCGGCTTTTTGCCATCCAGTAATTCGTTCTGATAGTCGAACCATGTTTTCCATCTCATGTAATATAAGTCTTTCAGGATACCGTTCCATTCTTTATGGGCATAATCACGCAAACCGCCTTTATCGGCAGCATTGCGGTTCCCCCAGGTCGTGATCTGTACACGGGCATTCCATTCATACAGGTCTTTTTCTTCCGGGGTATTTCCGAGAGAGCGGGCCCGGGCGATCCAATTTCCGACTTTAAATTCCGGACGGGTTCCCAGTAACTCATCTTGTAACAGGAGAAGTTGCAGAAAGCGGTTGGCAGCTGTATTGTAAAGCTGTTTATCACCGGAAGCAAAGGAGGCTTCCACTACTTTTTCCACCAAACGACCTTTTTCGGCAATGGCCTGGCGGACGATGTCTACCAGATCGTATTCAAAATTATTATTACCTGTAAACTGGTCAGCTACGGAAACCATCATGGCTGCGGCACGAATAACGTCATCCGGATTGTAATAGTCACTCATTTCAGACCAACTCGATACCAGATAAGGATGATCGGAAGGGCGGGCACAGAAAATAGATTCGTGAGTACCCTGTTGCGTATTTTCCGGCGGACAATTATAAATGGAATTGCTTAGGAGAATCCAGGCCTCCTGCACGGTCGGGTTCGCTTTTCCGTAACGGGCTACCGTGTAGTTTTTAAGCCACTCATTTTTATCGAAATGTACCGGGCGCCAGGGGAGTTCCGTCAACAGTTCAAACATGACTGGATTATTTTCGCTTCCTTCCATTGTCATTCCTACGCCACACAATGTTTTGCCGAAAGAGCTTTCTTTAGCTTTATAGTATTCGTCGATCACGTGCGCCATCTTGCCGTGCAGACCTACATTGCCGCCGTAGTTCAGCAACATGCAATAAATCCAGTTGTGCTGGCCGAAACCGTCTTTGCGATGCCAGGTAGATTCGGGATCCCCCCACTGCGGGCGGCTTTCGGAAAACAGGTCGAGAACAATCATATCGCCGGCTTTCAGATTCTCAATCATTTGAGAGCGTGGATTTGCCTGCCAAGCTTGTGCCACCCATACGGCTTTCGGATTGTTTTTCTTCATAGCCTGCATAATTGCTTTTCCCGCGGCATCCAAGTCTACTCCGGCTACGCTTCCACCTTCATGGAAGGGATCCATGCTGTAGAAGTTAGCTTTGCCGTAGAGTTTGTTCAGCTCTTTATAATACAGGGAGGCTATTTCCTGGAAGCGGGGATCTGTCGGTTGCAGGAATGCAGGGCGGTGGTAACCACACCATAGTCCGGGGTCGGAAACATTCAGTCCCAGTTTTTCTTTTGCATTGTGAGGAACCATTCCCGAATAACCGGGGAAGACAGGTTCGATGCCGTATTCACGCATCCGTTTTACAATACGCTGTTGCAAGGTGATCTGCTGTTTGTACCAGCTGTCGGGATTCGGTCCACCCCAGCCTTCCAGATTATTCATCAGCCACCAGGCCTGAAAACCGGGGCCGGCAATAAACTCGTTGATTTCGTCTTTATTATACCCTAACTTTTTAAGTACGTTATACCAGACGCCGTCCGTCCCGACCATGGCGAGCGGCAGGTTGATTCCATGCAGGGCCATCCAGTCGATTTCCTTTTCCCAACGTTCCCAATCCCAGAAAGCCATGGTATATGAATAGGTGCAATAATTGAAATCGTAGCGATATCTCATGTCTGTTTCATGACGAACCTTTTGGGTAACGACCGGTAAAACTTCCGGAAGCTTGGCTTGCATGCCATTCCAGGAAAGATGGATTCCGGCATGATATTTCAGATACCAGTTTAATCCTACCGCTATATTTACCGGGTTATTTCCACGGATGACGACTTTGTTTCCTTTCTGATCCAGTTCGAAAAAATCGACCGGGGATTTGATCTGTTCGATAATGAATTTACCGGAAGCTCCTTTGTCAATGCGTTCCAACAAAGCCTCGACGGGTGATGCTGCTTTGGCTATCACCGCGATGAATAGTAAACATAAGAGATGAATAATTTTCATAGAATTAATCTTATTTGATAGTGATGATTAACGTAGCTTTTTGCCCTTTCAATAATGACTCCGGTAGTCCTTTGATCTGGCCATCTACAATAACAGTTCCTTCTTTTTGGACTTTTTCAAAGGCTTCCTTATTTAAAGGTTCCCATTCCACAAATTGTTGAGTTGTAGTACCGTCATTATAATGCACATTGACAAACGAAGGTGTATATAACAATTCGCGGGTAATGTGCCCGTCAATATTCCGTAAAGTCGCTTTCCCTTCGGCAACTTGTAAACAGGCAGGTTCGATAGAGGTAATGCACAAATCATTTTCCGGAATGCTCTTGTATCCTTCCGGTATTTTTTTGTACATACGGATGTAGTCGATATCAAAACTTTTAGGATAGGGAATGGTTAGATCATAAGTACCTGTCCAACCATCTTTGGCTTTTCGGTTATCATAGAAAGAAATGATTTGGATGAGCGGATAGGTAATCGCTGCTTTGTGTTTCATTACCTGTATACCATCGACATAAACAGTGACACCTTCCGGTGTCCAGTCGAAGCCATATATATGGAATTCTTCTGCCAATTTTTTATTGGCAAACCACGGATGTTCCGTATGATATTGAATGGTAGAATCTTTCCAGCTATGTACTGTTGCCCAAATGCGATTGACATCAGTTCCCAGTATTTCGAATATATCGATTTCACAACTTTGATTCGGATCGTCTTCGAAACCGATGAGCCACCAGGCACAATGAACACCTCCGCCATCCTGCATCTTGGCACGCATTTCGTAATATCCGTACTGATTGATCTGAGTTGCTTCGGTTTTTATCTGGTGAAGTGCTTTTTTCTTTGGGTCATAATGATGCAGCCCGGTACGACTGGCACTCATGAAACCGGAAATATACATACCGTTATCAAATTCATTCTTTGAGTTCTTGTCAATGATAAGTCTGATAATACCATTCTTCATTTCATAAGTCGGGGTACAAACGGATCTGTCTTTAGGCCATGACGGCAAATACTCCGGAATCCATTTATCGGTATTAATTTCTTTACCATCAAATTCATCATGGAAAATTAAGCGGTATCCTTCTTTTTCCAACGGGTTGGGAGGATAGTCCTGAGCATTGGAAGGTAGTATATTACTTATAAAAAGTAAACCGGAGAGAAATGTGTAAAACAAGTGTTTCATGATATTTAGTTTTATTAGAGAAAAAAGGCCGCAGTTAAAAGCGGCCTTTTCTTAAAAATGCAAATATAGTTTTTTTATTTGGAGGAACGAATTAATATCCGGGGTTCTGGATAATAATTCCTTTCCCCTCGTTGATGACAGCCTGTGGCAACGGGAAGAGAACAAATTCGGGTTTCGTCGTCGTTGAACCACGGTCGATCGCGTTCTGGATGAATTTACCATGTCGAATCAGGTCTGCACGGCGATTTCCTTCCCACCAAAATTCGTGACCGCGTTCCTGAAGCATCTTATCCAGAAAATCATCGACGCCTTTTATGTCTCCCATAGTATATGGAGACAATTTAGCTCGTACACGTATTTGATTTAACAAATCGACAGCTTCTTGTGTTACCGAATTTCCCTGGCGGACGATTGCTTCTGAAAGCAAAGTCAGCACATCTGCGTAGCGATAAACGATCCAATCGATCTGGCTGCCATCACCTGTTGATTCCGGATCTTCGCCATATTTCACAGGAACCGCGCCTGAATAGGTATTACCATGTTTTATAATATCAGATTCTTCATTGAATAATACGCCGTCGTTACCCATATATTCGCCAACCAATACGGATAGACGATCATCGTTCTTGTCAAATGTGCGATAGAAAGGCCAGGGAACCTTGAAGCCGTCCCAACGCTGGATAGAATTGTTCTTACAGGGATAGTTACCCGGCAGGCAATGGTCGTGCCATAATTCCAGTTGGGTACCTCTTTCTTCGGTGCAGGCAAAGATGATTTCTTTATTCTGTTCGTTTTCCAGGGTGAAAATAGACTGGTAGGAATCCATTAATCCGTATCCGTAGTCGGCTTTCATCAACTCACGACCACATTCAACAGCTTTTGCCCAGTTCTTTTCGTGCATGTAGAATTTCATCAGGACTGTATATGCTAGACCTTTATCAAAACGTCCGAATGCAGAAGCGCGGGTAGGAAGGCCTTCCAGTGCTGATTTTAATTCTGTTTCGATAAATGTTGTCATTTCTTCCTGGCTTGCCCGGGGAATGATCTCTTCTGCCAACGGGTTATTTAGCTGTTCAAGTGTAGGTATTGGCATGGGACCATAGAAATCATATAAGAGGAAGGCTAGCCAACCACGTCCCATATGGATTTCGGCATTCATACGTGCTTTCACATTATCTGCCATTTCCACACAGGAAATGCGTTCAAGCGTCAATGTCATTGTCCCCAGATATTTGGCATAATTGGTGTAGTTTATTGTCGAATACTGGTGATTGGGTGTCCAGTTGTGACTGGTCAAAGGAATCCATGCATCATTCACCCAACAACAAACAGCCAGATCGGTCGACATATCTCCGATAATCTGTACACCGGTTGCCACGTTGAAGATACCACTATAGTTATCGCAACGAAAAGGGGCGTAAACTCCGCCTGTGATCAATGCTTCCGCATCTTTCTCTGTTTTTGGGAAAAATCCGGGGTTGATGGCATCATATCTTTCCGGCTCCAGATCAGTACATGAGATTAATGTACAGCAGCACATTAATGTATATAATAATTTCTTCATGATCTTATATCTTCTTTTATTGATTAATAAATTAGAATGTAATATCCAAACCAAAGCTGTAAGTACGGACATTCGGATAAGCCCATTGCAGACTTGAAGGAGTACTTTCTGAACTTGAAATGTCAGTTTCCGGGTCAAGTCCTGTATACGGCGTGATAACAAACGGGTTGTTCACATCAAAATATACGCGGACATTAGATAAGATGTGCTTGCTGGTCTTGATCGGTATATTATAGCCTAACGTAATATTGCGACAACGGATAAACCAGGTCTTTTCGTAATAATAATCCCCCGTTCCGTAAGCGCTTTCAGTTTGGAAATAACCAGGCAATGTGCCGTTAGGATTCGTTGAACTCCAAATATCGCCTACTGAAACCGGTTGGTTGTAACCACGGCGTAAGTCATTGACGTTATTACTAATCCAGGTTTTCTTATAGCTACCGGCTGATAATTTATCAAATTGTCCGTAGAAATAAACATTCAGATCAAAGTTTTTATAACGAAATGTATTGTTAAAACCAAACAGATACCCAGGGTCGGCAGAACCATAAATCACTTTATCAGCATCATCCAGTTTGCCGTCAGGTTTACCGGTCTTCATTGGAATACCGTGTTCATCAACTTTAATCGAACCGTCTTCATTGTAAACATATCCGTTGATATCTTTAATTTTTACTTGTCCGGGAAGAGCTCCTGGCATATGGTCGATCTTTTCACCCGGTTGTACAAGGCCATCTGACAGATAACCGGCATAAGAACGGATATAACCGTTGTATTCGCTGTATGCACTCGGCTTCCAGTTCGGATCGCGTTCTTTCCATTTGTCCCGGTATAAAGAGAATGTCAGATCGGAAGTCCATTCAAAATTTTTGTTACGGATATTGGTAGTATTGAGTGTAAATTCAAAACCCTGGCTTTGAGTTTTACCTACGTTAGCTATAATTTTATTCACTTCGTTGTAAGATAACAGAGTCCGTTCGTTTAAAAGGTCTGATATTACTTTGTGGAAATATTCAGCTGTTACATTAATACGACCGTTCAGAAAACCTAAATCCAGACCAAGGTTCCATTCACGTGTCGTTTCCCAGGTAAGTTCATTGTTACCCATCTGATCCAGGTAAACACCATTGACTGCACTACCGCCAAAGAAGTTATTATTACCCACTTTATAGTAGCTATATGCTTTGTCACCCACATTGGCATTACCTGTTTCACCATAGCTCAAACGTAATTTACCGTTTGATAAGATATTTGTCAAAGGCTTCAGGAATTCTTCTTCCGTGAATCTCCATCCGGCAGCAACAGAAGGGAAATACCCCCAGCGGTTTCCGTCTGCAAAGTTAGAGGAACCATCGGCACGAAGAGTGGCAGTCAATAAATAACGATCTTTGAATGAATAGTTCACGCGACCAAAAAATGAGGCCATGCGTGATTTTGTTGCACTTGAACCTACAGTCGGACGTTTTGCATTGCCTGCTCCCAGGTTATTATATAAGAAACCATCTGTAATGAAGTCATTGCTCTTTCCTGACAGAAATTCATAATCAAACAACTGATAAGAATGACCAACCAATGCATTTAAATTATGATCACCAAATTGTTTAGTATAGTTAGCTGTTAATTCCATCAGATAGTCTGAGTTGTCAGCCTGTGCTATATAACCTGAACCATTTTCTCTTGCTCCGTACAACGTTGTTGTAGGCATGTATTGTTTACGTTTCTGATAGTTACGGTCGATACCGAAATTAGCTTTCAACAATAAATCCTGAATCGGACGAACTTCAAAGAAGACCGTACCTAGTAATCTTTCTTTAGTTGTCTTATCTGTAATATCCAATAAAGAAACTGGGTTGGGAAGGAAAGAGGCGTCCTGATTCATTGAGTATTCACCGTTTTCATCGCGTACAGGCAATGTTGGATTAAACTGAGCGGCCGAAACCAGGATACCTGCATTTTCATTCTGCCCATTTCCCAGAGGAATATTATCATATTGGTTACGGGATACATTCAGGTTTACTCCCATCTTTACATATTTACTCAGTTTCTGATCCAGATTTACACGTGCAGAATAACGCTCCATGGCATTATTTTTAATTACACCGTCTTGTTTGAAATAGTTACCGGAAACCAGATATTTCGTATTCTCATTACCGCCGGTAATGGATAAATTATGTGAAGTTTGGAATCCCAATCGGGAGATTTCGTCAAACCAATTTGTGTTATATGTAGGATTGGCAATTTGTTCAGCAGTATAATCGGGAACAAAAGGTGAAGACACTTCTGATTCGGATTTACCACCATAAATGCCCACGCCATTCGTACGCAGCCAAAGCTCTTTTCTGTAATCGTTTGTCGCTTGCATAAAGCCTGAAGCATCCAACATTTCATAAGACTTTGAAATATCCTGAACAGATGCAGAACCGGAATACTGTACTTTTGCTGCACCGCTTTTACCTCGTTTCGTCGTTACGATAATCACACCGTTACCGGCACGTGCACCATAGATAGCAGTAGAACTTGCATCCTTCAGTACTTCGATAGATTCTATATCGTTCGGGTTAATTGAAGACAGGATATTATCCTTATTTCCATCCTTATATTGGTTTCCGCTGTCCAATGATCCCGGATCGCTCACCGGAAAACCATCGATAATGATCAGCGGATCATTCCCAGCCTTGTCTGAAGAGGCAGCACCGCGGATACGGAAAGTTGACTGACCTCCCGGCTGTGCACTGATCGTACTTACCTGCAAACCGGCAGCTTTACCAGCCAGCGCATGACTGATGGTTGAAACCGTACCAACGGGGGCATCGTCCATTTTAACAGACGCAACGGCACCTGTCAGGTCTTTTTTCTTCATCGTACCGTAACCGACAACGACAACTTCTTCCAGCGCCTGTGAATCTTCTTTCAAGGTTACATTAATGATACTCTGTCCTTTTACGGCAATATCCTGTGAAATATAGCCGATAAAAGAAATCTGCAATGTTGCATTGGCTGGTACTTCGATAGAGAATTTACCGTCGAGATCGGTAGTCGTGCCATTGGTTGTTCCTTTCTGAATCACATTGGCTCCGGCAACCGGTCCCATAAGATCACTGACAACACCTGTTACCTTCTGTGATTGTTGTGAAATAGCAGCATTTGAAACATGTTCTGTAGTCAGCACAATGTGACGGTCTTTGATCGTATATCTCAAGCCTGTTTTGGTGGCAATGGCATCCAAAACGTCCTGGATATTGGCATTCTTTTTTCTGATCGAGATCTTTTCATTTTTATTGACCTCTTCCAGATTATAGAAAAACAAGAACTCTGATTGTTTTTCTATTTGTTTTAACACATT
>ERZ856578.1350-NODE-1350-length-46649-cov-57.735957_pt1 | contig 46649 bp, 50 predicted proteins | sample MGYA00514384_ERZ856578 | MGnify/ENA primary metagenome ERZ856578 (study PRJEB29103, sample SAMN06111958) | human gut metagenome | biome: human gut; feature: ankylosing spondylitis patient; material: healthy_person | host: Homo sapiens | place: China:Hangzhou...
CTTCGAGATAATTTACCAGCACTGTATTCATTGCATCAACGTAAGCAACCCTATCTGCGTGTCCCCAGAAATGGAGCAGATTATCTGCGGACGGCGTGTAATATTTCAGTAACACCATTCTTGTACAGAATGGAATATACTGGCCAGCCTTTTTCTTGGGAGCAGGGGGGTGGCTTCCAGTCCGCCATCGTCTGTCCCGTGAGAATTTTCACGGCTTCCACAAAGTCATATTCCTTGCCCTTGATAAGATAATCGAGGGCAGAATAGCCGCCGAAGCCCCTTGACCACCAGTACCATTTGCCGTTGGATATCTTCAAGCTGTCGTGTTTCCTCGTGCAGTAGACATTGCCTGCCACACGCTTTAGGTTGCTCGGCTCGTACCGTTGCAGGTAGGAAAGTAGGTCGATTTGCCGTGCCTGTTTAATCACGGCGGGGTCAAACTGCACATAGCCGTTACTTCCCATTCAAATAAAATCACCTCCAGAAATGAATTTAGCCGAGGGGCTTTCGGTAAAGAAAACCTCTCGGCTATGTATAAAATCATCAATTATATTTTTTTAACAGGTCGAACAATACTATCATCCTCATTTATGAGCTTTCCCTCGATATACTTTTCAAATATATTAAGAGATAAAAATGTAACAACTCCATCCGTATCTTGAATTTCCAATTCGATTGGTTTCGATGAGAGAAATATTAGATGAACCGATATTTCATCTTGTACTCCAATGAATTTTTTGACCTTATCGGGTTCAGATAAAACAAGGTCATATCTACGCCTACAATGGTCATAGTATCCATTTTCTTCAAATAGCTTTTTGTAGTCAGTAACCATACCACTGGAATTTAAAGAATCCGAAAAATACTTTGCTTCAATCAAAAATAATTCTTTGGTTTCTTCTGTATAGTAAACAACATCAAAATCTCCATAATCTATTTCACGCTCTCCAAAAATTCTCTGATATTTTACATCCTTTTCATCAAATTTTGGAGTGTAATGCTTATTAAGTGCCTCTCGTATTTTATCCACTAAAATATTCGAAAGTTCTTGATTTCTTTCATTCATGGCATTAGAAAGATTGTCTGAAATATTTGAATAACACATCCCTCCATTTCCAAAATATGATACCCATAAGTGTTTTGCTTGCTCTGTTGCCCCATAGGAAATTAAAACATTACCATCCTCAAGACCGATAAAAGGTCTAAGTTCCAAGCGTTCTTTGTTTGTTCCTATTTTCCAGACAATGTTTTCTTTTTTTCTTAACTGTTTTTTAATCTTGTCCTTAGATAAAACGAAGCTATCATAAAACTTATTTCCATCAATTTGAGGTTTAGTATAGCCTTCTACTAAGCTAATGAAAAAATCTTTTTTAATTACTGTAAGAGCCTTTTCATCTCCCCGCAAAAGGTCATCTTGAAAGTTCTTAATAGCTGCCAAAAAAAGCAGAAACTCTACGCCATATTCATTAAAAAAACCTTTTCCAAAAGCTGTATTATTCGCATCTGGAGTTAATGCTTTGGGGCTTAAAATATCTTGATTGCCAACAAGCACCGTATTGAAAAAGATTATAGGATGATATCTTAATATCTCTGCTGGTGTATTTTCTTTAGGTGTAACTTGAAGCCCATAGAATAATTGTTGTCCCATATTTTCTGATAATGATAATAAGGATATTCCTTGTGAAGCGAAACCATATAAATACAAATCAATCATCAAATCAATATCCATAGAAAACCCTCTGTCCCTCACATGGGACATTGTATCAACATCATGCTGATACAATGTACAGTTTTCAATCCAGATATTGCAAGCATCAATTATATTTCGCATTATATTTCTGTTTTCTTCAAATGTGTTGAAAACACTTTGATTATCTATATTTATTTTTGAAAGTTCTGCTCTTGCTTCTTTTTCAGCCAAATAAAATGCATGAACTTCATCAAAAATGTAATACAGCTTCATAAACATATCATATGAATTTTCACGCTGTATTCTATCAACCATTTCATTTTGAATTGTAGTAACAATATTTAACAATAAATTTTTGGCATCATTGCGATTGCTTATCTCTATGTTTTTTGCACCAAAGAAAAACTCAAATCTATTATTGAGCTTATTTGTCGGAACTCGCATACATTTCCAAAATGCTCTTGTTTGAAACATGAAACACATCTATACCAATCTCCTTTCGTGAACGGCGTCACTCAAATACACTTTAATAATACCATAAAACTGTAATTGTCTCCATCTCTCGGCTATGTAGTATCAATTTTATTTTACGATGACCTTATAATAGAAAGTTCTAAATATATTGATGTAACGCAATTTTGCAAATCTTATGCATCTATATTGGAGCAAAATTGCAAAGCATACTGAGATGATTACTAAGATAATCTTGACTGTTGATGGTTGAAAAAAGCTGTTTATAAGGACTACAAACGCTAATAACGCAAAATATAAAGAAAGGCTTCTTCCCATAGAACTAATTGATTGGTCTTTATCTATTCGGGTCGTATCACCATTTTCCAAAATGTAGAATTTACAATAATTGTAAACAACATTGTCGTTGTCCTCATCAGGATTGAGATTTAGCTTCTCTATAATATAAGAATACACTCCACTTTTCTCAATATCGGTCAAGTATATATGTGAATTGCTTGATGTTTTTAATGCTGCTTTTAATAAACGGTTATTTTTGTGTGTGCTTTTTTTCTGAATAAAAGAGCTAATTTCTTGAAAAATCAATCCCAAAAAATAGCTTAACACGAAAAATAGCAGAGTTTCATTAACTTGCAAGTTCGTATCTATTTGAATTTTATAAATCAATTGCAATACCAAAATTGTAAAAGTAGAAATACTAATTCCCGACAATAAAACTGCAACTAAATCATATATTCCGAGTTTATCTAATATTTTGCTCATTTGTTTCATCTGCTTTCATATTTTTGCCTAAATTATACCACAGAGATATGAATTTTTCTACCTCTCGGCTATGTAAAAAACGGCATCAGCTTCATGCCAACGCCGTCTTTTTCTCGGTCAGTCCGTTATAAAACCCCTGCTTTTTTCAGATACCCTACGCTGTCATAGCAGCCACGGAAGTACACCGCCTGCATCTCCATGTCCGTGAGTTTATTCTTTAACTCCATTACCTCAATGAGAGCCGCACATTCTTTCTCGGTCAGCTCGCTTTTGGTTTCGCTGTCAAATACGGCTAAAACCTTGGGATATTCCTCATAGATGCCCTCAATCTTTTCTTGCAGGGCTTTGTATTCCTCGTCCTCTTTCGACAGTCTGGCAACGACAGAGCTTAGATATTCGTTAAAGATATTGCCGTGGACATCTACAAAAGTTTCAAATATGAACGCATCAGACACCGTTATCACCTCCGACATTTTCTAATCTACACCTATTATACTGCCCAGATTTCAGCAATACAAATGTGCAAATGGGATTTAACGCTCCCTATCCTGTGTTCTTTTTTCGGGCTGTTAGTTTTCCTGCTCTGGCTCGGTATCCATAACAGGGGTGTCTTTCTCGTCTAAATTCAGCTCAATATTGAGGGCATTCAGCCTGTCGGTCTTTTCTTTCAGCTCATCTTCAAAGGCAAAGGACTTTAATACCTCGGTCTTTGCATTGGCAAGCTGCTGCAAGGTTTCCACCTTTCGGGTCTTGGCGGCTTCCAGTCTGGCAGGGATTTTTCCAATCTCGTTTTCAATACGGGTCAGATTTCCCAGAGCATCAGAGCCTAAATCAACCTTGTGTTTTGCCTTTCCGCAGAGGTTAAGGCAGTAATGGGTATTGAAGCTGTCGTAATAAACCTCCATCTTGAAACCTCGGTAGCTGCCGATTTCCACGGGATTTGACAGCGGGTTTTCCTTGCAGACGGCAAGGAGCATCTCGCCTGCGTCCGCTTTTTCGGTATAGGTCATGCCCTTTAAGGTCATGGGGCAGAACTTGTCCTCGCCCTGCGGCTTGTGCTGTTCGGCAAGGGCGGCATCGCTTTCATAGCTGACGATGCGTTCCTCAAGCTCCTTTATCTCCCTCGGAAAGTATTTCAGTATCCTGTCCTCAAGGTCGTAATGCTCGGAAAGGTAGCTCTGCTTCAATACTTTCAATTTCGCCACCTGCATATCCAAGTCCATTTTTTCTTTGAAACGCTCATCGCCCGTGGCAAGCATTTTTACCTCCGCAAAGGAAAGAGCCACCTCGTCCACATCCTCGGCGGAACGCACGGGGCTTTTGCTCGTCATTATCTGGGAGATAAATTTCTGCTTCGATTCCACAAGCTGATAGAGGTAGGCATCAAAGGTCTGCTCCGTCACATAGTGGTAAACCTCCACCTCTGGGAACATATTTCCCTGTCTTTCAATCCTGCCTTGCCGCTGTTCCAAATCTGAAGGTCGCCAAGGGCAGTCCAAATTGTGGATGGCAATCAGCCTGTCCTGCACATTCGCACCTGCCCCCATCTTCGGCGTAGAGCCAAGCAGCACCCTTACTTCGCCGCTTCTTACCTTTGCAAACAGCTCCTTTTTCTGTGCATCGGTGGTCGCTTCGTGGATAAACCGCACTTGTTCGGTGGGGATGCCACGGGCAATTAGCTTTTCTCGGATGTCTTCGTACACATTGAAAGAGCCGTCATTTTTCGGTGTGCTGAGGTCGCAGAACAGGAGCTGTGTTGCCTTGATGTCGGCGTGTTCCTCCCAGATACGGTACACATTATCCACGCAGGCGTTGACCTTACTGGTGGGGTCGTCTGGCAGCATGAGGTCAATCAGCCTCTGGTCGAGGGCAAGTTTCCGTCCGTCATTGGTTATCTTGAGCATATTGTCGATGTTCGGCTCGACAAGCCTTGCCCGCACTTTCTCGGCTCGTTTGGCAAGCCCCGCCACCATGTAGGTCTGGATTTCGCTCGGCTTGGTCTTGATATTGTGGTAGTTGACCTTGGGGACGGGGAGCTTTAACATATCGGCGGTCTGAATATCCGCCACCTCTCGGAACATCTGCATCAGCTCTGCGTAATATCATTATTGTCAGAAAATATTTCTTTTACAACCGAGGGGAAATTTCGCCCCTCGGCATCTTGATTTATGCGGTTTTAATCTCTTTATGCCATACATTAAGCTGTTCCTTGCGCTCAACGGTGAAGTAAATCACAATATCATTTCCGCATTCTGTTGAATGCCATTTTGCCTTTTCGTGCACCTCAATTCTGCTGATGAATGCTCTGAGAATTTCAGGCGTCAGTTCCTGAATGTCAATGTACTTCTTTGCATTTTCAATAAAGTCCTGAATCAACTGCTCTCGCTTTTCGTTCTCATCAAGAAAGGCGTTCATCTCATTAAGCTTAGTTTTCAGTTCTGACTGCTCGGTTTCATATCCTGATGACAATGATTCGTAGCATTCAACAGAAATTCGTCCGAGCACTCGGTCTTCGTACAGACAACGGATGATACTTTCAAGCTCTGCTATTCTTTGTTCTGCCGCTTCTTTTTCCCTCAGATAAGTTTTCATTTCACGCTCGGCTTCGGCTCTTGCATTACGGCTTGCTATTTCATAAAATTCTTCGGGATTCTCACGTACATATGCCGTTACCTCTCTCAGTTTTTGAAGTATCACAGCGTGTAAATCCTGTTCGCTGATTCTGTGTGCCGTACAGTGATTATTACCGTATCGCTGATAGGTTTTGCAAAGGTAGTTGTTTTCTTTAGGATACTTAAGCACTCGGCGAAGATACATTCTGCTTTTGCAATCGGCACAATAAACTAACCCGGCAAACACATCTGTCTTACCTGATTTATTCGGTTTTCTTCTTCCTGCAAACCACTTCTGCACCATTTCAAAGGTGGATTTATCAATGATAGCCTCGTGGGTATTTTCAAATATTAGCCAATCCTTGCGGTCGTTGTGAATTTGCTTTTTCAGCTTATTTGATTTGGTGGTGGTTTTGTAGTTCGCCGTTGTGCCGATATATACCTCGTTTACAAGCATTCCTCTAAGTGTAACATCACTCCACAGATAGGGATTATTCAGCTTCAAGCCATTTTCTTTTCTGCCGTATTTGTAGTAGGCATATGCGCTTGGCGACATAATTTTATCTCTTTCAAGAGTCATTGCAATCGTACGGGTTCCCACCCCGTTGACATACATATCAAAGATTCGTTTTACCACGGGAGCAGTGTCGGGATCAGGTACTAACCTGTTATCTTCGGATTTCATATATCCGTAAGGAAGCTTAGAGCCTATCCTTTCACCACGCTCTGCCTTTGCTCTTTGGACTGCCCTGATTTTTTTGGATGTGTCAGCAGCAAAGAAATCATTGAAGTAATTACGGATTCCGATAAATTCATTACAGCCTTTTTCGGAATCAACACCGTCATTTACGGCAATATATCTCACATCGTTCTGAGGGAATATAATTTCAATATATGTACCGGTTTTAAGGTAATCTCTGCCGAGTCGGGAAAGGTCTTTTGTGATAACAGTTCCAATTTCTCCTTTTTCCATATCGGCAATCATACGCTTGAAGTCAGGGCGTTCAAAGGATACTCCGCTGTAACCGTCATCAATATAGAACCGACAGTTGCCAAAGCCGTTATCGGCGGCATATTTTTCGAGCATACTTTTTTGATTTTTAATGCTGTTTGATTCACCCTCTAACTCGTCCTCCTGAGAAAGACGGCAGTAGAGTGCGGTAATCTTTTGTTGGTTTGATTTCATAATTTTTTCATCCTTTCCGAGCCGTTCAGGCTCTGTTGAATCAAACCGAATAGGATTGCAAGTCAACAATACTCCTACTCGGTTTGAATGTCCAGTAAAATATTTATCCCGTTTTTCGTTCAAGTAAATTTTTAATTTTTTCATCGGCACTTGGGTTGTCACCGTTCTCGGTTCCGATAGGAAATACCGATGTGACTAAAAATGTCTTTTTGCCGATTTTAACCTTATCGCTTTCGTACAGATGACGGCGGTTAAACGCAATATCGTTTCTTGTGATTGGTGTTATTCTATTTTCAGTTTCGTTCATGGCAATCCTTTCTTTACATCTTCATACCAAATCCGCCTTGTGGATTTTCTTGTATGTTCTTTCTCTCTTTACGAGGTTTTTTCATTGTAGTGCAGTCCTCTACAGGGTGGTTGCTGTCTAAAATATTTGTGAGATTTGCGACCAGATATGCAATATCATTTCCGTTATTGCTGTAATAGCTGTCGGTATCAAAGCCAGGAAAAACAGTATCCTCACATGATGATTCAGTTTCTCCTCCGCCTGACTGATACTGTATGAATATTTCTCGCTCGTGCTCCCAACCTGTTGTGAAGCATTCTTCGCCGCATTGTTTATCTGACTGACGTAATTGTTCGTCATATCCTGAAGCTCCTTCTTGAAGGTCTGCGCCATTGCATTGGAATTGTCGATAGACTTCTGCAAGGAATTCATCTGGCGGTTGAGGTATATCCGTATTTCCTCTTTCGTAGTCAGTTCTGAAATTTCGTCCAGTATTGATTTCAGCATATCTATCTGTGCTGTCTGAGTTGAAATTAATGCTTTCCAGTTCTGCTCCGTAACCGCTACGCAGGGTTCTGCTTTTGAGGCGATTTGCATTTGCTTTTTGGCTTGTTCCTTTAATTCCTGTGGTGATTTCTTCCCGTATTCTGAATTCATTTTCCATATTCTCCTTAAGATATTTTTCTTCGTGTAATTTATTATCCCTGCACTTCATTCCATTTGGTGTAGTGTAGGTAATGCTTTTTCTTTCTGCCGTCCATTTAACTTCATAGCCTTCGTTCTCCATCAGGCTTATGAAATGTTCCTTTGAGGTTGCATATTTCATAGCTTCATCAACAGCTATTGCAAGCTGTAACTTCCAGCTTTGACCTTTGTCTGCTGAACGATATTCTCTTGCCGACATCTGTTTTACTTTTGGTTGCTTAGGAATTACAACTGATAAACCGTATTTTCTGCATAGGTTGTCAGAATAATCTCTCAACCGTTGTATCTCATTTTTATCTGGATGATATTTCAATCCTGTTTCAGCACTGACAGAATTTAAAATGAAGTGTGAATGTATATGCTCTCTGTCAATATGAGTAGCAACTAAAACTTCATAACCTTTGAATTGCTCTTGTGCAAACTTCAAAGCAATTTCGTGAGCAGTTTCGGGTGTTATAGGTTCATCGGGGTGGAACGACTGAAACAAATGATAGTACATTCTGCCATCAGTTTTTCTATATTGAATTTTAGTATTCATCATTTCATTGAACGCTGACTCTGCTACACAATTCACTCCGCTCACCAGCTTTCTGCCATCGTACAAAGTTTTCTTATCCTGTTTGCAGTAGGCAAGGATTGAAGCTAACCCTTGCCGTGACTGCATTTGTTTGCTTGCGATAAATTTTACTGTTGCTATTATGACCACCTCTTTCTGTCAAGCAAATCGGTAAGTAGTTTATTCATCTCTGCATACTGATTTGTAAGTTCAGCAAGATTAAAGCAAATGACTTTACCCATATTGCAAAGTGTTGCAATTTGATTTAAGTTTCTGCCGATAGCCTTTTGCTGACGGATAATTTCATCAAGTCCGTCAACAACAAAGATTTGTTTTCCGAGGCAAGCCTTCGTTATATATTCGGTTAAAGTTAAATTTGCCTTGTCTGCTTTATTGTGAATCTTCTGTAAATCGGATTCCGATATTCTTATGCTCATTTTTCTGTCTTTCATTTAGGTTTCCTCCTTTGCCAATAAAGTGGGTTCGGGCTTCTGCCCGTATATTGCATTCGGCAGGTCAGCGACCAGCCGAATGCGTTGCTTGCCACAGCTTAAAAGCTGTGAAAATGTGAACCCCAACTTTACGCTGAATTCATAATCCGTTATATAGAATTACTTTCGCTCACAAACCGCCCAAATTTTGATTTTTGCTTGAAGTCGGGTACTTTATCCGTTTTCTCTTGAAAGTCGGACAAACCGCCAAATTCTGCTCAACATCTGCATTAAGGACGATAAGGACGATAAAAACGATAAATCAAACGGCTATATTTTCATCGTACTTATCGTACCTAACGTACTCGCTATCTGAATTATCAATCTCAAAATCATATTTGATTTCAACCTTTCTGATGTTATTTTCCTTATACGATTTGAAATAAACGTGATTATCATTCAAGTCATACTTCCACTTGTTCATCATCCTTTTCAGAATACGAGCAGAAAGATTTTTGCCTGAATAAGCATTATATCGTTCAAGAAATTCCGCATTGCTTCCGTTGAAATATTTTTCTGCTTTCATCATCTCAATGAGCAAGTTCATTTCATCAGGCAAAAGCATATTCGGATTCTCTGCGCTGTCTGCAGTCATTTTCCAAGTGCAATCCTCTTTTGAAAATGCAAGCTCAATTTCTCTGTCCTCAATATCTCTTCCCGTGCAAAATAAAGTTGCGTTGCCCTGCGTGCGATTGCTTTTTTTCAAAACAAATAGAGCATCGGCACAGCCAGCTATACCATTTGTACCTGAAATCTCATTGATTGGGTCAGAGTCGCCTTGCTTTCTTAAATGATGAACCAGAAGAATAGCAATTTTCAACTCATCAGCAAGTTTTTTGAGTTTCTGTACCTCAAGATAATCATTTGAATAGCTCGAGTCATTTTTTGCAGAACGGATAAGTTGAAACGTGTCAATGATTATCAAGACAGTATCCATATGCTCATCAACAAAAGTTTGAATCTGTTCTTCCAACCTTTCATCAAGTTTTGAACAATCCGTAACAAAATGAACATCACTCGGCACTTCATCGGTTATCGCTGTCAGCCTGTCCTGCAATCTGCTTTCATCATCTTCAAGTGACAGATACAGAGTTGTACCGCTGTCGGTATGCAGATTCCATACATCTTTGCCTTTTGCAATCCGAACGCACCAGTCAAGAACAAGCCACGACTTACCTACCTTTGGTGAGCCGGCTATAATCGAAAGACCGCTTGCAAGAAGTGAATTGATTATAAACTTCTTTCTCGGCAAATCTTTTTCAACAAGACTTGCACCGTCGATTGAATCAAATCTTGCCTTACTGCTCAACTCCAAATTTAAATTCTTAATCATTTTTCTCCTTTCCCTGTTACTCATACCTCATATGATTTCAAAATATTTTAGCTTTGGTATGGTTATTCAGTTGTAATCCAAAAGCTGTTGGAATTTTTTCACCAGTGTGATACAATAATCTCATACTTTTCAAGAAAAATATATGACAAAATGAATTGAAGTGATTTTTATAATTTTCACTTCAGGACAGAGGTGTATATGGCAAAGCACGAAGGTTTATTATTAAAAATTGATTCCAAAGGAAATATTTCCGGCTATATGCAGGAAAATAACAATAAGATTCCAATTGAAAATACTACTATCAAAAATGAGTTGATTAGTTTCTCAGAAGAAGATTTTGAAGAGTATTCTGAACTGCAAAATGAAATAAGAAAAGTTTACAGAACATATCCTGATGAAAGTGAAGAAAGATTTGCACTGATTAAAAAGTTAACTGCAAAAGCAGAAAAGGCATTGGCGGAATATAGAACTTTTTACGGTCTTTTGAACAGACTTATGATTGAGGATTTTTTAGGAGAGAACGACGGAACTGAACATTATCTGCGTGAATATGCAAGCTATCTTGACCAGATAAAAACCGTGCAGTTTTTTGTTTTGCACTTTTTCAGCGATTTATCAAATCAAATAGAAATTGATGTTAACGAAGATTTCAATTACAACAGCGTACAGATTTCCACCGTATTTTATTTTGAGGATAACAAATCCAGACAGATGTACCATATCCGTAACCTGACAGAGTATTATTTTCTGCTGTTACATTTATTTGTTGAGAACGGATACCGCCTCTGCCGCTGTCAGCTTTGTGGCAGATACTTTGTGCCAAAGACAAAAAAGAAAACCCTGTACTGCGACAGAGTTCTGAATAATGGTAAAACTTGCAAGGAATTTGCGCCGAAATTAAAGCACCGAATCTTGGCAAACAGAAATGAGGTGCTGAAAACTTTTGACACACAGCGAGGCAAAATGTATAAGCGTTATGAAAGAACACTTAACACACCTGGTACTGTGGAAAAGCCTTTAAGTTTTGAGGAATATTACGATTGGCTTGAAAAAGCGAGAACTGCGAGAGATAATTATCTTGAGGATAAAATTTCCAAGGAAGAAGCATTGAATATAATTTGTATTGAGTAAAATTTGCAAAAAGTAATCGGATAGGCAGTCAAATTTCATTGATTGCTTATCCGATTTCTTAATTATTTACTACATCAATGATAATTCTTGCACCCATCCGAAATCCGTTCAGGAATATTTCTCGCTCACTGATTTCAGAAATCTCACGATTGCAGTCCTTGTATTTTTCGAAGGTTTCTTTCTGTACCTCAGTCAGGGTTGCCACAAACTTTTCTTCATTCCTGTTGAGCAGTTTCAATAGTTCTTTGACCTCATCGTCAAGCCTTGAACATTTTTCGTGAGGGAATAAGTTTCCATAATATAAATCTTCAAGTATATCCATATCTTATGCCACCTTTCGTAGAACAAACATATCCCACATAACTTTGCATAAGTCCTGATATACTTACCTTTATTACTTTAATTAAGTTTGAAGTTTATTTTTATTATTACTTTACAAAAAGCAATACAAGAAGTATAATAGATATCACAATTTAGTAAAAAATGCATAAAATCAAAAAATCTCAAATAATTTCCAGTTAAAATATATGATAGGAATAGGAGCATACAAATGAAAAACAAAATCTTATCAGCAATAATATCCATCGTGCTTATGATTTCACTCGTAGGATGTCAGCAGAATAATAAAATTATTAGGCCTGATGTAGAAACAAAAACGGTAACGGAAAACAGCCAAGAAGATTATGTAACTTTTTCACTTGACGTGCCATCAGATTGGAAAGTATTAACTCAAGATTATGTTTCTATTGCCTGTTTTAGTTCGAAAGCAAACGAAACAAATGCCAACGATAAAATTTCTCCCTACAAGTTAAGTATAGATAACTATATCATTCCTTCGCTAATGCCAATTGATGACAAATACAAACAAGCTTATAATGATTTATTTAATGGTAAATATGATGGTATTAAAGATTTAATTTGCGATAATATTGAATATATAAATATAGGCAAAGTAATGGACAATTTCCCGGATGTTACATTTGAAACTCCTGAAAGCATTAGGGATTACTTTAATATACTTGTTGACGGAATAAGTACACCGGATGTTACAATGCCTGATTCTTGGGAGGACAAAGAATGGGCAACCGATTTTACTTTCAGTAAATATAGTGGTAAGAACGGAAATATTATTGCAGTCGAATATTCCTACATAATTATAGATAAAACATATAAAGCTATTAATTGCTATCGCGATGATGACTATTCCGTATGCGGAGTTTTTGATGATGATGCAGAGCTTTCTTCGGGCGATTTAGCACTGTGGGTTGCTGATAATATGGAAATTACCAAACACTATAAAATTGAAGATAATATGCTAAAACAAGAGGGAGTAGATTATTAAATTTTATGTTTTTTAAATCTACGTATTGTAATTACAGCCGAAGTATTTTCCTACTTCGGCTGTTGTTGATGTTGTTAATATATTTATGCTTTCATAAATTCAAAAAGTGCTGCTTTATCTTGAGGTAATTCACTTAAAGGATTCATTTGAGGCAAAATATTTATACGATCAATTTCTGTACCCAAAAAATCTTTAACAACAATTTCAATTTTTTCACTATTATATATATGCGCATATTCATACATTTTTCCATCTTTGCCACAGAAAATTTGAGATACATATTTATCCTCTTTTCGTCTTTCATCAAATGTAAATATAATATCATAGTTATATGAGTTATTTGGTATTATTCCCTTAAATTTTGCATACTGTCCTTTTGCAAAATCATTAACAGTACTTTCCCATACTTGAGCAGAATACATATTAGCTCCTGACCAGCGTCCATAAAGAGCTCTCATAGATTGATTTTTAAGTGATAATAAATTATTAAAGAAATTGCAATACTTTGATTCACCGCATTCAATATTAGCCCATCTTCTACCTGAACTTTTTGCCTTGTAGTATTTAACATCAATATATAATGACTCCCAGCTTTCAGAAAACGATGTAATACCGCCAATAACAATACCATAAATACTGCCAATAAGTGGAGCTTTATCCATTTTATCTACCAAACTATCATCAAAAGCAAGTCCTGAAATAAATTTTGCTACATCAAATGAATTTTTTACTAATCTGGTTGTTTTTTCTTCATTTATATGCTCTTCTTTATAATAAGACTTACCATTTTCATAGTATTCAATCGGATATATTTTTCCATTTATGGGATTTTTAACTGCACCATATTTATATACAGGAGCAGGCGTTGGTGCAGGAGTGCTAGTATCCTTTTTTTCAAGAACAATAGCCTGATAGTTTAAACCTTTATACGCTACTTCAACGGAAGATTTGCTATAGTAGGTTTGTGGTTGATAAGTCAAAGGGTCATTAAAAATATAATGGCTACTATCGTATCCCACTAACAGCAAACAATGTTCGGGGGCTATCCAGTTAATTGTTTTTCCGTTGTAGGTCCACGTAGAACTTATGTATGGAGTATTCATATACATAGTAGCCCAAAGAATTACCGGTATTCCTTTGTCTATGTAGTTAGAACATAAATTTTTCAGAGAAACACCATATAATTGTTTTGCAGTATATTTTTGTCCGGATAAAGCTTTATCCAATGCCTTTTTTATTACCGGTGCATAACATCCATACCCACTCGTATATCTGGGATTTCCTCCAAATGAAATATTGGGATCAAAAGGAACTCCTGTTTTAGTTAAGTACGAATCAATAAATTTATCTACAGATATATCTATGCCAATATGATTTAGTGCCATAACTGTTGTAACACTTTCGCATCCTGTTGGATATTTGCCTAATTGGGAAATAAACGGGGCTTGAATTATTTTACTATTACCTATAGGTGTTTGCGGCTTAGTATAAATTTCATTCTCCTCATATATATAAATTTCTACTCCGTTTATATTTTGGCCATCTATACCCGCATAGGAAGCCCCTGTGTCCAAAGTGCCACCTAAATTATACTTTGTCTGTACACTACGCATCCATTTTGGATCAGCATTACTTACCCAAGGCAGCCAACTTCCTCCTACATGCACTCTGTACATAACAACTACACCTGATGTTAGTTTTACATCATCCTTACTATATACTTGAATATTCAATAACTGCACAATGCCACCCGGATATCCTGCATAGTCATTTTCAGTGCTTTTAACAAAAGGATAATAGTATGATTTTCCTTCATTCCAAGTCCTGTATAAAAGGTAATATGGCTTATCCTTGTCGGTTTTAATTTTTATACCATTAATATGAACAGAGCTTGCAGTTGAAGTAAAGCTATGCCAATTAGAATCTTCGTCAATATAGCTAAGTGTTGAAGCTACTTTGCCTCCGGATAAATTACCGATTGATGATGAGATGGATTTGCCATTAAACACATAGATTTCAACACCGCTTATATTTTTACCGATAATTCCGGCATATGATGAACTGACATCCAATGTTCCACCTAAATTATAGTTTTCTTGAACATCCTGCATCCACTCCGGATCAGCATTACTAACCCATGGCAACCATCTTCCATCAACATAAGCACGATACATTACAACAACACCGGCAGTTAGCTTTGTTCCATCCTTACTATATGCACTTATACTCAGTCCCTGAATTGGTTTATTTGGATAACCTGCGTAATCATTTTCTAAACTTGTTACTTCAGGATAATAGTATGATTGTCCTTCGTTCCATGTTTTGTAACGCAAATAAAAATCCGAATTTGAATTGGTCTGAATTTTAATACCGTCAATAGGAGAAGCCATTACTTTATGATTGAAACTTTTCCAATTAGATGTACTATTTGCCATATACTGGGTTGTTATTAATTCTTCAGAACCAACGAAACTACCTGAACCCGCATTTAACGAATCTTCTTCAAAAATACGAATTTCAACGCCACCAATATTTTTACCGTCTATGCCGGCATAAGATGAACCTGTATCTAAAGTACCATTCAAACTATATTTAGTTTTTACATTTCTCATCCATTCAGGATCAGCGTTACTTACCCATGGCAACCACCTTGAATCAGTATATACTCTATACATAACAATAATTCCGGAAGTAAGTTTTGTGCCATTATTTCTATATACATTGATACTTAACCTCTGAATAGCTTTTCCAGGGGAGCCTGCATAATCATTTTCTGTACTATTTACGGCAGGATAATAAGATGACTGTCCTTCATTCCATGTTCGATAAGTTAAATAATAATCCTTGTTACTGCCTGTCTGTATTTTTATTCCATCTATTCTGGATGACAAAGTGCTTTTTGAAAAAGACTTCCAATTAGATTCATTTCCAACCATATAGCTTAGCGAAGGATTTGATTCACCACCAGAGTAGTTTCCTAACGATGATTCTTTATAAACACGAATTTCTATTCCGCTAATATTCTTTCCGGAGATACCGGCATACGAGCTGCTGGTATCTAAAGTGCCACCCAGATTATATTTACTCTGTACACTATCCATCCATTCAGGGTCAGCATTACTTACCCATGGTAGCCATTTATTTTCTACAAAGGCTCTATACATAACAACAATACCTGATACTAACTTCGTACCATCATTCCTGTATGCTTGAATCTGAAGTTGTTGAATTGGCTTACCTGAAGAACCTGCATAATCGTTTTCAGTACTTTTTACATATGGATAATATCCATTCATTCCCTTATTCCAAGTTCTATATTGTAAATAAAAAGATTCATTTGAACTTGTTTTAATCTTTAAGCAGTCCATAGTAGATTTTGTCTGATCACTAAAACCTATCCACTTTCCACCGTATAAATATGAAAGAGAAATTGCTTGCTTACCCAATAATTTTTTCCTCCTAATAAATAATTAATATTTTTGATCGATCGCATAGAACATATGTTCTATATATAATTTTAGCGTATAAATTCAAAGTTGTCAAGAAAATCAATAATACTTTTTTGCAAACTAGTTAATTAAAATAGTTTTTGAAATATAAACATATTTTTCACTAAATAAAAACGAGATAAACAATAAAGGTCATCTCGTTTAATTACATCCTATTCGGTTTCGAACAATAATTATATTTAACATCTGGCAGGTTGTGGAACTTGGCAAACCTCGTCTTTGCCCGATAGCTTGAGCCTTCGGGTGCAAGCTCCAGAGCCGTGACTGTTTCTCCAAAGGTAGAAGCCCATGCGTCAAAATGCTGCAAGCCGTTCCTTGCCAGCGTGTCATACTGCAAGTACCTCTGGACGGAGTACAGCTCTACCATTGAGTTGCTCACGGGCGTTCCCGTGGCGAAAACCGTGCCACGGTTGCCTGTTATCTCATCCAGATAGCGGCATTTCATAAACAGGTCGGAGCTTTTCTGGGCTTCGGTCTGGGCGATGCCGCCCACATTCAGCATCTTGGTGTAGAGGTAGAGATTTTTGTAAAAATGGCTCTCATCTATAAAGATCCTGTCAATGCCTAACTGCTCAAAATTTATCACCGTATCCTTTCTTTTCGTGTCGTTGAGCTTCTTTAACTTGGCTTCAATGCCTTTCCTTGTTTTCATAAGCTGCTTCACCGTGAACTGCTCGCCGCGGGACTTCTGTATCTCGTCAATGCCCATCTCTATATCATTGAGCTGCCGTTGAAGCTGCCCCCTCTGGCGTTCCTCGCTCATCTGGATTTTTTCAAACTGCAAATGCCCGATAATGACTGCATCATAATCGCCCGTGGCAATCCTGCCGCAGAACTTTTTACGGTTTCCTGTTTCAAAATCCTGCTTTGTTGTAACAAGGATATTTGCACTCGGATAGAGCCGCAGATACTCAGAAGCCCGCTGACCGACAAGATGATTCGGCAAAACAAACATAGATTTCTGGCATAAGCTGAGCCGTTTGCTTTCCTGTGCGGCGGCTACCATTTCAAAGGTTTTTCCTGCTCCCACCTTATGGGCAAGGAGCGTATTGCCGCCATAAAGGATATGGGCGATGGCGTTGACTTGATGGGTCTTAGTGTGATTTCTGGGCTGATACCTCCAAAAGTGATATGGCTTCCGTTATACTCACGGGGTCGCACAGAGTTAAAAGTGTCGTTGTAATAACGGACAAGGCGGTTTCGCCGTTCTGGGTCTTTCCATATCCAATCCTGAAACGCCTGCTTGATGACTTCCTGCTTCGCCTGTGCTGCCGTGGTTTCCTTTGCATTGAACACCGCTTTTTTATTGCCGTGTTCGTCATACACATAATCAAAGATACGGGTGTCACGCAGGTTTAAGGTGTCCTCAATAATACGATAGGCGGAAACCCTTTTCGTACCATAGGTGCTGTCCGCCTTTACATTTTTCATATCGGAGCTTTTATTCTCTATGAACCAGTCTCCGTTTATCGGGGTGTATCGTACCTTTAATCTGCCTGCGGCATAGCTTGACGGAGTTAAAAGCTCCATCACAAACCGCTGTATATCTTCCTGCGGTATCCAAGTCGCACCCAGACGCACAGAGATTTCCGCCGCCGAGAGGTCTTTGGGAATGACCTTTTTCAAGGTATCCACATTGGCCGCAAACTCTGGGTCATTCTTCGCAGCAAGCTCCGCAACCGTCAGCTTGTTTCGGACATTTCCCGACAGATACTCGTCTGCGGCTACATAGGAAACAGGCTCACAGTTCGGTACTTTAAAGATAGCACCTTGTAAATCCTGCACAAGCTCAGCCTGCGTTTTGCCTGTGAGCTGCTCCATATAAGGCAAATCAACACGGGCTTTCTCTCCGATAGAGAGAGCAAGGGCTTCGCTTACAGTTTCAACCGAAGTTACTTCTCGGTGGGGTTTGATAGTCCGCTTTGTGAACATATCTGCCTTCCGTTTGAAGTTGTCCTCATCATCAAGCACCTCCAGAAAACATAAAAGGAAGTAGCTCTCATCTGAAGCAAAAGTAAGATAGTTTCCTCGGCTGTTGATTAGACCGTATTTTGCGGTATAGACATCATACAGACGGTTGAGGTTTTCCTGCTCGGTGCGTATCATTTTCTCTGGGTAATCATCGGTCTGATACTCAATGAACTTACGCACACAGTCACGTATTTGGATAAGCCCTTTGATACGGTTTTCTGCAGTCATCGACACAGAAGCAGGTTGCATACGGTCATTCTTTCGGAAGTGAGCTTGCCGTCTTGGTTATACTTCTTCATTTTGATAGCCTGTGCCAATGACGGGTAGCATCGTTGTACTCCATTGCTTCAATCAGGGTGTATTGCTGTCTCTCGGTCAGATAGGAAATCTCAACCGCAGGGCGGAAAGCAATCCTCCCGTTCATCTACCATTTGCAGAATTTCGGGTACAAGCTCCGTTAGACGGATATAGCGGCGTATCTGGTCTTTGCTTTCTCCAACAAGTTCTCCTAATTCCTCATCAGAACGCCCTTTTGATAAATTAGTCGCCAATGGCGACGCATTTTCTTTTGGGGGTCTGCCTGCCTGTCGTTTCATAGCTTCTAACCGCATTTTATACGCAAAGGCTTTTTCACTTGGTAGAATAACGGAGCGTTGGAGATTACTTTCCACCATCACAATAATGGCTTCGTCACGGGTAAGTTCTTTAACCTCGCATTTCAGCGTTTCAAGTCCCGCAAGTTCACAAGCCTTTTTTCTCCTGTGACCGCTGATAAGCTCATACCGTCCGTCCTCTTTTAAGCGAACTGTCGCAGGGGTCATTACACCGTTCCGCTTGATACTCTCGACAAGCTGTTCCATATCCTCGTCCATTAAAACCTTGAACGGGTGGTCTGGAAACTCGTCAATCTCCGATATGGGAATATCCCTTATCTTAGAGAGCTTTGCTTCCTCACGGCTTTCGTCCGTCTGAAAAAGGTCATCGTATGCGGTCAGCTCGATTTTGGTTTCTCTGCTTCTCGCCAATCTCTGCCACCTCCTTTCCTAACTGCTCATAGGCTACGGCAACCTTGCCACTTTTGTCGTAAGCAAAAATACTTTTGCCTTCTGCGGTAGCTTCCATCGCACGGATAGAATGAGGTATCTCGGTATCAAATACCTTGATTTTCTGACCGTATGCACTTTTGACCGTTGCCGTAATTTCCTTAGAAATGTTGGTGCGGAGCATTATCATAGTCATTAAGATACCGTCTATCCTTAGCTTTGGATTGATTTGCTTTTTGACCATTGATACGGAGCGAAGCAAAAGCTCCAGACCTTTAGCTGAGAGATAATGGAGCTGTGTCGGGATAATCACGCTGTCAGCCGCCGCCAGAGCATTGATGGTTATCATGCCTAAGCTCGGCATACAATCAATAAGCACATAATCGTAACCTCAAATTCAGACATCTCAATGTTTGACGGAAGTAGGTCAACGCCCTCGCTGTGGTGGATAATCCCCTGTGAACATCAAGCGTTTTATCGTCTATGATGTTCTGCATCACAGTAGAGAGCGTATGAGAATATCGTCTGGTCTGTTATAACCCAGAGCCATCGTGAGATTTGCCTGTGCATCGGCATCAATCAGCAGGACTTTTTTACCCTGCTGCACCAGACTTACACCCAGATTGACTGCTGTGGTTGTTTTTCCGACACCACCCTTCTGGTTAGTCAGGGCAATTACTTTGCAATTTGACATAGATGCGTCCTCCTTTCACATAGATTTAGCCACTTTGTCAAGGTGGCTATGTAAACAAGTACCAGAGAACGCAAAAAAGCCGCCTACTCTTAAAATCAATAAGAATAAACGGCTTTGTAATTTGCCTTAGACATATTCAATTTTCATTCTCTTGGTCGGTGCATTTATGACCTTAAAAATAAGCTCGTCAACACAATCCGTATATCTGCCTTGCTTAATGAGCTGATTTTTTAACTCTACAAGGCTATGTATTAAAAGCTTTCTTTCGTGGCTATCCAAATACAGATGATTAAATTTCTCTCTCATAAGCACACCTCCACTTCTTTAGCTTCATTAATTATATTGGAAAGCAGGGGAAAGGACAAATCTGCAAAAAGGGGCAAAAAATAAGCGTACCATTATTTCTAACGATACGCTTTTTAGATTTATTTATTGCTTTTCCAATTTTTGATAAAGAGTAATTTGTCTTTCGAAAGTTGTAATACTTTATGTTTATTTATAATTTGTGCCGCTTTCTCATCATAAGAACTCAATTTATCAATAGCAACGAATATTTGCTTTTCACTTCTACTATATATTGAAATAATGTTTTCAATTGCAACATTCTCAATGTTTTTTAACAATGGCAAATCATGAGCTATAGCCGGCAAACGGGTTAATTCCAACAATGAAAGATCAAATGATATCAAGTTAGCAAAAGCTGTACCTGTTCCAGTATCCCCCGCAGTATTAAACGAATATTTACTTCCGTGAATATTCAGTGTCGGTGCTCGCCTTCCATCAACATATATTTCTTTATTTAGCTCGTACATTTTGACATTTATTTCATTACATATTTCATCTAATGCCTTTTCTTTTAATTCACTTAAATCATCATTAGCCTGTGATATAGTCCCCTCCAATTGTTTCTTCTTGGTATAGTATCCATTTTCATCATTAAGCTGTTTTATTTGTGCCACCAAATCAACCACTTCATCTACTGCTAATTTAGGTGCATCTTTTATGGACAATTTCTGTTCAATTTCCTTATCTATTTCTATTATCTGATTATTAATTTCCTCGATTTTAGCTTTTAATTCCTTCTCTACTGCTACAAGTTCACTCTTTAATATTTTATTTATATTTTTATGGAATTTCTCCACCTTATTAACCTGTTCTACATTAAAATCTGGAAAATAATACACAAATTGTTCTAACTCAGCACTAATTTTCACAGGTTTATTTTTTATATTATTTTGTGTTCTTAGCAATCTACTTTGATATGAGTTTAATTTAATAGTAAGTTGGCTTTTCTCCCTCTTAAGTTTTAATATTTCTTGAGAAACCATTGATTCTAAATCAAGCGATGTTGTTACAATTTCCTTCTTTATTTTTTCTAATCGTACGCTTAATTCTTCAATCTTTTTTTCATTTTTATTAAATAAACTTTTTGTGTTGACATTCGGCAAAAAATTCTTTTTTGCTGCATCAACCAATGTAGTTTTGTCACTTTTTAATTTTTCTATTTGCTCCTCATATGCTTTTAATGATTTATATTTATCAAACAATTTTAAAAGAGCTAATATAGATTTAGGTGCTGTTTCTTTTTCAAAATACTGGATAGGTTTTCTTTCATTTAAATTTTCCTTCCCATAAATTCTGAAATATCTACCAACAATATTTCTAAATGTTAACGATTCTAATTGACAATCATACTTTTCTTGCAACCATGCGGTAAATTCTTCCGTTGTTACACTCTGTAAAATTTCAAATTTCTCATTACAAATAGATACAAATTTGTATTCATTTGTACTTCTAATAAAATAGTAATCCTTATTATCAAAATTAAAAATAAATCTGAAATCATGATGGTCCAAATTATCTACTACATCATGATTTTTACTTATATAATCATCGCCTCCAAAAACAAAGTCAATAATCATAAGCATAGTTGATTTTCCTATCGAATTAGAAGCAATATCATCTCCTACAATGGCATTTAAACCCTCATGAAATACAATTTCTTTCTGCAAAAATATATTACAACTAATTTTTTTCAACATACTGTATCACCTGCAACCCCTCATTATATTTTATTTTGCCAAGAACATATAGAACGTCCAGAGCCAACATATATTCATTTAAATCTTCAAAATGAGTTTCCACTTGTTCGTATAACCCAATTACTGAAAAATCTGAATCACTAATCTTTTCTAAAATATAAACCGTTTTTGCCAGAATACAATCTTGAAAGCTTATTAGCTTATTCGGCAATATCATGAAAACACCTCACAATCTTGTATAAAATATGCAATCACAATTTCACAAGCCCTTCTTGAATATGACCCTGTCTTTTCATTAAGCCAATCCACTAAAGAAGCATATACGAATTCTTGGTTAGGATTAATTTGCATAGTTTTGCCATAAAATGCCTTTATTTGAGCCGCTAGGGTATCAAATTTATATGGTGTTACTTTGTCCATTTCAATAAATATCTTATGAATATAGTCAAAATAATCTACCACATCGTTTTTAATGGTACGTTTTATTGCAAAAGGTAAGGTGTCGTTGGCTTTTTGTTCTATCTTCAAAGATTCATAACTTAACCGTACCAAGTCTTCCTCTAAAGATTCATCATTTAAATTCTTTAATATTTCCTTTATTTCTTCCTCTATATTAAAAAGTGCATATGTATTTTTTAGCTGTGCATCTTGCAACAATTTCTTTTTAAGTCTTACCCACGAGCGATATTCGTCTATAGTTCGTGGTGTATCAAATTTTTTATGACATATTCTACAGACCGCTATGACATTAGCCAGACTATTAACGTCTTTACTCAAACGTTCCTCGTCTTTTAACAATTCGACTTCCTCTGGACGAGGATTCGCAGGATATATATGTGCCACTTCAAACATTTTAATAATTTGTCCATTCTTGGTATTAGTTAATGGCTTTCCACAAATTGGACATCGCCCATCGACCTCATTAAATAATACCATTTTTTCATTATCACTAAAAATCCTTCGATTATCTCCCATATTTATCACCTACATTTATAAAATCGTTACTATATTTAATCTTACCAAATAGAATGGTAAATGTCGTTTTATAAATTTATAACTATGCACTAAAAATTAGCTACATACGCCAAAATATTTCAATGCATCCTTTATCGCTTCCACTTTCTCCGCTGTCGGATGCTTCCTCGTCTGTTTCAATTCTTCTGTCGCATTAGGAGCATCATACATTGGCAAGCCTAAATCTCTCTTTACCTCTGCGATATATGCGGTATGTACTTTGAAGCCGTATTTAGCTTCTATGTACTCCTTTATCATTTTGTAGGTCACTCGTTCTTTGGGCTTATAGCTTTCGGCTCTTTTAGCGATATTATCAAGCGGAACTTTTCCCTCACCCTCACCAAACTCAACTTTTACGTTGATATGTCCGTCTGGCTTTTTGTGGGAAAGCAGTACCACCGTCTCCACATGCACCGTCACCGCGAACAGTTCTAACCTGCGTTGTTCTGCCGAAATCATTATGTTTGATTTGTTACACTGGCATTTCACTTTCATTATAACCATGCATAAATACAAATGCAACACAATCTACTCTTTCGCCACTATTTTCGGGACTTATTGACAAACTTTCTTGCTGATTTTGGAGGTATTGACATTGAATTTCAAACCCCATAATATAGTAAAAAACGGAAAACAGTTAAACATGACACCGTTTTCCGTTTTTTAAACTAACTAATCAATTCTTCAAAAGTTTCAATAGGCATTAAACATCTACTTATAAATTCTCCGATAAAATTATTCGGATCAGTAAAATACTCTATTGTTTCATTATCAGTCATATTTATAATATTCTCACGCGCCTTTTTTATATAAAGTTTAGAATCTTTTTATTACTATATTTAGATAGTAATAAAAAATTATTAACATGAAATTCATATAAGGCAATAGATTTTTTTAAAAAAGCTATCATCTCATCTTCTTGTTCTTTGTAGAGCGATTGTAATGCTAACAAATAATCAACCATAGATTTATATTCATTACTTGCTTTTTGAGAATAGGACAGCATTTTATTCATAAATTTTTTTGGTTCACCATTCCAAACTATCGAAAGGTAAAAACCAATTAAACTAATTCTTTTATCATCAAAATATCCTGTTCATATTGTAGCAAACATATTGCTGACTCATAATTTTCTACGGGAGCAAGAGTTTGCAATATAGCTAATCTTAATGCATTCTCAGCATTATTACTAATATTTTGTAACAATTTATCCTGATAATCAAAATAACCTTCATCGTTATCATATGGTTTTATCAAATCAAATTTTTGAAACATCAACATTCTCCCTTACATTTACTATACAAAAAATAGATACTTAAAGGAAACTTATAACAAATATAAATCACTTTAATAATTTTCCAACAACACTTTATTAAAAATGGACATCTGGGAAGTTCCTAATTTCATTATTCCATCCTCAATGTGTTTTTTAGAAAAAATGTGCTTCGCATATTTAGGAAAAAGTTGTTTTGCTATTTGACCGGGCGAACCACCCGTACCTAAAAACCATCCTGCAATACCGCCTATTGCTGCCATTGCCCATTGTAAAGGAGTTCCAAATTTTCCTGTTTTATCCGCATGAATAATCGGATTGTTTTCACAATAAGCAAATATATTTGTGTTTAATGGAGTACCCGTGTTAGTATCGCAATATATTAAATCTGCTTTCGGTGTTGTAAACATAGCTACGATAGCGAATCGGATTTAATTCACGAATTGTCGGCCCACCTCGGGTGTCTTTTATGTTATCCCAAGCGTCATAAACATAGCTTGCGACTTCTGTCCAGAAAGGTCGATCATTCTTACTACATCATTAAGGATGTTGCTATTTTCGCTTTAAATTGTATCACAAACAAAAAGCAAATACAACATAATATCCTATTGTTTTGGTACAATTTCAGTGACTTATGGGTGGGCTTACCTATGGCAGATTTTTGTATCTGTATTTCATTATGAATTTACAATTTAATAAAAATATTGAAATTATTTTCTCATTAATCTGCATCCCCGTTATTCTCAAAATAACTATACTTTTTTAAAAATAGAACTGTGTGCAATATGACAGATTTTATTTAAAATAATGCTAATTAATATCGGTACAAACAGACCAAATATAAGATATACAAAAGCCCACTGTTGCAAACCGTTTGGAAGATAGTAGTACCATATACTTGATTTAAATGATGCAACATTAAAGTCACCAAACAATGAGCCTGAAGTAATGCGACTTAATCCGTAGAATACAAATTTTAGGCACATAAAACCTACAAGCTGATTTACCATAATTCCGTATGTGTTGTCAGCTATAAGCCTTACAAGCTTGCTGTTTCCTATGGCAGGTACAAGCAATCTTGAAACTCTCAGCCAAAATGCAATTGCTGTGATTGACGAGATATACGGAATTATAAAACCGTTGTTAAATTTAGCAAATGACGACGGAGTGTACTCCAAATCTTTGCAAAAAGTTAAAAGTATCAGCTGTACAGCAAATATAATTGCAAAGTACGCAACATTATTGAGATTGTCTTTCTTTTCAAGCACAGCTTTATAAAAGCGACCGAATTCATAACACGGCAGAAAAAACATTGTTCTGGCAAGAAGTTTCACTATACCGTTAATTGCAGTCGGATTTTCTATTGCAGTGTTAATTCCTATCATTCCGATTGCGAGATACACTATCAAAACTATAAATTCATTGTCAAGATGAATCAGTTTCAAAAATTTTCTGAACAGCACATTTATTATACAAACCAAAAACAGCGGGTACACAAACCATGAACCGAGGTTATATTGAAAAGCCTCACCGTCAACAAACGGCATAACAAAAAGATTGTATAAATCAGGCTTTGCACCTATAGTAAATCCAAACAAACCGAGAAATGCAACCGCACCACCGTAAAATATATTCCACAAATACGCAGGAATAAGAAGCCGTTTTGTTCGTTTCCATATGTATTTTCCGATATTTTCTTCATAATCGGTTTTGTAAAAATATCCCGATATAAATACAAACAGTGCCAAATTATACGAATACGGCGGAAACCAGTTATAAGCAAGTTCCATTCCGCCATGATAACAATGTCCGGAAACTATAATGATAATTCCGATTGCCGACAAAAGTTTGAATTGCAAATTTATTTCAGGAACACTTTTATTTTCAATTTTCTTTTTCAATCTTATCCCTCAGCTTTATCTGTTCTGCACTGAAGCTGCTATACCGTATCTAATGTTATCGCTAACAAAAGTGCCTTGCCTTATAAGCTGAATAGTATATGTTCCGCTACCTGATGATACAAATGAAACCATCGATTTATTATCATAACTACAATACGAGGTATATGAATTTCCCTTTGGATCAGTGACTTTTAATTTAAAAGTATCAAGATTAGGTGATGTAATTGTTCCGGTTAAATGAGAATCTGAAACAGTGTTTGGTTTATCCCATACAGCACACACTCTTACCAATTTACCTGCAGTAGCATTTATGCTCATTGTTTTACCCACTGAATTTACACTTGAAGTAATGCTTCCAGATGCATAATTTCTTCTTGCTGAATACAAGGCATATGAATTAATCACATTAAGCATACCTGAACCATACATTTTACTTAAAGCGGTATTACCACTGGAATTTGAAATAACTTCACTTTCATCCATTGAGTCAGTTATCTCAGTACCTGCAAGTAATACAGCCTTCATTAATCTTGGATTTATTTTGAGCGACGAACTTGCCTGGCACAATTGGGCTACTGCACCTGTTACCATAGGAGTCGAAAATGAAGTTCCGCTTGCAGCATTTGGTATCGCAGTACTGCTATCTCTTGTTGCAGGTAAAACAAAACTATCTCCTGGAGCAACTAAATCTGGTTTATAATTTTTACCGTCAGTATTTGTATAAGAGGAATAACCCGATAAGGTTCCGTTATTATTACAACCACCAACAGTTATCATATTGTATGCCATCTGACCACTACCTACACCGTTTTCTCCAGCATTGCCTGCCGCACCAACATAAGTTACATTATGTTGAGAAACAATATGGTCAATCCATTTTGCTGTATCACCGTAATTGTTATTACCATCGTTTCCAAATACCATACTGGAGTTTATTACATTGACTCCATTATCAAGTAATACCTCAAGTGCTGCTCTAAAATCAATACCTGCCGTTGCATACAGTTTTGCATCAGGAACAGCACCGACAAAGGATTTTCCAGTTGTACTATTTGAATAATCGCCTGCAATGATGCATGAAACACAGTTACCATGAGATGAGTATTTATCAATAATTCCACCTGATGAGCAATAGTATATTTCAAAAGTACCGTTCTTGAAATAATCGACTTCACTGGAGTTAGCAAAAGGATAATCAATTACACCAATTTTAACTCCCTCACCGGTAAAACCAAATGTATCTCGCATTTCGCTTATACCCGTCACATCATAAGGTTCAACTGAAAAATTATATGTACTTGCTCTTTCTTCCTGACTTAACTCCGTTGTATCATAATTTTGCGGATTTAATAAATTCTCAGCTTCTTTGTCATAATAGTAAATATCAGTGACATTTGGATTTTTACAAAGAGAATTAATTTGTTCTTTGTCAAGAGAAAGAATTACATTTGGTGCATACTTAGACTCATAAATAATATCGTCTTCATGACATTCAATTTTATCCAAAAATTTTTGGTTGTTTTCTTCATACATATCAGATGCAATGTTTCTTTTTTCTTCAATAACAGTTTCTGTATCTTCGTCTGTAACATCACTATCAATTCTCTTGATTTTTAATGCAGTACTATTGTCTAATTTTTCATCAGCAAATGACATATCTAATAATTCAAGTTTTTCAGAATTAAAATTGTAATCCGATTTCAATTTAACCGTTGTTTCTTTTTTGACTGTTGAAAAATCAATATCTTTTGTCCAGACTGACACATCCAACTTGTCCTCGTCAGACATACTGCTAAGCTTTTCCGACAGAGTTTTGTCAATGTAAATTCCGCTGTCCGGTAAAATTGTTTCTGCCGATACCATTTGTACAAAGCTTGATCCACACAAACCTAAAGCTAATGCACATGATACAATAGTTTTTATACCTTTTATTTTTTGCATTTTCTTTCTTCCTCCTCAAAATGATATTTTAATAAAATTTCTAAGTTATAAGAGTTTCATTCTTTATATGATTTCTTATTCTTTATAAAATAGTTTCTGAGTAACTCAGGTTCTTTGGGCTGGCAAAAACCACATAATGATGCTGCCCCACTAGCAAACTTAGCTGATTTAACAGCAAAAAATCCAATAATTTTTTTTGCCATTTTCATTGATTTCTTCATTTTTTATTTCTCCTTTTTGATAAAATTACTTCAACAAGAACTGATATATCTATTACAAAAAAAGTAGGAAATATTACCAGTGCCTGATAAAAATGAAACATACATAAAATCAAAATTGCAACAAATGAACTTAACACTATTTCTATAATTGAAAGTCTTTTAAACTTTTTTTTACTCTTTTCATTAATTTTTTTATTTACATTTTCTACAGGTGCATACAACCAAATAATGATTATAGATATAATCATCATTATTAAACAAAAATAGTTATTAAAAATTAAATATTGCTTAGAAAGAAAATTATAAAATTTTATAGTACACAAATAAGAAAAAATATAAATTAAATTACACTTAAAATATGTTTGTGCATGATATCCACCTGTACACGAACGGATAATAAATAACGTTATAATATAAAGTATGCCCTCAAAAAAGCGCCCGATCATAAAACTAATTATTAAAATAGCTATTATTCCTATTAATGATGAAAGGCATATCTCAATGCCATAGATATATACTTCTAAAGGAAATTTATCATTGTCATCAAATAAAAAAACTGCTATATTTCTAGATAAAGAATGTAACATAACTCATAAGCCTCAACATATTCTTTATTTAAATATAGCAGTTTTTATTTATTTTTGTGTAATGTGGTAAATATTACTTGTTTTTTGGTAAATTTTGTTTCTTTAAAATTATCATTGAATGAAAGTACCCATCTTTTTCAAAAAAGTTCACCTCTCCAGCATATTTTTTTGCAACAGATTTTAATATATCTATACCCTTACCATGATTTTCGTTAGTCTTACTTGTCAATAGATTTGGATTCTCATTTAAAATAGATTTTTCTACTTTATTAACACAGTCAACTATATAATGATTACTGTGTATATATATTTTAAGCCACATTTTTCGATTTATCTTATCAATTTTTATTAAATACTCTATTGCGTTATCACACATATTTCCAATAATTGACACAATATCGCTGTTTTCAGAAAATTCAATCATTTCATCGGCAATTTGAATACTAAAATTAATATTCAAAGCAACTGCTTTTTCTTGCTCAACATTTATTACCGCATTAAGCAAAGGATTTTTTGTGTCTATAGGGGTATAAATAGCTTTCAGATTTTTAGAAACCTCACCACAAATCTTTTGGGCATCTTGATATTTCTTGTTTGAAATAAGATTATCAATGCACAAAAGATTGTTCTTCATATCATGTTTTATCCTTGAAATTTTTTCAATTTGCACATTGCTTTGTAAAATGTTATGTTCATAAAGATTGATTTGCTGTTCCATAAGCAAAAGTTTTGTACTTGCTTCATTTTCCCTGCTTATTCTTGATACCGCATACCATACTATTGCAGTAACAGTAATCATACACAGGCATATTACAGAAAGATACACCATTATATTAGCCTCATATTTCGTGATTACCATAATGTAAAAAGTGCAGTAAACGATTAACAAAACTATAACAGGAAGGATAATAAAAGCTATAACATCTGTTATTTTTCTTAAATTGACTTTATGATTTCTAAATTTTACAAGCATTGAAAAAACTAATACATCAGTCAAATTGATAACCACTATACAAATATATCTGTAAATCGTAGGTTCAGTTACCAATTCATAGTGTGTATATCCTGTAAAAAAGCTTAAAAAATAACTGAAAGCAAAACTTATCACTGTGTTAATCAAAAAGGCAATCAAAGGCATAAATATTCTGCTAAAAATATTGCCACGCAAACATAACAGAGAGTAAATTTCCAGTACTGCCAAAAACATTAAATCATTTATTATCATATAGTATTCTACAAGAGATGAATACAACAAAATGCCAAACATTACTGTACTGAACAGTAAAAAGCAAATTACATTTCTTTTTCTGTTATCGGGTTTCTCCATAAATAGATATAAAAATCCACAAAACATCAGCGGCTGAAATAAATCAGTCACTATTTCAACAAAAACATCAAGCATACTCTTTCACCAACCAATCATAATAATTTTTCTTTGCAATATCTTTATATTTTTTGCTAATAATAAATTCCTTTCCACAGTCTAGGATCACCCTGTTCGTTTCAAAAGTTGAAATATGTTTTGCATTCACAATACAACCAATATGAATTCGAATAAAACCTTTGTTGTATAAATCTTCATACTTTTCATCCATTGTACTTCGTTCTTTGTATGCCAACTGCTCGGAGTAAAAGAAAACATAATTTTTTTCTTTTTCAAGATATAAAATGTCATCCAAATTCAAAAGAATAAAATCTCTCCCACTTTTTATAATATAGTCATTACTTATATTTTTTAATTTACTAAAAATAAGACTTATACAATCAAATACATTATCGTATAATTCAGATTTTCGTAAAAATGTATATGGTTTTTGCTTTAGTGCCTTAAAAACCATATTATCCTTGCTTGTAAGAAAAATAATGTATGGTATATCTGCTACACCTTTGTTTTTATTGATCTTTTCACATACTTTTATTCCGTTTATCATAGGCATATCAATATCAAGAAAAATGATATGATACTTTTTATAGTTTTCAAGTAAATCATATCCATTTGAATATTTATCAATCGTGCATTCCATCTCCATCTTTTCACAAAATTCTGAAATTTTATTAATCAAATTGTTAATAAAAATAGTTTCGTCATCAACAATAGATATATTTAACATATCCTCACCACCATTTTAATTCTAACAAATATTAAAATGTTTTTCAATACACTCTTAAACAGTCGATCATTTAAGAAGTTACTATCAATTTTATAAGTCAGCAAGTTATTACCGCCGTTATCTCTGTATCTTTGCTTGGTTACCGGGTTTACCCGGTACTACACAAGCATAATGATTACCTTTCAATACGAAAAATAAGTTCGAAGAAATTTTAAGCGAAAAAGATTTCAATGGCTCAGAGGCAATTTTATCAAAGAGCTCTTCCTGCTTAATTTCGCGCGCATAATGGCTGTAAATACGGAAGTCTCAAAAAGCCACCGTACTGTCTGCGTTGACCTTACGCTTTCCAAAAACAGTACGCTTTTATCTTTATTAGGGCTGATTTCCATATGTGTTCCTTTAAATTCTTGACTTTCAAATTCGACTTTGATATCATCAAAATAGAGCATAGGTTTCTCTCCTTCATTGTTTGTCTCTTCAACTACAATTTTGGAACTTCCTATGCTCTTTTTCAATATTTACTTTTGATTATCCCGCATTTTCGTGATGAGGGAAAAACGCCCACATTTTCTGTGAGCGTTACTGTTGCAATATTGATTTCAGATACAAAATGCGGCATAGAGAGGAACGGTTTTTTTATTGTCCTCAAAGCCGAAATTTTTGGCAGAGAGCTTGATTGCATAAGCGGGCTTGTAGGTGTCCATATAGACCTTCAAGCTCTTTGCTCTGGTGTTGTCGGCAGACTTGACCTCAATAGGAATAAGCTGACCGTCACGCTGAATGATAAAATCAATTTCAGCTCCACGCTCGGACTCCCAATAGTAGGTGTGGTAGCCGTTAATGGAGAGCTGCACATTGACATAGTTTTCCGCCATACCGCCCTTGAAGTCGTTAATTTCCTCGACCATATAGAGAATGTCATTGGCGGCTAAATCCTTCTTGGCACAAAGCAATCCTAAGTCGGACACATAAATCTTGAACGCATCAATATCACGGTAGTTTTCAAGCGGCTTTTTGATTTGCTCCACCTTGTAGACCTGTGACACGATACCGGACAGGCAAAGCCATTCAATCGCATTTTCAAATTCGGAAGCTCGTCCGCCTTTCTTAATCAGCTTATATTGAAAACGGGTATTCTTCTTTGAGAGCTGAACGGTAATGTTATCGTAGGCAAGTCTGGTTTTCTTGATTTCATTCAAGTTGTTATACTTGCTCATATCATTGAGATAGCTTGCAAGTATCGTGTCCTGCGTATGGCGGACAAGGATATAATCCTTTGTTTCGGCAAACTGCATCACGCACTCCGGCATACCGCCGACCACAAGATACTGACGGTAAAGCTGCATTGCAGCATCGTGTAAGGCAGACGGCAGGGGCGTATCGGTTTGGAAGCACTTTTTAATCTGCTCTACCAAATCGTCCTCACCGAGAGCCAACATAAATTCCTCCATATCCATAGGATAAAGCGTTTTCATATCGACCTTTCCTACGGGAAAAGAGAATTTTGCTCTGTTGACCGCAACACCGAGCAAGCTGCCTGCGACGATGATGTGATAATCCGGAGCGTTCTCGCAAAAATATTTGAGCGAAGTCAACGCTCTTTCGCAGAGCTGCACCTCGTCAAAGACTATCAGAGTTTTTTCCGTTACGATGGTCTGACCTGCGATATGAGATAAAATAGGTATGAGATAATCGGGGCTGATGTTTTCCTCAAAGGTTTCGTTCAGCTTTGGATTGGTTTCAAAGTTGAAGTATGCCACATTTTCATAGTGAGTACGCCCGAACTCCAGAATGGAATAGGTCTTTCCGACCTGTCTTGCGCCCTGTAAAATAAGGGGCTTGCGGTGTTCACTTTCTTTCCACGCTTCCAAGAAGCCCATAATCTTTCTATACATAAGCAGTCTTCCTTAAAGGTACTGACCATAGTATAACAGATATTCGTGTAAAATTCAATGATATTTCCTTGACTTTTCGCACTAATCAACACGATTATTTTCTCTAACCTCTCACGATACGACACGAACACCGCAATTTCTGCATTTTATACCTCTCCGAACTTAAGAAGCCACTGTCCAACACCAACATTCGTGATATAGCTGAGCTGAAGGTCGGAGATATTAAGGAACTTGATTGAGCATGAAGTTTGCGAAGCCCACCGTTTTTGTCAAACATTCTTGTAACACGAAAAAATAAGTTCACAATAATTTTAAGCATAAAAAAACAATAAAACAAGTGGCAGTTTAAACAACCACCACTCGTCAATTTCAATTATTCTGTTTTAATACTACCCCAACTATTGACATAAAGCCAAAATAACTTTTGATAGTGTTTAACAAATCGTATTACTTTTTTGACTTTGATTTTGTTTTTGTAACTTCGTCCAAACCTATAAAGTACATACCTTTTCTTTTTGTTTTTTCAAGATGGATTTTTTCCGAATCGACAAGCAAATCCGTATAGGAATTATTTTCAGATTCGACAAAACAGAATATTCTGAATTTACCGAAAGTTACGGTTTTGTCGGCTTTATGTGCAGAATCGGAATACGCAAGAATATCAGTTTCACGATTTGGCACTGCTACAAAAAGAACCTGCTCACCTGTCTTTTTATCCCGTATTTTACAAGCTCTGATAAATGTATATTCGTCTGGACAACGAGTGTCAGAAAAATCAATATGTTCAAATACAGTATATTCGGCATTTCTGTTTATCATAGAAATTTTATTGTTTTTCTTTGTGTAAACGGCAGGTATAATTATTTTTGATTTCTTATCTAAAGAAACAACAAATACATTGCTACAACCCACCATAAACTGAAATAACACCGAATGTTCGTTCACTCTTCGATTATTTTTAGAAAATAGAACTTCGTCACTAATATCAGCAAAATATTTAAATCTGTATTTGTGCCGATCAATATATTTATATAACATACAAATCATCAAAACAATAGGTGAACAAGCAAGTATGATTATGTAAATAGACGAATCTCTTGTTTCAGCTGGACTAATAATTTTATTACTGTTTCTCTCAATCAATGTCACAATAAACATGATTACATAAAAAACACCAACAACTATAAAAGTTATTACCGCATATTTTTTATTATTTTTCATATTTTTAACCTCGATCAATAATAAGACGGACTGCTGTATTGCCAAGAATACTTATTTCCTATTGGACGTCCACATGCCCTGCATTGTGTTTGTCTTTTAGGAAGGTTAGCCAACGGATGCTTTTTGGGGGTCAAAGGAGGCTCTTTCGAGCCTCCGTTCAGCAAAATGTTCTACCCTTACAATTTCACTATTTAATTGGTTAACAAATCAACCAACTATTCGTTATAAACAATTTTTTCAATGAATACGCCTAATATATCTAATTAAAAAAAATCAGAATGAAATTGTGGATTAAGATTATTAAATCCTGAAAGCACATCTGCCAAGCTTATATCTATATTCATGCAAAACAAATTATAAACAGCTACGCCTATTCCACCCAGCAACAAAAAAATGCTAAAATATTTAAAATATCTCACAAAATATTGACTGTAATTTTTAGTTCTACTTAAAGAATTGCTTTTTATTGCAAAATCCATATTTTTATTCTTTAAGATTGAAGACAAATACAATAAACTTTTTGATATAAATAAAAATGAGAACAACGCACCAATGCTATTCTGAACTCCAAAACTATTAGCAAAACCTAGGAAAGGTAAATTATAAAAAGTATAAAACACTATAAAAAAAGCAAATGTACCAACAGCGTTTGTAATTTTAACACCTTTTATTTTTAAGGAAAAAAGTTCGGATAATAGCACAGCACAAAGAGAGATAATCAAAATAGCAATTGATAATGGAGATATTTCTGTTATTTTAAATATACACAATAAAAAAACAGCTAACATCCCTAAAAATAGCGTAATAACATCTATCAAAAGTATTTTTTTATTCATAATTAACCCCATATTTCACAAAATCTATTTATATATATAATCTAAATTCCATCCAAAGCCTACAGAACCACCAAATCCCAAATATTCTCCAATTGAAAAGCCCAATTTATGAGATGAGCCATAAATTTCATACTCATTGTCAGATCCAATTTCATAGTATTTAGTATCATGTACTCCAAATAAGTCCCAACCGCACACACCTGCAGAAACTTCCACGCTATCTGTCTCACTAAATGAAAAACCTTGTTCATCAAAATGGATATTTAGAAGTGCATGTTTTCCAACAGCTTCTATTGAAAACACATCAGTTACATTAACACCAAATCCTACTCCAAAGTCTGCCACCTTATTCCAAGTGTTGTAGTCTTGTTTTTTTGTAGAAGATGTTGTATAAGAACTAATAACGAAACTGTGTGAGGTATTCGAGGGAGCATTTGATCCGTAACCCTTACAAACATTACAAAAACCCGGAACTGATACTTTAATCTTCCAAGTATGTCCAATATATGTCCCTGCCGATGTGTAATTAGGCACTTTGCAGGTGCCTAATGGATCAACATTGAGAACTGGATTATTAGCACAATATGCAAAAGTATTTCCGTCAAGAATGGTAGTACCAGCCTGAAAATAACCATCGGCATTGATAAAACGATGAGTTACGGCATCATAGTAACGGCTCATCAGGTAGTAAAGACCTGTTTCTGTGTCCTGATAATAGCCTCTGTAACGGAACTGATTCAAATTACCGATATGGTTCGGGTTTGTGATCGCATTTCCGTTGTTATCGGTTATAGAAATCACATTGCCCCAAGCGTCATATTCATAATGTGCTTTGAGTTCGCCTGCACCGTTATAAATTCCGACAATATCGCCACGGGAATTATGGGTGTAGTAATATGAATACTCGGTATCGCCGTCAGTCAAGGTATATCTGACATTATACAAAATTCCGTTTGCATCGTATGAATAATAGAACTTTGCATCGCCACGGGTTTCATATAATAGCTGACCGTTAAGGTACGCATATGTGTATTTTACACCATTTACGGTTTTAGTTGTACGAACACTGTCGCTGTCATAGCCATAGCTTATGCTTGTATCACCATTTGTGAGTGTTGCAAGCTGTCTGCCGTTTTTCCATGTCATTGACATTCCGTCACGATATGTAAGCGGATTGCCGATTTCATCGTAGGTTATGTTCTGACCGTTATATGATGTGAGAACATCTCCCCAATTTGAATTGTTGTATTCATACGCATTGCTTGTTGTACCGTTTGAATCGGTAACAGTTTCGGATATAAGGTTACCGCCGGCATCGTAAGTATAGTTATAAACTTTACCGTTCATCTTGTCATCTACACTAACAAGCTGATTCATCATATCGTAACCGTAATGATACTGTAAAACTCCGTCTTTGGTAACATCGGTAATATTACTGTGTGCATCATACTTTTTGGGGTCAACGGAGGCTCTTTCGAGCCTCCTTACCGCAAATGTTCTACCCAATATCAAAAATCAAGCGAACAACAACGTTATACAATATGTGCAAAATATCAAAAAAACTAATTTCAATTGCAGAAAAATAGATATTTTAAAATTCTTTCTTACAATTATTTCGACACCTCTATATTTTACAATCTGGCGATATTTTATTAAAGTTGCAAGCAGAAGGCATAAACTAAAAAGCACACAGAAAATAAAAATCCAAAAGCTAATTGCATAACTGTCGATAAAAACATACCTAATATATATAATTGATAAGACTCCTATACAGGAAAATATATAATTAGGAACGGTGTAACAAAAAATAGTTTTTTCAGTAAAATACTTTTCAAAAGGTGGAACGATTGAAATATTGGTTGCGTCATATGCTTCTCTAGAATCATACAATCGTATTAAGCCTATAATGATTTGATATATTGCAAAAATAACTATTGAGTTCATGTACTGTAACTCTTCACTTTCATGAAATTCAGCGACAGACAAATAAATATAATTTTGCAAATGTGAATCAGCCAGTATCCACAAAGACAATATTTGAGTTATACAAAACCACAAGAGTAAGCTCGTATAACACAACGGTCTTTTGCTTTGATCATATTTTAACACATCATATTTTACGGTAAAAAATATGAGCAGAAAACTAATCAAAAACAACAATATTGTTAAAACGATACCAAACACATCTGTTGTTTTAATAGATTTATAGCATGGCAACATAAAGCTTAAAGTACTAAAAATGTATAAATGAAAACTACCAGTAATAATATTAACAATCATATTAACAACTGTAGTCAAATAAGAAATCAAAAAAAGCAAAAGAGAAAGTAGATATACTTTCTTTTTTTTACACACCACACCACTTTCTTTCATTTTCACTACTCCATTTATTACTCCAATATGTCGATAAGGAAATTGTTACTAAAGAAGCTACCACTGAACATACCATACTTTCTCGCATAATTTTAACACAATATTATATATTAGTCAAACTATTTTATTGCTATTTTATGCATTCTCTGCCAAATAAATTCATTTGGCTAATCGGCAAAATGCAAAAAGTACAATAAAGTGACCTCATATGGCAATAAGAAATTACCATATGAGGTGTCATTGCTAACTGTCATTTCATTATAACCGTAAACAAATGCAAATGGAATATAATCAATGGTTTCGTCACTTTTTTCGGACGCTATTGACAAACTTATTTGCAATTTTTTGAAGTATTGACATTGAGATCTATTTATGATATAAGTCATTAAACAAAGGCAATATATTTACTCTTTTTTATTGGATGTCAGACAAAAAACACGGATTAGGTTATATCATACAATAAACAGGGAACAATTCTAAAATAGAGTTGCTCCCTGTTTATATTTTAATTTATCTAATTTTATTAACTGAGCTAAGTAGTCATTTTAAAAAAATCGGTTCAAAATTCATTCTTAGATGCTTGGAAATAAGAAAATCGTAAGCCCTACGACTAACAACCCATTTAGGAAGAAACATATCAAACTCTTCAAAAGTCTTATTAACATCGTGCAAATCAAGCAAACCTTCCTGCGAAATAAAGCTAAAAGGAAAACCATTTTCATTTAAATACTCTTTTTCTCTATATTGAATTGAGCCACAACATTTACATGGAGATAATTTTCGTATTCTATTTTTAGAAATTATCGGTAACATAGTATGCATAGGTGATATTTGATAATACACAACATCTCCGGTTTTATTGCGAATAGGTCGAAAATCATCATCGGTAATATTAAAATTATCAATCAACATATCTCTTATATTTATACTTACACCATAATGGTAGGTAGCTAAAATTGAGTATTCTTTTTTTATAGCTGATTTAGGTACAAGAAAATCCGCTATTTGTTCAGAATAGCCACACAAAGAACAAATCTCCTTTTCGATTTCATCAAATCCGACATTACCATACCCACACAGCACATTTGTAAATGCAATTCTAAAAGCTACTGTTTTAGATATATTAGGATATCGCTTTTCATTGATATTCATAGTAACATCTCCTAAATACGATTTTTGCAGATTATAAAATAACGAACAATAGAAGAAATGTATCAGTCAAAACAAGGTTTCTCATGAGCCTGAGCTTAAATTTAATTTTTCCTCTTTGCTGTCCCTTTCAATGCATTAAAATTCTGTTTGTCAATAGAAACAGTTATTTATTTTTCTGTTTTAGGCATTGCCTTTTTATATTCAGACTTTCGCTTTATGCAATTATTTTTATGCAACTGAAACGGTGAGTTTTAAGCCGAGCGGCTGCATAATTTTTAATAATGTATCAATCTTTGGAATTGTTTTAAATGTTTCTATTCTTGCAACAGATGACTGTGGTATTCCGCACATATCTGCTAAATCGCGTTGACTTATTCCAAGTCCTGTTCGTTTTTCAATAATTGCACCTACAGTTACTGCAAGTTCTTCCGGTTTTTCAATATTCTTCTTTGCCCCACCTATATCCATGCTGATATGACGGAACTTAAAAAACGCCTTGTACATTACCAACTAATTTAGTATCAAGAATTATTTCGGCTTTCATTATTTGGTTCCACTCTCAATTCTTATATTTCAAGTTGTTTGTTGTTTTCGGTAGAAAATTTACATAAAAAGCTTCTTTAACAGCTTCTATTATTTCACCTGAAAATTTATCTTTCTTTTTATTTGAGCATGAGATAAATTCAAGAATAAAGCTGTCAATTGCCGAGTGTATAATATCTTCTTTTGAACTTTAAGCTGTAATGCAAAATAACCGTGTAGAAAAAATCAAGCACTGTATGTAATTTTATAATTCTTTATTCTCCTATTCATAAAAGTTAGAACCAAAGCTAAAGAATTGACCGCCGTTTTCATCGTAACAATCAATAACAATACCTTCAAGAGTTACAAGGTATGTATAAAAAGGCTTAGAAAAAACATTCACATTGTTTTTATTTCTCAAATCATAAAGCATAACTTCCCAATAAAGTGGGTTGCTGTCCCAAAATTCTGAACCTACGCTATCAACTTCTGCCACATCATCCAGACTGTCAACTGACTTAAGTGCAGCAACAGCGGCATTGCCGTTCACTGTTGGAAATGAACCTGCCATACTGTAAAGCAAGTCATCTGCATTAACGCCCATAAGACGGGTAACTGTAACAATTCCTTCATCCGGATTACTGAACTGTGAAATAATTTTGTCAAGCCAAGCACAAGCGTCCTTAATTTCAGCAACTGTATTCTGATATTCTTTATCAGCCTCTGATTCAGTATCATTAAGGAGTTCTGCAAATAATCTTCTTTTATTTTCAAGATCCGTAACAGAACTTGAAATTATGTCCGCATAATCAAATAGAGTTAAATTATTACTATTTGACTGCGACATATTTCCGCCAAATAATTGTCTTTTTAATCTGAGAATTTCTGTTTTTAATGAATTTTTCATTGATTTGCTCCTTTTATATAATTATTAGTGTTATTTATTTATACTTTTATAATAATTACTGATAAAACTACTGATAAAAGTATAACTTTTCTTTATGACTTTATTCTACGATAACCATTGCAACAAAAACAGTACATGATATTTTTTAGAATAATTATTATTTTTCTAAATTGCTTAAATCACATAAAATATCAAATTCTGTTTTCATTTTTTATCTTCCTTCCAGTTTTTGTAATCTTCAACATATTTGTCCCAATATTTATGTTGCTCTTCTTTGTCAGTGATTATGCCTGCGTTGATCATACCCTCAAGTGTTCGGCAATACCAAAGTGTGCGGTAAAATTCATTTGTAAAGCCTTGTCGACAGCGAGCAGGATGCGGGAGCGCCACTATATAAGGTTCAGCACCCAACTTTTCCTCTATACTTTTTAGGACTGTTTTCTTATTTAAGTAATTATTTACCTTACTGCTCAAAGTAAAAATAACCTTTGGCTTTAATATTTCCACCTCTTTCAGAAAGAATTCTTTAAAGCACATACTTATACATTTATCAGGGAATTCATCTAAATTTCCGTATTTATTATGATCTGAATCTTTCAACATACCGCACTTGACTAAATTAGTCATATAGGCATTTTTTAGCTTAAAGGTATGCACAAATGAATTAAAAAATTCGCCATACTTTTTTGAAGAAAATTCATTAGGATAAGTAGTAGATTTAGCAGTACTTTTACCATCCGCCCACCACCATACTTTTGCGGGATGTTTTTCGGGATGTTTTCCGTCAAATTCTTTCTTATAACAAGCATCTAAATTGCTTGCCGGACTTTCCATAACCAACATTACAGCGTCATCACGATAGTCGGAATAATCATTAAATTTTTGTATAAATTTTTGTATTTTAAATAAATCAAGCGAATGAATACCGTGAGATACAATCTGCAATGAAAATTCACCATCAGACGATTTATTTACTGAATCATCTTCACACTCATGACATACGGCAGTAGGTGTATCACTTCTGATATAGCGTTTCGTTTCATCCTCATAAGTATAGGATTGGTTCTGAGGATCAGTATACTGTATAAGTTTGCCAAATCTTAATTCATTGATTTCTTCAAAAGTTTCTTTAAAATCAGCCATATTTACACCTCTTAATAGTTATTTAATATAGATTTTACTTAATTGTATACTTATAACTGTACATCGTCAACAATCATCTGCAAAATATTGCTTATTATTTAACGGCAAACGGATATTTCTGTTTTCGGGGAGAAATAGTTGTGAATCTGATTTTTCTTTATCAGCCTCAAGTAAGTTTATATTTTTATCTGCACATTCTTTAATAATTTCCATATAGTTATACTTGTCATCGTAATCAATTGTGTTTCCGCTTTTAAAAATATTTGAAAGAAAGGAAACATCAAACCGAAATCGGGTAACCTACTTCCGTTTTGTCCCATAAACATTTCACAAGATATAGCGTGTCCGTCCTTTTTCAAGCTTCTACCGCATATCGGGCATATTTTATCAGAGAGATCAAATCCGTCAATTTGCGAATTATCAAAATAAACATAACGACAATCAGCACAATAACAGTGTGGCGGTAATGGATTAGCTGTGTTTATTCCAAGTAAGAACGCAACCAAGACCGAAGAATAATCACGATTGGTTACATACTCTCCCGATTGTCTGATATAACTGACAGCTTTATATGCAAGCAGATAATAGCCTGCATAATTATACTTTTTAATAAAATTAATTTCTTTATTTAATCTCTCTGCGATTAAATACGGTAAACTCTCACCATAAATTTCTTTTGCTTTTTTATATGCTAATTTGTAAATCTTATCATTCATAAGCCTTTTCAACCACAAAAGAATAATCCTCATAATCGCACATATATATCACCCTTCTTGATGTTATATACATTATATCAGGCACTATGTTCTGTTTATGGCACATATCACAAATAAGTTTAAAAATCTTTGTGTACTATTTTTGTCACATATCGTATTGTAGTATGATATAATAGATGATATAATTATATACAGAGGAGGGATTTTATGACTTTAAATCATACTGAAAAATCAGCAAGTAAAGACAAGGCATCAAACTACCAGCCGAAAAAGCTACTGATTATGAACATTCTTGATATTTTACGGAAATACACCGACGCCGACCACAGAATAAGTCAAAAAGATATTATTGATATTCTTAAAAACAAATACAATATGGTCGCTGACAGAAAAGCTATCAGACGCAACATTATGAATCTTATGGACTTAGGTTACAACATTGAATACAAAGAAACTGTCAGAATGGTGCCTAATAAAGTCACGGGCGAACTTGAAGAAAGTTACATATGGTCAGACTATTATTATGTGAGTGATTTTTCTGACAGCGAATTAAGATTGCTTATTGACAGCCTGATTTTTTCAAAGCATATTCCCTATTCTCAACGCAAAGAACTCATTGAAAAGCTTGAAGGATTGTCAAATATTTATTTCAAATCGAGGATAAAACACATTTCGGTTTCAACAGATTATAAGATTGATAACAAGGAGCTTTTTTATATTATTGATGTGCTTGACGAGGCAATTTCCAAGCATAAAAAAGTATCGTTTTACTACTATGAATACGGAACAGACAAGAAATTACACTACCGCAAACGACCTGACGGCAGCGTAAGAGAATATATAATAAATCCGTACCAAATGGCAGCTAAAGAGGGCAAGTATTACCTCATCTGCAATTACGATAAGTACAATGATATTTCAAACTACAGAATTGACAGGATTGCAAAAATCAAAATCCTTGACGAACCTGTAAAACCTTTTGAACAACTGACAGGATCAGACAATCGGAAATTGAACCTTGAAAAGTATATGGACGAACATATCTATATGTATTCAAGCGGTACAATAAAAGCGAAATTTCGCATTACAAGAGCAATGATAAGTGATGTTATTGATATGTTTGAAAAAGATTTGAAATTTTCCGATGAAACCGATTCGCATGTTACAGTCACGGCAAATGTAAATGAAATTGCCATGCTGCAGTTTGCAAAAAACTACTCAACCGATGTTGTTGTTCTTGAACCACAAACACTCGTTGAAAAACTCAGACAAGAGGCTGAAAGAGCCTTGAAAATTTACAGTAAGTAAAATAAATAGGGAGATTTTATTATGACAGAAGTAAAAAATAACAAAGCCTTCGATTTTTTATTGTACAGCTATTTTGGAATAAAAGAATCCGATTTGAATGATCAAAGTAAAAAAAATATTCCATATATTTGTGCCAAACGGGCATATTTAGACCTTGCCCGCACGGTAAAATATAATTACTCGTCATCTAAATTAGAAGAAATGAAATCAAAAAAGTCAAGTGAAGAAGATAGAGATGAGGCAAACAATTTCATAGAATCTAAAAATAACTTGATTAAAAATATATGTGAAAATATTCTTTCTCATATTGAACCCAAAGAAGGAGAAATATCTTTTAAAAACTCTGATTTTGATGATTGGCATAAAGCAAAATGCGAAGAAATTAAAGAAAAAATGAATGGTAATTACGAAACGGTTAATAATAGCGATGAAAAAGTATTAAAAAAAAGTTTCACTATCGGTCAGGCACAAAAATGGGTTAATATGACTTTAAAATACTTGTGGTTACTTGATGCTCTCCCCGATAATATTGACAAAAACGATTTACATATCCCGATTGACAGTTACATTATCGAAATAGCTTATGATAATAAAAATAAGTTTGACAATGCTTTGGGATTAGAAGAAAAGCCGAAAGAATCCTGGAGTAAGTTATCCGAATATAAAAACTACTTTGGAATACAGAAAGAAATACGAGAAGCAATAAAAACAAACACCACCAACGAAACTATTCCTATAAAATGGGAATCGCTTGCCTGGATTGAGGTGGCGGAAAAGCAAGCAAATAAATAAAAAGTATTCCAAACAACAGAAAACAAATTTTGCAATACAACAGTGTATATGGTAAGTTGTCGTTATATATTTTATGACCGTATGTAATATCCTGAGCGCATGACTGTTAATCATGATGTTACTGGTTTTGAAAGCAAAAAATAAAACAAAAGCTTATTTGTCTGTAACTTCTTGTCATTAACCCCCCTACGATAGTTTCTTTTATTCTACCATAGGGGGCTTTTCTATTGTCTGTTTTTATCTCATGCTCAAGAATATAATGAAAAAAGTTGAAATATAAAGTGAGGAAAAAAGATGCAAATAACATTTTACGAAAAAAATAAAAAGATTGAATTATCTATCATAAACTATTGGTTTCCGTTTAATCATGACTTTGATGATGTAGAAAATGATTTTTATGCAAATTATCTTGCTGTAAAAATCGTTTATTCAGATGGTAATGGTACCACCATTCACTGTGACAGATACTTTACAAATTATAGCTTGAACACACTTATTAACTCCATCGACAATCTTGTTACCGACAAGGAAAGCGGATTTATGGCGGACTTTTATGCAATTACAACAGTCCTTGCAATTGCGATTACCAAAGTGAATGACATTTATGCATTCCAGCTTAGATTATATTACGGCCTTTCATCAAATCCAAAAGAAATATATATATGTCAAGATTTAGATAAAGCAAAAATTTCCGAGATTAAAAATAAATTGCAAGAGTATTCAGACAAATTTCCGCCACGCATAAAATCTTAAGCCATTGATTTCATTATATTTACAATAAAATACTGCCCTCATCTATTTCACCGTTTTCTTGCAACACGAAAAAACAAGTTTACAAGAATTTTAGGCATAAAAAAAGAGCCTACTGGCTCGGATGTTAAAAACATTAAATAAGTAATTGTTATTGATTATCTTCAATTTTATGATATACACTTACTTTTTAAGATTTAGAAGAAGGTATCGTTTTATTCACTCCATGCTGCGGTGGGAAATCAATTACTTGCTCTTTTAATGAAACTTTCTTTGAGATTTTGTCGATGAACGGAATTTTTACATGCAAGCCTGTTGACCATGTTACATGATATGTTCCGAGTCTTTCGATTACATATGCGTGTGCCTGTGGTACTACTTTTACATTGCTTACGATTACTATAAGCAAAATTAAAAGGATGATACCTAAAATAATAAGTCCTAACATTATTTACCTCTCATTCTGTTACGGGTTCTACTATGAGCTTTACGCCCTCGATTGCAAGAACCTTAACTTTTGTTCCTTTTAAAAGCGGTGCTTTGTCGGACTTTACCGTCCATATTTCCGCACCGACCTTTGCCTGTGCTGTTTCGTCAATATCGGTTAAACCTGTGAGCATAAACCCGACTTGACCGATGTGGCGGTCTGCGTTTGTTCCCGTTGTTTTATTACGCCTTTTAAAGCGTTTTACAAGCGGCCGTGTCACAATCAGCGATACAAGTGACACAACAAGGAACACCGCCGACTGGATTGTTATGTCGCTTGTGAATATAGTTGTAATAGCGGCACAAACCGAGCCGAGAACGAACCATATTGATACAAGCTGCGTTGTAAAGCCTTCGCAAAGCAACATAAATATTGCAAAGCCTATCCACACTATCGGCATATATTGCTCCATAGAGCTGTCACCCTCCTTTTCGCATAATTTTAACATAATATTATATATTAGTCAAACTATTTTATTGCTATTTTATGCGTTTTCTGTCAGATAAATTCATTTAACTAATCTCCCAAAATGTACAATAAAAAAACCACCTATGATAATAAGCAAATTACCATAAGGTGATTTTTGTTAATAATCTTACAATCCGCATACTCATAATCAGTACTAAATACAAGGACATCGTCACTGCGGACAGTTCTAACCTGCGTTGTTCTGCCGAAATCATTATGTTTGATTTGTTACACTGGCATTTCGCTCTCATTATAACCACACATAACCATAAAAGCAACATAATCTATGGTTTCGTCACGATTTTCGGGACTTATTGACAAACTTACCTGCTGAATTTTGGAAGTATTGACATTAAATTTCTGATAGTGTATTTCGAGAGTGGTGTTTTACAACAAAGCCTTGCTTGTTGTAAAACATCTCGGCAATTTTACCTGCGATTAAAGAAATATTATCGTAATCACCATAGGAATATTCAAAATAATCACCGTAAGCGTAACAGTATCGATTTTTTACTTTTCATTTGCGTTAATAATTACAAAAATCAAATATTATTGTAATACTTTTCTGCAAGGGTGAAGAATATTGTTTCGAGTGAATCCAAGGACTGTTCTAACATATTAAATGATACACTGCTTTGGTCATAATATTCAATTTTAATACTTACGGTGGTAGCATCGTCAATAATCAGTTCTTTGTTTTTGGAAGTATATTTTTTCAAAGATTCCAATGCGTCTTCGGCGGTGTCACACAGCAGTCTCATATCCGTTTCGTCGATCAAAACATTTTCAAAAGCGATATAACCGCATTTGCAGATAGCGTCAAAAAGGAAATTTACACCTTTTTTTCGCACGTAAAAAGAACAGCAGTAGTCAAAATTTGAATGATTTTTTGAATAGCTCACGGATACAATTTCTTTTTTTACACTCATTTTTCGTTTGGAAATATTATGAAATAACGACCGTAAAGTCATATCGGTTATGTCATGGCAGCCCCGCAGAACGGACAGAATTTCGGCGGATTGCCGTCAGGCTTATATCCGCAAGCCGGGCAAACAATTGCCGCAGCATTTTGCGGAGTAAACGGCTGTGAAACTTGCTGATTTACTGTGTTGCTCTGCATAGGCATTCCGTTCTGCTGATAGCCCATATTGTTCTGCATGGGCATTCCGCTTTGCTGATAGCCCATATTGTTCTGCATGGGCATTCC
>ERZ856578.1358-NODE-1358-length-46509-cov-5.646494_pt1 | contig 46509 bp, 32 predicted proteins | sample MGYA00514384_ERZ856578 | MGnify/ENA primary metagenome ERZ856578 (study PRJEB29103, sample SAMN06111958) | human gut metagenome | biome: human gut; feature: ankylosing spondylitis patient; material: healthy_person | host: Homo sapiens | place: China:Hangzhou...
GCTGCCCCTCGACTTGCATGTGTTAAGCCTGTAGCTAGCGTTCATCCTGAGCCAGGATCAAACTCTTCATTGTAATATCTTAATGTTTTGTTTTCTCTGTTTTTTTGCTCAAGACTCCGTCATTACCTGTCCTTGAAATTTCTTTCAGGAATTGACAAGTGACTTTTTAACCCGAACAGCTCTTTATATAAAGAGTGCTCATTTTGTCTCTTGTACTTCTCTACAAAATAGTTTTATGTAATGTTTTCAAAGATCGAATTGCTTCAGATTTGTGAGGTGTTGTAGGCCTCATTTCTGATTTGCGAGTGCAAAGGTACGGACTTTTGGCACACACACCAAATTTTTGGCGAAGAAATTTTGGAGAAATTTTCGGGAATTTCTCTTGAAACGGACGCAACTCGCTGAATGCCAGCGCGTTGCGGCGTGCAAAAAAAATCGCGCAATTTTGCGCTCTCGGGCGGCGGACATGACCGTTTGTGCCCGCTGGCGGGCAAAAGTGCTGGTTTGCCGGGGCGCAGACGGGCGGGGATTTTTATGTCCAACGGGGCAAATGTAGGGTTTACTTGTGTATATGCCAAGTTTTGGGGTGGATATTTTGCAGGTTTGTGCTGTAGAACATGTTTTTCAAGGATTTGGGGACAGGCCGCTAACGCGGAGGACTGAAGGGCTGGCACCGAGGCGGGGTTCGGAAGCCGCTAACGCGGGAGACAGAAGAACAGAAGGACATAAGGACAGAAGATTTGACGTTCGTGCTTGCCGCTTAGCGCGGAAAACATAAGTTACACAAGTTTACATAAGATACACATAAGGCCGCTGCGCGGCGGACGGCCACGGACTATCGTCCGCGTGACCTCAAGAGACATAAGGGCTGGCGCCGTAGCGGGGCTGGGTAGCCGCTAACGCGGGAGACATAAGAACAGAAGGACAGAAGGACAGAAGGACAGAAGATTTGACGTTCGTGCTTGCCGCTTACCGCGGAAAACATAAGGAACATAAGTTTACATAAGATACACATAAGGCCGCTGCGCGGCGGACGGCCACGGACTACCGTCCGGGTGGCCTCAAGATACATAAGGGCTGACGCCGTAGCGGAGGGGGCGGTGGATTGTTATTAGGGGTGACGCAAAGCGGGGTTTTCTGTTACGGGAGGGCGGATTTTTTGTTACGGGGGAGCGGATTGTGTACTGATCCGAGAAAAAAATCGGGGTGGCACGGGCGTTTTGACGGTGCTTTTTTGTGAGGAGCGGCTAAGGGCAGATATGTGATGGGTGGTTGGGCATGGGGGCATGGGGTCATACATATATAATACCACGGCCTCACGCGTAATATTATTATATATATATTGTGTATATGTTTGCGTATTTGCAGAATAACAACCTTGGCGTGCAAGTATGTAGTGACATTATGACGTGGAATAAATCCTTCCACTGCTACGCGATTGAGCTTTGTTGGAGTCAAGCATTTTGACAACTGCTATCTCTGAATGAAGTGTTGGTCATGGCGTTTATCTCAAATACACATACAACATTATTCTCCGTGTTAATGTTTGTATAAAATGGGGGGGGTAATTCTTAAACAATTACATTTGCATACATTTTGTCAGAATTAGTTTTCGAGCAGTAAAGCTAACGGGGTAATGAGAGGATATGCCGACTCTTTTAATCTGTTAATAATAAATAGAGATTGCAGACTTTGCAAAAATAGGAATCGACTCGTTTATCCATTAACTTATTGATTTGTTAACCAATTCAGTCAACGTGTAATAAGTATATGCTCAAATTTTGTTTATATAATGTAGGGTATCAGTCAATAAGTTTTGGTTTCGGCACACATAACTCATTGCGTCCACGCTTCGACCTTAAAATCTGACACTGGCACTACACCATTCGTATCAACAGACTTAGGGCATTTACAGAGACATATATGGTATAACTTTAGATTTTATATATGGCACAAGAGCACTCATTGATTGCCAATTCGGGCATTCAAGTTATTACGCTATCGTTAGACATAAACACCCAGGATAAATTTAAGATGTGGTATCATGAATGGCACGACACAGCTCAAGGCGAATGGCTGCTCGCGCCAGTACATGAACTGCGCACGGAGGACGCTTGCTATTACTATAACAAGCAGGAACTGTTTAGGGGTGGATATTTGAATGACTCGACTGCAGAGATAGATGTGAACGACTTGAAACTTGACGGTATCATGCCGCTCAGGATTGATGATGATAATTGTAATGGTGTGGAGGGTGAAATCTACTGCATGAGTTTTTCAGACCGCAGCAACGATTTAGCGTGTTTCGAGGGAGTGTGGCTTCCGCTGCCATACTTTTTCAAGCGTACAGCCAAGCGTTTTGAGTTTGGTCCGTTTAATTGGGCCCGCATGAAATTGCTGCCTGCTGGTGAGGACAAAGGTATAAAGCATTACAACGTGGTGCTTGCGTTTGACACGCGAGCGTGCTACGAGGAGGATGGCTACATGGAGTGCCCGGTATTTCCGGACGCCTTTAAGAATGACATGGACTTTGAGTTGTGCAGTAACGAGTTTATGGTGATGGATTATTGCTCGCCCGATAATAGCTGCAACTATGTGGACACGTATTTGTTGCATTTGGTTCACCCCGATGTACAACAGGTGCAGCAATTAAAAGGCACTCGCGTGCGCCGCACATCTTACATAGCCTCGTATGCATTTTTGATTAACTATCTTGCGCAAAAAGGAGCTTTGCCCCGAATAAAGCTGTACAAAGACACAGATGTGGAGGTGAAGGACGTGGACATGGTGGTTGACATTGGCAACTCGCGCACCACTGCACTGCTTATTGAGGATCATGCCAATTTCAACCAAGTACGGCAACTTGAGCTGACGGATTATACCAATTTGGTGGTTGAAACAGACGATGGCCTTGCTGTGAACAAGCATGACAAGCCTTTTGACATGCGTTTGGCCTTTCGTAAGGCCAGTTTTGGCGATTTTGGCATGAAAGACAGCCGTCAGTTTGTATACCCCAGTTTGGTGCGCCTTGGCGAGGAGGCCAACACACTCATACATTTAAGCACGGGTGATGCAGAATCGCTATCGACCTACTCGAGTCCCAAACGCTATTTGTGGGACTGGCGTCCGAACAAGGAAGAATGGAAATTTATGGTGCTTGACGGCGAACCTGACAGCCACATACTGAACTTGCGCGGCATTACCAACCAGCTGAAGCGTGACGGCCAACTTGACTTAGGCGGCCATGGCGGGAGTTCGTTCCATTACTCTCGCCGCTCACTGATGACTTTTGCCTTTTTGGAAATGCTGGTACAAGCACGCACGCAGATAAATAGCGAGTCGTACCGTTCGGTGCGCAACGGATTTGGCAAGCCTTCAGTGCCGCGTCGTATACGCCGCGTGGTAGTAACATGCCCCACTGCCATGTCGGGAGTGGAGCGCGACGCGCTTGTGCAATGCGCCAAAGATGCGGTTGTGCTGCTTGAAAACTTTGGATACGATGATCCTGCAGACAACACCACTCCGGGCAAATCGGTTGAGATAGTGCCTGCGGTCACGCCAAGAAGTGGCGAACGTGCATGGTACTACGACGAGGCCACCTGTGCGCAGTTGGTGTATATGTATGGCGAGGTCGGTCAGAAGTACAAGGGTTGCTGCAGCGAGTTTTTCAGTCTTTATGGCAAGATGGAAGATGGCGACACGCAGCCAAGCATTACGGTTGGGTCGCTCGACATAGGTGCCGGCACTACCGATTTGATGGTGAGCAAATACACCTATACTAAGGGAGACGTAACCACCATCACGCCCGACCCGCGCTTTTACGACAGCTATTACTTTGCTGGCGACGACATGTTGCAGGCCTTGGTCAAACATGTCATGATACTTGGCCCGGAGAGTGCGTTCAGGAAGAAGTTGGAGGGCCTTACGGACAAGCAGTATCGTCAAAAGATGAAGGACTTCTTTGGTAAGGACTATAATGGTCAGACAGTAGCCGACAGAATGCTTCGAAGGGACTTTAACATTCAGTATTCGATGCCGCTGATGTGCCACTTTCTTGAATTGATGAAGGAAGGCAGCAAGAATTGTGTTGTGAAATATGCCGATGTATTTGCAGAATGCCCGCCTAACGCGATGGTAATAAATGGTTTTGCTGAACGTATGGGCATAAATGTGACCGAGTTGTCGTGGAAATACGACAGTGAAGCGGTGCAACAAATTGTGCACAAGGAGTTTGAGCCCTTGCTCAAGAAAGTGGCCACCATTATGTTTTCGTACGCCTGCGATGTGGTGCTGCTTTCGGGGCGTCCAGCATCGCTCCCGGCCATACGTGATATATTTTTGAAATACTACCCTGTGTCACCCAACCGTCTCATTGTGCTCAACAACTATTATGTAGGCGACTGGTACCCCTTTGGCGAGAATACAGGCCACGTTAAGAATGCCAAGACTATTGTAGCCATGGGCGGTGTGATTGGTCATTATGCTTCGGCACTTTCTAATTTGGACAAGTTCTCCATCAACCTTGACTTGCTTGACAAGCACTTGACGTCGACGGTCAACTACATTGAAGCCTCACGCGACGGGCAGCCTATCGAATACTTGATTACTCCCGACAAGAGCTGTGGTGACCTGACAGTGAGCAGCATTCCGCTGACACTCAATGTGCGACAGATTGGTATGGACTCGTATCCAAGCCGTGCCTTGTATACGATAGACTTTAACCGTCACAAGATGGCCGACCGCATAAGGAAGAAGGCCCTGCTGAACGACGAGGGCTGTCTGACCGACGCCAAGGTGGCCGGCCTTGTGGGCGAGGCGGTGGATACGCTAAAGAAACGTATGCCGTTCAGGATAACCATTGAACGCGATGCAGACAACAAAGAGGACCTTAGCATCACTGCCATTACGGACCGTAACGACAACGATGTGACAGAGGGCAATTTGGAGGTACACATTCAGAGCCTTGGCATTGACGGGCAATACTGGCTCGACACGGGAGCATTTGACTTTTAACAAGTAGTTTCATCATGTTACAAGATATAAGACAACACATAGATTTGGTTGACGGCTCGATTGCGTGGGCCAAGGAGCACGGCAAAGAGTCGTTCCCCTGCAACACGTTCAAGGACTGGCGACGCCGGCTCAAGCGCATATATGCGGCATTGGAGGAGAAGTGTTCGGTGGCGGCCTATGGCGAAAGCCAGGTGGGCAAGTCATACTTGATGAGCAGTTTGCTTTCATCGCCCAATTCGCCGTTTGTCATTACCAATGGCGGCAAGGCTTACAGCTTTATCGACGACATTAACCCAAGCGGTGGCAACAATGCCAAGATTGAGTCGACTGGCGTAGTGACACGCTTCACACTGGACGGGGGTAACCCTCTGATGCGCGACTACGTGCGTGTGCGCAACTTGTCGGTGGTAGACATCATTCTGCTTATAGCAGACTCTTACTACAACGATATCAAGATAGACCCCGACAATGTGCTGCGCTACGACGACATCAACCAGGCATTAGAGGAGATGAGCGCTCTGTGGTCGAAGCGCGTGGCTGTGCAGGACAAGATCGACGAGGACGATATAAGAGACATTGTGGACTATCTGCACGACGTGACGGGCAATGCGGCCGGGGCAGTGAACCAGTCGAACTTCGGCAAGGTGGTGGCCCCGGTGATAAAGTATGTGCCTTACGACAAGTGGGTGGACGTGTTCGGCTTGTTGTGGAACCGTAACAAAGAGCTAAACCACCTGTTCGGTGTGCTGATAAACGAGTATAAGAAACTTTGTTTTGAAACGGACGTGTATGTGCCGTTTACAGCTGTGCTGCGCGACAAGGGCACGCTGCTCAAAATTGAATGGCTTGACACGGTGTGTGGCATACACTCCGACACAGGTCATGACGAGATCTACACCGATGTGTATGATGCACGAGGCAATTTGTTGGCGCGCGATTTTCACAAGGGCAACCTTTCGGCCCTGGCTGCCGAGCTCACCTTTGAGTTGCCGGCCGAGTTGGCTGAGGATCGTCGCTTTTTGCACAAGCTTGACTTGCTTGACTTTCCTGGCGCGCGCTCGCGCGAGAAATATAAGGAGCGCGAGATAGGTTCGGTGCTGCCCAAGATGCTGCGTCGCGGCAAGGTGGCGTACCTTTTCAACAAGTATTCGCGTTCGCTGCGCATCAGCAGTGTGCTGTTCTGCCACCACAACGACCAAAAAGCCGAGGCTACTATTGGCGAGACCATTAATAGTTGGATTGAAGACAACATAGGCGCCACCCCCGAGGAGCGTGCACACATGCTGAACAGCACCAACGGCATTGCGCCACTGTTCATGATAGCCACTAAGTTCAACATCGACCTTGAAAGGACCAAGACCGACAATGTGTCGAACCCGGACAAGCTTGACGCCCACTGGAACCGCTTTGACACGGTGTTTCCTGAAATAATCAAGCCCGACACATGGCTTGACCACTGGGTTAAGCCAGGGGGGCTGTTCAAGACGGCGGCATTCCAGAACATCTATCCGCTGCGCGACTTTTATTGGTCGGGCAAGAACGGGGTGTTTGACGGCTATAGCGACGGTGTGGTGAAGAGTGAAGAGAAATGTGTGCATACCTTTGAAGACTACCCCGACTACTTTGACAATCTGAAGCAGAGCTTTATGCGCAATGAGTTTGTGAAACGTCACTTTGCCAACCCCGGGCAAACGTGGAATGATGTGGCCACAGTCAACAATGACGGTTCAAAGGCCATCATTCGCAATCTTGACGCCATAGCCGGTGTGCTTGATGCTGCGCGCTGCACGAAATATGGTACGCAGCTCGCCCAAATTAAGGACGAGATGTGCAAGGCCCTGTCAGTGTACTTTGAGCCAGAGGACAAGGAGGCCAAGAATCTGAAGGTAAAGCAAATAGCCAGTGACATAAGGTTGTCGCTAATACTGAGTGTGGGTGAGCGGCCCGAGGTGTTTGGGCGTATCATTGACAGTTTGATGGTGCCGGTAAGCGACCTTCGCGACATAGCCTACGACATTATTATATGCCACGCCGACACGCCCCGGGACTTTTCGATGGTGAACTTTGTGCGCAAGCAGGTTGACATTGACCCCACTGGCAACAAGGCCGACAATGTGCGCAAACTGTGCGAGTATTTTGGCTGTGACACGGCTCAGCTCGAACAGGCTCTGAAGGCCCGCGGCTGCACGGTGGACGAGGTGGTGGAGAGCCAGACAGAGACCCTGACTACCGTGGCCGATGTAGTGGCCAAGCACATAATAGATTATTGGACGGGCTACATCAACAGCCAGGTCAAGATGCTTGAGCCTATGCTGCCCCATGCCGATGAAGTGGTGTTCATGCTTGCCTCGCTGCTCAAAAAGATGAAGTTGAGAAATGTGCTGGCCGAACGGATTGGGCACTACTGCAATGTGTTCAGCCCTGACGAGCAACTCAATGCCATAGCGGACTATGCCGCGCTCACGCTGAACAACTTTGTGAGTACCGCGGGACGCAGCTACATCAGCGACAGCGAGGCCGATGCCATACGCGCCAAGGCAGAGACGTGCCATATCAAAGTTGACCTCAGCCCTGCTGCATGGACTGTAAGTCGCAAGCCACAACCACTGCTGGAGACGCTGAGGGCATTTGACGCGGCCTCAGACATCAGCCATGTGGACAAGCACACACTCACGCAACTGCCGCTTTGGGACAATTTTCAGCGTTGGGAGAACCTGGTGACCATCGGCCTGCTATATGCCAGTGACATATCGCACACCGACCCTGTGGCCAACGCGCAGATTAAGCGCATCATTGACAGTTGCAGCAAACTGTATGGTACGCATAATGATTAACAAACAAAAAAAGATATATGGCAGCACACACATTTCGTGGCAAGCAAAGGTTGTGCTACACGGAGGTGAACGACTTTACCGATTTTCAAGGCATAGGGCATGACCCACTATACAGGAGGTACGACAGCGTGTTAAGCGTGGTAAAAAAGGTTGTACCTCAGCACCTTTGGCACTTTCTTGCCACGCCCGACTACTTGGAGGATAGCGATCAAATATGCTGGTACGTGGATCAATGGGACGAGCACCCCACCCGCTTGAGCGAACTGTCGGGCCAAGAGCTTGACGAATATCAAGAACTGCTCAAACACACCGTCGAGGCATATAAAATGGCCGCTTCGAAACTGGACGGCGACGATCTGCAAATAATGGCCGGTGCCATCAAATATGCGGACTCTGGACAGGTGTACTGCGGCGACGGAAAGGTGTACCTTGTGGCATGGGGCATGAAACCCGCCACACACCGGCACAAGGTGATTGGCACAGTTATTCACGACTATGACTATGTGAAAAAGTTCAAGGTAAGGTTCGATGCCGGCGCACATGGTTCCATTGCACCACTTGACAGGACCGTAAGCTTGGCAGGGGGCACCACGCTGACCGAAACGGAGGTGCCGCAGGTGACAGTTCACGAGGGCTGGACCCTGACTGGTTGGTTACCCGACATGCCTGTGGGACAGGTGGTGAATGCCGACATGGCCTTTACTGCCCAGTACGACCAATGTCCGCCCCCTGTGCCACCGCATGTTGAAGATTGTGCGCCCGATGCCGAAGAGGAGAATGATGGGGCGGACTATAAGGAAGATGACACTTGCTACAACTGCCGATTTGAGGCTGGCGAGCATGGCACGCTGAACGGGCCTGCCACACTGCACAAAACCGCTGGCAGCACCATTGGCAGCAATGAGGTGCCTGCCGTCACGCCCCACAAAGGCTACCGCTTTACGGGGTGGAGCAGTTCGCCCGTCAATGCCGCAGTTGATGGCGACAAGGTGTTTGTGGCACAATACGAGAGGGTGGTGCCATGGTATAAGCGATGGTGGTTGTGGCTCACTGGCAGCGGTTGCTTGAAATGGCTGCTGTGGCTGCTGCTTGCCCTGCTGCTTGGGTTGTTGCTCATTGGGGTGCTCAAGGGGTGCGAGGGTTGCACTGGCCACCATACCCCCGTAAATGGTGTGGTGCCTGCCGACACCCTGACGCGTGCCGACGGCAGCATGGTGGACGACAACGGCTATGCCCGCCCCGTGACGGGCGATGACGGCCAGTTGCCCGACGACGAAATGATTGTGGCCCCCGTCATGGGCGAGGGGGGCAGCGAACCGCCCATTGTTGAGCAGCCCGGAGCCCCGAGCATCATGGCCAACCGCCTGTTCCTGTTTATGGAGGAGGAGAACGACAATGTGGAGGCCCTTGCACGCGACTTTAAGCGTGCTTACCCTGGCGAGCAATACGGCATTATTGGCTATGACAAGGAGGTAAAGCTGCTTGTTATACAAGTGCCCGAGGCCGAACGGAACCATATCCGCCAAACAATCAACCGCCGCATACCAGGGCACAAGTTTATTGTGTTTGACGAGGAGGTGTACGAACTAAACGGCCAGGCGAGCACCCAGTCTGAGTCGGCCGGCTGGCACCTTGGCGCCATTCACCTTAAACAAGGGTGGGCCTGTACCAAGGGTAGTGCCAACGTCAAAGTGGCCATCGTAGACGACGGCATTCAGGCTGGGCACCCCATGTTCAAGGGACGGATAGTTGACGCCTACAACGTGTTTACTCAGAACAACACGCTGAGCATGGGCGAAGGACATGGCACACACACCGCTGCACTGGCAGCGGGAAGTGCCGACTATTATAACAGAGGCGCCTCGGGCGTGGCCCCAGGGTGTCAGATTATGCCCATTCAGGTGTTTGACAACAAACGATGCCCGTTGTCGGCCCTGGTGGCCGGTGTGATGTATGCGCTGCACCACAATGCCGATGTGGTAAACATATCGATAGGCCCGTCGTTTAAGGGGCTGAATGTGCTGCCCGTTGAGCAGCAGGCCGAAATAGCGCGCACACAGTTTCGCAATGTGGCGCTGCTTTGGGCGCGTGTGTGCCAACTTGCAGCCCGCAAGCGCGCCATATTGGTGTTTGCAGCAGGCAATGACGACATACTCACCAGCATTCCGCCCGAGAACCGCAATGCCTCATCAATAGTGGTCACGGCTGTCGACCCCCGACTGTGTCCCACCTCATTCACCAACTACGGCCCAGGTTCAGACATATCGGCTCCAGGCAAGGACATTAGCAGTGCCTTCCCTGTCAACACCTTTAAGATGCTTGACGGCACGAGCATGGCTGCCCCCATTGTGACTGGCACCATTGCGCTGATGAAATCGCTCAAAAAGGACCTTACGGTGGCTCAGGCACGCAACGTGCTTTACCGCACGGGGGCTGCTGTGTACGGCAACATTCCCCCCATGGTGCTGGTTGACAAGGCGCTTGAGGCGGTAAGACAGGGCAATTTCAGTGCACCGGCCGAGCGAGCTATCACACCTGTGCCTGGCGGGGCGGGGGCTGGCGGCAGTTCACAGGCCAACCCCATTGCAAACCCTGCTGGCAACATGCCCCCGCCCACCGCTGCAACGCCCCAGCCCGCGGGCGGCACGGACTACGATGCCATCAGGCGCAAGATTGCGGCTTACAAACAAAAGATTGAAGAACTTGAGAAACTCTTACCACACAAATAACAACCATGGCTAATAAAATGAACAACCAATATTCGTGGAACCAGACGCTAAAGTTTTCGTGGGGCCACATCATAGCCTTTACAGCACTGATATTTGCCAGTTACGTGGCCTATATGGGTGCGTTTTACCAAAATGGCGGCAACTTTGGTGCTGCCGCCGTCAAGGTATGTTGCATTGACGTGGTGCTGCTTGGCACCTTTATTGGCGCGCAAATGTGCAAGGGCAGCGACCACAAGTTTGGGCGTTGCATCATGGCAGAACGCGTGCTTATAATACTCTGCCCTGTAGCCCTTGTATGGGCACTGGTGCCTGCCAACCACTTTTGGACTGTTTTTGGCGAACGCGAGCAGATTGAAACAGAGTTTGAGCAGTCGATTGGCAAAACGCGGCAGATGTTTGACGGCTACGACCAGTATGCCAACAACCGCATAGCCCAGTACGAGGCCACGCTCAACACCCTCAGCAGTCAGAAGGCGCTATACCGCGCCCTATGCGCCAAGGCGGGTCTTGACGGCACGAACGACGCCATGGTAAAAGCCAACTACATTGAGGCTCTCAGGCTGCAGCTGCTGTCGGAGAACACTGACAGCTTGCGGCAGTCGGCCACGGCCTGGATTGACAAAGCCGAACAGGGGGTGAGCGTGTGGAATGCCTTCCTTGTGGGCAACGTCAAGCTCATTTCGTCGGCCATTGAGGGTTGGCACAACAAATTGAACGAAGTGTCAACCCCTGTGCTGAGCAATGAAACGGCCACGGGACAAGAGGTAATGCCTTACAGCGAGGCCGACCAATCATACGATGAGGCGCAGCAAAGTCTGAAGCAACTGAGCAGCATCTACACCAAAGCCGACGAGGGTGTGTGTATGGCCACCGTATGGAGCGGTGTGCTGCTGTATGCCATGCTGCTATTCCCCTACCTGTTGCAGCGGCGCAACGAAAAGGCCAAGGGCTACTACACGCTGCTGCCCGGGGGCAAGCATCGTGGGCGCGGCAGCTCGCTTACGCCACAAAGGCGGAACAAAGGGCGCAAACCGACACAACCAGCCCCCGCAAACAATCATGCAAACGACAACGACGACATATTTAGTGGAACCTTTTAACACCACATTGCCCATAACATATCATGATACAGAAGAAGAAATTGCTCAAAGACCTACAACAGTACTCTGCCAGCGAGATAGCAGAGGCGGTACGTAACGGAGTAGTTACGATTTATGAGTTAGAGAAAGGCACGGAAGGGGCTTTCACGCCTTTGCTCCGAAAAAGGGTTGAGACCATTTTGGCCGCACCGCCCGAGCCTGCCGTTGAGCCTCAGCCCCAGAGTGTGCCAACGAACACGGTTGCCGTTGCACCGCCCGTTGCGCCCGTTGCCGAACCTGCTGCAGAGCCTCAGCCACAGAGCGCGCCTGCCGACCATGCAGAGCCGCAGACTGACAGTAAGGGCATGTTCCGCAACCCATTCTCATTCAAGGGGCGCATACGCAGGCTCGAGTATGGGCTGTCGTTCATCATATATTTTGTCTTTATAGTAATTAGCCAGATAGTATCTGATGATATCATTTACAAATACGCTTACGGCGACGTATCAAGCGCTGAGTATCAAGGCTATCTTACGATATTATTGATTATCTCCATACCATTCTATTGGTTCTTCATTGCCCAAAACTGCAAGCGGTGCCACGATGTGGGGCATTCGGGCTGGAGCCAGCTTATTCCCTTCTACGTCTTTGCCTTGCTATTTGAACGCGGCACCATCGGTGACAACAAGTATGGCAAGAACCCTAAAGAGTAACATACATCACAACACACTATATGCCAACAAAAGATTACATATTAGATAACGTGGCAGGCTATAAGGCCGAGAACCTGTACGGCTTTATAAACAAGGGGCTTGTCACCTTTGACGAACTGTGCAACGACACCAATGGCGAGTTCAGCCCCAAGGTGCGCCAAGAACTGAAGCGTATGCTTGAGCATGGCGATGATGACGAATGGGCCAGCGCACAGGCCGCGCACACCATTGAGGCGGTGCAGCACTATTTGGACACCTTTGCCGAGGGCAAGTTCCGCCCACAGGCCCGTGCGCTGAAGGCGCAGATTGAACGTGAACAAGCCGATGCCGCGGCTCAGGAGAGCACCGAGAGTGCTTGGGAAGCGCTTGACAAGAACGACATTGACGCGCTGAACGACTTTGTAGCCAGCAATCCTAACAGCGTGCATGTAGCGGAGGCCAACCAGCGCATAAACGATCTTCTGCTTGACAGCATCATGGACTATGACATTGACACGCTGATTGACGAAATCAAGCAAATTCTGAATGAAGAAGAGAACACCCTTAGCAAGAATCTGAATGCCAACATTGCCAACAAGATAAGGAGCTACATAGACAATGGCTATGCCACCAAAGCTGAGTTTCTTGACAAACTGAGTGAGGACTGCAACCTGCTGAATGCATCGGCTGTCAAACACTTGATAGACGAGCACATCATTACCATTGCCGACCTGTCGGGCATAGGCATCGACAAGCAGTTTATCAAGGCCATGCTCAATGACCAGCAGACCGACGACTATACCTGCATCCGCAGTTTGGACCGCATACACAAGCAGAGCACCGAGGTGTACTTTTGGGGCATCCCCTCGTCTGGCAAGAGCTGTGCCTTGGGGGCCATACTGAGTGTGGCCGGCAGCGGCAAGGTGGCCAAGGTGATGGATGCCGACACTGCCTCGCAGGGCTATGGCTACATGACTTACCTGACGAGCCATTTCCCGCAGAACGGCAAGGTGGGCACGCTGCTGGGCCGCACACCTGTTGACGCTTTCTACGAGATGGGATTTGACCTGACTGACGATGGCAACCGCACGCACCCCATCACCTGCATTGACATGGCGGGCGAGCTGATGACCTGCATGTTCAAGAGCAATGCCGGCATGCGGCTAGAGGATGGGGAACTGAACATGCTCGACACAATGACCAAAGTGCTGATAGACAACCGCTCGACCAACCGCAAGATTCACTTTTTTGTGATTGAATACGGCGGTGAGGACCGCATTTACTATGGTTACCACCAGGACGTTTTCCTTGACGGCGCATTGTCGTACATTAAGGATACGGGCATATTCAAGAAGGAGACTGACGCTATCTTTATCATGGTAACCAAGGTGGACAAGATGAAGCCCGTCACGCGCGATGCCATCACCCAATATGTAAAGGACAACTACCTGGGCTTTTACAATGGATTGGACAAAATATGCCGCGACAACGAGATTAACGGCAAGAGGGTTGAGATTGTGGCATTCTCGTTAGGCAAAGTCTGCTTTCAGAGCTACTGCAAATTTGACCCGAAACCTGCTGAGAATGTAGTAAACATCATGCTTGACCATTCGGCGAGCAACCGCGGTGGCAAGTTAGGCATTATTGGTAAAATATTTAGAGGATAAGAATTATGGAACAACACCACAAGTTAGGCATAATTGTCAAGAACAGCACCGTAAAAACCATATTTGAAAGAAATGCGGAGCAAAGCTGGAGCAAAGCTACTGGCAACGACATGGCAACACCAATGAACAAGCTCACTTTCAGCAGCAACGATACTGAGCCTGCCATCTACGTCAAATTCTTAGGTATGGAGGGCTATTTGCTGGCATTGGTTTTTGCCAATAGCGGTGCTACCCGCAGTGGCTCCTATTTTACGGTGTGGGTGCATGTACCCGCCGCGTGCGACATATCGAACGCAGAGACTATCAGAGTTATTGAGCAAATAAAGGAGGTTGCAAAGACGGGCAATTTTAAGAGCAATCCTATCTTTGACGAAATAGCCGGCAATACGTACCAGGACAAGGGCGTACTGCTGCCCGCTGTCAGCACCATCTGTTCTGACCCCAATGCCAGCAAGTACGGCGTAAGGCGACTTCCTGACTTTACGTTGCAAGAACTGCTTGGCAATAATATTGCACAACATGAGTATGCCAAGTACAAAGGCATATTCTTGCTCAACCAGTCGGTTGGCTTCGGCAACGACTTCGAGAAATTAGGGGCTGAAATCAAGGAGGTGCGCACCCTGCAGGCACCTAAAACGCAGGAAGGTTTTAAGCCATACATCGTTGTGGCGGGACAGACCGAGCTATTTACCAAAGCTGTGGAATTTCCTGACGGGGCTGATGTGTGCATAAAATGGAAGAAGGAGGGCTACAAGTCCATAAGCAAAAAGGCCAAGGTGACAGACAAGGAGGAGGACTTTCAGAATAGCATAAAGATTGATGCCAAAGAAGACATTTACAAAGAGGTGCACTGCGACAATATCAAGGTGTATGGCTCTGATGGCAGCCCCATTGCTAATTTTGAGGTTTGGCTTAATAGGTTGCCAGAGGACAGGAAGACATTCTACGTGCCCGCACGCCGTGATTGCCAAATCACCATCAAGGCTGATGAGTATGAGGACAAGGATGTTACGCTTAAAGAGCTCACCTCCGATAAGGGCATCAAATTGGAAAAGAAGCTGCACCACTACCACTTTGCCTTGGAGGGCAGCAATGTCGAAATTAGCATCACGACACAACGTCGCTTGACAAAATCGCCCATCAAGGGCTATTCGGCTGATGACGACATTTCGGAGAAAGACGTCAACCACCTGTCATACGACGGCATTTTGCAAAAGATCATGTACTTTGGCATAGGGCTCGGGGCGTGCCTGCTGGCCGTAGGGCTGTATGTGGGTTGGAACGTGTTTGTGATGGACCGCGAGTTCAAGTTTGAGGACAAGCAGGAGACGGGGCTGACAGCCCCACAATATGAGGGCTACACGCTCACCGACACGCAAAAGGCTTTCAATTACCTGCAGAACAATGACACCTGGCACAAGGACAGCCTTGACCGATTTGACGCCACGCGTGGGTTGTTCGACGAACTGAACGAGTTTAAGATTGATAAGATAGAAAAAACAAATGCCACACTGAACAATGGCAAGCTGGTCAAGATTGTGGAGGCACTCAAGAACATACCTCCCGACAGCCGCCCCGGCACGCATGACGGTAAGTACAATGCCAAAGATGACAAGCAGATAAACATCAACAACTACATTAACAGCATTAACAATACCGCAACGCCTCAAAGCCAGACAACGCCATCAGTTCCCCAACAGAATGATGTGCCAACGCAGGCCCCAGCCCCAGATCCTGCACCAGCCAGCCCACGAAGTCACAGCAAAGGCCAGACCATAAGGCCGGCCAGCGCCCAAAATAAGAAGCCGGCGAAAAAGAATGCCAAAAAGGCAACTGATAAAAGTGGGGCTGGTAAGAATGACGGCACAGGCAGTGAACGCGGTGGTATAAAATAATACAGCAGAACGTGTTGGCGGATTTCGGGGCAGCACCCCGTTATCCCGCCGACACGTCAATCAACTCTAAAGAAAATGAAAGTAACAATCAAAATAATCATACTCATCGTGGCCATTGCGCTTGCCATAGGGGGTGTTATGTTTTATGCCAAGACGCAGGTGGCTCCACCCATGGCCACCAAAGCTGTCAACCAATATGCCAAGCAGATTGACAACTGCTGCAACGCAATGGCCAACGCAGACCTGGCTGGCATGGACTCCATAATGACTGACGCCCAGAGCAAAATACGCATTTACGCCACCGAGGGCAAGGTGGAGGACGAGGCGGCCAATGCTGCTATTGACAAACTGCTGGCCATCTATGCGCCCGCGTTTCTTGACAGTGCATTCGGCAAATTCCGCCAAAGCGTGTGGCGCGCCGACGACCACAGCCACATGCTTGCGGTGGTGGCCAAACTGAGAGGCGTAAAGCATATTGACCATTCGAGTGCGCTGAAGCGGTCGACGGCCGACTCGCTGGCGCTGATAGTTAACATCATTGGCAACTACAAGCAGGCGTGTGCCGTGAGCCGCGCAAGCGGGTTCAGGGGCATTGCCGCGGCACGCAGCACCATAGACCGGGCGCGACAGCTGGCCAACGACCCTTATCTGTCGAACTGCACCAATCTGATGAATGCGCTTAACGGTGTGCGACCACGCATTGCCGCAGCGCACTACAACTATGCGGCAGGCATGGTTGAAAAACTGGCCAACTACCGCTTTGTGACGCAGCAGTATTACGAGAACTCATTAGTGCCCACCGTTGAACGGGCTGTCAACCAGTACGACGAGCAGGCTAAGGCACTGTACGGCTCAAAGCGCAGCACCGACAATCTGTGGAACAGGGCACGCTATTATTACGATGAGGCTACTAACTACTATAATTACTAACACTCCCCCCAAAAAATGTTGAAGCACATTATGCTGCTGCTCGCACTTGCTGCGGCAGCACCCGCACTTGCCCAAAACAAGGCGGACTCTACTGCGCACGCTGACAATGAAGTGGAAATTAAAATCGGCATGCGCGACCTCGAAAAGTTGAAAAGCGAACGCGACAGCGCCACGACAAACTACAAGGCGTTACTGTCCCAATACAGCAAAACAGTCAAGAATGACTCGGCACTGGCGGCCCAACTGCAAACGGCACGCACCGAATGCGCCACATTCAAACTCAAATGTGACGAACTGCAGCAGGCACAGAGAAAGGCTAATGTCTGTCTGTTCAACATTGCCTCAAATTTCCTTTACATACCCTACGAGGCTTACAGCGTAGAGAAATTGGCCATTCCGGCTTTCGAGGCTGTTACGGACAAGGAGCTTAAAACACAGCACTCCGTGAACTATGTGTTACTCAAATCTTATCAAAATGACGTAAAGCAGTTGCTCGACTTCATCACATCAGCTGAGAAGGAGTTAGGTAACCCCTTTGCCAAGAATGCTGACGAGCAGCTGCGCGAGCTGCACAACTTGCCGGCCTACATCAACTACAAGCAATACCGTGATTGGAAGGGCACTTGGCTCGGCAAGAGGTTGTGCAAAGTGGAGGCTGCACTGAGAAACTTTAAGGGCGATCGCAGCCAGCTCAAATTCGGAACCATCAAGAAGGAATTGCAAGATTGCCTTGACACAACTAACGACTTATGACACAACTCACACGGCTGCTGCACATCGTCTGCTTGCTATGCGCCTGCAACATGGCATACGCCCAAAACACCATCAGGTCCCGACACCGTCCGAAGCCCCGCAAGGTGACGGTGACACAAACACCCCTGAGGAAATATATCAACCAGAAGAAAGAAGAAATTGCGAAACAGCAAGCAGCAGAAAGGAAGTGTTACGAAACTGCGTGCAAAACTGCCACACGTGACGCTCTCGAAAAATATCTGGAACGTTACCCTAAAGGCAAATATGTTGCCGATGTACGAAACCGCATAGCTGACTTCAAACTATGGGATAAAGCAAAAGAGGCTAACACCATAGCAGCCTACCAGGAATACTTGCGAATGTCGCAATTCCGTTTTTTTGAACAGCAAGCGCGCAGCACTATCAACAATTTGGAAGCGGCTGCAACATGGGACGCGATAAAATTGTCGGCCCAGAAGTCTGACATCTACGCATTCATATCAAAGTACCCCGATGCCTCATGCGTGGCTGATGCGTACAGGCGCATACACGAGCTTGACGGTCTGGCACACTTCAGACAGCAACAATATGAACAGGCACTGAATGAGTTCAACCTGGCGGGCGGGGAGCAAGCCTTGTCGCCTGCGAGCCTGCCCTGCTACAAACAAGCACAGGAGTATGTTGACTACACATCGGCACGAAACAGAAACACCGAAGGGGCACTCAGATCTTTTCTGACAAACTACCCCTACAGCTGTTACAGCAAAGAGATATCAAACCTGCTGGCATTGGCCATAGCACAGTCCATAACCATATATTCCTACGACAGTGCAGGAGCTGAAGCCTTGAGCTATGCCAAAGACTCCTCCACACGACAGGCTGTGCAACGCTACATTGACTGGCAGAAGAAAAACTACAAGCTGTACTGCAAACGCAACAGAATGGCCGCGCGGCGTGCCAACGGCAACATCATTCAGTTTGGCCTTGAATGGATGGACGTCGGCTTTAATCCGTCATGCTATGATGACACTGACAACGACCTTGACATTGTATGGTTCTATAATGTTGGACTTAGTCTGAAATTTGGCAATTATAATACTCCCGTACAATTTCTGCTGGGCGCCAAAATCGGACTTGTGGGATATACCGTTTGGTATGATTACAACGATGAGTCGAAAACCTGTTTCCACTTGCCACTCTTTGCCAAGCTTAAAGTCAATGTGTACAATATCAGTAAAAGTGCCAAACTTTTTGTCGATGCCACAGGCTATTTCAATGCTGTGCGAGACGAGTTTATCGAAAACAAATTTGCCGCTTCGTGCGGTATTGGCACTGCCTGGAAGCATTGGGACTGGTCCTTTTACTACAAAGCAGACCTCGGCAACAAGCGGCATCTCGACAACGATTATCTTGCCACTTCTATATCATACTACTTCTAAAACCCGTTGGCGGGGACAAGCGTTGGAAAACTCAACGCTTGTCCCCGCCAACGGGTTTGGTTTAGCAACTGATGGTGGTGATGTGCTGGCCCTGGGGGGCGGTGGTGTGGGTGATGGTGGCGCTGATGGCCTTGACTCGCTCGCTGATGGAACGCAGACCAATGCCGGGGGTGGACGATGCGGGGGACGGGGCGGTGATTGATGAGGGGGCTGGTGAGGGAGACTGTGGGGTGGCCGCGGTGTGGGCGATGGTGAGCGTGGTGTGGGGGGCGGCGGGGCTGTGGGTGAGGGTGATGCTGATGTGGGTGAGCTGCGGGGTGTGCTTGATGAGGTTGGTGATGAGCTCTTGCGCGATGCGGTAGAGCTGGTGGGCCTGGGCGGCGGGCAGGGCGGCCCAGTTGTGGTGGGCGGGGGTGGCGCTGAAGGTGATGGTTATGTGGCCCATTTCGTGGAGCTTGCAGGCCAGGGCGGAGAGGGTTTGGTCGAGGGTGGCAAAGGCGGTGTTGGGGGGCATGAGCTGGTGGGAGATGTGACGTATGTTTTGACGCACGGCGTTGAGCTGCTGGGTGGCCTGGGCGGTGGAGGCGGTGTTGGTTATCTGCATTTCGGCCACGAGGAGGTCGTTGCACACGCCGTCGTGGAGCTCTTGTGCCAGACGTTTGCGCTCGGTTTCGATGCCGTCGATGTAGCGGCGGGCCTGTTCGAGCTCGGCCTTGCGCTGCTGGTGGCGGTGGCGCATGATGGCGCCTGCTATGGTGATGATGAGCAGCAGGGTGGCTACGGCAAGGCTTGCGCCAAGGCGCCACTGGCGTGCTTCGGCTTGTGCGGCGTCCTTTTGTAGTTGGGCTATTTTGAGTTGTTTTTCCTTGGCATCGTAGCGTGCGGCGGCATCGGCTACTTGCTGCTGTATGTTGAGCTGGTGGAGGGAGTCGGCTATGTAGTATGCCTCGCGGTAGAAGTAGCAGGCGCGTGGTGCCTGGTCTGTGCCCTCGTAGGCGCGGGCTACCATGAGCATGACTTTGTCGCGTTCTGATGATACTGCGGGGCCGTTGTGGTAGAGCATGAGGGCGGACTGCAGGGCGGGTGCCCACTGGCGTGTGACGAAGTAGTAGTTGACCTTGGCGTGCTCGAGCTGCATGCGTTCGGTGCCGCCGGGGGCGAGACCGCTGACGATGGTGTTGGCGCGGGCTATGAGGGCTGGTATCTCTGTGTGGCGCTTGGGCTGCTGTGTGAGCAGGGTGATGAGTGGCGACAGGCAGCTTGCCTCGGCCAGTGGTTCGTGGGCCTGGCGTGCGAGGTTGATGCCGCGCTGCAGGTATTGCTCGGCTTGTGCAAAGGTGGCGGGGTTGTAGGTGAGGATGGTGCCGAGGCCGGCATATACGGAGATGCGCTGTGCGGGTTCGGCGGCGCGCTCATATTTGAGTGCGTTGAGCAGTAGGGTGCGGCAGTCGTCGGGGCGGCCTATGCGGCTGCACATGGCGCCATAGTTTTGGTAGGCTGCAAAGGCCAGCTGGTGGTTGTGGTGGCGTGTGGCGTAGGCTATGACTTGGTCGTAGCATTTGGCTGCCTGGTCGAATTGCTGCAGGCGGCTGTGGCAGATGCCCATGCTGCATAGCTGGTTATGCTGCTGGTCGGCGAGGTGGTGTTTTTTGGCCACTTTGTAGGCTTGGGTAAAGTGGCCGAGTGCCTGCTGTATGTGGCCTTGTGCGGCGAGTGCCTCGCCACGTGCGGCCTCGAGGGTGACGACGTCGGCGCCTTGGGCTTTGTGTTGGGCTGCGAGTTGGGCGTAGTGTAGTGCGGAGTCGGGGCACGAGGTGCTGAAGGCTTGTGCCATTTGTGCCAGCAGGTGGGGGTTGTGCGGCTGTGTGCGCAGGAGGTGGCGCAGGGAGTCGGCTTGCTGCTGTGCGGCTGCAAGCACGGGTGTGAGCATGAGGGTGATGAGGAGGGGGAGGAGGAGTCTTTTCATAGTGTGTTGGGGGTTGAGGGGTTGACGGGTAAGTTTGCTATTTTTGGGTTGACGGGTTAACGAGTTAACGGGGTTGACGGGTAAGTTTGCCTTTACATAATATATATGTGTAGTGCATGCCTGTTCGTCGACTTGTTTTACTAAGGATTTTGTTTATGAATTGCAAATATATAAAAAACGTGCCAACTGGCAAGCATGGTATGCTTTGCAGTTGGCACGTAACGTGTAATTGCTTTCTTTTTTATTTATTGCGCGCTTTAGCACCTGGGGTACACTCTATCCACTTCTCTTACCCCTATCTCTAATGGGGGGGCGCATTTCCTTATCACTACCCTACCCTTTTCCACGAGACGAGGCTGCTGAAAAATGCCCCGATGAACGCGGGACGCGTCGCCCCCATTAGAGTTTGCGTTTGGAGGTTGCGCTTTGAGGTAGAGCTTTGAGGTAGAGTTTTGAGATTGTGCTTGGTGCTTTTGCGTAGAGCAATACTTTTTTATTTGACTATCACCTTGCGCACGGTGCCGTCGGTCATTTTGATGATATTGAGGCCTGGCTGCGGTGTGCTGATGCGTCGTCCGTCGGGGGCGTAGCAGGCTGCGGCCTTGGCGGGGGCGCTATCGGCGGGGGCCGCGGCTATGGCTGTGAGGTCGGGGCATAGCTCGATGGTGGTGGGCTTGTTGGCCTCGATGGTGAAGGTGACAGCAAAGGGGAAATACGCTTCACTATCTTCGTTGTAGAACTCGCCCTCCATGGTGTAGTGGCCAGGAACGAGGTCGAGGCGGCCACTGAAATGTCTAAAGGGTACTACTCGCATACGCTCAGGGCCGAGGAACATGTCGAGTTTCGACAGTTTCCCAATTTTCCCCGGTAAACTTCCTTTATAGGTGAACTCGGTAGGCACTACGGGGTGGGTGTAGGCTGTAACAGTAGTGTCGGCGGCTGAAGGGGCTATGTGTGCAAAGTAGCGAGGTATCCATATACTACCCGATGTCACAGACATAAACGTAACGAGGTCGACTTCGCTACGCGATGATACCATGATGGCGCTGTCAAGTGTGGCAATTTCGTCCTTTCTGATATTATATACGCTACCTGTCTTTCTATACGCTGTGTAGTTATTGTAGTGAGGATCGTCATAATAGACCGGTGTCTCGACTCCGTAGTTGACACGGGCAAGTGTGTCTTTTTGTATCTTTATTTGGCGGTAAGACACTGTATAGTCGTTGTAGCCAGGGTGCAAGGGAATTTCCTCAAGGGCATAGTGTACTTGATTATGGCGAGACCCATCAACTATGTACCTTTTGTATAGCTTTGTGGCGGGTATGTTGTTGGTGTACACATAGATGCTATCGGAGTCGAAATCGTTGACGCGCAGCAGTACAAACTCCCGGTCGTAGATAGTCTGCGTGAGGGTGTCGGTGGCACCGAGGGTGAAGGTGTGGATGTTGGCAGAGTCATACGGGGTGAAATTTTTGCACACGTACCATTCGTGGTTGCCCTCGGGCAGTATGACGGTGAGTGTGTCGTAGGGCATGGGGGTTGCGGTGCCGGGCTTGAGGGATTTGGCACAGCCTTCGTGATGGGTGGCAAATGTGCTACAACGGGTTGAATACCAGTCATCGCCAAACTGTCCGTGTATGTAGAGTTTTTCGCCTTGCTGCAAGAGGTGGCAGGGCACAATGAACTTGACGGGGTGCAGTTTGCTGAATGGGGGGAGTTTTGCTCCATCGAAGTGGAAGTCGTCCTGTGTTAGCTCAGTGCGTGGGGTGCCAAAAAGGCCGTACACACTGCACTGATTGCTGAGCACGCTGACTATGGTGTCGCTCTGTGCGCCATATTGGGCGTTGAGGGCGAGAGAGAGGTAGGTGGTGCTGCCCTCGACAAGGGTGGTGACCACGAGGTCGTTGCCTTTGATTTGGCGGCTCACCTCCTTGCACAGTACTGTCATCTTTTCGTTTTCTGCCCATGAATAAGGTGGGTTGACATAGGTGTGGGCACTAAACTGCAGGTGGTCGGCATAGGGCGCGGCATCGGCCAGTGTGGTGGTGACGCGCAGGGGTTTGCTTTTGGCTATCGACAGACTGACGGGTTCGGTGCTGGCGGGTATGGTTACCTCGCCTAAAATATAGCCTTGAGCGGCATTGTAGGGCATGAGGAAGTCGGGGTCGGTGGTTTGCACCGTTGGCATGCGGAGCTGAAAAGTCTGCTGACCCGGGAGCACATAGGCGGCATGTGTGCCGTCGGGGGCGGTGAGAGTGTTCAAAAAGATGCCGCCCAAGTTGTAACAGCCGTATCCGTGGTTGTTGCCTTTGCCCTTGGCACCCGGCTGCGGCTTGTAGTATACCGAAGCTAACTGGCCGTTGGTGACGGGGCACAGCTGGCCCTGGCTGTCGGTGATGTAGAAGCGGCACTCCACGGCCTTGCGGTAGTCGGTGGTGACGCAGGTAGTGGTGTCGGCCACTACGATGGAGTCGGCATGCAGGGCGAGTTCGCTGCTGTTGGGCACTACAAGGTAGCGCAGGGTGTCGCCCTTGTAGGCGTAGCGTGCAAAGGGTTCTGTGAGGTCTTGCATATTGGGGTTGTACCCTCTAAAGCCGTTGCAGGTGCCTATGCGCAGATCGGGGGCAAGAATGGCTGGCACGGCATTGCCGTCGCGGTCCACGGGTGGCATGAAGGCCACGCGGCGGGCTTGCACCAGCTCGGTGTGGTGCAGTGTCACCTCTTCGGCATCGGTGGGGTCGATCTGCCCCGTGATGATGCGGCTGAAGTGGGGGCTGTAGATGCGGTAGTAGATGGGTTGGTCCGCGCGGCCGCTAACCTGGCGGCGCAAATTGTCAAAATTGAATTCGAACTTGTTTGTGTTGCCCCACCACGCATTGCCGTTGCCATCATCGGCGTTGAGGGTGAGCTCGCGGCTGAAGTAGTGGTGGTAGCTGTCTTTGCCATTATTGTAGTAGTCGCTGCCAAAGTCGAGGGTGTTGGCGGCGTAAAGACTGGTGTCGAAGAAGTCTTTGGAGTTTGAGAATGTGATTTTTAGCGTACCGATGTCGGCAGCAAGGGTTTGTGCATCAATGCCTTGCGGGGCATCGAGGCGCAACATGATGTTTTGCGCGTGCAGGGCTGCGGTGTGGCAGCCAAGGCCGAACAAGGCGGCGGCCAGCACGCGGCGCAGGTGGTTGGTAATTTTCATACGTGGTTGTTTTTATTCGTAATATGTAATGTGTCGCGTTTCTTGGTATTTGCCACCGTTTGAGCAGGTAACATCACGCACGCGCCAGTTGTTGTGCGTGTCGAAATCGGTGTAAGTGTAAGTAACGGTGACGTCTGTGGTTTCAGCTTCGTCTGCTCCCATCTCGAAACTGGTGGTTTGAATGCGTGTGCTGGCCACTCTGCCATTGGTGTCGTAGGTATAGAGGGAAGTTTCGGTGCTGGTGCCCGATTCGGTTTTATCCTTTTCGATGCGTCCTTGTTTGTCGAAATTTATTGTGATAGTTTCGGTCATGTCGTACTGGCCAATAGTGTATTGTACGACACGTTGGTTGGCGTCGCGCACTACGCCGTAAACTTCGGCGTTTTCGTCCTCTTGGGCAGTTGACAGCGGTTGGTCATTGCAAGTGATCCATCGGCCTTGTTTGTCGAAGCCGCAAGTGCCGTTGATTACTTGTCCGTCGCGTGTTAGTGTGCTGGTCTTGACTGGACCTTGGAGGTCGAATGTGGTGAGGTCGGTGGCTGTGGCATCGTATTGTGCGGCTTGTCCGCTGACGGGAGTTTCGATTTTGTCGGGGCTGAGCGGGGCGTTGGTTTGTGCGCGCAAGATGTACCAGCTTGCTCCGCCAAAGCATGAGGTGAGTATGACGGCTATGGTGACGAGTGCTACCGAACGGAATGCGAGGTGTGCGAGCCAGCCAGCAACTTTGTACATGAGTATGCACACGATGAGTACAATTACTGATAGTATGTAGGGCACGAAGGTGCCTACAAAGGCTATGAGTGCAGCTATGGGGTAGTAGATGAGTGCAGCATAGACTATGGGCTCGACGATGAAGTGACCGATAAGAGGTGCGAGGCAACTGCCGCCCATTTTGTCGATGACGTCTTGACTTTTGTGCCTTTCTTTTTTACCAGTATCGAGGTCGGTGGTTTCGATGATGGTGTCGTAGGAGTAGTGTGAGCGGCCCATATTGACGAGTGCTATGATGATTCCTACGACAAAGAGCGGTGAGAAGAATGGTGATGAAAAAAGATTCCAGTTGACCTTGAACTGCCAGTCGGTGTGGAATACCATAGCGTAGATGAGTGGCATTGCTGCGAGTGTGACTATGGCCGTGGCTATATAGCCTGCAAGGCGGTAATGAGGGTTGTTGAAATTGGGTAGTGTCATGGTGTGTTAAGTTTGTGAATAAAGTTATTGCTTATTAAGCAGGTGTTCAAAATTATTTTATTAGCGACGGCGGCGTTTCTTTTTCTTTTTGGTGGTTTTGGTTGTAGATGTTTTTTGGTCGCCATATTCTACATCTACTACGCTGCTTGATGAAGTGACGCTTTTGATGCCGACTTTAGCGGGTGCCTCGTGTTCGTAGCGCAGGGCATAGTCGGAGCTGTCGGCTGAACGGGTGAATACGATGACTTTGCGCTTGTCGAACTCGGGGTTGAAAAGTATGGCAGCAAATATGCCTTGGTCTTCGTCAAGATAGAAGTTGGGGTAGTAGCTGTCTTGCTCTATTTCGATGAACAACCACACGTTTTTCCCTTGTATGACACGCATCATGTCGTTGATTGTTTTGCCCGAAGCGAGATTGAAGCCCCGCATGTTGTTGTTTTTGTAGTAGTTGAGCAATGCGATGCGTGCTCCTACGCTCATGATGGCGCGCCGGGCTGAACACGCCACATCATCGTTTCCGCCGAAGATGGAGTTGAAGAGTTTATAGTCTTCTTTGTTAATAAGCAGCCGTGATGCGATGTAGCCAGTTTTGACGATTTCTACTTTTTGCCAACCTCCCCGCTCGCGTCCTTTGCGTTCGTAGAGGTAGCCGTAGGGGAAGGTTTCGACGGCATTAGCCTCGGCACTTGGCTCGCTGCGCAAGATGGTGGACTCGGCTATGCTGTAGCACTTGGTGTCGGGAAAGATCAGATCCCACAGTGTGGGGCCTACGCGCCAAGCCATGAGCAGGAAAAAGGCTATGATGAGGAACCACTTTGTGCGCTGCCAGAAGTGTGACTTGCGGCGAGGAGGGGGCGGAGGCGTGGGGGTTGAATCTTTAGGAGTTGAATCTTCAATTATTTCGCGCACCATTTCTTCCCAATCCGAGGTATCTAACTTTTCGAGGGTGAAGTTAGTCTTGCTTAGCACCTTGTCGTTGTAAGTTATGTGGCAAGTGTAGGTGCCAGGGGTGGAAAGGAATGTGCCCTTGTCGTTACCATAGCCGTCGAGGATGTAAGTACCATTGCCGCTGACATTGACTTGACTTTTATATTGTGCTTGTACTACGCCGGATTGGTTGAATATTTCGACTCCAAACTCTACCGTTTGGTTGAGTATGGTGTTGATGGTTATACGTGGTGTGAGGAAGTATAGACCTGCATAGAGTTGCTCGCCAAAGTTTCTATTTCTTTTGCCATTTATGCAGTCGGCGAGTTCGACCTTTGTTATTTCTATGGGGTTGTTTTGCCTGCGTTCGTACTCTTTTGCCCATTCCTGTATGAAGTGAACCAAAGGTTGCCGCACACTTTCTCTGAAGAGTTGATAAGTGGGTGCGTTGGCTATGGCACTGCGCATGGCAGCAGTTACGGCCTTGCTTTTGGTCTTGATTTGCAGGTTGGCAGGGTGCAGGTTTTCGTAGCGTTTGAGGTCGGCAATGCTTTTGTTTGCCTCGTCCTTGACTTGTGAAGTGAGTACAGGGTTGTCGCGCAGTATCACGTAGAGGTTGGTTATTGCCTCAGCCTCTTCGTTTGACAACTGCATGACTATGTCGAAATCATTCAGGAAGATGAATGCCTCAATGAAATTGTCAGCTTGCCGTTTGACGATGGTGGGGTCGGGCTGTGGTGTGGGTGGCGGTGTGGGCTGCGGCTTGGGTGGCGGGGGCGTGGGGCGGCGTCGGCGGTAGATGGTTTGTAATTTGAGTTTGAAAGCCTCATAGGTGGGCCGGTCCTTCATGAGCATTTCGCGCACAACTGCGGTGAGTTGTTTGCTGTATTTTTTAATATCAAGGTTGTTGGGGTGTTGGTTCTCGCAGCGTTTGAGGTCGGCTACGAGTTCGGCTGCGGTGGCTTTGACGTCGTCGCGGTCGAAGTCCTTGTTCCATAAGTTGCTCAGTTCGTCAACGGCGGTCCACTCGGCAGGGTCGAGTTGTTGTTTTATCTCTTGACTTTTGAGAAATTGTATGGATTCCGTCCACTTTTTTACGTTGATATTGAGTATGGTTTCGTCCATCGTGCTGTGGCTTTCGGTTGAAGGTGTATTATTTTAAGCATAAACACACAAATGGTACGTTGAATTGTGGGTGTACCTATTCGTGTGTTTACGCTAATTGTGGGTTTATCATTCAATGTTTATACGGCTGAGCGTGTTTTGAGCCTTTGCAAGTTCGTCGTTGCTCTTTACACCAGTTACCTTGAGGTCGAAGTCGATGGTGTCGTTGTTCAGTCGTCCTGAAACGGAGAGCATGCCTTCGTTGTCAATTCTGAATATTACCTCGATGGGGGTGTGTTTGGGATAATTGCCAGTGATGGGCATGACGTATGTTTCGGTGGTTACGAGGCGGCAGAATTTTTGGTCGACTGTTCCATCTGTCTCGGGGTTGGTAAAATCGCTTTCATAGATGTTGAAGTTGACGCCTGTCTGGTTGTCGTGGTTGGTGCTGAACTCGCAGGTTTTTACTTCGGTTGGTAAGGGAGAATTGGCAAATATAACGTTGCCTACCTGGTCGTCGATGATACCCAGACCATAGGTCTTGCTGGTTACGTTCATTACGTGCGCGCGGTCGCCACGCAGTGGTGCGGGTCGTGAGTCGCGTTCGCCCTCTTCGTACTCTTGTATGGCTTGAGTGTAGGCTTCGTTCATAGCATAGATGGCTGCGCCCTTGGCTACGACTTCGTCTACCTCACCTATGCGTGCATTGACGTTGTAACGCTGGTCTACGCAGGCTTTGACTTGTGGCATGCGGCAACTACCACCTACGAGCAAAAACTCGTCTATGCTGTCGAAACCCTTTTGGCGTGCTATTTCGAGCACTTTGTCGGTGGCATCGATGGTCTCCTCGAGCAGGCTTGAGGTGAGTTGTTCGAAGGCTTCTTTGGTGAGTTCGGCACTGACGGACTGCCCTTGGTAGTCGATGGCGAGATTGACCTTTGACTTGCGCGTGAGGAGTTTTTTGCGCGATTCTGCTACGGAGAGCAGTTGGTTGCGGAGCAGTGGGTCGTCGTCGAGGGTGTAACTGGTGCCGTTTTTCTGGTTGAACTGGTCGAGCAGCCAGTTGGCCACTTCTGTGTCCCAATCTACACCGCCCAGATGGTGATCGCCGCCTGTGGCTATGACTTTGATGGCTCCCTTGTTGACGAGTATGATGGTGACATCGAATGTGCCGCCTCCGAGGTCGTAGACGAGTATGGTTTTACGATCTTCGACCTTGGTGCCGTAGGCTATGGCTGCGGCTGTAGGCTCGTTGATGATGGCCAGCACATTGAGCCCGGCTATGATGCCGGCTTGCTTGGTTTGCATGCGCTCTTTGTTGCCAAAATAGGCTGGGCAGGTTATAACAACGTCCTTGATGGGTTCGGGGTAGCCGTTGGCGTCATTGGCATCCTTAACAAGTTTCTTGAGTATGAAAGCTGATATTTCGGAGGGGTCGAAGTGATAGGGGGTATTGTTGGCACTCTTGTCGAAAGCGGCGTCATTGCCCATTTCGCGTTTGATAAACGAGACGGCCTTTTCGGGCTCGGAGTTGAGCATGTCCTTGGCGTCCTTGCCCACCATGACGTTGTTCTCGTCTTCAAAATATACTACTGACGGGGTGATAGAGTCGCCCTCGAAATTGCGTAATACTACGGCTTGATCAAATTGGTCTACTTGGGCTATACAACTGTAGGTTGTGCCTAAGTCTATACCATATACGGCACGTGTCTTATCCATAATTACTGTGATATGTATGTTAGTGGTTTGTGGTTTGCTGGGGTGCGCTGACGCGGTACACATCAACCAGTGCCGGGCGCAGTACAACGTCGCGTTCAACTCCCTTGACAGGGTCGAAAGCGGTGTATTTGAAACCGCGCTGATGTATGCGCACGATGGTGTAGTCAAGTGTGGGGTCAGTGGTGGACACCACTTCGCTCACTTTGTGTTGACCGCGCACAAATGGTTGGCCGGGCTCGGGTTGGTAACTGTCTACATCATATTCATCGCTCAAGGTGTTGACTATGAGCTGCATGTAAGCTCCGATTTGGTTGAGCAGTTTGGAATATTGCTCTGCGAGGCTGCCCGTTTGGCCGGCTTCGAGTTGGGAGTAATAGGCATGCGTGCGGGCTATGCTGTCGTAGAGGGTTATGAACGATTGCTTGTAGGGCTTGAGCATTTTGGCATAGAGGCCGTTGCGCAGCGCATCGAGCTCGCGGTGCATGGCATGCATCAGTTCATCACGTTGTGCTATGAGGTCGTACGACTTTTGCAGCGATTGTAATTGCTTGAGTGCTCCATCTATTGCCTGCGCCGAAACGGGTGGCTCTGTGGTTGGCTGGGCCGCTGATGTCGAGGCATGGCTGTGCGTCGCACTTTCAAGTTGTACGCGTAGCTGGCGTATGGTCTCGGCGTGTTCGTGCTCTGCCTTGCGGCTCTGCTGCAACTGTTGGGTGAGCGTCTGCACTTGAACTTGTAGTTCAACTGCGCCAGGCGATGGTTGTGATTCAATGGGCACATGGTCTGTTTGGGGGTGCTGAGCGAGCTGTTGTTCGAGTTGTTGCACACTTTGTTGCAGTGATTTTACCTGCTCGTCTAATGCTTGCTTCTCATTCAGCACCTGCTGTCGCAGTTGCTCACTTTGTTCGTATTTTTGCTCATTAAGTGTCACAGAGTCGCGCAGGGCTTTGATTTGCGCCTTGAGCTCGAGCATTTGCTCTTCGGTGTAGCCACCACTAAATAGTCCCATATCTTGTAGCTTTGGTATTATATTATGCCCGTTGGCGGAACTTTAGCGACTAACAAATTATCGAGTGAGTATGTTCTACACTATCCTGTTGTGTTAAAAACTGGAAGATGAGGAACGTAGACTAACTTACCCGTCAACCTATTCGCTAACTCCGCCAATGTACTTTGTTAGGTTTCTGTTGCAAATATATAATTAGTGTTTATAGTTTTTGTCATTAAAAATAATGAAATTACCCCCCCCAATACGCTCGTTTTGTGCTCCAATTGCTACATTTGGGGACACAAAGATGCCTCGTACAGCACTTGCAGTGGTGCAAATCATTATTTTTAATGAGGTGCAAACAAAAGCAAACGTATAATTTTGCAGCTCAAGAAATTCATCTGCCATATCATGCCTGAACAATACTCCATACTCATCTGCGACGACCACGCCATACTGCTCGAGGGGCTTAAGGTGTGCCTGCAGCGCACACCCGGTGTGGGCAATGTGCTTTTGTGCACAACCATGCACAACGCCATGCAGCTGCTCGACTCCGGGGGCCACGTCGATTTGTGCATTGTGGATCTCGACTTGCCCGACGGCTCGGGCATAGCGCTTATTGAGCATGTTAAACGGGTGCTGCCTGAGGTGCGCACAATGGTTTACACCTCGCACGAGGAGATATGGAACATCAATGCCATTATGCGCTCTGAGGCCGACGGGGTGGTGTTTAAGAGTTGTGGCGTGGAGGAGCTACAGCTGGCTGTTACCAATATTGCGAGGGGCGACAATTACTTTTGCAAACGTTTTCAGCAGCTGGTGCGGCACATCGAGATGCACATTCCCGACTCGTGCGGACACCTTACCACCACGGAGCACAATGTGCTGCAACAACTGGCACGCGGACTGAGGGCTAACGAGATTGCACGCATTCTTAACGTGAGTGTGAACACTATCAACACGCACAAGGCGCATCTGCTGTCGAAGTTTAACGCTACCAATACTACGGAACTTATAATCAAGGCTTTTGTAAAGGGCATGGTGGAGTTTAAGCTCGGGCAGTAGGGCCGGATCTAAAAGGAACAAGACTCCGACACACATATAGCGTGTGTCGGAGTCTTGTCACTTTTAGAGGGGCAGGGGGGCTTAGTTCTTAGTTTTGAGGTTATGAGGTTATAAAGTTACCTCTGCGTGTTGAGTAAACAATGGTAATCTTATAACCTTATAACCTCAAAACTTAGAACTAACCTTATAACCTCATAACCTTATAACCCTAACATCCTCCCCCCTACTCGCTCAGCGAATGGCCCTTGCGAGCCACCTTTTTGAGCTGCATGTCAAAGCAGAGGGTTGAATACGGGAGGAGCACCCCGCTGGCCGACGAGCCGTAGCCCAACTGCTGGGGAATGTACACCAGCCAGCGGTCGCCCACCTGCATGTGCATAAGGGCAGTGGTATAGCCCTCCACCAAGTTTGACACGGCAAAACTTGTGGGCGTAGAGTACTGCGCGCTGAACACGTAGCTCTCGTTTTCATACACCCCGCTGTGGTCAAACACGCGGCCCTTGGGGTAGCTCTTGGTAGGCATGAGGTGGCCTATATAGTTCACGCGCACACTGTCGGTGTAGTAAGGCGTCAAGCCGGGTGTGGCGGCACTTTCTATCACGCGGGCCACCACCGTGTCGGTAGATTGGCTTGCAAACGGCTTTGAAAAGCTGGGCAACAAGCGCCACGGCGTGTAGGCCTGCCAGTTGTCGGGGTGAGCAGCCTTGGCTTGTGCCACATCGGTGCGGGCCACAGCAAGCAGACTGTCGTAAAAGGCGGCATTGCGGTTGCGCCAGTTGGCAAACTCGGCATCATCGCTCTCGCCCGTGTTGTCGCTGCACGAAACCATGGCCATGGGCAGCACCATCAGGGCAAGGGCCGCAAGCGTGTTAAGTATTTTGCGCATAAGTAGAGATTTAATATCTGAGTTTTTGCGTTCACACCCACACATATCACCGCCATCAACATAAAAATTGGGGGCTTATGGGGCATACAAGCCTCATAAGCCCCCATTACGTTACGTGGTAAATGCGTGTGTGTATGTGTAAAATCTATGTGTAATCAGCAAGACACTTACTGCAACTTTTTGAGCAGTGAAGTGATGCTCACCTTGTCCTCGATGAGGGCACGCAGGTCGCTGATGGCCACACGCGTCTGCTGCATGGTGTCGCGGTCGCGCAGTGTCACACAGTTATCGTTGAGTGTGTCGTGGTCGATGGTGATACAGTAAGGCGTGCCTATGGCGTCCATGCGGCGGTAGCGCTTGCCAATAGAGTCCTTCTCCTCATACTTGCAGTTGAAGTGGAACTTCAGGTCGTTCATTATCTCGTGAGCCTTTTCGGGCAGTCCGTCTTTCTTCACGAGCGGCATGACGGCCAGTTTTACGGGAGCCAGCGGGGCGGGCAACTTGAGCACCACGCGTGTTTCGCCATTTTCGAGCGTCTCCTCCTGGTATGAGTGGCACATCACGCTCAGGAACATGCGGTCTACACCGATTGATGTTTCAATCACATACGGTGTATAGCTGCGGTTCTCCTCGGGGTCGAAGTATTCAATCTTGCGGCCCGAGAATTTGGCGTGCTGCGACAGGTCGAAGTCGGTACGCGAGTGAATACCCTCCACTTCCTTAAATCCGAACGGCATCTTAAACTCTATGTCGGTAGCAGCGTTGGCATAATGAGCCAGCTTTTCGTGGTCGTGGTAGCGGTAGCAGTCATCGCCAAAGCCAAGAGCCTCGTGCCAGGCCAGGCGGGTCTTTTTCCACTGCTTGAACCAGTCCATCTCCGTGCCGGGCTTTACAAAGAACTGCATTTCCATCTGTTCAAATTCGCGCATGCGGAAGATGAACTGACGGGCCACAATCTCGTTGCGGAAGGCCTTGCCTATCTGTGCTATACCGAAAGGTATCTTCATGCGGCCAGTTTTCTGCACATTCAGGTAGTTCACAAATATGCCCTGTGCCGTCTCCGGACGCAGATAGATAGTGCTTGCGCCATCGGCAGTAGAGCCCACCTCGGTTTTGAACATCAGGTTAAACTGGCGCACATCGGTCCAGTTGCGTGTGCCCGAAATGGGGCAAACAATCTCCTCGTCGAGTATAATCTGCTTCAGCTCGTCAAGGTCCATTTTGTTCATGGCCTCGCTGTAGCGTGCGTGCAGGGCGTCGCGTTTGGCCTGGTGTTCGAGCACGCGGGGGTTAGTCTGGCGGAACTTTTCCTCGTCAAAGGCATCGCCAAAGCGCTTGCGTGCCTTAGCCACCTCCTTGTCTATCTTCTCCTCATACTTTGCTATCTGGTCCTCGATGAGCACATCGGCGCGATAGCGTTTTTTCGAGTCGCGGTTATCTATCAAGGGGTCATTAAAGGCATCAACGTGTCCCGAAGCCTTCCAGATGGTGGGGTGCATAAATATAGCCGAGTCAATGCCCACTATATTTTCGTGCAGCAGCACCATGCTCTGCCACCAATACTGCTTGATGTTATTCTTCAGTTCCACGCCATTCTGGCCATAGTCGTACACGGCTGCCAGGCCATCGTATATATCGCTCGAAGGAAATACGAAACCGTACTCCTTGCAGTGTGATACAATCTTCTTAAATACGTCTTCTTGTGCCATATTAATTGATATATATTGTTATGGCCGCAAAGTTAGCAATTTATTTTATAAGTAACAAGTTAATGGGGGAAGGGGGTTAAAGGGTTAGGGAGTTAAAAGATTTCCGCCACCTGTCCAACTCACAGAGGTTACTTTACTCAAGTTTCGGATTTCGCAAGGGCGGGCTGAAAGCCCAATGGAGCACATAGCCCAGGGCAAGCGAAGCGGCACCCTGGGTTGTCGTGTTGGAGCAGTCGCGCCCTGTAAGGGCAAAAGCTTTAAGACATGGTGCAAGTGTTGAACAAAATATACATACGATGTTCCACTTTAAGACTGCGAATTTAGCTATCAAATAATAAGAATTACAACATAAAGGATTAAAGCTTTTGCCCTTACAGGGCGCGGAGACTCTACTATGCGGGAGCCCCAGGGTGTCGCTTCGCTTGCCCTGGGCTGGGTGCTACATTGGGCTTTCAGCCCGCCCTTGTTAAATCCGAAACTTCAGTAACTTTATAACCTCAAAACTAAAAACTACCCCTCTATCCCACTAACTCATACCAACACTATACCGTCATGTTCCACATTCTTATAAAAGGGCGTAATACTATTCGATGCCCACTCCTTCAACGTATACATCACAGGGTTTATCACTGCACCTATATCCCAGCCTAACACAGTCAAAGGGTAAGTAATATTATCATAATCTGCCACTTCCAGCTGAGCCTTGTCAAGTAGCACAAGCACGTCCCAGTCCGAATCTGCACCAGCATCACCACGAGCCTGTGAGCCATACAACACAGCCCTGCCACCTTGGGGCAAATGCTCGCGCAACTTGCCCTTGATTAGTTGCAATATATCTTTCCTGTCCATCGCTTCTTTCTGTTTATATCGCAAAAGTATGAAATATCCACACACCCCGCAACCTTTTACGCCCCAAACCTCCCAGGCTCGCGCCGCACAGCCTCCATAATAGCCGCGGGCGGCAATTCCCGTTCGAGTTGTGCCTTCATAAAGTCCATATACGGAGCCACGTGGTCAAAAAACTGGTAGTAACCCTTACACAGATAGTTCAACCCGGGCTCGCCAGCGGCCGTATGTGCAAAACGGTTGCGCGGACACTCCCCGTTGCACGCAAACAAATACTTGCACGCCTTGCACTGCCCCGGCAGCGCCGTGCGCTTGGCCTGCCCAAAGGCATGCTGCCGTTCAGAGTGCATCATGCCCACTATCGAGTCGGTCATGATATTGCCCAACTTATACTCCGGAAACACAAAGTGGTCGCACACATACACATCGCCGTTCCACTCTATAGCCCCCGCATGCCCACACGTGGGAGCCAGCGTGCAAATGCCCGGTTGCTGTCCCACCCAGTTGGCCAGCGTGGCATCGAACAGCTGCACAAAGTACGTGCCAACGTCCTCACGCACCCATTCGTCAAATATCGCACACAAAAAGCGTCCCCACTGCTCGGGACTCACACTAAAGTCGAGCACACCACCCTCGCCGGCCTCAGTGGGCGACGCCAGACTGCGCCCGTCGGCATGATGCTGCCCGCGCTCCACCACGGGCGTAAATTGCAGGTAGTGACATCCTATCTCCTTAAAAAAGTGGTAAAAGTCCAGCGGGTAATCGCCATTAAAGTCATTCACCACAGCCAGCGCGTTCCACTCCACGCCATGGCGGTTCAGCAGGTCAATGCCACGCATCACCTGTGCCCACGACGGCCGTCCGCCCTTGTTGCGGCGGTACTCGTCGTGAAACTCCTGCGGCCCGTCTATACTCACGCCCACAAGCCACCCTTGCTCCTTAAAAAAGCGGCACCACTCATCTGTCAGCAGCGTACCGTTTGTTTGTATGCAGTTGTCTATCCTGCGGCCACCAGCATACTTCTGCTGCAGCTCCACCGCCCGTTTATAGAACGACAGCGGACGCATCAGCGCCTCACCGCCGTGCCACGTAAACAGCACCTCAGGCATCGTCTGCGCACCGATATATTCGCGCACAAAGCGTTCGAGCATCTCCTCGCTCATCACCTCTGTCGGCCGGTCGGCATAAAGCTTGCCTTTCTCCAGATAGTAACAATATTTACAGGCCAAGTTACAACGTGCCCCCGCCGGCTTGGCCAGCAAATACAGCGGCGAGGCAAATGGTGATATATCCATTATATTTAATATTTTAATCCGTCGGCGGAAATTCAAGTTAACGAGTTAACAAGTTGACAGGTTAACAAGTAAGTATGCCACACACTTTGTTATGTTAAATCCGAAACTTGAGTAAGAAGCTTAAAAAGCTTGGCAAACTTACCCGTCAACAAACTCCGTCGGCGCGCCACCTTTCAAGTTAAAGCGCTTCGCCCTACAAAATTAGCACAAACGCCTCACACACCCACCCTCCACCACCCAAAAAAAAGAAAAACCACCCCACCCTCCCCACACACAAACATCAAAAAAAAGCGTGAGGGGAGCGCGCGCCATTCGCACCCACTCCCCCACGCATCTGCATATTAACCCGTCGCCCTGTTACTGAACCACCGCGTTAATCTCGCTGCCCTGCAAGGCCGCGCTCATAGCCCCGCTTGGCGTAAAGTGCGTACGAACCCGTGCAATGTTGCGTGCCGACACATTAGCCGCATCGTCCTCGCCATTCTTCGACACAATAGTCAGTCTGAACGACCCCACACCGCCAAGGCGCACAGTATTACCCTGCTTCAGCTCCTTCAGCACCACATACTCCAGCGCCGAGAGCGCACCTCTCACATCAGCACGCGTCAGCGTACACTCCTTTTCCACAGCAGTCACCACATCGTCAAACGACAAGTGAGCCACCTGCACAATACTTGGAAAATAAACCTTCAAGCCACTCTTAGGGCTCTTCACCGAACTAATCTTATACTTAATCATGGTATCAAAATAAATAAAGTAAATAAATAAAGTAAATCAATCAAAGCAACCCGCCATCACACACCCGCCATCACGCCACCCGCCTATTAGGCATATTGAGCCTATTATGCCCATCACCCCCATCACACCACCCGCCTATTAGGCCTATTGAGCCTATTATGCCCACCCCCATTAGCCGCCATCAAGCCACCACCATCACCCCCCATCACTTCACCTCATAGCAAGGGCAAGCCTTAGCCGCATAAGCATTATGCCCATGCACCCCCGCCCCGGGAAAATTCAGCCTCAGCAGCTGCACCAGCGCCTCCAGCGCCACACGTTGCCGCGCAGTCCGCGTATCCTTGGGCGTACGTCCGTCAGCAGCCAGTCCGCCCACATAACACACCCCCACACTGTGCGCATTATGCCCACGGCAGTGAGCACCCACCTGAGCCAGAGGACGCCCCTCATGCACACTCCCGTCAAGATACACCACATAATGATACCCCACGTCCACAAACCCACGCGCCTTATGCCAGCGCCTGATGTCCGCCACACTCACATCACGGCCCTCAGCAGTAGCCGTACAATGAATAATAATATCATCTATCTTACGCATATACAATCAATTCTACAATCAATCATCAAAATCACACACCACGCACGCCGCCATGACGCGCACTCACACTCACCGCCACACCAAATATGGCCCCGGCATATATCAGCCCCTGCGACACAAACCACAGCACCGAATCACTCAGCTCCCCCAAAGGGTCCACCACAAAGCCAGCGCCAGCCAGCACAATACCCGCCACTATCATCAGCATGGCCGAGGCAGGAGCCCAAGCCGACCCCACAGAGCCGGCCGGGCCTTTACCCGCAACGCCATCAGGCATTGCCCACCTCCTTGCCGCCAACAGCCGCACCAATGCCCTTCAGCAACTTAAACTTCAGTTCCTTCATCATCAAGCTGCGGGCCATCTTGCCACTCGGCGTAAAGCGGCAGCGCAAAAACTTTATGTCCGAAGCCGACACATCCTCCTCATGCTCACGGCTCTTCACCACAGCTATCGTCGGGCGGAACGACCCCAGCGTGCCAAGCCTCACCGACTTGCCCTGCTTCAGCGCATCTATTATCACATGCTCCAAAGCCTCGAGCACAGCCGCCACATCACTCTCCGACAGCGTGCAAAACTTCTCCACCTGCTGCACCACCTCATCATACTTCACAGGCACCGAGGCCGCAATGGTAGGAAAATACTGCTTCTTGTCAAGCTTAAAATTCTTTCTCGAACGTACTACAAAATTAATCATGGTCTATTACTTCAATTTGGTTAGTTAGTAAAACAATTTGGTCATCACAAGCGCGCCGCACATACACCTTATTATATAACACTACTCATTGACGGAATTAGTAAACAAGTTTACGAGTTAACCAATATTTCCGCCAGCGAGTAATATATTACATCATAGCCGGCTTACCAGGCAAGGCAGCGCCCTCATCAATTTTCTGATGCAAAGATACGACCACCCCACTCCCAACACCAAAAAAAGTGTACAAATTGTACACTATTTCTGCCCCACCACCCACACCCGCCCCACAGTCGGAGCAAGCAACCCAACAAGCCTATCCCCTTATTATGCCTAATGAGCCTAATATGCCTATTATGCCCACCCCCTACCACGCCTAATGAGCCTAATATGCCTATTATGCCCACCCCCTACCATGCCTAATGAGCCTAATATGCCTATTATGCCCACCCCCCTATTAAGCCCATCATGCCCACCCTTACTTACCATCCCATCAACTACCACCCCCAGGTTAAATAACCCAAAAACCACACAAAAACCCCGCCCCACGCCCCCCACCTCCCAAAAAATACCGATATTTGCCCACAACAACCCCCTAAAACACACATACAATCATGAAACGCACACTACTCACCCTCATCATAGCCATCATGGCACTCACCGCACGCGCCATCAGCTACGACGACGCGCGCCAGCAAGCATGGTTCATCACCGACAAAATGGCCTACGAGCTCAACCTCACCCCCGAGCAGTACGACCGCGCCTACCAAATCAACCTCGACTACCTCATGAGCCTCAACGGCCCCACCGACATCACAGGCGCCTACTGGCAATACCGCGACATCGACCTCCGCTGCATACTCTTCGACTGGCAATACAACCTACTCAGCACACTCGACTACTTCTACCGTCCCGTGCGCTGGTACGCCACACGCTGGTACTACCCCGTCTACGACCACTACCGCATAGGCTATTACTACTACACACGCCCCAACATCTACATCACCTACCACGGCTGCACATGGCACCGCCGCCGTCCCGACCGCCCGAGCCCCTACGCCTCATGGCGTCCCAGACGCGGTGCCGGCATGCGCGGATACGGCCCCGCCACACCACCGCCACCCCCACACAACCACCCAGGCCACCACAACCGACCCGACAACAACTACAACTGGCCCGACCGTCCCTACAATAACAACAACGGCAACTACAACCACCCCGACCGTCCCAACAATAACAACAACGGCAACTACAACCACCCCGACCGCCCCAACAATAACAACAACGGCAACTACAACCACCCCGACCGACCCTACAATAACAACAACGGCAACTACGGCCGACCAGGCCGTCCCAACAACAATAACAACAACTCAGGAGCTCGTCCAGCCTTCCGCGACACCTACATCAACTACCGTCAGACAGGCCACGACACCCCCCAGCGAGGCACAGGCCGCCCCACCAGCACCCGTAGCGGACGAGGTTTCGGACAAAGATAACACCACACATTATATAATAGCATAGCTTGGCAGCCGCTAACGCGGCAAACAGAAGAACAGAAGAACATAAGAACATAAGGGCTGGCGCCATAGCGTTACTACCAAACCACGCTACGGCGTCAGCCCTTATGTCTCTTGAGGCCACCCGGACGCAGTCCGTGGCCGTCAGCCGCGCAGCGGCCTTATATGTTTCTTATGTAGCTTATGTTCTTATGTTCCCGCGGTAAGCGCTTCAACAGCCGCGCAGCGGCCTTATGTTCTTATGTCCTTATATCCTTCTGTCTCCCGCGTTAGCGGCTACCAAGCACCCCCCGCCACACATTTTCCCTCCGACACACACCACAAAAAAAAACTAATACGTAACTTTGCACCCACATAGATAAAAGGTATTAGTAAAATGCAAGACATTCGTAACATTGCCATCATTGCCCACGTAGACCACGGTAAAACCACACTCGTAGACAAGATGCTACTCGCCGGACACCTCTTCCGCAAAAACCAAAACGCAGGTGAACTCATTCTCGACAACAACGACCTCGAGCGCGAGCGCGGCATAACAATCCTCTCAAAGAACGTATCAATCAGATACAAAGACGTCAAAATCAACATCATCGACACACCGGGACACTCCGACTTCGGTGGCGAAGTCGAGCGCGTGCTCAACATGGCCGACGGCTGCATACTCCTCGTCGACGCCTTCGAAGGCCCCATGCCACAAACACGATTCGTCTTGCAAAAAGCACTGCAAATCGGCCTCAAACCCATCGTCGTAGTCAACAAAGTCGACAAACCCAACTGCCGCCCCGAAGAAGTCTACGAAATGGTATTCGACCTCATGTGCGACCTCGGAGCCACCGAAGACCAGCTCGACTTCCAAGTCGTATACGGATCAGCCAAAAACGGCTGGATGGGCCCCGACTACAACCACCCCACCGACAACATCAACTACCTGCTCGACAAAATCATCGAAGTCATACCCGCGCCGCAGCAGCTTGAAGGCACGCCACAGATGCTCATCACATCACTCGACTACTCCAACTACACCGGCCGAATAGCCGTAGGACGCGTACACCGTGGCACCATCGCCGAAGGCATGAAATGCACCATCGCACACCGCGACGGCACACTCGAAAAAACACAAATCAAAGAAGTGCACACCTTCGAGGGCATGGGACGACAAAAAACCGACGCCGTAAGCTCAGGCGACATCTGCGCAGTAGTCGGACTCGAAAACTTCGAAATCGGCGACACCATCTGCGACTTCGAAAATCCCGAGCCCCTCCCCACCATCGCCATCGACGAGCCCACCATGTCAATGCTCTTCACCATCAACGACTCACCATTCTTTGGCAAAGAAGGCAAATTCTGCACATCACGACACATTGCCGACCGACTCAACAAAGAGCTCGAAAAGGACCTCGCACTCCGCGTACGCCCCTCCGAAACCGAAGGCTCATGGATCGTCAGCGGACGCGGTGTGCTCCACCTCTCAATCCTCATCGAAACCATGCGACGCGAAGGCTACGAGCTGCAAGTAGGCCAGCCACAGGTTATCTACAAGGAAATTGACGGACAAAAGTGCGAGCCAATCGAAGAGCTCACCATCAACGTGCCCGAAGAGTTCGCATCAAAAATGATCGACATGGTCACACGCCGCAAGGGCGAAATGACCTCCATGCAAAACATGGGCGAGCGCGTCGACATCGAGTTCAACATACCCTCACGCGGCATCATCGGCCTCCGCACCAACGTGCTCACAGCCTCACAAGGCGAAGCCATCATGGCCCACCGTTTCAAAGAGTACCAACCCTACAAGGGCGAGATACAGCGCCGTTCCAACGGCTCAATGATATCACTCGAAACAGGCACCGCATTTGCCTACGCCATCGACAAGCTGCAAGACCGCGGCCGCTTCTTCATCAACCCACAGGACGAAGTATATGCCGGACAAGTAGTAGGCGAGCACGTCCACGAAAACGACCTCGTGGTCAACGTCACCAAAGCCAAGCAGCTCACCAACATGCGTGCATCTGGTGCCGACGACAAGGCCCGCATCATCCCCCCCGTTGTATTCAGCCTCGAAGAGGCCCTCGAATACATCAAGGAGGACGAATACGTCGAAGTCACACCAAAGTCCATGCGCATGCGCAAAGTCATACTCGACCACCTCGCACGCAAACGTGCCAACCGCGAGTAATAACTACATACACCCCACACAAGGCTGGTGCCTCAGCGTTGCAAACAGCAACGCCAGGCACCAGCCTTTTTTATTATGCCACATCATGCCCACCGCCTAATATGCCTATTAGGCCTATTATGCCTATCACCCATTATGCCCAATATGCCTATTATGCCTAATATGCCTATCCCCCATCATGCCTAATATGCCTATTAAGCCTATTATGCCTATCACCTATCATGCCCATCAAGCCTAATATGCCCACCCCCATTACGCCTATTCCTCCTAAAATTCGTATCTTCGCAGCACAAACCAATCCCTCCAACACAACATGAGCACACACCGCACCATCACACTCATCTGCGCCACACTCATCAGCGCAGCAGCCATGGCACAAAGCACCATCAAGTTCGGCTACATCAACGCCGACTCCATACTGCACACCATGCCCGACTACCACAAGGCACAAGCCGACCTCCAGCAACTCACACAGCGCTACAAGGCCGAAACACAATACAACGAGCAAACATTCCAGCGCCAATACACCGAACTGCTACAAGGACAAAGCCAGTTCACACCCAACATACTCGCCAAGCGACAAGCCGACCTGCAAGCCGCACTCGACCGCAACATCAAGTTCCGGCAACAAGCCGACTCACTCATAGCCGCCACATGGCAACAACTGCTCGCACCCGTGCGCCAACGACTCAACCAAGCCATCAAAGACACCGGACTCGAGCACGGCTACGAATACATCATCGACACCTCAACAGGCGCCTACCCCTTCATACACCCACAAGCCGGACAAGACGCCACACCCTACGTCATCGAAAAACTACAACCCCTACGCGATGAACAACACACCCAACACTAACCCCCACACGCCACTGCCGCCCATCACACCAGGACAGGCACGCATAGGCATCTTCGACAGCGGCTACGGCGGACTCACCATACTGCGACAAATACGGCAACTGCTGCCACAGTACGACTACATATACCTCGGCGACAACGCACGCGCACCCTACGGCTCACACTCATTCGACATCATCTACCGATACACACTGCAAGCCGTACAAGCACTCTTCCAGCAAGGCTGCCAGCTCGTCATACTCGCCTGCAACACCGCATCGGCCAAAGCACTGCGCACCATACAGCAGCGCGACCTCCCCACACTCGACCCCACACGCCGCGTGCTCGGAGTCATACGCCCCACCGTCGAGGCCGTAGGCCCGCTCACCCGCACACACCACATCGGACTCCTCGCCACACAAGGCACCGTCAACTCCGGCTCCTACACACTCGAGCTGCACAAACTATGCCCCGACATCACCGTCACCTCGCTCGCATGCCCCATGTGGGTGCCACTCGTCGAAAACTTTGAGTACGACTCGCCAGGTGCCGACTACTTTGTCAAAAAGCGCATCGAAGGCATCATGCGCCTCGACCCCGACATCGACACGCTCATTCTCGGCTGCACACACTACCCCCTGCTCATGAACAAAATTGTCAAGTACACCCCACCCGGCGTGCGCATCGTGCCACAGGGCGAGTACGTGGCAGCAGCGCTGCGCCAGTACCTCATGCGACACCCCGAACTCAACACCATGCTCTCACAGCGCGGCACATGCCACTACCTCAGCACCGAGAGCCCCGACAAATTCAACCAAAGTGCCACCATGTTCATGCACGAAAATGTCAGCGCCGAACAAATAGAGCTCTAACAAGCCCAATAAGCAGCCCAACAAGCAGCCCGACAAGCAGCCCAACAAGCCTATTGAGCCTATTATGCCTATTGAGCCTATTATGCCTATTGAGCCTATTATGCCTATTGAGCCTATTATGCCTATCAAGCCTAATATGCCCATCAAGCCTAATATGCCTATTAAGCCTAATATGCCTATCAAGCCTAATATGCCCATCAAGCCTAATATGCCTATCAAGCCTAATATGCCCATCAAGCCTATCATGCCCATCACCCCCCAATAACCCAATCAACATCCAACTATGAAACTCTGGGAAAAATCAACACAACCACTCGAAGAAATCGACCGCTTCACCGTAGGCCACGACCGCGAACTCGACCTCTACCTCGCACCCTACGACGTGCTCGGCTCCATGGCACACGTCACCATGCTCCACAGCATCAACCTCATTGCCGACAACGAACTCCAGCCACTGCTCAACGAACTGCGCCACATCTACCACACCACACAAAACGGACAATTCGTCATCGAAGACGGCATTGAAGACGTGCACTCACAAGTAGAACTCATGCTCACACGCAAACTCGGCGACATGGGCAAAAAAATACACTCCGGACGCTCACGCAACGACCAAGTGCTCGTCGACCTCAAACTCTACACACGCCACAAACTCCAACAAGTCATCGAGGCCGTAAAACAACTCTTCGACGAACTGCAAAAGCAGAGCGAACGCTACAAACACGTCATCATGCCGGGCTACACCCACCTGCAAGTGGCCATGCCCTCAAGCTTCGGACTATGGCTCGGAGCCTACGCCGAAAGCCTGGCCGATGACATGCTCTACCTCGAAGCCGCATGGCGACTCACCAACCGCAACCCGCTCGGTTCAGCAGCCGGATACGGCTCGTCATTCCCCCTCGACAGGCAAATGACCACCACACTGCTCGGCTTCGACTCCATGGACTATAACGTGGTGTACGCACAAATGGGACGCGGCAAAATGGAGCGCAACGTGGCCTACGCACTCGCCTCGGTGGCAGGCACAGTGGCAAAACTCGCCTTCGACGCCTGCATGTTCAACTCACAAAACTTTGGCTTTATCAAGCTGCCCGACGAGTGCACCACCGGCTCAAGCATCATGCCGCACAAAAAGAACCCCGACGTGTTCGAACTCATACGTGCACGCATGAACCGCCTGCAGGCCCTGCCACAGGAGATGACCCTCATCATGAACAATCTGCCCTCGGGCTACTTCCGCGACCTGCAAGAGCTCAAGGAGGCCTTCCTGCCCGCCTTCGACCGCCTCATCGACTGTCTGCACATGACCACCTACATCATCGAGCGCATCAAGGTCAACGAGCACATCACCGACGACCCGCGCTACGACCCCATGTTCTCTGTCGAGGAGGTCAACCGTCTTGCAGCCTCCGGCACGCCCTTCCGCGATGCCTACAAAAAGGTGGGCCTCGAAATCGAAGCCGGACAGTTCCACCCCGACAAAAACATTCACCACACCCACGCCGGCAGCATTGGCAACCTGTGCAACGACCGCATAGCCCAGCTCATGAACAACACGCTCGCTCGCATCGACTTCGCCAAGGTCGACGCAGCCATAGCCGCCCTGCTCAACGAGCCTGCCAAATAACACCCCACCAAACTTAACACAATAGGCATAATAAGCAAGCCACCAAGCAAGCCTGTTATGCCTATTGTCATTAGGCAAGCGCCCATCAAGCCGCCCACGCCTAATATTGCCTAATATGCCACCGCCTAATATTATGCCTAATATGCCCCCGCCCAATATTATGCCTAATATGCCTATTATGCCTAATCCGCCCACCAAGCCTAATATCCCCACCATGCCCAACAACCCCATCACCACCCTCCCACTCGACCGCCTGGCCCTTCACCTTGCAGCCAACCACGTGCCCAACGCAGCACACATACTCCAGCAAGAAGAAGGCCGCCGCCGCATGGCCAACAAAGTGCCACTCTGGGCACAAACCCCCGGCATAGAGTACCCACCCCGCCTCGCCCTCGAGCAATGCTCCGGACAACCCGCAGCACAGTACAAAGCCCGCCTTGTAGAGCAACTCCTGCCCGACCCCGCACAAAGGCAACACCTCGTCGACCTCACAGGCGGACTCGGCGTAGACTTCTCATTCATGGCGCCACACTTTGCACAAGCCACCTACGTAGAGCAGCAGCCACAGCTCTGCCAGCTCGCAGCACACAACATGCCACTGCTCGCACTGCCACAAGCCCACATCGTCAATGCCGACGCCACACAACACCTCACACAGCTCGCACCCGACAGCGCAAGCCTCATATTCATCGACCCCGCAAGGCGCTCCGCCACAGGCCGCAAAACGGTGCTCATCGAGGACTGCCAGCCCGACATCATAACCCTCGCGCCAAGCATGCTCAAAGCAGCCCCCGTGGTGGTGGTCAAACTGTCTACCATGCTCGACATAGCAGCCGCCGTGCGCGCCCTGGGCTGCGTCAGCCAGGTGCACATCGTGGCCACCGCCGGCGAGTGCAAGGATCTGCTGCTCGTCATCACACGACAGGCCAAGGCCCAGGGCGGCACCAACCCCCTCATCACAGCCGCCAGTCTCCTGCCCGACGGCACAATCGGCGGCTCTCTCACCTTCACCCCGCAAGCCGAGGCCAACGCCACACCGCCCTTTGCCGCGCAGCCGCTGCGCTACATTTACGAGCCGGGACCGGCCATCATGAAGGCTGGTGCTTTCAAAACCACCGCCCTGCACTACCAGCTGCAAAAGTTGCACACCAACACCCACCTTTACACCGCCAGCCACCTCGTGCCCGATTTCCAGGGCCGCACCTTCGAGCTTAAGGCCACCTACACCTTTGGCAAGGCGCAACTCAAGGCATTGCGCAGCGTCACCACGCAGGCCAACCTTGCCGTGCGCAATTTTCCCGCCTCGGTCGATTCCCTGCGCAAAAGGCTCAAACTCCGCGACGGCGGCCCTTACTACATCTTTGCCACCACACTGGCCGACGGCACACACGCCCTGCTGCTGTGCGAGCGCGTGTGAAGCTCATAACGCAAGCACACTTCCTTTTTCTACTATCTCTCCTTTCTCTACTTTCTCATTTTCCCGACGCGAGACGCGTCGCCCCCATTAGAGCTTGCGTTTCTTCTAGCACCAAATGCTAGCACCAAACGCTACCTCT